>Ga0157379_10004138_pt1 | contig 12380 bp, 10 predicted proteins | sample S25metaG_FD_121802 | JGI IMG/M metagenome (GOLD analysis project Ga0157379, IMG submission 121802) | Switchgrass rhizosphere microbial communities from Kellogg Biological Station, Michigan, USA - S2-5 metaG | ecosystem: Host-associated > Plants > Roots > Rhizosphere > Soil | place: USA... | reverse complement strand
GTCTTGTATAGGTGGCGCGCGTTGTAGAGGCCGGTGCAATCGTCTGTGATGGTGAGTTCCTGGATCTTCTCGACCGCGCGCGCGTTTTCGATGGCAATCGCGGCGTAATCACAGATCGATTGCAGAAAAAATGATTCCTGGTCGGTGAAGTGCTCCATGCTGACATTGACTAGTTGAATGACGCCCAGGACGCGCAGCTTGGAGCGTAGGGGAACGCAGATGATGGAGCGCGTCTCCCACTGCGTCATCTCATCAATACGCTTGGCGAAGCGAGAATCGGTGTACACGTCAGGCACAACCACGCGCTCGCCATGTTTCGCCACCCATCCGGCGATACCTTCGCCTACTTTGAGCCGGACATTCTTTAGTGCCTCGGATGCTTTCCCTACGGCAATGGCGAAATAGAGTTCGTCGCGTTCTTCATCCACCATCAGCAACGACCAGTTATCCGGACGGAAGTATTCCGCCATTTTTTCCATGATGGTCTGCAGGATGGAGTCCAGATCGAGAGACGAAGTGAGGGCCTTGGCCACATCATGGAAGATGCCCAGTTCTTGAACCTTACGGTCGGCGGCAGCCTTCGTCATTAACTGCGGTCCTCGATGCGGGCAGGAAGTGTTGAAATTATATGGGCCGCGTAAAGCGACGGCAATCAACCTTAGTAACCTGAACCCCTGACGCCACGTACTCAAGGACGGGGTTTAGCGTGCCGACCGCGGCTTGCTGGTTTAACAATGCGGTTCTCTCCTACCCCAAATTCATAGGTCTGGAGGCCCTTAATTAACATATATTTATCTTCAGCTTACTCTTATTCTTTGATGCGGCCAGCGGTAGTCGTGGGCGGCAGGAAGACGGCCAGTGGAATCCTTTGGGGCGCGGTTAAAACGGGAGCGGGAACAACGCAAGATCTCGCTAGACGACATCTCTGTCGCAACCAAGATCGGTACCCGTTTCCTCGTCGCCCTCGAGGAGGAGCACTTCGACCAGCTTCCCGGCGGTATCTTCAACAAAGGGTTCGTCCGCGCCTACGCCCGCCACCTTGGCATCGACGAAAATCAAGCCATTGCCGACTTCGTGGCCGCCAGTGCTCCCAGCCTGCCCGAGATCCCGCCCGAGGAGACGCCAGTGCTGGCAGCCATGGCGGTTAGGGTGCCGGAAAGCAAAAAGAAGAGTCGCAGTAACGACGGCATCCCGTGGGGTATCGTAGCGGCGGGACTTCTGATTACCGCCTTTGGCTTCGCGCTCTGGGGCTTTCATTCGCGGGAGAAGCCAGCTCCGAGGGTTCCGGTTTCACCGACTGGCCAGACCGAGCCAGCCTCGCCAAACACAATCAGCGCGGCCTCCCAGCCAGTGCCGGCCGGCGCCTCGGCTGGCACTCCGGAAGCTGCGACTCCCGGTTCCGCTCCCCTATCGAACGCAGGAGTCTTCACTGTTCTTATCAGAGCGCGCGAGGATTCCTGGGTCAGTATCACAGCGGATGGCAAACCGGTCATCCAGGACACTCTTATCGCGGCGGCGGAAAAATCGGTCGAAGCCCGCAACCAGATCGTGATCAAAACCGGCAATGTGGCCGCCCTGGATATCTCGTTCAACGGAAAACAGCTGGCGCCGCAAGGCCACGAAAATCAAGTAAAGACTCTTACCTTTGATATCAATGGACTTCGGCCCTGAGCGGCCAAGGCCGCCTTTTGCCATTCGCCGCCCTGTAACTACCTCCTGGATGTCAACGGTCGCCGGTGGCTGTCAATCTTCCCCTCCCAGGTCCAAAATCGTTGCTTCGCACTGCCTTCTCTGGTAACTTATTACAGTCCGCAAGGTGCTCATTCGTAGGCTGTTGCGTTCTGACCCTCCCGCCAGGTCGTAAAGTCCAGATCGCTGAAGGAGAAACTAATTGTCATCCCGTAACCGCTATCTTTTTACGTCCGAATCGGTGACCGAAGGCCACCCGGACAAGATTGCCGACCAGATTTCTGATGCTATTCTCGACGCTTGCCTGACCGAAGATCCGTCCAGCCGCGTGGCCTGCGAGACTTTGACCGCTACCGGCCTGGTCGTCATCGCGGGCGAAATCACGACCAAGGCTTACGTGGATTTCCAGTCGCTGGTGCGAGGCACGATCGCCGCCATCGGCTACAACAACGCGCTTTACGGCTTCGACTCCAACACCTGCGCTGTCATTTCGAGCATCAACAAACAGTCCGGCGATATCGCCATGGGCGTGGACACCGGCGGCGCCGGCGACCAGGGCATGATGTTCGGCTATGCCTGCAACGAAACTCCCGAGTTGATGCCCACTCCGATTTCCCTGGCTCATAAATTGTGCATGCGACTTTCTGATGTTCGCAAGCACGGCCGCCTTCCTTATCTGCGTCCCGACGGCAAGTCGCAGGTGACGGTCGAATATGACAAAAACTACAAACCCGTTCGCGTGGACGCAGTTGTAATTTCCACCCAGCACTCGGAGAACGTAGGCAACGAAGAACTCCGCAGCGACATTCTGAAGCACGTCATCCAGGCCACCATCCCCGCGCAGTTGCTCGACGAAGACACCAAGTACCACATCAATCCCACCGGACGTTTTGTGATCGGCGGCCCCATGGGCGATACCGGTCTGACCGGGCGCAAAATTATCGTGGACACCTACGGCGGGATGGGACGTCACGGTGGCGGCGCTTTCAGCGGCAAAGATCCGACCAAGGTCGATCGCTCTGCCGCCTACATGGCGCGGCACATCGCGAAGAACATCGTGGCAGCCGGCTTGGCGGACCGTTGTGAGGTCCAGCTCGCCTACGCCATCGGCGTGGCCGAACCCGTAAGCATACTGGTCGACACGTTCGGCACCTGCAAAGTGGATCCCGACACGATTCCCGATCTGGTGCGGGCCAATTTCCAGCTGACCCCGAAGGGCATTATCGAGTCGCTCAGGCTGCGCCGCCCGATTTACTGTAAGACTGCGGCGTACGGACACTTTGGCCGTAACGATCCCGATTTTACCTGGGAAGCCACGGACAAGGCTGCCAAGCTGGCCAGCGACGCAGGTCTGCGCGAGCCTGCGGGCGCCCGCAAGTAAAGCTTTAACCACCAAGGCCACGAGGCTCCACGAAGAGCACCGAGGAAGTTGATTTTCCTTCGGGTTACGGAGCATGCCCTGAGCGAAGTCGAAGGGTGTCCTTAGTGATTTAATGATTTAGGTCTAATAAGTTCCAACAGGAGATGTATGTCGACGACACCTACGCAATTGAATTGTGATGTGAAGAGCCTGGACTTTGCCGACCTCGGCAAAAAGCGGATTGACTGGGCCAACCAGTCGATGAAGGTCCTGCAGATCATCCGCAAGGAATTCATCAAGAACCAGCCCTTGAAGGGCATCCGCATTTCGGCCTGCCTGCACGTCACCGCCGAAACCGCGAACCTGGCCATCTGCTTGCGGGACGGCGGCGCCGATGTTGTGCTGTGCGCCTCCAATCCTCTCTCCACGCAGGATGACGTGGCCGCTAGCCTGGTGCGCGATCACAACATTCCGGTCTTCGCTATCAAGGGCGAGGACAACGACACTTATTACAGCCACATCCTTGCCGCCATCGACCACAAGCCCCAGATCACCATGGACGACGGCGCCGACCTCGTCACCCTGCTGCACACCAAGCGCCAGGACGCGCTCGAAGGCGTAATGGGCGGCACCGAAGAAACCACGACGGGCGTGATTCGCCTGCGCGCCATGGCCAAAGACGGCGTACTGCGTTTCCCCATCATCGCGGTCAACGACGCCGACACCAAGCACTTGTTCGACAACCGCTATGGCACGGGACAGTCGACAATCGATGGCATCATCCGCGCCACGAACTTCCTGTTGGCGGGCTCGAAGTTCGTGGTCGCCGGCTACGGCTGGTGCGGACGAGGCTTGGCCAGCCGCGCTCGCGGCGCCGGCGCCGAGGTCATCGTCACCGAGGTCGACCCCACGAAGGCGCTCGAAGCACACATGGATGGCTTCCGTGTCATGTCCATGACCGAAGCCGCCAAACTCGGCGATGTGTTCTGCACCGTCACCGGCAACAAGAGCGTGCTGACGAAAGAGCACTTCGAAGTCATGAAAGACGGAGCCATCATCTCCAATTCCGGCCACTTCAACGTAGAGATCGACATCGTGGCCCTGGACAAAATGTCATCGTCCAAGCGCACCACCCGCAGCTCCGTCGAAGAATACTCGCTGCGCGACGGCCGCAAAATCAACCTGCTCGGCGAAGGCCGCCTGATCAACCTCGCCGCCGCCGAGGGACATCCACCGTCTGTGATGGACATGAGCTTCGCTGACCAGGCCCTCTCCGCCGAGTACATGGTGAAGAACTACAAGACGCTCGAGAAGAAGGTCTACAAAGTTCCCGACGATCTCGACAAGCGAGTCGCCAAGCTGAAGCTGGAGTCGGTGGGAATCAAAATCGATAAATTGACGCCGGAGCAGGAAGAGTATCTGGCCGGCTGGAGTGAAGGAACATAACGCTGCGGGCACAATGGTTGTGTAGCCGCGCGCGACTCGCCCGCGATCTTCAGGCTCACTAGAGAGGGAGGCGTAAGCCGCCCTTCTCATTTGTTGGTTGCGGCTTCCGATTGCGCGCATCGAACCAGATATGCGGCGATTCTTAATCCCGATTGCGACTATGCTCCTGCTGACCTCGCTGGTCTATGCCGCGTCCGAGGTAAAAACGGCTGAGGTACTAGCGGTGAAAGCTTACGATCGCGGCCGCATCGCATTCTGGGAGGGCAGGGTTCCCATTTATGATGGCTATCCTTTCTTTGACATTACCCTCGTCCTCGATCAGAAGAAGTATGTAGTGCGATACGAAAGCATGACTGGGTATTACCCTTCGAGTTGGAAGGCTGGGCGCGATATCCAGGTTCGGCTGGGGAGCAAAGGAAAGATGTTCCTGCTCAACGGCGAAGAAGAAGTTCTGGCAACGATCTACAACGGCCATTTGCAGGACTGCGTGCCCTCAAGCGGACGGCCCACCAACATCGGTGCCGGTCCGCAAGTACCTTGCGACTGATGGCAGGCTTTTGCCTGCGCTTACTCGCGTCGTTTTCCGATGTGGTAAATTCGAAACATACTCATGAAAGACGTTGCGTCCCGGGCATTGAACGTGGCCGCGCTGCGCGGCGCATCCTACGCTGATGTGCGCCTGGCCGACGATCGTCACCGCGGCCTTACCACCAAAAACGGCAAAGTAGGTAGCGCGTCGGTAGCAGAGTCGTTCGGTTTCGGCGTGCGCGTGATCGCAGACGGCGCCTGGGGTTATGCCGCCTCGGATGATCTCTCCCGAGACGGCGTCGAAGCTACCGCAGCTCGCGCCGTTGAAATCGCCAAAGCGTCTGCGCGGGTCAAACAGCACGACATCCAGATGGCCGCGGAAAAACCGGTCACTGCCGAGTGGACTTCGCCATTCCAAATTGATCCCTTCACCACGTCGGTCGAACAGAACATTGAGCTGTTGCTGAAGATTGATTCCGAATTGCGCTCTGTGCCGGGCGTCACGCTGGCCGAAACCAACCTGAACTTCCGGCGCGAGGAACAATGGTTTTTCTCATCTGAGGGTGCCGACATTCATCAGACGAAATACACCACCGGAACCGGGTACGCGGGCTATGCATTTGCCGGAAGCGAAATTCAGAAGCGATCGTATCCAAATTCCTACGGGGGACAGTGGCAGAATAAAGGTTACGAACTGATCGAAGAATTGAAACTGGTTGAAAACGCCCGCCGGGTGGGGGAAGAAGCGGTCGCGTTGCTGACTGCCGACAAATGCCCCGAAGGCGTATTCAACATCATCCTCGACAGTTCGCAACTCGGCTTGCAGATCCATGAGTCAGTCGGCCATCCCATCGAGCTCGACCGGGTCCTCGGCATGGAGGCGAATTTTGCCGGGACATCTTTTCTAACGTTAGACAAGCTGCGCACTCTCCGCTATGGCAGCGACCTGGTAAACATCGTCGCGGATGCGCGCCAGGAGCACGGCCCCGGCCTCGGCACCTTTGCATTCGACGACGAAGGTGTTCCGGCACAATGCACGCCCATCATCACAAACGGCCTGTTCACCGGATATCTGAGTTCCCGTGAGACTGCCCACACCCTCGGCGCGACGCGCTCGGGTGGAACTTTACGCGCCGACGGATGGAACCACTTACCTATCATTCGGATGACCAACATCAGCATTCTCCCCGGTGAGAAGCCGCTGACGCGGGACCAACTCATCGCCTCCACCAAGGATGGCATTTACATGGAAACCAACCGGTCCTGGTCAATTGACGACAAGCGTTACAACTTCCAGTTCGGCTGCGAAGCCGGATGGGAAATCAAAAACGGCAAACGGACCCGCCTGTTGAAGAACCCGTCGTACAGCGGAATTACTACAGAATTCTGGAACTCGATGGATGCCATCTGCTCCCGCGATGAGTGGATTTTGTGGGGCACGCCGCATTGCGGAAAAGGACAGCCGCAACAGGTCATGGGCACGGGCCACGGCGCCGCCCCGGCGAGATTTGCCAAGGTCAAAGTGGGGACCGCATATAAGGGGACGTGAAGCAAAAGGGCGCACCGTCTCCTCTCTCCGTTTTTTGGAGAGCGAGCGCGGGGTCTTCGCTAAATGCTGACCAAAGACAAAGCCGCCGAGATTTTCGAGCAGATAAAAAAGCACTCGACCGCAGACGAGGTCGAAGCCATGATCTATGGCGGCAAGTTTGCTCTGACCCGCTTTGCCAACAACACCATCCATCAAAACGTGGCGGAGGAAAACTACTCGGTCTCGGTGCGGACGGCGTTCGATGGGCGTAGCGCTCGGGCCACCACCAACAAATTCGACGGCGACAGCCTCACGCGGGTTGTGCAGGCTTCGGAGAGCCTGGCCAAGGTGCAGCATCCTGATCCAGATTTGTTGTCTATGCCGGACGCGGGCGCGGGCGCCCGCGCCACACAAGCCAGGCCCAGCCGGCATTTTGCTCAGACTGCCGGGCTCACTCCCGAGGTGCGCGCCGATGGGGTCGAGAAGATTGTGCGGGTGGCGACCCGGCACAAACTCACCACTGCCGGAATATTTTCTTCTTCGGAATCCGTGGAGGGAATCTTCAACTCGCGCGGGTTGAACGACTGGCACGCCCAGACCTCGTCCGAAATTTCCATCACCATGCTCGCGGCTGACTCTTCGGGATGGCAGAAGGCGAACTCGCCCGACGTAAGTCAGCTTGATTCCGCCGCTCTCGCGGAAATCTCGGCGCACAAGGCGATCGAGTCTGCCAGTCCGCGCGAAGTTCCGCCCGGCAAATACACAGTCATTCTGGAACCCGCCGCGGTACTCGATATGTCAGGCTTCATGTTCTGGGATTTCGGCGGCCTGTCCATCCTCGACCAGCGTTCGTTTTTGAACCAGCGTGTCGGCACTCAAATCTTCGGGTCGAACATCAACATCTGGGATGACGCCGCGCACCCCCTGCAGTCGGGCACGCCATTCGATGGCGAAGGCGTTCCTCGGGAACGAGTGCAATTGGTGGAGAACGGCATCGTCAAACGCCTGGTCTACGCGCGGGCCACGGCGGAAAAGATGAAGAAGTCGGAATTCAAGGACAGAGTCGGCCCCGTGGCGGCGACCGGACACGGCTTCTCGCTTCCCAACGAAATGGGAGAGGCTCCGATGAACATAGTCTTCGGCACCCCGCCGGACCCCAAGACGATCGAGCAGATGATTACATCCACGGAACGCGGCGTCCTGGTCACGCGTCTCTGGTATATCCGCGAAGTCGATCCTTACGAGAAGATTCTCACCGGCATGACCCGTGACGGCACTTTTTACGTCGAAGATGGTAAAGTGCGGCATGGCATTCTGAATTTCCGCTTCAACGAAAGCCTGATTCACATGCTTTCCAATGTGGAGGCGATGGGTACGCCGGTGCGAGCCAGCGGCGAAGAATCCTTCGATATGGTCGCGCCGCCGATGAAGGTGAAGGACTTTAACTTCACGGAAGTGACGAAGTTCTGACTTAGCTTGACAGTTGGCAGGTAGTGGTAACCGAGTTGAATCGCGTCCCAAGACCCATCTGTGAGGGCCAATTCTCGGTTACCTTGACACCGCAATCTCACTGCAATTCCATGATCCGCAAGGCTTTATCCCTACTAGTTCCATGACTTCCGTAACTTTTATCTGCTAGTTCCGGGGTGTAATCTGCACCACGTAATGTCGAACAATGGGCGATTTGCGGAGGACGGGAATCCCGGTGCCGGCGCAGCAGTTCGGAAAGAAAACTCGCCATCGGTGTCACCTGAAGCCGTGACTCGCGCCGCATCGACGAAAGCCAGCCGCGCGCGCTACTCCGACATGCAGAGCGCAGTGCGATTTCCCATCAAGTTGCCGATGTCAGTGAAATCGAAATTTGGCGCCAACGCAGCCGAGACCGAAAATATTTCCGCCAACGGCGTGCTTTTCCACGTGGATTCGGAAATGCCGATTGGTTCGATGGTGGACTTCACCATCTCGCTGCCCGCGGACGTAGTGGGATCCGAGGCCGATGTGCAGCTCGATTGCCGGGGCCGCGTAGTGCGAAATTTTGAAGAGGATGGCCGCCGCGGCGTCGGCGTCGTCATCGACGAATACCGTTTTGAACGCCGTTGAGGCCAGGGGACTGAAGGGCTAAGGAAAACGAATGGCAAGTACTTCCGCCAGCATGGAGATTGACGTCGAACAGCCGCACGATGTCGACGGCCATTTCATTCGCGTAATCGTGGCTGACACCCAAGCCATTTTCCGTGCCGGGCTGCGCAAGATCTTCGCCCTGGAAGACGATATCCGGGTGGTGGGACAATCCGAGACGCTCTCTCAGACGCTTTCCGCTGCCAAGAAATTTACCGCCGACGTCCTGATCTTCGAAGCCTCCCTGGCACAGAATCCCGTGGAAGCGGTTTCGGATCTGATCCGGCAAACTCCAAATCTCCGCATCGTGGTTGTCACCCCGGAGTCGAATCAGGAACTTACCCTCGAGCTGTTTCGTCGCGGTGTACACGGAATTGTTCCTCGCGACGTCGAGCCGGAACTGTTGGTCGACTGCCTGCGCAAAGTTTCGGAGGGCCACCCCTGGCTCGATAGCCGCGGCACCCGATGGGTGCTCGAGGCCTTTCGCACCCAGGGATCACGCCCGATGTCACCGCGGCCCAAGGTGCAGCTCACTCCGAAGGAATCGCTCATCGTCTCCTGCGTGACCCAGGGGATGAAGAACAAGGAAATCGCGCTGCGCGTCGGCACCACCGAACAGGTCGTCAAGAATTACTTGCGCAAGGTCTACGACAAACTGGGCGTGGCCGATCGCCTGGAACTGGCGTTGTTTTGCCTGCACAACCGCGTCCTGGACGGAAGTGTGAAAGTGCCAGCCGCCCCGGTGCCGTCCTCGGGAAATGGCAGCGCCCAGGAGTTGGTCCCCGCTAGCACGGAAACTGTCACAAAGCCTTCCTGATTTTCGGTCTTATTTTATCTGGATTCGCAAACGCTAGAACTCCAAGCGCGAAAAGCGTGGGCCTCGTATCTCCGTTCACCACAGAACGGCATCGGATTTGAAGGACTGACCGCCGAGTATATCCGCCAATTTGTGTCGCCCCAACTGTCGGAATGATGACAACTATAGTCGGAACATCGAATAGTGGTTTCAGTGAACGTAAGCGTTGATGGCGCGAATGGTTGCGTTTGCTCCTGTCGCCTTCAGACCTTTCTCGCACATGCGGCAGACTACGGCGTTCAATTCGTCTTGCGATGGGTCTTCGGGACTAACGCACATCGACAGCCGTGAATGCGTGCGTATACCAGCGCACGGTTGCTGGGCTGACGTTGTGAAGATACTGTCGTTCCCTGATAAACTGCTATGTCGTGCTTTGAGACTGGGCAGCATAATCCTCCATTAAGCGAAATCGCGCAGGCGTGGCTGATTTGAGGAACTTGCTGTAAGTCTTTGAGTTTACGGAGAGATGGCCGAGTGGCTGAAGGCGCACGCTTGGAAAGCGTGTTTACTCGAAAGGGTAACGTGGGTTCGAATCCCACTCTCTCCGCCAGCAAGTCTTAACTGCAGAGAAACTGCCCCGCCGTTTGCCCCGAAATTCGCAAAACAGGCCATATTTCGCGTTATTCCGTCCGCAAAGCGGACTGGAGAGACGGACTGCTCGGGATCAAATGGTGTCAATCTACCGGCATTTCTCCGGAAGGCACATGAGCAGTCCGGTTTCAGCGAACCTATCGGGCGAATGCAACGCGATCACAAGCCGATGAGGTGGCGAAGGGGACTTGACTTAGCAGCGCCTTTGCGAATGCCCTTCGTCGCTTCCCCCAAGTGATCTAGTGCCAGCCAGAGCATTAAATTCAGGTAGCATTTGTTTCGCGGGCTGTCAGAGAGCTTCCGACGCAGGAGAAGCCGAGTTCCGAAAGCGTAGCGCAGATCGAGCTAGAGTCGGTTACGGTGTCCACACCCACTCTTTCGACAGAGTGCGAAAGAGTGCGACACCCTCAAAGTTCGTGCTTGGCTATTTCAGAAGGCTGAGTGTGACTGACACTTTGAATACTTTGCCGGTCAACGGGTCGGTGGCAAAGGTGCTGTCTATTGTTTGCCCATCGTGCAAAAACAAGTTCAGATCCGAGCGCAATTGCCGGATGATGGGTTCCGGGAAAGGCCCGTACGGCTGTTGCGCGGAGCCCTTGTCAACGGGAACCATTACCTCGCCTTCCACCCAGGAGCGTTCAAGCTTGAGTGTCAGTTCGAAGCCGCCATCCTGCGCCCCTTTCGCCTGACAGTCGATAGCGGTTCCGACGTCCATATATTGCATCCCGTTTTCTTTCCCGGTGTAGAGTGGGATACGGCTGCCTACCCGCATCTTCGCAGAGGAAGGTGGTCTGCTATCTGCGACCACAACCATCGTATACGGCAAGCTTTTGACTTTCTTCTCACCTTCAAACTCCACGAAGGTCACCACGACCTTCAATGGTGTCACTTGGACAGCCGGTGAACTGACAGCAGGTTCGTTTGCGGTTTGAGTTTTCTCCTGTGTAAGTACATAGGGCGCGAGCACCGCCAACCCCGCTAATAAGAATGCCGCTTTCGCTGATCTCTTCATCGTTATCGTCCCTCCTGGTAGGACTGGCACGTTATGACGTTGCACAAACTCTCGATTTTGATCTTCTTCCTGTCACGCAGGTTCTCCCATGACAGCGGCTCTAACTGGAGACCGGCAATCTCGACCGGTGTGATTTCTGGCAATTCGTTCTTTTCATCAGGCACTGAGCTGACAACCGGGCTTGCGACTGCTTGAGCAACTTGCTCCTGTCCTTGCAAGTGTGCAACAAATTGATGGAACGCTTTGCCTTCGTCGGGGGGAACCAGTACCTCCAGTTCATCGCTTGAGATTTGCACACCTTCGGGACGCAATGCCGGACTTTCTGGTCTTCGAACACGCGCAGCCGAATTATGCGTTTTAGGCCCGGACTCCTCCGATGCGAGTCCATGCGGAGCAACTTTCGCGACTTTCATGCTTTCTGTATGTTGTTTTTTTGCCTCGACAGGCCGGCTTGGCGATGCCGTCCACGAGTGAAACACCACGATGAGAACCAGTGCACACGCTGCGCCAGCCAACTCCAACATAGGAGTCCACCGCGATTTAGACGGAGAATCGTCCCGGATTCGCACCTTCACTGCCGCGACGAAGCCTTCCCCAGGCATCTCGTTCACCTTGGTGTGGAGAGCCTGATCAATCGCCGCGAATAATGCCTCTTCATGCTGCAGTTTCGCTCGGCATTGCGCGCATTTCTCGAGGTGGGTGGCAAGTCTGCTTTCAGACTTCCCGCCACTCGCCTCTTCGAACAACGCCTCCCGGTAAGCTTCGCATTTCATCGTAGTTTCTCCGCCAGCCGTTTGCGGGCTGTATGCAAGCGAGACTTCACTGTGCCCACAGGCAATTGAAGGATTTCAGCCACCTCTTCAAGAGAGTGGCCATCCATTGCCGAAAGAGCGAGCACGAGACGAGATTTCTCCGGCAACGACTCCATAGCCTGGTCAAGGCAGCGTTCAAATTCTTTCGATGCCGCCAAGTCCTCAGCCGTCGGCCTCGGGACGGCGACGGCCCAGACAGTTTCGCGCTGTTCGCGCCGCCGCGAGGCCCGAGCCTGGTCCAATGCGAGGCGAAAAGTAATCCTGACGAGCCACGCCCTGAACCGGGCCGGATCTCGAAGACGCTCGAAACGTTTGTAGGCTTGCAGCATGGCATCTTGCGCAACGTCTTCAGCATCGGAGCTGCTATGCACAACGCTTCGCGCCACACGAAACGCCAGCGTTCCACATTCCGCCAGGCGCTCTTCGAATTCCCTTTTAAG
>Ga0157379_10004136_pt1 | contig 12383 bp, 8 predicted proteins | sample S25metaG_FD_121802 | JGI IMG/M metagenome (GOLD analysis project Ga0157379, IMG submission 121802) | Switchgrass rhizosphere microbial communities from Kellogg Biological Station, Michigan, USA - S2-5 metaG | ecosystem: Host-associated > Plants > Roots > Rhizosphere > Soil | place: USA: Michigan... | reverse complement strand
TTCGCGCTCGCGCCGTTTCAGGCCCCGCTCCGCAGCTTCCGCTACCGCGATACATTGCGGAAGCGTGAAACAGACGGTCGCGTTGATGCTGATGCCCCGGTAGGTTGCTTCCTCAATGGCCGGAATTCCGGCAGCCGTCACCGGGATCTTTACAATCATGTTCGGCGCGAGCTTGCTGAACTCCTCGGCCTGCGCCACAATCGTGTTGGTGTCGCGGTAGAGTCTGGGATCGGTCTGAATCGAAAGCCGGCCGTTGCGCCCTCGATGTTTTTCGAATGCCGGTTTCAACAGGCGCGCGCAGTTCACCGAAATGTCCCGCACCAGCTGCCAGCCAATCTCATCCTCAGTCGCTGCGGGACGTTCCCTTAGGAGCCCCTCGACTCTCTCCTTCCACTGCCCAAGCTCCTTCTTCAACACACCCAGGACGATTACGGGATTGCACGTAGCACCGACTGCTCCGTGTTCAATGGAGTAGGACAATTCCTCGACCGACGCCGAATCGTTCCAGAGACATGTCGGCGTCGTTTGTGTCATCCGCTGCAACGGACTCATGAAAGTTTCCGAGATAGCCGCTCCGCTCATCTCGCCCCTCCAAACATGTGGTCGTTCAATCTGCTGCTCGCCGCGTGACCTTGCACGGTTGCCCGCTCCGGTACGACTTTTCCGCAGCCACGGCAATCTCCAAAGCGCGCAATCCGTCTTCTCCATTAATTTGCGGAGCCTTTCCATTCAGCACCGTGTTTATGAAAGCGCGAGCCTCAAGCAGATAGGCGTCGGCAAAACGCGAGAGGAAGTGATCCGCCAATACTGCGCTGGCGCCAGCCGTACTGAGGAAAGTCGCCGGAGCGCCCTGTACGGTTCCGATGAATACCGAGCCCCGCGAGCCGATGATTTCGGTTCGCACGTCATAGGCGTAGAGCGCTTGCGCGTGAGAATCGATGTTGCCGATTCCACCTTTGCAGAACTTGAGATTGACTACACCCGCGACCACGTCGCCGTAGTTGGCCAGTTCCGGGCGCGTTGCTGAAGTTGCGTAGCAATGGACTTCCAGGACTTCGTCCTGCATCAGCCAGCGCGCCATGTCAAAATCGTGAATGGTATTGGTGTAGAAAAGCATTCCATTCACTCCTGACTGGTATGCGGCGATTGGCGGCTCATCCTTGTCCCGCCCGACCGATTTGAAGACCAGCGGCGTCCCGATTTCGCCGGCTTCCAAACGCTTCCGTGCAGCTAGGTAAGCAGAGTCGTATCGCCGCATGAATCCCACCTGCAACCGGACGCCGGCACGCGAAACAGCTTCCAGGGCGCGTTGCGCATCTTCGAGGGTAATTGCCAGGGGCTTTTCGCAAAGAATGTCCTTGCCGGCGGCTGCGGCCGCTTGGACCACATCTGCGTGAAACTTGTCCGGAGTCGCAATCACCACTGCATGGATGTCTTTGCGGTTTAGCGCTTCCTCAATGCTGGTGTAGGCATGTTCAATTTCCAATTCGGCGGCGACCTGCTGTACACGCTGCGGCGAAACGTCAGCGACCGCGATCAGCTGCGCTTCCGGCACATGGCGCCGCAGGTTCTCGGCGTGCCGCTTTCCCATCTCTCCCACACCGATCACACCGACCCCGAGCTTTGTCATTGTTTTCACCGGTCCGAATCTTAGCGCTTTGACGAGCAAATGAAAATAGCAATTCGAAGCCAGGTTCGGCGGGCGGCTATCCCCAGGTCGCAGCCCGTTGATCGGCAATATTATTCTTTCAAAGCGAGTCTAGCCATGACTGTGGCCCTGTTTAGCGTTTCTGACAGAACTACGTGCTGGTGAAGGGCCGCCGACTCGCGCCAGACCGACCACCGGCCCAAGGGGCGCGACGGCTCGCCCGACCGCGAGAACTTTCGCTAAAATTATAATCGCTTATATTGGTGGCTTGTAACCGGCCCGGCGGGTTACAATAGGGCCTAGACGCACCCCGGTTCCTATGGCGCGCACCGTCAAATCCGGCAAACCCCTGAAGGCTGCGAGCATTTACGACGTCGCACGCGAGGCGCGGGTCTCGGTCTTTACCGTTTCGTCGGTCATCAATCAGAAAAGCCATGTTGGCAAGAAGCTCCGCGAGCGTGTCGAAGCGGCCATCCGCAAGCTGAATTACCGGCCCAACCTTCTGGCGCGCAGCCTCGCCAAGCGGCAGACGCACACCATTGGAATGATCGTTCCGGACATTGCAAACCCCTTCTTTCCTATGGTTGTGCGCGGCGCTGAAGACGCCGCGCAAAAGCGCGGTTACAACCTGCTGCTTTGCAACAGCGACGACACGCAGGAAAAAGAGGAAAGCGTGCTCGAGCTGCTGCTTTCGAAGCGCGTCGATGGCATCCTGCTGACGAAAACACTCAGCGAAATCAGCGCTCCGCTCAACCAGATGATGAACGAAATCAGGATTCCCATTGTCCTAGTAATGCGGACGTTCCCCAAGATCTCCAAGGACGCCATCATAACCGACGACTACCAGGGGGCATATGACGCTGTCTGCCATCTCGCGCGTTCCGGTAGGAAGCGCATCGGCTTGATGGGCGGTCCGCGCAAGATCAGCAATGGCAAGGCGCGCTGGGAGGGCTTCCGCGACGCGCTCGCCGCAAATCGTCTCACTTACGATCCCGAGCTGGTAATCGAAGGTGACTACCGCATGGAATCCGGCTATCGCGGAGGAAACCTGCTGCTCTCTCATCGGCCCGATGGCGTTTACGTTGCGAACTACTTGATGACTGTCGGCTTGCTGAAGGCGGCGGAAGAAATGGGGCTGCGCTGCCCGGAAGACTTTGGCATGGTCAGCTTTGATGACTATCCATGGCTTTCCATTTTTCGCCCCAAGCTGACCACCGTCGAGCTGCCTAAATACCAGCTCGGTCACGAAGCGGCCGAGCTTCTCCTTGATCGCATCGCCGGCAAGGGTGGCCCGGGTGTTCTGAAAAAGCTCATGCCGGAACTGCGGGTCCGCGAATCTTGCGGCTTCAAACAACTGCGCGCTTCTGCCACCGTAAGCAAAGCCTGAAGTTCATCCCGCACCATGTTCGCGGCCGGATAAACCGCTTGACATTTGCTTTTATCTCCTATAAAAAGCGCTTAGAATTGATACAGAGAGCAAAAGGAAATACATGAGCAGCATCCACCAGCGTTTCTTGTTCGCTTGCGCACCGGACAGTTGGGGCGTCCTCGATTACCCCGGCCCTTCCTGGAATCAGTCCTACGAAAAGATGCTTGATGAAATGGTGGAGGCGGGCTACACCGGCACCGAGCTAGGCCCCTTCGGGTTTTTTCCGACCGATCCCGAGGTTCTGCGGCCGCAGCTCGAAAAACGTAGACTCAAGTTGCTCGGCTCTTTTGTGCCGGTAAAAATGACCGATCCGGCCGCCGGCACCGCGGTGATCGAACGCATTCGCAAAGTGGGCAATCTTCTGGCAACGTTGAAAGCCCCTTTTCTGGTCATGGCCGACGATATGTCTCCCGAGCGTAACGCCTACGCCGGGCGGTCCAAAGATCCCGGTTGCCCAGCCTTGACTGCCGAACAATGGAAACACATGGGAAGGATTGTAAAGGACGCCGAGAAGGTGGCGGATGAATTCGGCCTTGATCTGGTTTTCCACCCGCACATTGGAACCTACGTGGAATCACCCGAGGAATGCGAACGATTTTATGACGCCACTTCGCACACCAATATCGGTTTGTGCCTGGACACGGGCCACTGTGTATACGGTTTTGGGGATTCCGTTGTAGAAGCCGAGAAATACAAGAGCAAACTGCGCTTTGTTCACGTAAAGGACTGCGACGCAAAGATCCTAGAGGATGCGCGCCGCAACAAATGGAACTTCGACGAAGCGATCGAACACAAAGTGTTCACCGTGATCGGTCAAGGCAGCATCGACTTTCCCGCGTTCTTCCGCACCCTGCTGAAGAACGGGTACAGCGGTTGGTCGGTAATCGAACAGGACGTGAAATTTGACGCGCCAGGCGTCAACCCGAAAGCCAGTGTTGAAGCCAGCATGAAATATCTGAACGGCGTAATCGACCAGATGGCCAAGTCAGCTAGGGCTTAGCTTCAGCGGGTTAGGCATTGTCGTCACCTGCCCGGCTTCCCTTGGGAACTAGAAGAACAGGCGCTCCTTCTTGCGTGCTTCTTCGTACTCACGGCGGGCCGTTCGCACGGACTCGCTTTCCGACACCTCGGCTATCGCGACGTCCCACCACGACTCATATCCCGGCACGCGATCGTCGTACGAAGTTTCGACGACGATCACCGCGGTCTGGGCCTGTTTCGCGGCTTCCTTGAGTGTGCCCTCCAGCTCGTCTCTCGTGGAAGCGCGCCGTGCCCACGCTCCCAGGCTCGCTGCGTTCTTCACGAAATCAACCGGCAGCAAGTCGCCATCGTAGGCGTCCCCGCGGCGGTAGCGGTAATTGGTACCCATACCATTGTTCCCGCAGCTGCGACTCAAGCCGCCAATGCTTGAGAAGCCGTGATTGTCGAGAACGATGACGGTGAGCTTGTATCCCTCTTGCAGCGATGTGACGATTTCCTGCGCCATCATGAGATAGGAGCCATCACCGACGAGCACATACACATCACGGTTCGGGTCTGCCATCTTGATTCCCAATCCGCCGGCGATCTCGTAGCCCATGCACGAATACCCATAGTCCATGTGGTATCCGCCGGGCTCTCGGGTCCGCCAAAGTTTGTGCAGGTCGCCGGGCAAACTGCCGGCGGCGTTGATCATGGTGTCTCGCGGCCCGATGATTTCGTTCACCAGCCCGATCAATTCACCCTGGCTCATTGGCGTTTTGTTGCGAACGGCACAAATCCGGCCCACTTCCTGCTCCCACTGATTACGGAACCGCGTGATGCGCTCGTTGTAAGCAGATTCGATTCTGAATCCGGCAGTCGCCGCTTTCAGTTCATCCATGGTCGCCAGAGCATCGCCGGTGAGAGCGAGAGCGGCGTGTTTGTACGCATCGAATTCAGTGACATTGATGTTGATGAACCGCACTACCGGATTCTGAAATGCGGTTTTTGAAGCGCTAGTGAAATCACTGTAACGGGTTCCTATCCCGATGATCAGATCCGCCTCTCGCGCCGTGATATTTGCTCCGGGCGTCCCGGTCACGCCGACGGCACCCAGCTGTTGCGGATGATCAAAAGGCAGAGCGCCTTTTCCTCCCTGCGTCTCGCAGACGGGAATGCCCGTGGCAGCCGCAAATCCCGCCAGCGCGTCCGACGCTTCCGAGTAGAGCACCCCTCCGCCGGCAATGATAAGGGGCTTCTTTGCTGTCCTAATCCAGTCGGCCGCCCGCAAAAGGAGAGTGTGGTCACAGCGGCTCCGCGGGATAACCCAGACCTTCTTGCGTAAAAATTCCTCGGGATAGTCGAAGGCTTCCGTCTGTACATCTTGTGGCAGGGACAGGGTCACCGCACCGGTCTCCACCGGAGATGTCAGCACCCGCATGGCTTCGGGTAGCGCCGTCAGCAGTTGCTCCGGCCGTTGGATGCGATCCCAGTAACGCGAAACCGGTTTGAAGCAGTCGTTCACGGAAACATCCTGCGAGCCGCCCGATTCCAGTTGCTGCAGTACCGGTGCCACGTTTCTGCGAGCGAAGATATCGCCGGGAAGCAACAGCACGGGCAGCCGATTGATGGTTGCCAACGCCGCGCCGGTCAACATGTTCGTCGCGCCTGGCCCGATCGATGAAGTGCAGGCCAGCGTTCTCATCCGGAAGCTGGCTTTGGCGAAGGCGCTCGCCGTGTGCACCATTGCCTGTTCATTACGGCTGAAGTAGTACTTCAGGCCCTGGTCCTGCTCGAGCGCCTGGCCGATTCCCGCCACGTTTCCATGGCCAAAAATTCCAAAGATGCCCGGAATAAATCGATGCTCATTGCCATCGCGCGAGGAGTATTGATTTTGCAGATAGGCCACAATCGCTTGGGCCATGGTCAGCCGGCGTTTCATGAAAGTCTCCTCAGCTGCGCTCGACGGAACTTATCATGAGGTCACTTTACGATCGGCAGGCGCGGGTCCATCTCTTTCCACGTTGACTTCAGCCAAACGTGGTCGGGGTCTTCGGTTACTGCCAAAGTGCGAGAAGTGCCGGCCAAAAAATTAAGGTAGTAAACGTCATAACCCGGACCTGCCACCACGGGATGGTAGCCTGAATGCACCAAAACCGCATCGCCGTCATTGGCCCGGATTACACGCTCCTCCCCGTTGGCCGGCGAGTAGAGACGCTGCAGCGCGAAGCCGGCGGGCTGGTTGAACCTGTAGTAGTAGATTTCATCCAGGTCAACTTCGGTCGGAGGAGCGTGTACGTCGTGCTTGTGGGGCGGATAACTGGACCAGTTTCCTCCCGGCGTATACACCTCAATCACTACAATTTTGTCCGCAGGGAAGTCTGTCTGAATGATGTCCACAATCTGGCGCGAAGCATTCCCGCCCCCGCGCAGTGTGCTGGCTATGTCTTTGGGTGTGATCAGGCGCGGGTCGAGTTGCGCTTGTGAGGGTACCCGGCACTCCGCGATTTCGCAGACCGTTTCGGGCCGGAACGTCACCCGATTTCCGGATGGCAAATACAAGCAATAGGGCAAGCCGTCGAAAACATTGTTCCGTCCGCCAATCGTTTGCGGGCCTTTACCCCAGTTTGCCGTGGAGCGCCCGCCCAGAATTACAAACGCCGCTTCTTCTCCCTGGGTCTTCGCCTCATAGGTCTCGCCGGGGTTCAAGCGCCTGGCGGTCATGCTCATCCATTGCCAACCTACGCTTTCGCGCGAGAAGTTCAGCAGTTCGCCCGACTCGCCTGGCGCGAGTTGCTGCGAATGGACGACCGAGACTCTAGAACTCATGCACCACTCTCCACTCCACATTTGATTTAGAGGCAGCAACCGGCCTCACTGGACAAATCTCAAAGCGCTTTGCCATTTGTGCTTACCAAGTGAATTCTACTGCATAAATATCCAGTTTTGTCCATGATTCGTGTCAGTCTAGACCAAATAACCGCATAGATAAAGCTATTTTTGAGAGCAGCCTTTGTGTATATTATGACCGCGTTTTAGAAGCTTGCCGCTTGCGCCGAAAGCGCGAGCGGAAGTTGTGGTTTTGTATCGGCCGGACATCCATGAGCAAAGGCTGACTCTGATGGTGCTTGCCTAGTGATGAGAACGAACTCTGCGCGTCTCTGGCCACGGTTCGCACGTTGGTTCTTCAGCTGCGCCCTGGCGTCCGCCGCAGCGGGCCCGGTTATGGCAGGCCAAGCTGCGCCGGCCGCTCGGGAGGCAGTCTCCATTGCGCGGCGCGTAGCGCCAGGCGATCTCCCCTTGAATCTCATTTTTGTTCCCGAAAGTTACATCGTCAGCACAAACTCCGGCTACGAACGCCAATACTTGCAAGCTTTCGACGAACGGCGGGGCGTCGTAACCGACAAGCTGGAATTACCGAGCCTGTGGTATGGCCTGGCTTACGATCCACTCGAACAGGTACTTCTGGCCTCGTCTGTGACCGACGCTGTCTACGTCGTCCCTTTTTCCCATGGCCGATTCGGGAGGGCCCACGCGGTCTCACTCGAGGGCTGCCGCCTGACGTCGGGCATTGCCACACAAGCTTCGCCCGTAGCGCTGGTGGCATGCAATCAAAGCCGTTCGCTGATTCAGTTTAACTACCGCAGCGGAAAAGTCTTGCGCCGAGCCGATACGGGCGACTTTCCCTTCGCGGTTCAATTGCTTCCCGGGAAGCGCATTGCGGTTAGCAATTGGGGCAGTGCTTCGGTGACCTTGTTGGACGGAAGCACCCTGGAGACAGTGGCAACGGTACCCACAGGTAGCCATCCGAACGAGATGATCCTGATTCCGAAGACAGAAAATCTGCTGGTGGCATGTTCGGATTCTGACCTGCTTTCCGTCTTAGACCTGCATGAGCTGCGCGAAACTCGCAAAGTAGGGCTGCGCGCTCGTCCGGAAGCGCTGCTCGGAGCGCAACCGAACGGGCTCGCTTATGACAGCACCAAGCGAAAGTTGTATGTGGCCCTTGCGAATCTTCAAGCCGTGGCGATCTTTGATGTCGAAGAAGACGGCGGCCTTGAATTCAAAGGAAGGTTGCCAGTAGGCCCTTATCCGACGGCGCTGCTTGTCCCCGCAAGCGGCAACTTGTATATCGCAAATGGCCGCAACGAGGTCAGTGGTCCGAACCCACCTCCCCTTCCGAATTCGAAGAGTCATCCGCAAATCGGATCTCTCCTCGGCGGGAGCGTTTCCGTCATTTCCTCCGCGCAGCTGATGAAACATTCGATAAGGGAGGCGGTCTTGGACCGGCCGCCAAAAGAGGCCGCATCCCTGACCTCCGGGATTTCATCGCGGGAGAAATACTTTTCGGCAAAGAGCAACACTCGAAACCCAATTCGCCACGTATTTTATGTAATCAAAGAAAATCGCACCTACGACCAGGTCTTGGGCGACTTTCGCGGCGCGGATGGCGATCCACGGCTAGCGCTCTTTGGCGAAGAGGTGACCCCCAATCACCACCAGCTGGCGCAAGAATTCGTCCTGTTCGACAACTTTTTTGTAGACGGCGACGTCAGCGCGGATGGCCATCTATGGTCAACGGCGGCGGTGAGCACCGACTATGTGAGCAAGCTCTGGCCGAGCGAGTATTCAAAGCGTACCGCGGGGCTGCTCGATTCGCAGTACGACGGTGACGCCGATCACGACCATCCGATTGCCGCCCCGGCTTCCGGTTTTTTGTGGGACCTGGCCGTCGCAAGTGGAGTCTCGTTCCGCAACTACGGGGAATGGAACGTTCCTGACGAAAACGAGCCGCGCAAAGACACAAATTTCCTGGCTAATTTGAAGAATAACTTCGACCCTCTTTATCGTGACGCCATTGGGGACGTCACAGACCAACAGCGGGTCGACGAGTGGCAACGAGAATTTCGCGCATTCGAACAGTCCGGTGCCCTTCCCCGGCTGAACATTATTCATCTGCCGAACGACCACACAGTCGGAACCCGTCCGGGTTCAGCCACGCCGCGCGCAATGGTGGCCGACAACGATCTAGCACTGGGACGCCTGGTCGAAACTGTCTCGAAGAGCCGCTTCTGGGCTTCCAGCGTAATCGTTGTCTTAGAAGACGATGCTCAGGACGGACCGGACCACGTCGACGCGCATCGTTCGCTGCTCTACGTCATTTCCCCGTATACGCACCGTCAGGCGGTCGAGCACCACAGATTTTCGACAGTCTCGGCCTTGAAAACCATCGAAAATATACTCGGTCTTCGAAGCATGACCATTTTCGACGAGCAGGCCGTCCCGCTGTTCCAAATTTTCGAGAGGTTACCAAACCTTCAGGCCTATGAGCATCTCGATGCGCGTATCCCGCTCGATGAGATGAATCCCAGCGACGCCCCTGGCGCCAGAGAGTCAAGCGAATGGGATTTCAGCCGGCCTGATCGAGTTCCCGAACTAGCGCTCAATCGCGTGATTTGGCAGTCCGTGCACGGCGCTGGTTCCGTGCCGCCCGCCACGCGCATGAGGATTCCATAGATGATCAGCGCCGTCGACATAGGGGGAACAAAGATTGCGGTTGGAGAAGTGAGCAGCTGTGGAAAGGTCGTGGCACGGCTCGAGGTGGAGACGGAGCCGGAAAAAGGATTCGCCTACTCCATGGAACGGATTCGAAACATGCTTCGTGCCAACGCCCGATCCACCGGGACCAGAATCTCCGGCATTGGTATCGCCTGCACCGGGCCCGTCGATCCTTTCAGCGGGGAAATCGGGAACGTGGATTTTCTCCAAGGCTGGCAAGGCCATAATCCCGTCCGAGCGCTCTCTCATGAATTTGCGGTGCAAGCGGCGATGGAAAATGACGCCGATGCCGGGGCGCTTGCAGAAGCAGCATGGGGAGCAGGGAGCGGCAAGCGCAATCTGCTGTACGTCACCGTGGGAACGGGCATCGGCTCGGGCCTCATTTTGGACGGCAGGCTTTACCGAGGAGTGGGCCAATCGCATCCGGAACTTGGTCACCATGTGGTTGATGCCACTGGTCCGGCGTGCGGCTGCGGTGCACGCGGATGCTGGGAGAGCCTTGCGTGTGGGCCCGCTATGGTGAGCTGGCTTAGAGCAGAAGCTCCGAAGGACTATCCCCACCTCACAAATCTTACTGCCAAGCGGATTTGCGAGTTGGCGCAACAAGGAGATTTATGGGCACGCCGTGCGACTGAGCGCGAGGCTCACTACCTCGGCATCGGCCTCGCCAACCTGGTGACGCTGTTTACTCCTGAAATCATCATCCTCGGAGGCGGTGTCATGAACAGCGCGCACCTGTTCTGGGACGGTGTCCGGAAGGTGATTCAAAGCAGTTGCCGGCTCGTGCCGGCCGAAAAAACCGAGTTGACAACGGCTACCTTTGGCGCTGACAGCGCGCTGATAGGGGCCGCCCGTGTTTGGCATGAACGTTTCGGCCGGGCGGAGAGCGGGACGTGAAATCGAATCGGTTACCGATTGAAAGCGAATATTTCCGGGACATTCTCGAGCAACCACAGGCACTCGAGAATACGCGGCGAGGACTGCGGGTGTCCCGAGCCTTGACAACGCTGGCGGCCGGCGTGAACAAAAGCAAGTTTCGTCAAATTGTCCTGACCGGAATGGGCGCTTCCTACCACGCGCTGCACCCGCTGAACGTGGCGCTCGTCGCCAGCGGCCTCGCCCCCATCATGGTCGAGACTTCGGAACTGGTTCACTATCACCGGCGCTTCTTCGATCCGGAGTCACTAATCATTGCCGTTTCGCAGTCCGGGCAAAGCGCCGAGATTGTTCGCCTGTTGCAAATAAACAGAAAACGAGCCGCTGTTCTGGGCGTCACAAATGCGCCAGACAGTCCTCTTGCACGCCTGGCAGAGGCGGTTGTGCTTACTCATGCGGGAAAGGAATTCTCGGTATCCTGCAAGACCTATCTGGCCGCTCTCATAGCGCTTGAATGGCTGGGAGACCTGCTCTGCGAGATTGACTCCAATCGCTGGGGCCACCACCTGACTCTTGCGGAGGAGGCAGTTTCGTCCTATCTCGCTCGTTGGCGAGAACACGTACAGAGTCTCAAAAAGGAACTGGATGGAGCCCGCCATTTATTTCTGGTCGGGCGAGGTCCGTCGCTGGCCGCAGCGGGGACGGGGGGACTGATCGTAAAGGAGGCGGCTCAGTTCCATGCCGAGGGCATGAGCAGCGCAGCATTCCGCCACGGGCCATTCGAAATGCTGGGCCGAGACCTGTACGTAGCCGTGTTTACGGGGGCCCGCAGAACGGAAGCGCTCAGCGAGCGCTTGTTACGGGATATCCGGAAAAAAAAAGGGCGGTGTGCCGCGATCGGCAAATGGGGAGAGCCTCAAGCGTTTCGCCTTCCGCAAGTGCCTGACCGTTTTCTTCCAGTCCTGGAGATCCTTCCGGTGCAGATGATCAGCCTGGCCTTGGCGGAACGCGGCGGGCGGAAGCCCGGTTCTTTTGTGCTGGCGTCCAAGGTGACGAGGACCGAGTAGCACGTCGTAGAACGAGAAAGGAACGGGGAATGGCGCGAAGTCGCTACATGGTTGCCTTGGTCTTTGCGATTTTCTTTGTAATGTCCCTGTCAACGAACATTTTCGGACCACTGGTGCCCGACATCATCAACAGCTTCGGCGTAAGTTTGTCGGCCGCAGCCTTGCTGCCCTTCTCCTTCTTCATAGCGTACGGAGTGATTTCCATCCCCGCGGGTTTTTTGGTGGAACGCTTCAAGGAGAAGCCAACAATGCTAGGTGCCTTGTCTGTTGCTACCTTGGCCTCGCTAAGCTTTGCACTCCACCCTACGTACATTGTCGCAGTGACCTCGCTCTTTCTGATGGGCGTTGGAATGGCCACGCTGCAGGTCGCCATCAATCCGCTGTTGCGCGTCGCCGGAGGAGAGGAACATTTCGCCTTTAACTCGGCTTTTGCGCAACTGATCTTCGGGTCTGCTTCGTTTTTGAGCCCGATGATCTATTCGTACCTGGTGCTAAACCTCGCCAAGCCTTCGGCGCAGCGGAACCTGCTTTTGTCGCTGCTCGCAAGGATTACGCCCGCTGCGCTGCCTTGGGCGGCTATGTATTCCGTTTGTGCCGGCGTCTTGTTCGCGATGACCGTCGTTTTATGCTTCGCGCGAATCCCCAAAGTCCAGCGTTCGGCCGAGGAACAAGTCGGCACCGTCAAAATGTACCTGAAGGTATTGCGGAATCCGAATGTATGGCTTTTTTTTGCATGCGTCTTTGCTTATGTGGGCTCGGAACAGGGCACTGCGGACTGGATCTCGCAGTTTCTCGCCACCTACCACGGAATGGACTCGCACACTACGGGGGCAACGGCCGTCTC
>Ga0157379_10004135_pt1 | contig 12383 bp, 12 predicted proteins | sample S25metaG_FD_121802 | JGI IMG/M metagenome (GOLD analysis project Ga0157379, IMG submission 121802) | Switchgrass rhizosphere microbial communities from Kellogg Biological Station, Michigan, USA - S2-5 metaG | ecosystem: Host-associated > Plants > Roots > Rhizosphere > Soil | place: USA... | reverse complement strand
CGACTGTTCACTCAAATCCCTATGACGTTCGCGAGATTCTGAGTTAGGATGCGCTCTATGTCGACGCACTCACTCTCGCGACGTTCCTTTCTCCTAATGTCCGCCATGCTGCCGTTGTCGTTGCGCGCATTTGCGGCGACCTCAATTCCGGTAGGACTCGAACTGTACTCCGTCCGCAATGCATTGAAGGACGATCTCACGGGCACAGTGCGCACCGTCGCGCGAATGGGATACCAGTGCGTCGAATTCTATGCTCCTTATTTCGATTGGACCGAACCGCAGACCAAAGAGATGAGAAAGCTTCTCGACGAACTAGGCGTTCGCTGCTTCTCCACCCACAACGACAGTTCGTATTTCACTCCGGAAAAGCTCAAGCGCGCCGCCGACATGAATCTGATCCTGGGGAGCAAGTATGTGATCATGTCGAGTTCGCAGCCCAAGCCGGGTCTGGACGGATGGAAGGAAGTCGCGGATACCCTCAATTCCGCCGCCGACCAGCTCGCGCCAACAGGCCTCAACACGGGCTACCACAATCACGAACTGGAATTTACTCCGGTCAATGACAAACGTCCCATTGAAATCCTAGCGAAGAACACGAAGCCATCGGTCGCGCTGCAATTCGACATAGGGACGTGTCTGAAAGCGGGTTCCGACCCGGTAGCGTGGATCCGCTCCAACCCGGGGCGAATTAGATCCATTCACTGCAAAGATTGGGCGCCTGGTCCTGATAAGGGCTACAGCGTTCTGTTTGGTGAAGGCGCGGCAGACTGGAAAGGTATCTTCGCGGCAGCCGAACGCGTTGGTGGCATCGAGTATTATCTGGTCGAACAGGAAGGCAGCAGATTCTCCGAGTTCGACACCGCAAAGAGATGTCTGGAGACATTTCGACGACTACACTCAGCGTGATGCCTCCCTTCTTCCGTTCATCTGCCCGCAGATCGATAAGGTTGCGACTAGGCATCCCATCGCAACCGGTTGCGGTTGGCGGGATTGACGTCCCACGAGAGTCTTGTTGGTGAAAAACGAGTCAGCAGTCCAAGAAATGATCGTATCCGTGCTTGAGAAAGGCTGGCCACCTCGTTGTCACCGAAACGAACGGGAACAGAGCTCTCCGTCGCTATTCTAAGGAAGGCCCGTTTCGATCTTGTGCTAACTGAGATCGAAGGGCATGACGGGAGTCGAGCTGATCCATGCCATCCACAAGAAAAATCGAAAACAGGATGTGAGAATGGTCACGGGTTGGCCCGTCCTGCTGAAACCGTTTACGAGTAAACAGTGACTCGATTTCATCAAACCTAACTGCGGTGATTAGGTGTCCTGCTCCACTTTCCACGACGGTTAAGCGCCAAATACCCGGAAATTGTTTTCCGCCAACCCGCCGACTTCGCACTTGATCGCATACAGTCCGCCGGCCAACCGGTCGCCGGGCGGCGCATCGGCCGATGCAGTGGTGACGAAAAGCGTTTTGAGATCGGCGCCACCAAACGTGCACGTCGTAATATTTTTTACCGGCATGTCGATGACGCGATCAATCTTGCCATCCGGGGCGACGCGAACGATACATCCGCCGTAATATCGGCAGTTCCACAGATAGCCCTCGGCATCCATGGTTGAGCCGTCCGGCAATCCGCGTTCGAAGTTCGCGAAGAAAACGCGCTCATTTGCAATCGCGCCCGTGGCGCGATCGTAATCGTAAGACCAAATGGTATTCGCCATCGAATCTCCAAAATAAAAACGGCGCCGGTCGGGAGTCCAGGCCAGCGTGTTGGAGATGCCAACATCTCGCCGGCGAACGGTCACGGCGGCGTCCGGATCGATCCGATAAAGGATGCCATCTTTTCCGCCAGCTTCGGCCGACGATCCGTCCGGGTTCACGTTGTTGCGCATCGAGCCCACCCACAACGAGCCGCGCGGATCAACGCGCGCGTCATTGAAGCGGACGGCAGGCCATCCCTCCAGGTTGTAAATGGGTTCATGGCAAAGATCCGTAGCCGGCTCCCATAAGATCACGCCGGAGCCAAGGACCACTGCCAGCACGTCATGGCGGTCGGTCAACGTGATCGCGGTGACTGGCACATCGAAAAACCAGGTGCGTACGCACTGGTCCGCCAATGTGAAGCGATGAATAAGGAAGCGATTGATGTCAGTCCAGTAGACTGCGGAATGCACCGCATGCCAGACTGCACCTTCGCCGCACCGGTCGCCGGTGGGTGCCACACAAACTGGTTGCGATGCAATGGGCCGTGAAATTACTGCACCCCGATCCCGGCGAGGAGGCCGCCGTCCACCAAGTAATCGCCGCCGGTGCAAAACGACGCCCGGTCCGAGGCCAGGAATGCCGCCAGCTCCGCCACTTCCTCCGGCGTCCCAATGCGCCCGAGCGGATGCGCCTGGCCCCAACGTTGGAACACCTCTGCGAGCGGAACTCCGGGCGCGAAATTTCCCGCCGAGCGTTCGAGCATGGGAGTTCGTATTGATCCTGGGCTGATCGAATTCACTCGTATGTTGTCGGAAGCGTGATCGAGAGCCAGGGCGCGGGTCAGGCTGTGCACGGCCCCTTTGGATGTCGCATACGCGGCCACCCCACGCTGGCAAGCGTGACCCTGCACCGACGCCAGGTTGATGATCACTCCCCCGCCCCGCTTTTTCATCTCCGGGACTCCATAGTGCGCCAGAAGATAAATGCTACCCACGTTTACCATCAGGCACCGGTTCCAGGTTTCCAGATCGGTTTCAACCACCGTGCCAAACGGATGAAACGCAGCCCCGTTGATGATGATGTCCAGGCCGCCAAATTCTTTCACGGCTTTCGCCACCGCTCCCTGCACAGCAGCTGCGCGAGTGACATCGCACTGCTCCACGTGCAAACTCAATCCGCTGGCCTTGGCTTCGAGTGCCAGTTCCTGATTCGCGGCCGCTTCGATCCCGCAGCCCAGAACGTTGGCTCCGCCCGCGGCAAAGCGCTTGGCAATCGCGCGTCCGATGCCGGTGGTGCCGGTGACAATCGCAACTTTCCCGTCAAATTCCTTCATGCAAGATTCTCTCTTTTGGCTTTTAGCATTCAGCTCTAGCTTCTAGCTCCTGGCTATTCCAGCTTGTGTAGCCAGAAGCTAGAAGCCAGAAGCTGCCTTAATGACTCTCTCTCGGTATTCCGGCGCCGCGGGAGCCGACTAGAAAATCCAGATCCGCACCGCGGTCTGCTTGCAGGACATGATCAATGTAGAGCTTTTGATATCCGCCGGTTGCCAGTGGGGGCGGCGGCGTCCACGCGGTTCGCCTGCGGACCAGTTCTTCCGGCGACACGCAAAGCTCCAGCTTGCGTGCTTCCATATCCAGCTCGATTTCATCGCCATCGCGCACCAGGGCCAAAGGCCCGCCACTCGCCGATTCCGGCGTTACGTGCAGCACCACGGTACCGTAGGCAGTTCCACTCATCCGCGCATCGGAAACCCGGACCACATCGGTGATTCCGCGTTCCAGCAGTTTTTTTGGTATCGGCATGTTTCCTAGTTCGGGCATACCCGGATAGCCCTTCGGTCCGGCGCCCTGCAGGACCATCACCGAGTTCTGGTCAACATCAAGCGCAGGATCATCTACCCGCTTCTTGAAATCTTCGATGTCGCTGAATACTACCGCCCGGCCGCGATGCTTTAGTAAATGAGGACTCGCGGCGGAAGGCTTGACTACCGCACCTCCCGGAGCCAGATTGCCGCGGAGGACGGCGATGCCGGCCCGCTCCTTGATCGGTTTTTCGCGGCTATGAATTACTTCTGCGTTCCAGCATGGGGCATCGGCAGTGTTCTCGCCCATCGTCTTGCCGTTTACGGTCAGCGCGTCGCGGTTGATCAGGTCGCCCAGAGCGCGAACCACGGCGGGGATGCCGCCAGCGTAGTAGAAATCTTCCATGAGGAACTTGCCGGAAGGCATTAGGTTCACCAAGAGTGGAAGGGCGTGTCCGAGGCGATCAAAATCGTCGAGCTCAAGCTTGACGCCAACCCGGCCCGCCAGCGCCAGCAAATGCAAAACGGCGTTGGTTGATCCGCCAATCGCCGCATTCACCCGAATGGCGTTCTCGAAGGCCTTCCGCGTCAGGATCTGCGACATCTTCACATCGTCGCGCACCATCTCGACAATGCGTCTGCCCGCCTCTTGCGCCAGCACGTAGCGTCGCGAATCGACGGCGGGGATCGTCGCATTCTGCGGCATCCCCATGCCCAGAGCTTCCACCATGCAAGCCATCGTCGATGCCGTTCCCATGGTCATGCAGTGGCCCGCCGAGCGCGACATACAGGATTCGGCGTCCATGAAGTCGGCGCAACTCATCTTGCCGGCGCGCACGTCTTCACTCATCTGCCACACGCTGGTGCCTGACCCGATGGTTTCGCCGCGGAAGTGTCCATTGAGCATAGCGCCGCCCGAAACCACGAGCGCCGGCAGATCGCAACTGGCCGCTCCCATCAGCAGCGAAGGCGTGGTCTTGTCGCATCCGCAAAGCAGAACTACTCCGTCAATTGGATTTCCACGGATCGATTCCTCCACGTCCATGCTCACCAGGTTGCGGAAGAGCATGGCGGTCGGCCGCAGGTTCGTCTCCCCCAGCGACATCACCGGAAACTCCAGCGGGAACCCGCCGGCCTCGTACACGCCGCGCTTGACTCGGTCGGCAATCAGCCGGAAGTGAGCATTGCACGGGACCAGTTCCGACCAGGTGTTGCAAATTCCGATCACCGGCCTGCCATCGAACAAGTTGGAGGGAAAGCCCTGGTTCTTCATCCACGAACGATGAATGAATCCATCTTTATCCTGGAGGCCAAACCAGTGAGTGGAACGGAGAGGAGCCTTTTTGCCGTTGTTCATAGTTTTGAGATATCTAAATCAACTTGTCATCCCGAGCTCCGAGCCCAGCCGCGCTTGCGCGGTGAGGCCAAGTCGAGGGACCTTGTGCTTGCGGTCAGGAGAACCGACGCACCGGCGCAGGTGCCCGAACCAAGATGCGCATTGCCCCCACCAGATCCTTCGCAAGCTCAGGATGACATCTTAGTGGGAGACGAAGTTTACCCGAATATATTACAGCTTCAACAAGCGCTAAGAAGCAATGTCCCTAACGTTGCGGCACCGGCTCCGGCTCCGCCGAGCCATCTGCCCGCGGGTCTGAGGCGGCAAAGTTCACATTGCTTCTGGAGTTGTGCAGCACTGCTTGCCCGCGGCCCATCGCGGTCGAATATTCTTTCCGCACCTTGAAGTTGTGCCCCTTTTGCTCGAGTTCTTTCAGAGTCTGCTGCGGCACTCGCGATTCAATCAGAACGTTGCATCCGATTTCCTGTTCCACAGGCTGCACCGTGAACCGCGGCTCGGAGAGGGCCGCCTGGATGTTCATGCTGTAATCCACGATATTCGAAACAAACTGGGCGTGCGCCAACGGCTGATTCGCTCCGCCCATGATGCCGAATCCGATATGCGTATCTCCCTGTTCCATGAAGGCGGGAATGATGGTGTGAAAGGGCCGCTTGCGGGGCGCCAGCGCATTGGGGTGGCTGGGATCAAGCAGGAACAATCCGCCACGATCCTGCAAGATGAAGCCTCTGCCTTTTACCGCGATGCCGGAACCGAAGGAGTCGTACAGGCTTTGAATGAGCGAGGCTATATTTCCGTCTTTGTCCACGGCGGCCAGGTAAGTCGTGTCGCTCCTGGCGGGAGAGCCACTGGAGGGAGTGCAGTTTGCCTTCGCGGGATCAATCATGGTCGCGCGCTGTTTGGCATAGTCTTCTGCCAGCAATCCCTTGACCGGCACTTTTGCGAAGCGTGGGTCAGCGTTGTAGCGAAACAGATCGGTGTACGCCAGCTTCATTGCTTCAATGCGGTCATGCAGTTCGATCGTCGCCAGCGGACCGCCCTTGTCGGGTTGCAGGGTGCTCATGATATTCAGCATTTCAAGCGCCGCCATGCCCTGTCCGTTGGGAGGCAGCTCGTAGACCTTCCAGCCGCGGTAGGTAATCGAAATGGGTTCTACCCACTCCGCTGAAAAATCCGCCAGATCGTCGGCCTGCATGGTTCCGCCGAGGGCCGCTGACGTACTTACAATCGACTGCGCGATTTCCCCGCGATAAAAGACGTCGCGTCCACCCTCTGCCAACAGCCGCAGGGTTTTGCCCAGGTCGGGATTGGCGAACATCTCGCCTACCTCCGGAGCCTTGCCGCCGGGAAGAAAGACTCGCTCCGCCTCGGGTGTCTGTTTCAAGGTCTGCTCATCGCCGGCCCAGAAATCATGAATGAGCTCGGGCACGGGATATCCGTGTTCGGCGTAATAAATGGCCGGGGCTAAAAGATCTTTCCAGGGAAGCTTTCCAAAGCGGGCGTGGGCTTTGGCCCAGCCATCCACGGCCCCGGGTACGGTGACGCTGTCAATGCCGGCCTGCGGCATCTGCAAGGTGCCCTTCTGTTTGAGATATTCAATCGAGAGTCCGCGTGGCGCCCATCCGCTGGCATTCAAACCATAGAGTTTGTCGGTCTTGGCGTCCCAATAAAGGAGGAACAGATCGCCGCCAATTCCGTTCATCATGGGTTCGGTGACGCCGAGCACCGCGTTCGCCGCTATCGCCGCGTCAATCGCGGAACCACCCCGCGCCAGAATCTGCGCCCCGGCCTGTGAAGCTAAAGTGTGGCTGGTGGCGACGATGCCCCCATCATTGATGACCATTGACCGCCCATAGGAACGATCCTGCGCCCACAGAGGTACCACGGCGCCGAGCAAAAAATCAGACAGAATGATAATGATGAGGAAGGATATTGGTAGTCTCATATGCGCGGTCTCACCCTCGTAGCTCCAGGCTGGGAATTATAGAGGAAGGGCCATATCCGACCTCGATTTTGCCCCTCGTAACCCCTTCAAAGCAGGGATTTAAGGTTGGCTTAAGAAAACAACTTTTCCGGCCCGCGGGGTTTCATCCATATGAGGAATGGAGGGTGCACAAATGCTAAAGAAAACCGGACTTTCACTGTTTGGATTAGTGGTGATGCTGATCTGCTTCAATCCCCCGCAGGCTCACGCTGGCGTGGTGGTTTCGTTCGGAGCAGTCTATCCGCGCCCGGTTTACGTTCGCCCGTACCGGTATGTTGCGCCTGTACCGTTTGTGGCCTACAGGCCGGCTCCTTACTTTTACTCTCCGGCGTATGTTCGACCCGGTTGGGGCTATCGGCCCGGCTTTTATGCGAACCCGCATTTCGCTCCGCGCTTCGAGCATCGCGAGTTCGTAGAACGCCGTCCGTACTGGCGGCGGTAAGAGTTTCTCATTGACGCGGCGCCAGCCGCGGTGTCCCACCCTTCGCCTCCACGGCGGAGGGTGGGCAGCAAAGCAATAGCCTGACGACTTCGCTCATATCGCTGACAATTTCCACAGCTCGCGGGTGTAAAGTTTCCCAGTAACCCAACTTCCCTAACCTAGGTTCCCCCTCCGGCCCCAGGTTTTCCTTCGGCCCATGTTCCACAGATCTTTCCCAATGGCCGAATCTACTCGGCGCGAGCTTCTGATTCGTACCAGTCTGTGAGGCTGTAAGTGACACCCGCTCGAGGCGAGGCCCTCAATCTTTCGCCAGCGCGCACGGCGCTGGTCTTGGGCGGCATCGTGGTGATCAGCGCGATGTTGCGAGTGCACTCGCTGGGCGCAGCCAGCCTGCTGATTGATGAAGCTGCCAGCGATTCCGCAATGGAATCGCAGAGTACGCGGGATTGGACGCTATTTGCGATCGCGGCGGCATTATGTGTTTACGCCCACATTTTTGCCGTCCTTGTGCTCTCTGCCTTCGCGGTCGCCATCATTTATTCCAAGCCGTTCCATGTCACAGGCCGAAGCATTCTCCTGGCCGCCCTGCTGTTTGAACATCTCGTCGCTCCGATGGGTCTGTTCGTGTTGCTGCACCATTCGGACCAACTCCACTTTCTGAGGCCGACGTGGACCGACTTCAGTGGCTTCCTGCACCTGGTGACCGGAGAAGGGGGTACCTTCTTGACGGTCCTGTACCTGACCCTCTGCGTTTTCGCCTTCGAGCCGCCAGGTGGTCGATCGGAAAAGGAAAGCTGGGCGCTGCGAACCCTGGGGCTATGGCTGGTGCTGCCGCCGCTGTTGACACTGGCGGCGACGCCCATCAAACCGCTCTTCGCTCCCTACATGCTCGTAATGTGCGTTCCCGGATTAACTATCCTCGCCGCCTGCGGAATTACGAACCTGCTGAATGCGTCTCGGGCGCAACGCCTGGCTGGAGCGGCCGCGTGCGCCCTCGTGATTGCTCTGTCTGTGGTCTCGATGCGGCGGCCCGTGAATTACGAATATGTGCCGCGCGCGGATTGGCGTTCCGCTGTCGCCTACGTGCTCGCACATCAAGAACCCGGGGACGGCGTCATCTTTTACATTCCGAACAATTATTGCTATCGCTATTACGTTCGCCGCGCCGAAGATGAACACCAAGTCACTACGGCGCCAGACACTTTGTATCCTCCGGCTCAATGGCGGCCCTTGACCCCCGAAGAAGTAAATCTGGTCACTGCGGGCAGCAAACGCGTGTGGCTGGTCCAGTTTCTCGATTTTGTTGATCCCGAGAGGCTAGCTATGGTTGACTCAACTCTCGATCAACACTTTCGACTGATCGAAAGACACGTAGTGCCCGGGCAAGAGCCGGTCACGCTCGATTTGTATGATCACCCTTGAAAAGCTATCCGCCGCAATCCCCGCGCGGAGAGCCAGCCTCGATGGCCTGGCTTCGTCACCTCGCCTTGGCATCCGTCCCGGATTGAATGGTATATTCTCTTGCCTACTGGGGAGGCCCCATGGCGGAATGCGCCCCGCTCACCTTTCTCTGCATCACCACCTACGAAAAAGGACAGGAATTCATGCGCGAATGCGGGCGTCAGGGCTGCCGCGTATTCCTGTTGACGGCAGAGAGCCTGCGCAAGGCCGACTGGCCGCGGGAAAGCCTCGACGACATCTTTTATATTCCTCGCGACCTTCCGCTGCCGGAAATCGTGAAAGCGGTAACCTACTTGGCGCGCGAAAAGAAGATTGACCGCATTGTTGCGCTTGACGAGTTCGATATGGAAACCGCCGCCACGCTGCGCGAACACATGCGCATACCGGGCATGGGCCTGACCACCATGCGCTACTTCCGCGACAAGCTCGCCATGAGGATGCAAGCGCTTGAACACGGCATTCGCGTACCCGATTTCATCCCCGTCCTCAGTCACGAGGACATTCGCTACTACCTGAGCCACGTGCCCGGGCCCTGGGTGCTTAAGCCTCGATCGGAGGCTTCCGCCATTGGCATCAAGCTGATTGATGCGCCCGAAGCTTTGTGGCCGATCCTTGACTCTCTGGGCGATCAGCAATCTTCTTTCCTGCTGGAAAAATTCCTCCCCGGGGATGTCTATCACGTGGATTCGGTGGTCTCCGAACAGGAAGTGGTGTTCTCAAGTATCAGCCGCTACGGCCAGCCGCCCATGGCGGTGGCACAGAACGGCGGCATCTTTACCACGTATCTTCTGCCCAGCGACTCTGAGGAATCCGCTGCGCTGCGTAGCCTGAATCGCGAACTGATCGAGGGACTGGGGCTGGTAAGGGGCGTGTCCCATGCCGAGTTCATCCGCGCCCGCCGGGACGGACACTTCTATTTTCTGGAATGCGCGGCCCGGGTGGGCGGCGCCTACATCAGCGAAATGGTCGAAATCGCCACCGGGATCAATCTGTGGCGCGAATGGGCCCGCATCGAAATCGCGGGCGGCAAGGAGCCTTACGAGCTCCCTGCCGTGCGCGGCGATTATGCCGGATTGATCCTGTCGCTCGCCCGACAGGAAGATCCGGACACTTCGACCTACAGCGATCCCGAAATTGCCTTACGCCTCAAGCGACGTCATCACGCCGGCCTTGTGCTGCGTTCGTCCGATCCAGCACGAATTCAAGCCCTGCTGGAAAATTACAGCCGCCGTTTCGCCGAGGAATTTCTGGCCATCGAGCCTCCCGGTACGAAGCCGGCGGCGTGAATTCCAATTGCCCTCGGCTTATTGCGACGTAATGGGCAGATTGATTTTGCAAGTGGCTGTATAGCCGTTGGTGCTGTCGCCGCTCAGTGCGAGCAAATTCGCGCCATCCGTTTCTCCCGAATAAACGTGATCGCTGGCATTCGTGGTGGGATTCGTGCCCTCCGCGCTGTACGGGCTGATGGTGGTGTTGACGGTGTTGATGACGTCCTGGGGAAAGAACAGCTGAGTCGTATTCGTACCCCCATTGCTCGTGGAGTCGTAAGTCGAACGCAATCGCAGATGAATATGAGTGGTTCGCCCGGCGTACCATCCCGGGATGATGGTTTTGAAGGTGGCTAGGCCGTTCGCATCCGTGATCTGGTAACCGCGCAGCCAGGTTTCACCGCTCGTGTCTTCCACGTCTTCCGCGGAGTAAATGCCCGATGCATTGCAGTGCCAGATGTCTACCTGGACGTTCGCCATGGCGGCACAGCTCTTCTCGCTGTCGTAAATATAGATACTCAGCGTAAAAGGAATGCCGCTCTGGACGTCGCTTCCGTCGAGATTCGAGCGGATGTCGCTGCGCGCGAATCCGGTAGCACTGTCGTCCACGAAATAAGGACCTTCTTCGCCTTCGGGAGTCACCGTGCATGAAGTATTTGATGTGCCCGTGGAGGTGGTTGATGTTGCGGTTGTAGTACTTGCTTTTGCGCCTCCGCCGCAGCCCAGCATCACACCGGCACCCGCCGCTGCCAAAAGTCCGATTACATGTCTGCGACTGATCTCCTTCTCTACACCCTCGAATGCCATCATCTCTCCTGCGAAAGACACTGGCCCCATAGTTTTCCCGGCTAAAGAAGAATACGCAGTGAGGAAGTGTCGGAATTGTCTGTCTACGGGAGCTAGACGATGATTTTCGGCGAGAGGTTACGCGGTCCAGCAATCGTGGGTGATGGCTCGTTGAATTTCTCCCTCTTAGAGTGGGGTCATCCTGAGATTGCGAAGGATCTAGCGTGCAGCGGATGCACCCTTGCGACCATTGTGGGGTGCGCGCGAGATCCTTCAGGACTGAAGTCCTTCCGGATGACGCCGGTGTAGTGGCTGTGTCCGAACTGAGCCACTACCTGATCCTGCCGAACCTTGTAGTCTAGTTTGAGGTCTAGTCGTCTATAGAGAGTGATGACCCCGACGATTCCGGCCGAACTCATCTCACTTTCTGGGGAGCACCGTATCTCGGAGCTGGACGATATTGACGCCCTGGTCCGGGCGTACAAACCGAGGGTATTCCGCTTTGTTGCCTTCTCCATTTCAGATCGTGACGCGGCGGAGTCGATAACCCAGGATTGCCTGCTCAAGGCCCATCTGACGCGAACGCAATTTCGTGGCGATTGCAGCATCGGAACCTGGCTCATGCGGATCGCGTTCAACCTGCTGCGCGACCACACCAAGAGCCAGAAATTCCGCTTCTGGAAGTCCGCTTCGGCCAGTGCGATTGACGCCAGCGAAGTGAGCCAATACCTGCCCAGCGGCGCGACCTCCGCCGAAGCGCAGCTGATCGCGAGAGAAAGAGTGCAGATGGTCTACCAGGCACTGCGGGAACTCTCCGGCAAGCAGCGCAGCATTTTCCTTATGCGTTTTGTCGAAGAAATGGATCTGTGCGAAATCGCCGCAATCACCGGCACGACCGTTCCTACGGTAAAGACTCATCTCTACCGGGCGGTAGGCGCAATACGCGCCAGACTTGGAGCAGCACGATGACGCCTTCGACCTCACATCTGACCAAAGAGGAGTTGACCGACAACCTGCTGGGCGTTTCATCGCTCACGGTGAATACCCATCTTCTCGGCTGTCCGGCGTGCGCTGATGAACTGGAACGGGTCAAACGCACCCTCGCAGGCTTTCGCGACGCGGCCCATAACTGGAGTGAGCACGCTTTGTTTTCTGCGGGGAGCAACTCAGCTCTTACCCGAGCTCGTGGAGAGCGATCGCGGCCAACCAAGTGGATTCTGGCGGCGGCAACCATGGTTTTGTTTATTGCGGGATCGATCGTCTACCTACATCAGGAGCCGACCGTGAGCCAAGCCCATCCCGTCGTAGTCTCGACACCCACGACGGGCACTGGCTTATCGCAGGCGCAGCTTGATCAGGATAACCAGCTGCTGTCTCAAGTGAGTGTTGAGCTTTCGGAAGCGGTGCCGGCGCCTATGCAGCCTTTGCTGGTCTCGGAAGCAAGCAGGTCAAGCACTATCACGAACAAGTAGGTTGCGAAATTCACAGGAGAAGCAATGCATGTTTTCGTCTCATAGCAGGGAGCAGAAATTCTCGATCATAGGCGGATATTTATTTTTAACGCTCTTGCTCGGAGTGATGTGTTTTG
>Ga0157379_10004134_pt1 | contig 12383 bp, 11 predicted proteins | sample S25metaG_FD_121802 | JGI IMG/M metagenome (GOLD analysis project Ga0157379, IMG submission 121802) | Switchgrass rhizosphere microbial communities from Kellogg Biological Station, Michigan, USA - S2-5 metaG | ecosystem: Host-associated > Plants > Roots > Rhizosphere > Soil | place: USA... | reverse complement strand
GCGGGCGGACGGGGCGTGGGTGCATGCGAAGAATGGCGGACCCGACCGGATTCGAACCGGCGATCTCCAGCGTGACAGGCTGGCATGTTGGGCCGCTACACCACGGGTCCAGTTGCGGCGAGGTCGGAGGATATCAGAGGAACTGACGCTTGTCGTCAGTCGGCCGGGCGGGCGTTGCCTGCAGGTCGCCCCGGGCGGCGCAGCTCAGCGACCGACCACGATGGCCGGACTGTCGCTGCCCAGTTGCCCGAACCTGAGCAGGATCCGGCCATCCGCCGCGTCGTGGATCGTCAGCGACGCCTCCCACGGCGCGAGCCGCCCCTGCTCGTCGACGCCGGGCAGGCCGGCGGCCGCCACGAGGCCGTTCGGCAGCGTCGTCACCGCGATGTAGTCGGCGGCGGGCGCCCAGCGATCGACGAGCGCGAGCGTGGACCGGTCGATCACGAAGATCCCGAGGCTGGGCAGGTTGCCGGGATCCGACGCCGGCAGGGGCCCGAAGCCGACGGCGTACAGGCGCTGGCCGTCGAGCCCGCCGCTGATCGAGGTGAACCCGGCTTGCTGGACCGACGAGTCGGAATCGTGCCAGTCGACCGGAGCCGATCCTCCACCGGGCGCGAGGCCGGTCGACGACTCGGCAATCGGGTCGAAGGTCGCCTTCTCGATCGCCAGCGTATGAACGTCGATCCGGACGATCGACAGGGCAGACGCATCCCAGATGTAGGCCATGCCGTTGGCTCGATCGAACAGCGGCTCACCGACATTTCCGTTCGGATCGAGCGTGACATCGGCGGTCCCCAGCGCGTTCCCGTCGAGGTCGAGCGTGCCGAAATGCCAGTCCCCGCTGAAGAACCGGTCCGGACAGAGCCAGGCCATTCGGTCGGCGGCGGCGAAGCCGACGAGGCCGCAGTACATCGGCAGGCCGAGCAGGCCCGGAGCCTCGGCCACCTTCTCGATCGAGCCGTCCGGCCCGAGCGTCGCTCGCCATGCATGGAGCGCGGACGCGCCATCGGGCACGGAGTCCCTGGCGTGCTGGATCGAGGCCCAGATGAACGCGGTCCGCCCGTCCGGCGACATCCGCACGTGGGGTCCGTCGACATAGGTGTACTCCTGGTCCGAGATCGTCGGATCCTCGGTGGCCGTCAGGGCTGGGCTCGGCGACGGCAGCGCTGGGATCGCGGCGTTTGCGATCCGGATCGCGGGACCGAGTCGCCGTCCCTCGACATCGATCGTCAACGCGCTGAACTGGAACGTCGAGCCCGTTCGGCGAGCGAGCGCAAGCAGCCCGTGCTGCCCGCCATCGGCCATCGCGATGTCGGTCGTGAGCGGGGACTGGCCGTCCGCGGTCAGCGGTCCGGTCGGCAGGGTCGCCAGGGGGGTCGTGACGCCCACGCGCCCGCTTGGATCGATGTTGTCCAGCCTGACCTGGAGGGTCGGGCCGTCGGGGTCGTCGCCGTCGCTGAGGCAGATGCACGTCCAGCCCGATCCGGTCGACGGCGGGAAGACCGCATCGCGGTAATACTGGGTCGGCGTGCCGCTCACGATGCTGCCCGAGGCCAGGTCGAGGACGCGGAACACATCGCCCTGGACGGCGACCTGGCCGACCGGGATCGGACCGTCCGGCCGGGTGATCTCGGGGAGCGGGGTCGCGCCGGCCGGCGAGAACGGCCCGACCGTCGGCGTCGCCGACGGAGATCCGGACGGCACAGGGGTCGCGAAGAAGGCGGTATCGAAGCTCGGCCGATCGTTCAGGCGGGGCCCGAGCCAGGCGACCGTGACGACGGCCCCCGCCGCAACGAGGACGAGCCCGAACCCGATCCGCCGGACGCGGGATCGGCCTGGACCGCCGTCGTTGCCGATCCGCTGCGGCGCGACGCTGAAGCCCTGATCTCCGCGCCGGTCGGTCATCTGCGCACCGTACAACGGGTCCGTTCGCCCGGTCGGCCTGCGGCCCACGCCTATACTCCGCATCCCGTGACCAGCCTCGATCTCCGCTCCGACACCGTGACCCACCCGACCGCCGAGATGCGCCGGGCGATGGCGGACGCCGAGGTCGGCGACGACGTCTGGCGCGAGGATCCGACGGTGAACGCCCTCGAGGAGCGGGCGGCCGAGCTCCTCGGCAAGGAAGCCGGCCTGTTCGTGTCGTCGGGGACGATGGGCAACCTCGTGTCCCTGATGGCGCATGTTCCGCGCGGCGGCGAGATCATCGCCGGCGCCCAGAGCCACATCGTCCGGGACGAGGCGGCCGGCCACGCCGTCGTCGTCGGAGCGAGCGTCCTCCAGCTGCGCGACCTGCCGGACGGAACGCTGGATCCGGACGAGGTCGCGGCCGCCTTCCGCGATCCGGGCGACGCCCACGAGCCGCTCACGGCGCTGGTCGCGATCGAGAACGCCCACAGCCATTCCGGCAACCAGCCGGTCGGGATCGTCGCGACGGAGCGGATCGCCGCCGTCGCCCACGAGCGGGGCGTACCGCTCCATGTCGACGGGGCCCGGTTCTTCAACGCCGCCGTCGCCCTCGATGCCCGGCCAAGTGACCTTGCCGCGCCGGCCGACTCGGTCACGTTCTGCCTCTCGAAGGGGCTGTCATGCCCGGCCGGCTCGCTCGTCGTCGGCTCGGCGGCCTTCATCGGCCGGGCCCGACGCGCGCGCAAGCTGCTGGGCGGCGGGATGCGCCAGGCGGGCGTGCTCGCCGCGGCGGGCCTGATCGCGCTCCGGGACGGCGACGCGGGCATGATCGCGCGGCTCGCCGACGACCACGCGAATGCGCGCCGCCTTGCCGAGCTGCTGGCGGCGATCCCAGGCGTCCAGTCGCCGGGCGACATTGCCCAGCCGGGGGCCGCCGACGAGCCGCTCGATCCCGCCCGCGTCCGGACGAACTTCGTCCTCTTCCGCGTCGCCGCCGACCGGGCGGCATTCCTGGCCGCCGCCGAGGCGCGCGGCGTTCGGCTCGACTTCTATCCGCACGGCCAGATCCGGGCGGCCACGAACAGTGGGATCGCGGCCGCCGATGTCGCGCGGATCGCCGCCGCGATCCAGGACGCCCTCGCCGAGGTCGGGGCGTCGCCCGTCCGCGCCTGAAGCCCAGCCGGGCCCCGAGGCGCCGGCAGCTCGCAGATCGGCGCCACAGGGCCGCACCGTGGCTGGCACGATCCGCGCCGATGGGCGACACTCAGCTTCCTTCGCCGGGCGGCCACGTCGCCCGGCCGCGGCAGCCCGGGTGATGCGCGACGGGCGCGCGACGAGCTCGCGACCCAGGAGAGATTCGTGACCGGAACCCTGCAGGACGTCGTCCTGACCCGACCCGCGCCCGCGCCCGACGCCGGGCCGCTCGACGAGCGGTTCTACGACCTGGTCGAAGCCCGGTTCCGGCGGGTCATCGCCGACAATCCGCTCGCCGGCACGTATCTCGGCATCCACACCGAGGACCACCGGCTCGGCGACGGCAGCCGGGCTGCCGTCCTGGCCGAGGTCGCCGCCGAGAAGGCCCACCTCGCGGCGATCGAGGCGCTCGACGACGCCGGCCTGTCTGGCGACGTGCTGCTCGAGCGCGACCTCGAGGCCCATAACGTCCGGCGCGGCATCTTCGACGCCGAGGTCGTCCGGACCTGGGAGCGCCGCTCGACCGCGCTCGACGTCGTCGGAGACGGCCTGTTCCTGATCTTCGCCCAGGACTTCGCCCCACTCGAGGAGCGGCTCGCGTCGATCACGGGACGGATGGAGGCGATCCCCGCCTACCTCGCCCAGTCACGCGATCGGGCCGTCGTTCCCCAGGTCCGGGCCTGGCAGCAGCTCGAGATCGAGTCGGCCGCCGACCTCCCTTCGTTCTTCGCGGAGATCGTGTCCGCCGGCGGAGGGCTGGCCGACGCCGAGCGACGCCGGCTCGAGGCCGCCGCGGACACCGCCCGCGCCGCCATCGCCGACTACGGCGCCTGGTTGAAGGACTCGCTCGCGCGCGGGACCGACGAATGGGCGCTCGGGCGCGAGTCGTACGACGAGCTCGTCGGCCTGCGGGCCTTCGACGGCCTCGATGCCGACGCGATCCTCGAGATCGGCGAGGACCAGCTCGAGATGAACAAGGCGGCCCGGATCCGGTCGGCGACCGAGATCGATGATCGGTCGACGGAGAGCGAGGTCATCGACCGCCTGAAGTCCGACCATCCCGCGACGTTCGCGGAGGCGCTCGAGGCCTATCGCGACGTGATGTTCCGTGCCCGCCAGCACCTGATCGACCATGACATCGCGACGGTTCCGCCCGACGAGCGGATCGACGTCATCGAGACGCCCGAGTACCTCCGCAACGTCATTCCCTTCGCCGCCTACTTCGCGCCGCCGAAGTTCGATCCGCGGCCGAAGGGCATCTACATCGTCACCCCGTCCGTCGGCCACGACCCGAACGCGATGCGCGAGCACAACTACAGCTCGATCAGCAACACGAGCATCCACGAGGCCTATCCCGGCCATCACCTCCAGCTGAGCGTGGCCAATGGCAATCCGTCTCTGACCCGGCTGATGACCGACGCCCCCGAGTTCGTCGAGGGCTGGGGGATGTACTCCGAGCAGATGATGCGCGAGCAGGGCTTCGACGCCGCAGCCAACTTCCGGCTGAACATGCACACCGACGCGATCTGGCGAGCGTGCCGGATCGTCCTCGACGTCCGGATGCACCGCGGCGAGATCTCGATCGACGAGGCGGTCCGCTTCCTCGTCGAGCAGACGAGCTTCGAGGAGGCGAACGCCCGGGCCGAGGTCCGGCGCTACACGTACACGCCGACCTACCAGCTCTCCTATCTCCTCGGCAAGGTCCTGCTCCTCGCGTTGCGGGCGGACGAGCAGGCCCGCCTCGGTGACGCGTTCTCGCTCCGTGACTTCCATGACACGCTGCTCCGCAACGGGTCGCTGCCGATCAGCTTCCACCGCCGGATCCTGGCGGCGCGGATCGCCGCCGGGACCGCGGGCGGGGGGAGCGGCGCCAAGCGGGCCGCGCGCGCCTGAGGTGCAGGTCATCCCGTCGATCGATCTCGATCGCGGCCGCTCGCGGGTGGTCTTCTGGCCCGGGGTCGCGACCGGCGTCGGCGCCCCGACCGACCGGCCCGAGCGGATCGCGGAGAGCTTCGTGGAGCGCGGCGCGCGGTTGATCCATCTGGTCGACTTCGACGGGGCGCGGACGGGCCGGCCGGGCAATCTCGAAGCCGTCGGAACGATCGCCTCGCGGATCGCGGTTCCGCTCCAGGTCGCCGGCGGGGTCGACAGCGCGGACGGAATCCGGCTGGCGTTCGCGGCGGGAGCGACGCGGGTCGTGACGTCGATGGCGATCGCCGACGATCCGGCCGCGCTGGCCGAAGGGCTCGAGGTCGCCGGCGCATGGCTGGCGGTCGGCCTCGATCCGCGCCCGGAACGGCTGGCCGCGTACCCCTGGCAGCACGGCGGCTCCGCGACCCTCGCCGGTGTCGTCGCCGAGCTGGCCGATCGGGGCGTCGCGCGATTCGTCCTCGCCCATGGCGGCCATGCGCCGGATCTCGGCGTGCTCGGCCCGCTGGCGGCCCGGCCGGACATCGACGTCCTCGTCGCCGGCGGGGTGACCGACCTGGACGGCATCCGCCGCCTGCGCGACGCGGGGATCGCGGGCATCATCCTCGGCGAGACCCTGCTGTCGGGTGTCATCGACTTCACCGCCGCCCTGGAGGCTGCCGCTTGAGCTCCGATCCGAACCGACCCCGCCCGCGCTCGTCGAAGAAGCGCCGGGCCGTGCAATCCGGCGCGACCCGACCGGCCGGCAGCGGGCCGTCGCGCCGCGCACCCCAGGGCGCAGGCGGCGCGGTTCGCGGCGGAAGCGCCTCCAGCGGCCTGTCCACGGCGTGGCTCGCGGCGATCGTGGTGGTCGTGTTCGCGATCGGCGTGGCCCTCGCCGGCGGCGTGATCAAGTTCGGCAGCGAGCCGTCGCCGACCAGCTCGGTTGCCGGCCGACCGTCGGCCGCCGCGGGCGGGACTCGCGGGACGAACTGCCCGACAACCGCACCGTCGCCTGAAGCGACCGGCCAGAGCCGCGTCGTCACGATCGAGACCGCCAAGGGCACGATCGGGATCACGGTCGATCCGGCGCTCGGTCCGCGGGCGGCCGCCAACTTCATCGCCCTCGCCTCGTGCGGCTTCTACGACGGGATCGGGTTCCATCGCCTCGTTCCCGGCTTCGTGATCCAGGGTGGGGACCCAGACGGCACCGGCGGCGGCGGGCCCGGCTACGAGTTCGCCGACGACCCGGTCGGCGTGCCCTATGCCCGCGGGATCGTGGCGATGGCGAATTCCGGCCAGGACACGAACGGATCCCAGTTCTTCATCGTCCTCGCCGACAACAACGGACTGACCCCCAACTACTCCGTCTTCGGACGCGTGACCGCGGGGATGGACGTCGTCGACGCGATCGCGGCGATGCCGAACTCGGGGCCGCCGAGCAACTCGGCGGTCGTCCCGGTGATCATGACCAGGATGACGGTCGGCGCGCCGACGACGGCGAGCCCGTCGGCGTCGCTGCCCGCGACGAACCCATCGTTCTCGGCTCCGTCGTCGCCCCCCATTCCGTCGCCTTCGGCGGCTCCGTCATGAGCCTCGATCGCCCAACCAGCCCCACCACCAGGAGGAACCCATGACCAGCGTCACGATCGCCACCGAGAAGGGCGACATCGAGGCCGACCTCTTCACGAGCGACGCGCCGAAGACGAGCCAGAACTTCCTCGACCTCGTGAAGAAAGGCTTCTACGACGACGTCATCTTCCACCGCGTCATCCCCGGGTTCATGATCCAGGGCGGCGATGGCGAGCACGGCAAGAAAGCCTCGCTCAATGTCGGGCGCGTCGGGACCGGCGGGCCGGGCTACAAGTTCGCGGACGAGCCGGTCACCGGCGGGTATGTCCGCGGCACGCTCGCGATGGCCAACTCGGGCCCGAACACGAACGGCTCCCAGTTCTTCATCATGCACGCCGACTACGGCCTGCCGAAGAACTACACGATCTTCGGCATGGTGACGAAGGGCATGGACGTGGTCGACGCGATCGCGTCCGCGCCGCGCAATTCGCGCGACCTGCCGGACGATCCGGTGGCGATCACCGGCATCACAATCCACGACGACTGACCGGGATCTCGCGCGTGAACGCGGGGTTCGCCAAGCGTGATTCGCGCGTGACCGTTATGCGCGCGTAACGAACGTTAAGGAATTTACATCGCGCCCTGCATCAAAACTCTTGGCTTTCAGGGGGTCAGCGGGTAGCATGGCGACTGCGCTGCTTGTCAGCCAAGCTGCCCCAGAACCAAGGTCATGGGTAGGTAGGGTCAGGGTAGTCGGTGCAGCCGACGTGATAGATGCCCTTGGCGCGTGGCGGGTGTCCGGTTCGCCGGACTTTCACCGGGACAGCATCGAGGCCGGGTCTTTCGGGACCCGGCCTCGAACTTTCTCCGCGCCGCTGACCGAACGACGATGCCGCCTCCGCGCGGTCGCTCACGCAACGGCTCAAGTGCGCTCGCTCCCGTGCTCGGCCGCGGCTTGGCCTCGCCGCCGGTCAGCGGCGCGTGGCGACGCATTCGTTGGCCGCCCTGCGGCGGCGCTGGGCTCGGTGTCATTTCGGCCGGGCGACCGATGCCGGCGCTGCCGGCTGCGCGGGCCTGGCTGGGGTAGCCGGCCCGGCCGATTCGTCGACAATGGTGGCGATGCCTCGGCTGCAGCGGAAGTCGTTCGCGAGACCCGACCGGACGCGCGCGCTCGGCAGCGGGCGACTCGAGACGGTCGACCTCGACGAGTCGGTCGTCGGCCGGGTCAACCTGCCGCCGGGCTGGCGCTGGTCGACGGACGTTCAGCCGGTCGTCGGGACTCCGAGCTGCGCGGTCCGTCATGTCTCCTACGCCGTGGGCGGAACGCTCCATGTCCGGATGGACGACGGCACGGAGATGGACATCACGGCCGGTGATGTCCACGAGATCCCGCCCGGGCACGACGCCTGGGTCGTCGGCGACGATCCGTACGTCGCGATCGAGTGGGCGAATTCCGCCCGCTACGGCGAGTCGCCGGAGGAGACGGGCGACCGGATGCTCGCGACGATCCTGTTCACGGACATCGTCGACTCGACCGCGGTTCTCGGCCGGGTCGGCGACCGGGCCTGGCGAACGCTGATCGTCGAGCACAACACCCGGCTGCGGGGGCTGCTCGACCAGCATCGCGGGCGCGAGATCGCCACGACCGGTGACGGCTTCATGGCGATGTTCGACTCCCCGGCCCGAGCTGTCCGATGTGCGGCCGCCATTGACGCTGCCGTCGAGGACCTCGGCCTGCGCGTCCGGGCGGGTGCCCATACCGGCGAGGTCGATGTCGTCGCGGGCAACCCGCGCGGACTGGCGGTCCATGCCGCGGCCCGGATCGCCGCAGGTGCCGGAGCCGGTGAGGTCCTGATCTCGGCCACGACCCGCGAGCTGCTCGAAGGGTCCGAGCTGGTGTTCGAGGATCGAGGGCTGCACGAGCTGAAGGGCATCTCGGGCACGCGCCGGATCTTCGCCCTCGTCCGCCCGGGCTGAAGTCCGCCCCGTCCGCCCTCGCCGTCTCCTGGCGCCGTGTCGCCGACATCCGCGAGACGGGAACCGGCCATCAGCGGCCGGCAGCCCGCCTCCCGGTCAGCGGTTCCGGTCGGCCCGGACGAACAGGTACGTCCCCACGATCGTGAACACCAGGAAGAACCCGACGGTCACCGCGAGATCGAGCCACGGGCTGTTCAGGACGGTGAACGGCGCCTCCGGCTTGCCGGCGTAGAAGATGTTCCGGGCGAGGTCGATGCTGTAGGTCATCGGCATCACCTTCGCCAGGAGGCCGAGGACGCCGCTCGAGTTGGCGACCGGGATCAGCGCCCCGGCGAGGAACATCTGCGGGAAGACGAGCAGGGCGACGCCCGCCCCGGCCACCTTCGGGTCCTGCACGAAGCCGATGAAGAAGACCCCGAGCGAGCCGCCGGCCAGCGCCAGGACGGGCGCCAGCGCGATGACGCGGAGCAGGTCGCCGAAGTTCATCGGGATCTGCATGACGAAGATCATCGCGATGATCCCGACGAGCGACACGAGCGAGGCGAGACCCGACCCGATGATCTTCCCGAGCAGCACGCTGTAGCGCGAGATCGGAGCGACGAAGAGCTCGGCGGTGAAGTCGTTCTCGCGCTCCTCCACGAGGTTCGTGACCCCGGTGATCGTGCCCTGGTACATCGTGTTGGCGATCATCCCGATGAGCATGAACGGCAGGTACGCATACGGCAGCGCCCCCGACAGGTTCTGGGAGATCGACCCTCCGAGGATCCCGATGAAGATCACCGGGAAGATCACCGTGAAGGCGATCGAGAGCGGGCTCTTGACCGCCCGCAGGATCTCGCGCCACGCGATCGCGAAGGTGGCATTGGCCTCGCGCGCGAACCGGCTGCGGAGGCCGGTCCGCTCGGCGACGAGGGTCGTCGTGGCCTCGTTCGCGCTCACGCCGCGCTCTCCGCGGTCGTGCGCAGGAGCTCGACATACGCCTCTTCGAGGCTCGGGTCGTGGACTCGCAGGACGGTCAGCGGCGTCGCCAGGCGGCCGACCAGCGGCTGCGCCGTCGGGCCGTCGTAGGCCACCCGGATCAGGCCGTCCTCGTCGACGCTCGGCAAGACGCCCAGGCCGCGAAGCTCGGCCAGGAGGGCGGGTCGGTCCGCCGCGTCGAGGACGATCGAGCGCTCGAGGAGATCGGCCTTGAGCTCGTCCGGCGACCCGATCGTCGCGATCCGACCGTGGTCGATGACGCAGACACGATCGGCCTCCTCGGCCTCCTCGAGGTAGTGGGTCGTGAGGAAGACCGTCGTGCCGTCGGCGGCGCGGACGCGGCGCAGGTACTGCCAGAGTGAGTGCCGGCTGACCGGGTCGAGCCCGGATGTCGGCTCGTCGAGGAAGAGGACCCCCGGCCGGTGCATGAGCGACCGGATGATCTCGAGCTTGCGCTTCATCCCGCCCGAATAGGTCTTGAGCGGACGGAAGACCTCCGCCCCGAGCCCGACGACCTCGGACAGCTCCTCGATCCGGGCGCGATACGCCGCCGGCATCGCGCGATAGAAGGGCCGGTACGCGTACAGGCCGTAGAGCGCGACGTGGAGCCGAATGTTCTCCTCCCCGGACAGGTGCAGGTCGACGCTCGGGTTCTGGAAGATGATCCCGATGCTCCGACGGACCGCGGTCGCGTCCCGGTCGAGATCGTGGCCGTCGATCCGGATCGTGCCGCTCGTCTTGGCCAGCGTGGTGGTCAGGATCGAGATCGTCGTCGTCTTGCCCGCGCCGTTCGGGCCCAGGAACGCGAACATCTCGCCGGCGCCGACGTCGAAGCTGATGTCATCGACGGCCGCCGTCGCGGCCTTCCTGTAGCGCTTGACCAGGTGCTCGACCTGGATCATCGGGGTCATGGGACGCTCCTGTGGGGTCGATGGTTCGATGCGATGTGGGAACACTGTGCCCGGATTGGCAACACTGTATCCACTTGCTAGACTGCCGTCAATCCGTGTCGTCGCCATCCTCGGCGGCGAATGTGGATCAGCGATGGAGAGCGCGTGGCGATACGGTCGGCGGCGGACCGGGCACGGGAGCAGAAACGCCTCGCGCAAACGGCGATGCAGAGCCGGCTCGCGGAGGGCTTGGCGCGCGGGGTGGCTCGCGGGCTGCCACCCGATCCGCCGCGGCCCGAGGTCGTGTGGCTCCGGCTCGCGACGCTCTCGGAGCGGGCGCGACGGGAGCTCGATCGGATCGTGTCCGCGGCGATCGCCCTGGCGGATCGTGATGGCCTCGAGGCGCTCTCGATGCGCCACCTGGCGACGGAGCTGAACACCGGGACGACCACGCTGTACCGCTATGTGACCGGCCGCGACGAGCTGCTCGAGCTGATGGTCGATGCGGTCAACGGCGGCGCCGGAGGCGAGGGCGACCTGGCGCGCGAGATCGCCGACTGGCGCGATGGACTCCGGCGGGTCGCGTACGGCGCACGAAGCCGGCTGCTCGACCATCCGTGGCTGGCTTCCCAGCTCCTGACCCGGCCGACGATCGGCCCGAACACGCTGCGCGGGGCGGAGTTCGTCATCTCGATCGCCATCGACCTCGCCGGCGATGCGACGACCGCGGCCGCCATCACCTCGACGCTGCTCGCCTACGTCCAGGGCTCAGCGGTCGCCGAGCTCGCGGAACGGGAAGCGCAGCGCCGGACCGGGCTCGACGAGCGCGAATGGCGGTTGACGATCGCGCCCTGGGTTCGGTCGATCATCGAGGACGCGCGGTTCCCCGCGTTCGCCCAGGTCGTCGTCGCGGCCGACGACCTCTCGTTCGAGGAGCGGTTTGCGTTCGGTCTCGAGCGCGTTCTCGACGGCTTCGAGCGATACGCGACCGGCGCGGGCGAGGCGGCGCAGACGGGATCCGGCGCCGCCGCTGCCCGGGACGATCAGCCGGCCGGCGGGTAGAAGCCCGTCACCGTGTAGGCGTTGCCGCTGACGGCGCCCGTGTACGTGCAGCTCACGATCGGGGCGCCCGCGAAGCCCTGGATGCCATGCTCGATGGTCCCGCTCTGGCCGTCCGGGGTGACGTAAGCGATCTGCTTCCAGATGTAGAGCCGGCCGTCGTCGAGATGGAAGGCCGACGGTCCGCCGTTGAACGACGCGTTCCAGACGTGGCCGTCATCGCAGGTCAGCACGAAGTGAAGCGTCTGACCGTTGTCCGGCTGGGCGAAGGCCGATCCCGCGGTCAGGGCGGTCAGGGCGGCTGCGAGCAGGGTGGAGGCGAGCAGGCGATGGCGCATCAGGGCGTCCTCCGTTCGGCCGGCGTCCTGGCCCCCGGTGCCGGCGGCGCTCGCACATGCTGCCACGATCGGGCCTGCCGGGGTAGGCTCGGTCGATGGACCGACCAGATCGGAGCGCTCCCCCGGCCCGCCGTCGCGATGACACCGGCGGCGGGATCTCGCGCCGCGCGCTGCTCGCCGGCGCGGCGCTGGGCGGCGTGGGCCTGTTCCTGGCCGCGTGCGGATCGACGACGACCCCACCGCCGCCCGCGTCGCTCGCCGGCGGGCCGAGCGCGAGCCCGCCCGCCTCGCCGCCGGGACCACCGTCGGTCGCGCCGACGCCGTCGACACCGCCTTCGGCGTCCCTGCCCCCGCCGGTCAGCCTCCGCCATCGGATCGCGGGCCTGATGGTCGTCGGCTTCCGAGGCAGCGAGCTGGCCGACGCGGCCTGGGTCCGCAACGCCCTCGCCGATTCCGGACTCGGCGGGGTGATCCTGTTCGACCGCGACCAGCTGACCGGCGGCAGCCGGAACGTCGTGTCGCCGGCCCAGGTCAAGCGGTTGACGGCCGACCTGCGGGC
>Ga0157379_10004133_pt1 | contig 12386 bp, 15 predicted proteins | sample S25metaG_FD_121802 | JGI IMG/M metagenome (GOLD analysis project Ga0157379, IMG submission 121802) | Switchgrass rhizosphere microbial communities from Kellogg Biological Station, Michigan, USA - S2-5 metaG | ecosystem: Host-associated > Plants > Roots > Rhizosphere > Soil | place: USA... | reverse complement strand
TCTTGACGTAAGATTTGCATCAGCCTTCGCTGCAAGCAATGTTCGTACCATCTTACGACGTCCCTCTGTGTCCAGACGACCATGAAAGACCAGTGTTAAGGGCGTTTGGCCGTACGCGTTTTGAGCATTCGCATCTGCACCCCGGGCAAGCAAACTTTCCACGGTTGTTTGATTACCGAATTCACAAGCTTGGGTAAGTTGAAGATAGAGAGGAACTGGAAGATCCGGATTATCTGCATCCATACTAAATGCTGATTGTGCACCGAGTAGAAGGACTATTGCACATATTTTTTTCATGGTGATTCCTCAAGTTGAAAATATAATTAGGTTATTTTTGTCTTAATTATTTATCGGCTTGCAAAAGCGCCTCAATGGTATTATCTCTGGTGTAATCAAACGCAGTCCGACCATGATAATTTTTCACGCCCTTATCAGCTCCAGCCGCAAGCAAAATTGTTACTCCCTCTAAACTGTTCTGCGAAGCTGCCAACATCAAAGGAGAATATCCATTTGGTGACAAAATTTTTGGATCAGCTTTTGCTGCGAGCAACGCTTGCACCTTAGTGCGAGGACTAATCTGGCTGGTAGATGCTGCTATCAAAAGTGTCCACCCCAAACGATTGGCCCCATTCAGATCGACACCATTCAGAAGAGGTTTAACGTCGATTGTTTTACCTAGCACGCAGGCATTTATAAGATCCAGATCTTTTTTTGTCTGCGCATTGGCATCCATGCAAAATACGGAATGTGAAGTAAGTAGAAAAACTAGTGCACATATTTTTTTCATGATAATACCCCTAATGTGAAAATAGATCGTCACATTAGCGTATCAAAATGATGGAAAAATCAAAATTAATGCGATTCTTCCGGCCTTATTTTCGCGCACAACATGTTTTTCTTGTATTGATGTGGCAAGAACCGCCTGATCCAGATTCTTCTGATTCCTCTTGCTCTTCATCATCTTCGAAAAATAATTCATCGCCATCTGGCCAAATAATTTCTGATTCATCATCTAAATCATCATCGTCAGCATCGCAGCCAGCGCATGGTTCATCGCGCAATGAACAGGGGCAATTGCCTTTATACTGCTCTGCGCAATTGCACTTCTCGCCGCAGCATGCACTCTTATTGCCATCACTCATCGATACTGAAATTTCTCCGTGAATTCCCGCATCCGAAGCGGCGCGCGCAACTTTGAGCATATCAGCAACCGCATCGGCCCAACGATCTCCATCTTCAACGAGGCGCAGTGATTGGGTGGTTTTTTGCACAACTGTTTGCCATGTTTGCGCATCGTGGCCAGAATCTGTTCGATCTTTATAAAGCACCACTCTGTATTCGATTATTGCAATAGCATCTGCCGATTGCTCTGAGGCAGAGTCCAAGAAATTTGCCATTTCTTGATTGGATTGATTTTCTGCACGCAATGGAAGGCAAATCAGCAACGCTGCAAGCGATATATTTTTTAATTTCATGAAAATCTCCTTGATACAATTAATTAAGCATTCACAAGTGCCACACAAGTGAAACATGAATCATAGAGAAACTCAAAAGCTTAGCGCACAAAAAAATACGCACGATAATGCTTCAATTCCGCGATTGATTCTCGAATATCGGAGAGTGCTCTATGGCTATCGCTTTTTTTAAACAATGTCTGCTTACTTTTTGGATACCAACAGTTGACCAAGCCCTTCACCGTGGAAACATCGATGAGGCGATAGTGAAGATACTCAGTAATTGATGGCATGTGTTTGATCAAAAAAGCGCGATCACTCCAAACACTATTGCCGGCCAAGCGAGCAGTGCCTTTCTCGCAATATTTTTTGATAAATTCCAATGTTTTTTTCTCGGCATGATTTTGAGAAGTGGTGGCCGTTTCAATTAATTTGAGCAGTCCTGTTTTTGTGTGTAGATTGAGCACCCATGGATCAATGCTTTCAAGTCTTTCTTTCGGCTGATGAATAACGAAGACCGGACCCTCTTCGATCACATTTAATTCTTGGTCGGTAATGATGGTTGCGATCTCGAGGATCACATGTTCATCTGGATTGAGCCCCGTCATCTCAAGATCAATCCATACAAAACAATCTGAACGTTGCATAATATCTTCACCCTTGCATAATAACGTAGTATTCTTAATCACCATTTAAGTTTAAACAGCAAAGCATACACAAAACAAGGACTGTTGCCGTGCAAAAATTACGCGTTGGTGTTCTCATGGGGGGAAAATCGGTCGAACGTGAAGTTTCATTCAACTCTGGCCGCACCATTTGTGACCACTTAGATACCACCCGCTATGAGATCGTTCCGCTCTTTCAAACGTATGATGGCACACTCTATCTTCTGCCCTGGCATTTTTTGCATCGAGGGAAAATTAGCGACTTTGTGCAGCGTCTTGCTCACGAAGCGCAAACTATTGCCTGGGATGATCTTAAAAACGTAATCGATTTTGTGTATATCGCCGTGCATGGCCGCTTTGCTGAAGATGGCACTCTGCAGGGATTTCTAGAAATTTTAGGCATTCCTTATTTGGGATCTGGTGTTTTTTCCAGCGCCCTTTCCATGGATAAGATTCGGCAAAAAATATTTTTGCGCAATGCGGGCATTGCAGTTCCTAATGATCTTTCACTACCGGCACACAAAGCAGCGCGCGCTCATGAACATAAAGATGCGATTCTTGCCGACCTGCTCGCAAAAAATATTTCTTTCCCGTGTGTGGTTAAACCATTTCAAGAAGGCTCGAGCTTGGGCATTCAGATGGTGCACTCGCAAGAGGCATTGTGCGATGCGATTGTTCATGCATGCACTATTGATGCAACACGCATTCAAGATGTGCTGATCGAAGAAAAAATTGAAGGCATGGAATTTTCCTGCATCATTCTCACTGATTATCGCACCGGAAATTATATTCCATTGCCACCGACTGAAATTGTGCCGGAAGAAGGCACCGATATTTTTGATTACGAACAAAAATATATGCCCGGCCGCGCAACCAAATTTACCCCACCACGCTGCGAGCAAAAAATTATCGATGCGATCCACCAAGCATGTTTTAAAACCATGCAGGCACTGAATATGACCACCATAGGTCGCATTGATGGATTCGTCCGGCGTGATGGCAGCATAGTGATCGTTGATCCGAACACGCTCTCGGGAATGGCACCAAACAGTTTCTTCTTTCGCGAAGCGGCAGAAATTGGCATGGGCCACACGCAACTGATTAATCATTTGATTGAAACAGAACTGGAGCAGTACGGCATGTTGCACGCAATCGAACAGGCAGAGCAAGCACAAGAGAAAAAAGAGCAGACAAAAAAAATGCGTATTGCAGTGCTCATGGGCGGCAACTCCAATGAGCGGGAAATTTCGCTCGAATCGGGTCGCAATATTGCCTATAAATTATCGCCGCACAAATATGAGACGCTCCCAATTTTTGTTTCTGATACCATGCAACTATTTCTGCTCACCCAAGCGCAGCTCGTGCGCAATTCCACCAAAGAGATTGCCGCGAATCTAACTCAGAAACAGCAGGTGCGCTGGCAAGATCTGCCAACCATTGCTGACTTTGTGTTTATTGGTCTGCATGGCGGCGCGGGAGAAAATGGATCGGTGCAAGGCACACTCGAAATGCTTGGGGTGCCCTATAATGGCTCATCGGTTCTGGCAAGCGCGTTGTGTATGGACAAATATAAAACGAACGAATTTTTGCTGCGCAATGGCTTTGAAATTCCACAACACATGCTCGTTGAAAAAGCGGCATGGCAAACCGATCAGAAAACCATTTTATCCACCATCTGCGCACAAATTCCTTTTCCCATAATCGTTAAGCCACACGATGATGGCTGCAGTGTGATGGTGCAAAAAGCACGCAGTGAAAAAGATTTGGCTGATGCAATCAACACCCTTTTTGCCAACGAAAAAACAAGCGCACTGATCGAAGAGTGCATTATCGGCATGGAACTAACCGTAGGCGTTCTTGGCAATGAGGATCCGCGCGCATTGCCCCCGAGCCAAGCACTTTCGGCCGCCGATATTCTTTCCATGCAGGAAAAATTTTTACCTGGTGCTGGTGAGAACCAAACCCCTGCGCCCCTTTCGCAAAAAGCAACGCAGCTGGTGCAGCGAACTATGGAACGGGTCTATGCAGCGGTTGGCTGTGCAGGCTATGCCCGCATCGACTGCTTCTATCAAACGCAGGAGCAGAGCCCAACGGGAATGGAACGTGTGGTGATCATCGAGATCAACACCCTACCGGGAATGACTCCCGCAACCTGCATCTTCCACCAGGCAGCTGAGGTCGGAATCAAGCCTATGGATTTTGTGGATCAGATTGTCCAACTTGGCATGAAAAATCACGCACACCCGCAGGTTGCGAGCACGCCAAAAACCGCGTCAGTTTGACCAAAAAACCATTTTCAGGCAGAATATAAGAATTGTTATCCAGAGATTAACTGTAGGGGTTAATTGGGATTCATTTCATTTTCAACTTGAAAACCCTATCATTACATTCTGCCCCTCTGCTATAGCTTGAATAAATTACGTACCTTATTTGGCTATAGTGACAGGTATTGAAATAAGGAAATTTGATGTCTAACCAACGAAGATTTGTTCTTTTAGTGTGCGCATTTTTATGTTCCGCACAAACCTGGAATATGGATGGCGATGATAGAAACGCCTTCGACCGAGAAAAATTTGCTGAGTATGTATTTTCAACACGCCAAAGTGCCGTCACAGCAAGTATCTTACCCGAATTTGCTATATGGAGTCCTACATATGGAAAAGTTCCAAAAGCAGACCTCCTGATTTTAAAAGACTACATACCCGCACAGAAAGAAGAAATTCTTGATGTCGTTGTTAATAAATGGGCTCCAGACGAAACCTTATCGGAAAAACACAAAAGAGACTTGGAAGGTAAACAACCTCATGAAATTGCCCATTATTTGAGAGAATCAAAAGTTGAAAGACTTCAAGAACTAACTGGCAGGCCAATAAAAAAAGATGAAGTTCATAAGGAATTAAAAAACATTAGCTCTGAAGCCAGAACCAATCTTATATTACAAGATCTATTGGCTCTTTTTAAATACGGACAATAATCAATCCGGAATCTGCAACTCGAGAGCCTGCGCATTGCGCACGACCTTTCTGACCCACTGCAATAAAAGATGTTGGCGCTCTGATTCTGTCAGGCGCCATTTTATTTGGGAATCGTGCAGCCGCGTCATAATATTCTGCAAACAAATAGCCACACTCACCGAAACATTAAAACTTTCTGTGAATCCAAACATCGGAATCACGAGCCGCTCGTCTGCCTCATCGATCATCGCCTGACTCAATCCCGAATATTCTGAACCGAAAAAGAGCGCCAATTTTTTGCTGATGTCCAAATCGGGCAACGGCGTAGCGCTATCTCCAGGCACGGTGGCCACAATGCGATAACCATCCTGTTTGAGTCTGTGTATGCAATTTCGAATATCTTTATAGCGATGCATATCGAGCCACTTTGATGCTCCCATCGCAACGCCCGACATGAGCACAAACGGATTGCGACTTTCCACCACGTGCAGATCCTGCACTCCCAGAATATCGCAAGAGCGCAACACCGCACTTGCATTATGTGGTTGGAACATATCTTCGAGGACCACGGTGACGTGCCGCGTGCGCCAATCGAGAACCTGCTCCATCTTCTGTTTTTTATGATCTGATACAAAAGAAAAAAGGTGCTCGAGCACCTTTTGATCTCTGCTTTGTTGAGTGTTCATTAGAATAAATATCCAACAGTCATCCAAATTGCCCCATAACTAACGAGCGCTGCAATCCCGTTGCTAATGAGCGCAACGAAGAAAAATGGCAGCACACGAACAATACCAAAAAGTTGAAGTACAAAAAAGAAGAATGTTTGGAAGAAAAGAAAAATGGCAGCGAGCCATAAATTTGCCATCATTACTTGGGTTGCGGTTAAATTTGCCGAAATAATTGTTTGGGTATATTCCCACTGGAGCATATTGATCATCACACCGATGACAAATCCAGAAAATGCGGCCAACGCAAAAATATGTGATCCTACAGCCAGCAGGGAAGCGCGCAAAAAACTTCCTGAAGAAAATAAACGCAAACACATAAACATGATGCCGGTCGAAAGAAAGATGTGGCTCCAATCGAATGTGAATGCCCACAACCATTCAGATAATAAAAAATCGCCTATACGATGACTTATGGACATATCATTTCCCCTTTCTCAAATTTTTTGATTCGACTCATAATCTTATACAAAAGTCCGCCTACATACATCAAGACCTCGTTGTTGGTGGAAGTATAATTGATCGAGCCTAGGACATGTGATACAGTAGTTCGAGTTTTATAAATACTATACCAATTACATATAAAAAGGGAGTTTCTCGTGGTAAAACCCTTGGCATCCTACGAAACCATTCGTACGTATCATGAAACGGTAACTGCTATTCGAGATTTTTTTCTCCAACGCGGTTATTTGGAAGCAAACATTCAATCACGTCGCAGCATTCTTGCTGCATGCGAAGATCCAAAAACAATTTCTACCTATGATTTCGCCGGTGTGACGTGGCCATTGCCACAAACAGGACAAATGTGGCTTGAGTATGAACTTTTAACGAACCCCGATGTACCCGGGGTTTTTTGTTCTACTACGAGCTACCGCGATGAACCAAATCCAATCCCAGAGCGCCATCTGAATATTTTCCCCATGTTTGAATTTGAATCACATGGCGATATGCAGACACTCCAGCGCACACTCGAAGATCTTTTTGAGTGGCTCGGCTTTGGATCACGAGACCAGTTTCGAGAAGGCGATTATGATTTTATCGCCGATTATTATGGCACAAAAAATGATATTTCCGCTGCACAAGAGATGAAGATATGGCCCGATTTTGGCCATGTTTTTTTCTTAAAAAATTTCCCGCTCGGCACAAGCCCATTTTGGAACATGAAAAAAGTAGGTAATCATGCGAGAAAAATTGATTCCATTCTCTATGGCATGGAAACCGCTGGTTCAGCCGAACGAAGCACCGATCGTGACCAAATGCGAGAAGAATTTCACTCAATCAGTGATGGTATGTATGCGCATCTTTTATATAAACTTTTTGGAAAAGAACGGGTTGATCGAGAACTTGATGAATATTTGAGTCTCGACTTTTTCCCTCGCTTTGGCGCCGGTATTGGTATGAATCGCATGGTTCGTGCTCTCACCTTACATCATGGAGAAAATAAAAACTGGAATGGTGCTTGGAAAACAAGCGGCCCTCAATCGCGACTACAACTTTAAATAGAAAAAGCCCCGCATATTTACTGCGGGGCTTTTATTTTTATAATTCTATTTTGGCCGATAGTATGTCTTTTGCGTTCCCGAGTTTCCTTGAAACTGCGGAACCATAACTCCAACAAGATTTACTGCTAGCGTGAATGGTCCTTTATATGTTTCTAATTCACTTTTTTTATCATGCCTACTCGTGGATGGTGAAGACAAAGATCTCACTAAACTCTTCCCCTGATCCATACTCATAAGCATTGAAGAAGAAAAAAAGGAAAGAAAAAGAAGAATACGCATAACGATCCTCCTGCTTTGAAAATGTTACTACACCGGTTGTTCTAGCATAAAAGGTGAATAATCCGCAAATGCTTCTTAATAATTTACTAACAAAAATAAAAAGAGTCCCGATTTATCAGGACTCTTTTTGTGATTACTGCACTTACCGCAAAAACTAGTTATTGAGTCTGAAGGTATTTTAAAACACGAATAAAAGCATGACTCTTACTCTGTGCTTCTATTGCCACTTTATAGATCCATGTTTTATTGCCAGCCTCAAAGGAGACTGAATCTTCTTTTTGCTCCTTAGCATGATGTTCATATTCTGGATCCGAAAGATCGACCCATTCTTGTGATCCCCAGTCCTGACAATTAAGAACTCTGGCAAGATCTGGCTTGCCATCTTTTTGAAATACAAGTGCAAAACCTAAATGAGAAGCCTTGCCACCATGTGCTTCAAAATCATCTCCTGCAAAAATGCTGTGTGCTGCATCTGCTGTCTCAGGGATTTTCACTTCGATTAACCGATTCTTCCAATCTTCACTTTCGTCCATACCGAATACCCAAGAGCTGCTGAGCAACAATGCGAATAGTATATTTTTTTTCATGTGCACATCTTTTTGGTTATGGAGTTAAAAAAAATGGTGTATGCAATTATTTTTCACCATTTCTTATGATCCCTACATCTTCTTTAAGCACTTGAATAATACCCGATTTTTCATCAGTGATTTGTATTTTTAGAGAACACCACTTACCGCCTATTTTTATGTGTTGTATCTCTATTGGTTTTCCTTTACGGGATTCATACACGCTTGACCATGGAATATTAGTTTTATAAATCTGGGAACAATCGTCGGCAGAATACACCTCTCCACTTGTCTCTCCATCATCGTCTGGGCCAAACACCGTTAAAAAAATGCCCTGCCTACACCTATCACCCCGACGCCCATCAGTGCTAAACATAACCGTACCATACAATAAAACGGTATGAACTGGTTGTGACAAGTGGCAGGTCATACACTGTTGCCAGCGTTCATTTTTTACTGTTAAGTTTCTTTGATCCACTATGTGCTGATCCATCGCGATGAATTTCCCAACACTAAAAAGAAGACTCATCGCAATCGCTATTTTCATTTTTGCTCCCCCTACCCCAATTTTAGATTCGTTGCAGATAGGCCTGCCAGCCAACCTCCCGATATTCTTGCGCTGCCGCACCATAATCATCAGCCTGATAAATGCCACGGCCAACGATGATGCAATCTGATCCATCATGGATTACGATCTGCGGTGTGAGGTACTGCTGCCCTAATGCATCCCCTTTTAATGCTAACTGGACGCCGGGGGTAAAGTGAAGAAATTTGGGATCATCCACTAATTGCTGCCGCGCAATGAATCCAATCACAAAGTCATCATATTGCTTTGCCCAGGCAATTGTTTTGTGCGTATAATCGCCCGTTGCCAAATTATCTTTTGAGCTCATTTGGGGCAATAAAATCAGCGCACGATTTTTGTTCATTCCAACTGAACGCAACCCTTCGATAATTCCTGGTCCAGGAACGGTGTGGGCATTCACCACGTCCGCCCAGTCGGCAATGCGATAGATTCCCTGCTGATACTGCAGCTGCACTGTGTTGCCAATATCGGCAAACTTGCGATCTTCAAAAATAATAAAGTCATGTTCCTGTGCAAGTCGTTGCAACTGCTCAATCAGATCCCAATCGAAATCAGTCACAATATCGATGTGGGTTTTGATTGCGCACACATGGGACCCCACCGCTTCGATCAACTCGAGCAATGCTTTTTTTTCTGTGAGATCAGCGCTCACAATAAGATTGGTGCGTTTGCGTTCCATCGTTTCAAAAATACGTTTACCCACTGGATTGGTGGCAAGCTGCGCACGCGCACCATAACTGAGTGACTTAGCGCAATTGGTTATTTTTGATGAAGGTGCCAACGTTTTTGATTGTTGCAGCATCGATAACTCCTTGAGCAAAAAGTGCATCCGTTATATCGGAAAGTGTGTAGAGCGCGTGCATAAAAATTCCTTCTCGTGCTAATTTTTCAGGCGCGCCTTGCTGACGATCTATGACCACCAAAACATCCTGCACAAGGAGCTGTTCTTCTTTTAATTTTGCCACTATTTCCAAAATCGAAGCACCACTGGTGACCACATCCTCGATGATGAGAGCAATTTGACCAGGATGAAACACTCCTTCGATGGTGCGCTTGGTGCCATAATCTTTCACTTCTTTACGCGGCATAATCATTGGCAGAGAACGATTGAGCGCCATACCCGTTGCAAGAGGCAATGCTGCATAGGGCACTCCACACAAAAGGTGGCACGGAATATCGGTTGTTGCCTGCGAAAGTTTTTCAACAACTGAACGCAGCAGATGGGGATAGGAAATAATTCGCCGCATATCCACATAGATCGGCGATTGGAGGCCAGATTTGAGTGTGAAATTCCCAAACTGAATAACTCCCGCATCAAAGAGTTGTTTCGCGAGATTCATTTTGTCTGATGAACGTTCCATAATTACCTTCCTTCCTTTGATGATAATTCATTGCTAAATCGGGATACCACATAGCGCCCGTTGCACTCAGTGCCGCATCGGCACCGCAATCGAGCATTGTTTCAAAATCATTAGCAGCCATAATGCCGCCAGTTGCGATGATCGTCAATCCTAATTTTTTCCTCTGGTTTATTTCTTGCGCCTCACGCACAAAATTGAGAGCGATGGGAAAAATAGATGCGCCACTCAATCCAGAAACTATTCGTGATGGCCCAAAAAATGGCTCCTCCTGCTGCGTGATTGCGCGTACTCTAATGGTATTGATTCCGGTGATACCTCGCGCACCAGCCCGCGCTGCTGCAGATAACACCTCATCCATGATTTCATTATTATTGAACGCGGCCACTTTGAGTGTGAGCGGTGTGTCGCCAAGTACTGAAACCATTGCATGCGTTGCTTCATACACAAACTCTGGATTGTTTGAAAGCACACCACAAGATACATTCGGGCAGGAAAGATCTGCCTCAACCACCTGCGCACCCGCTTCTTTCACGCACTGCGCAAGATAGGCAAAATCTTCGACCAGTATTCGCATTGCAGATTCCACACCAAAGATAGCAACGATGAGCAGTTGTCCTGGTAGCAACTGAGTTCGTGCCTGCGCAATTCCAGCGCACACCGTCTCAAGATCGAATGATGGATTGCCAATCGAATTGACCAAAGAAGGCTTTGTGGAATTTCCCCCAATGCGCACGTGCGGAATATCAAGCAGATTTTCTTGCACCACCGAACTGGCATCAATCAATCCCACATTCGGATAGGGATGCGGCGGACGAAATGCACTTGCAACTGTTTTATAGGTGATGATGTCATACCCCAAGCGGGACATAATTTTGATGCCTTTTGGCGTGGCGGTGAGTGGACAGGCGGACACTCCGATTCGGGACATAATGGGAATATCAAAAAGAGTGTGCTCCCCTCGCGCAAAAGTGGGGCGCACAAAAAAAGATCCGTCATAAAACGGACCTTCGGTAATATTTTCAATAAATGATTTATTCAAATCATAGAGCGGTTTCATTTTTTGAATGTTCCCTCAAAGACAAATTCCGTAATTGGTTTTCGATCAGACATCACTTCCTGCTCTTGTAGTTTTGGTGGCAACATTTCTTTTTTGCCCGGCTTGCCAATCGCAATCATCGCTTCAACGGTATAGCCATCCGGAATGCCAAGCGATTCTTTTGCTTTTTTATAATCGAAGCCTTCCATGCCATGCACCACTAATCCATTGATCGTTCCCTGCAATGCCAAATTTTCCCACGCAGCACCGGTATCAAAGGAATGAGTACGCTCTGGTTTGCCATTGTATTCGAACGTGTCGCGCGAAGCAACAACCACCAGCACTGCCGCATTTTTTGCCCACGACTGATTAAACTCAACAAGCAAATTAAATAATCTGTCCCAACTTGGCGTTTCACGTTTGGCATAAATAAAGCGCCATGGCTGCCCATTATAACTTGATGGTGCCCAGCGTGCGGCTTCAAATAATCTGAATAATTCATTATCGGATAATGATTCGCCCGACATTGCACGAGGCGACCAGCGATTGAGGATAAAATCTGAAATTGGATAATTCGACTTGCGGCTCATACTATACCTCTTTTTTCTTGCCAGAAGGGGTCCGTTATTAATGCGGACCCCTTTTAACGTCTGTGTTGTTGAGACAAAAAGAAAATTTATGTCTTAGTGATCTTTAAATGGTCCTTCAAAGGAACCATAATGCACAAATTCGGTAATTGGTTTGCGACCTGAGCGTTTTGCTTTGCCGCGCATATTTTCTGGCAAATCACTATCTCTGCCCGGCTTGCCAATCGCAACCATTGCGTGGATAGTGTAGCCATCCGGAACTTTGAGTGCTACGCGTGCCTTTTCATAATCGAAACCTTGCATCGCATGCACCACAAGTCCACTAATGTACCCTTGAAGCGCCATGTTTTCCCACGCAGCGCCCACATCGAGGCCGTGAGTTTTTGACGGTTTTCCATTTGATTCATAGGTGTTGCGAGATATGATGCAAACTAAAGCCGCTGCATTTTTTGCCCATGATTGATTGAATTCATCTAAGAGACGAAAGAGCGTGGTCCATTCTGCTGAATTGCGCCGCGCATACACAAATCGCCATGGCTGTGCATTGCCACTTGAAGGCGCCCAGCGAGCGGCTTCGAATAATGGGAACAGTTCTTCATCACTCATTAATTGACCAGACATTGCATAGGGAGACCAGCGCCCGAGAATAACACCCGAGACTGGATAATCAG
>Ga0157379_10004132_pt1 | contig 12386 bp, 12 predicted proteins | sample S25metaG_FD_121802 | JGI IMG/M metagenome (GOLD analysis project Ga0157379, IMG submission 121802) | Switchgrass rhizosphere microbial communities from Kellogg Biological Station, Michigan, USA - S2-5 metaG | ecosystem: Host-associated > Plants > Roots > Rhizosphere > Soil | place: USA... | reverse complement strand
GATCGACATAGTAATGGCCTTGCGCCGGGCCATCGATGCCATAAGCCCAGTGCAGGCCGGTGTTGAACCATTGCGGTGAGTTGGGCGCGCATTTCTGCGTCGCCAGCATGTGGCAGATCTCGTCGTGAAAAGCCTGGGCGTCGGTTTCGGAATCGAAATAGCCGCCTTTCCAGCCCCAATAGGCCCAGGTGCCGGCCAGCCGGTCGAACACCTGTTTGGCGGAATGCTCGCCGGTGGTCTCGCGGCTGCCTTCGCGCGCCTGCTTACGCCATAGGAACTCCGGCACATTCTCTTCCGCCACGGACTTAAGGACTCGGGGCACGCCGGCTTTGCGGAAATATTTCTGCGCCAGCACATCGCTGGCCACCTGGCTCCAGCTCTCCGGCACTTCGATGTCGGTCTGACTGAAGACAATGGAACCGTCAGGGTTCCGGATTTCGCTGGCGACTGTCTTGAACGCTAATCCCTCGTAGGGTGACTGACCCTCGACCGTGAAATGGCGGCGAATGCGCATGGCGTTATCCCCAATCTGACTGACCCCAGCCCCGTTTGGGCCGCCAGCAGGAGGACAGTTTCCCGTCCGCAAAGGGGTGCTCTGCGGCGGGGGCCGGCGTCTCCAAATCTGGTGGTCACAAGCGGTGACTGGCCCAAAGTATGGACACGGGGTAAAGACCGGCGCAAGAGATTAGTGGTTAACCACTCGAGCCCTAACCATATCTAGTGGCCCGGAACCGGCCAAAAAGCCGGGAGTCAAGCGGCTCATGGATTAAGCCGCTGAAATATTTTTCGCCCCTATTTCATCACAGCGTCACGCAGGGCTTTGGGCCTTTTGGGGATAACTGAAATTCCTGAGTCTTTCGGGGCATCTGCAGTGCCCGCAAAGCCGGTCTTGCGGCTTGCGGCATTGGCGAAATGGTGCAGCGCGCCCTATAGTCCGCCGCACGATTCCGCGAGCCTCATCCCCGAGTTTGGCCATGCCGTTTTTCAAGATGATTTTTTCCTGGTGGAACTCCGCGACGTGGGGCGTCTGGCTGATGACCAAGCTCTATGGCGAGCCGGTGGGGACGGACGATTTCGGCAACCGCTATTTCCAGAACAAGGACGGTTCGCGGCGTTGGGTGCTTTACAACGGTACCGTCGAAGCCAGCCGGGTACCGCCCGACTGGCATGGCTGGCTGCACCACACCTATGCCGAGCCGCCCACCAAGGCGCCGTTCAAGACTCGGGCTTTTGAGAAACCGCACCAGCCCAACCTGACCGGCACCGACGGCGCCTATCGTCCGGGTGGCAGCCTGGCAAAAGGTGGGTTGAGGCCGCCGGCCACGGGCGACTATCAGGCCTGGAAGCCGGATTGATGCCGGATTAGAGATTGGCCCGATGAGTACCCGCGTCATGCAGCAGAACAATATCGCCGAGACCCTGATCGGGGCGGCCGTCGTCGCCGTGGCGATCGCCTTCCTGGCCTTCGCCTATTACCGTACCGGCTCCGGCAGCCTGTCCGGCTATGAGATCAATGCCAAGCTGCCCAAGGCCGATGGGCTGTCGGTTGGTACCGATGTGCGGTTGGCGGGCATCAAGATCGGCACGGTGTCGGACCTGACGCTCGATCCCAAGACCTATCTGGTCACGGTGCATATGAGCATCCGCGACGACATCAAGCTGCCGGTGGATTCTTCGGTGCTGGTGACCCAGGCCGGCTTTCTGGGCGGCCAGTATCTTTCCATTACCCCCGGCGGCGACGACAAGATGATGACCGCGGGCGCGTTTTTCGAGAATGCACAGGGCTCGATCGATGTGATGAACCTGGTGGGCCGTTTCGCCACCGGCGCCAATACCTCCAACCAGCCGCCGCCGCGCAAGCCGGCGCCTGCCGCGCCACAGGGCCCCAAGCCCGCGCCGGATCCGGGGGCTGGCCCGTGAGGCGGGCCACGGCCCTGCTGCTGTTTTCGCTGCTGGGCACCGCGGCCGCCTTCGGACAGGCGGCGCCCAAGCTGCCCGCCGCGCCTGCACCGGCGGCTCCTGCGCCCGCGACCCAGGCCGACACGCAAGCCGCGCCACCCGCACCGCCGCAGGGCGGCACCGAGTTGATGATGCGTGGACTGGACAAGATCACCGGCCGGCCCACCAACATTCCGGCGCCGATCGGCAAGCCGGTGCATTTCGCGACCCTGACCATCACGGCGCGCTATTGCTATTCCACCCCACCCAGCGAGACACCCGAAACCGCGGCCTTTGTGCAGATCGAGGATCATCGTCCCGACCAGCCGGGGCGGCGGGTCTTTTCCGGCTGGCTATATGCCTCCAGTCCGGGTCTCAATGGCGTGGAGCATCCGCTTTACGATGTGTGGGTGATCAGCTGCAACAATGCGCCGCCCGCAGCGGTGGCCGCCAACACCTCGACCGCGCCGGTCAAGGTCAAGGCGCCGGACTCATCCGACAAGGAAGGCATTCAAGCTTTACCAGAAGGCGCTGGGCAATAGGCGCGGCCCTTTGGCCTAGCTTTTCTTGGCGAGCATAGCGAGCCTAGAAAAGCTGAGCCCGCGATACGCGGACGAGGGCGGTAGCGGGTTCGTCGCGCTCGTACGCTGCTGCTCAGGCCGCAAAATTGCTCGTGCCTATGCCTCAATTGAAAAGCCATTGCTCAGGCGGCCACCGCGATGGCACCTATGGCGATCAGCGCGATCCCCAGCCAGTTGTGCGCCTGCAGTTTTTCGCCCAGGAAAACGGCCGCGAACAAGGCCACCAGCAGTACGCTCATCTTGTCGACCGGCGCGACACCGGAAGCCGGCCCTAGCTTCAGCGCGCGGTAGTAGCAAAGCCAGGAAGCGCCGGTGGCGAGTGCGGAAAGCAGGAGAAAGAAATAGGTCCTGGGCGCCACGCTGGCCAGCGGCTGCCAGGCGCCTGTGCCCAGCACGATTAGGCCGATCACCAGCAGGATGATCACGGTGCGTATCAAGGTGGCGAAATCGGAATTGATGTTCTCGACGCCGATCTTGCCGAAGATCGCGGTCAGGGCGGCAAAGATGGCGGACAGGCACGCCCAGACTTGCCAGGACGACAGGAGGCTCTTCATCATGGTCTCCGTTTGCAGGCTTTGATCAGAAGAAAGGCCAGATGGCTTCGTGGTTCAGCGCATCCTGCAATTTCGCCAGATAGCGCTGGCGCGGGATTTCGATGGCCCCGAAGCGCGCCAGATGGGTGGTGATGAACTGGGTATCGAGGAGGGCGAAGCCGCCGCGCCTCAGGCCCTCCACCAGATGCACCAGCGCGACCTTGCTGGCGTCGCGCTGACGCGAGAACATGCTTTCCCCGAAAAAGACCGCGCCCAGCCGCACACCGTAAAGGCCGCCCGCCAGCACACCGTCCTTCCAGCATTCGATGGAATGGGCGTGGCCGCTGGCATACAGGGCGGTATAGAGGCGCAGGATCTCGTCATTGATCCAGCTTTCGGGCCGCCCCGGGGCCGGCGCGGCGCATTCTTTCATCACGGTGCGAAAGGCTTTGTCGGCGGTGACGGTGAAGATGCCGCTGCGGATGGTGCGTGCCAGCCGCCGCGGCACATGGAAACCATCCAGCGGAATGACGCCGCGTTTTTCCGGCGAGACCCAGTAGAGCGTGGGATCGTTGCGCCGCTCGGCCATGGGAAAGAGGCCTTCGGCATAGGCCCGCAGCAGGATTTCCGGCGTCAGTTTCGGGGTGCCGTGCATCCGCGCAGGATAGCGCGTTGCGCTATCCTGCGCGATATTTGTTTGCCCCCCCTCTGTCGCAGCTCAGGTTTGCAAGCAAACACCTCTCTGCGACATCTCCCCCTGGGATGGCTTCGCCATGAGGGGGGAGAAAGCCGGTGTATATTGAGGGTCGCGCCGCGGAATGCGGCGCTCGGGATTTCTTATTTGTTGTTGGCAGCGAAGGAGCCGGGGCCGGCGGCGGCCAGATAAAGGAACAGGAAACAGAACAGGATGGCCGCGTCGCCGCCATTCCGGCTGGGGAACAGGTCCGTCTGCCCGAAGATTTTCATGTGGAACAGGAAATAGGCGACCGCCATCTCGCCCGAGGCAACGAAGGCGGCGCAGCGGCTGAAAAGTCCCAGCGCGATCAAGGTGCCGGTTACCAGTTCGATGATGCCGCCCACACCCAAAAGCGAGAGCAGCGGCGGATGCAGGTTTCCGGGCGGAATGTTGAAGAGCTTGGTGGTGCCGTGCTCCAGGAAGGCCAAGCCAGAGACAATGCGGGTAATGCCCAGGATCTGCGATGAATATCTGCTCAGGAAACCCATTCAGTCCTCCAAGCCAATTGTTATGGTGAGGAAAGCCTAGCCCAGGCCTCCCGGCAAAGTCATTAGGCCTTGCCCAGGTCTTTCTGGAATACAGTCACGCCATGGGCTGGGACCAGTATTTGCGCGGCATAGCCAGGATTGACGATCACCCCATAGCCAGGCGGCAGCCGCAGGAAAAAATGCGAACCGGCGGCCTGTAGCAGATGGGGCGCCATGTCCTCAGGCACCCGCGACAGCGCGGTAAACACGGCAACGTACGGCGCGCCCTCCATGTCCAGCAACACTGGCTGGAAACGGCTTCCGTCTTCCTGCACGTCATCCGTACTGGGGATGTAAAGGTTCGAGGCCGCGATTTCGCGCAGCAAGGCGTCGCCTGACAGATCGCCCTGCTGGGCGGCCAGGATGCGGTGTTCGATCGGCGTCAGTGGGGCGAAGGCAAGCAGCGCCATGCGATGCTAGTGCCCCAGGCTGGCTAGATACTTTTCCAGCCCGCCGCCGGCGGCCATAGCGGCAGCGTAGTTTGGCCGCGCGGCGGCGAAGAGCATGCTCAGTGCCCCAGGCTGGCTAGATACTTTTCCAGCCAATGAATGGAATAGTCGCCATCGATGATGTCGGGCTCGCGCACCAGCTTCTGGAACAGGGGAATGGTGGTCTCGATGCCGTCCACCACGAGCTCATCCAGGGCGCGGCGCAGGCGCAACAGGCATTCATTCCGGTTCTTGGCATGCACCACCAGCTTGCCCGCCAGGCTGTCGTAGAAAGGCGGGATGCGGTAGCCGGAATAGATCGCGGAATCGAAGCGCACGCCCAGCCCGCCGGGGGTATGAAACTGGGTGATGGTGCCGGGGGAGGGGCGGAAGGTGAAAGGGTGTTCCGCGTTGATGCGGCATTCGATGGCATGCCCCTCGAACACGATATCCTTCTGGGCGAAGGCCAGCGGCGCGCCGGTGGCGATGCGGATCTGCTCGCGCACAATGTCGATGCCGGTGATGGCTTCGCTTACCGGATGCTCGACCTGCAGGCGGGTGTTCATCTCGATGAAATAGAAGCGCCCGTCCTCGTAAAGAAACTCGATGGTGCCGGCGCCGAGATAGCCGAGCTTTTCCAGGGCGCGGGTGCAGATGCCGCCGATATCGTCGCGCTCCTGGGCATTGAGCGCGGGGGAACCTGCTTCTTCCCACACTTTCTGGTGACGGCGTTGCAGCGAGCAGTCGCGCTCGCCCAGATGCACCACCCGGCCATGGCTGTCGGCCAGAATCTGGATTTCGATATGGCGCGGCCTCTGAAGATATTTCTCCATATAGACCGTGTCGTTGCCAAAGGCAGCCTTGGCCTCGGTGCGGGCCTGGGACAATGCAAAGGAAAGCTCGCCTGCATTCTTCGCCACCTTCATGCCGCGTCCGCCGCCGCCGGCGGTGGCCTTGATCAGCACGGGATAGCCGATCTCTTCCGCCATCCGCGCCGCATCTGCGTCGCTGACCTCGCCATCCGAGCCTGGCACGGTGGGGATGCCAAGCTCCTTCACCGTCTGCTTGGCGGTGATCTTGTCGCCCATCATGCGGATATGCTCGGGCGCAGGACCGATGAAAGTCAGCCCATGTTCCTTGACGATATCGGCGAACTTGGCGTTCTCGGATAGAAAGCCGTAGCCGGGATGGATGGCTTCCGCGCCGGTGATCTCGCAGGCGGCGATGATCGCAGGGATGTTCAGATAGGATTGGGCCGCCGCCGGCGGCCCGACGCAGACGCTTTCGTCCGCAAGCTTGACATGCATCGCCTCGCTGTCGGCGGTGGAATGGATCGCCACCGTGGAGATTCCCATCTCCTTGCAGGCGCGGATGACGCGAAGCGCGATTTCGCCGCGATTGGCAATGAGGACTTTTTCGAACATCAGGCGATGACGCAGAGGGTCTGGCCGAATTCCACCGGCGTGCCGTCGGCGACATGGATTTCCGTCACCGTGCCGCCTTTGGGCGCGGCGATGGCGTTCATGGTCTTCATCGCTTCTATGATGAAGAGGGTATCGCCTTCTTTCACGGTCTTGCCGACGGCGGTGAAGGGCGGCTTGCCCGGTTCGGGCGAGACATAGACCGTGCCGACCATGGGCGAGGGCACGGCGCCGGCGGGCGGACCGGAGGGCGTCGCTGCGGCTGCGGGAGCGGCCGCGGGAGCGGCCGCAGCCGGCGCGGCGACAGACGTCGCAGTGGCGATGGCGCCGCGGCTGACCCGGATGCGGGCGCCGTTATGCTCGATCTCGATTTCGGTGAGCCCGGTTTCCTTCAGCAGCTTGGCCAGCTCGCGCACAGCATCGGCGTCGATGCCGGGCTTGCCGCCATCCTTGTCTTTGGAACTCATTTCTTCTTGCCTTTTGCGGAGAGGATTTCGGCGACGGCATCCACGGCGCGGACATAGCCCTGCGCGCCCAGGCCCATGATGATGCCGGTGGCGCCCTTGGAGACATAGGAATGATTGCGATAGGGCTCGCGGCGATGGATATTCGACAGATGCACCTCGATCACCGGAAGGCCGCAAGCCTGGATCGAATCCAGGATGGCGATGGAGGTGTGGCCATAGCCCGCGGGATTGATGATCACGGCGCTGCCCGCGGTGCGCGCTTCCTGCAGGTGGTCGACAATCTCGCCTTCGCGGTTGGATTGGCGGAAGACGATGGAAAGGCCGTGGGAGGCCGCCTGGACGGCGCACATCTTCTCGATCTCGGCCAAGGTGGTATAGCCATAGACCTCCGGCTCACGGTGTCCCAGCAGATTGAGGTTGGGGCCGTTGAGGATGTAGATAGGTAAGGTCTTGGATTGCTTGGATTTTTTTGCCATAGACTTTCCGTGAGAGAAGCCGATTCACGCCTTATAATCGCATCCTCACGGATACGGAAATGCTTAAAGGTACGGGCACATGGCAGTTGAAATCACCCTGAATGGCGAGACGCGGCGGCTGGACAGCGCCTTGAGTGTGCGCAGCTTGCTGGAGAGTCTGGGCCTGGACCCGGCGAAGATTGCGGTAGAACGCAATCTGGAGATCGTGCCCCGCTCGACCTATGGCGATGTGGCGTTGGCGCAAGGCGACCGGCTGGAAATCGTGCATTTCATCGGTGGTGGTAATGCGCCGCCCACTTCCGAACTAAGTGTTCCACGGGCAGACAAGCCGTTCGTGCTGGCGGGCAAGACCTATACCTCGCGCCTGATCATCGGCACCGGCAAGTACAAGACCTATGCCGACAATGCCGCGGCGCTGGAAGCCAGCGGTGCCGAGATCGTCACCGTCGCGGTCAGGCGCGTGAACCTGACCGACCGCAGCCAGCCTATGCTCGTGGACTTCATCGATCCCAAGAAGGTCACCTACCTGCCCAACACCGCCGGCTGCTTCACCGGCGAGGAAGCGGTGCGCACCTTGCGGCTGGCGCGCGAGGCGGGCGGCTGGTCCTTGGTCAAGCTGGAAGTGCTGGGCGAAAAGAAGCTGCTCTATCCCGATATGATCGAAACCCTGCGCGCCACCGAGATGCTGAGCAAGGACGGCTTCCAGGTGATGGTCTATTGCAGCGACGATCCCTTGATGGCCAAGCGGCTGGAGGATGTGGGCGCGGTGGCGATCATGCCGCTGGCAGCCCCCATCGGTTCTGGCATGGGCATGCAGGCGACCGTGAACATCCGCATGATCATCGAGGATGCCAAGGTCCCGATCGTGGTGGACGCCGGTATCGGCACTGCGTCGGACGCGGCGGTGGCGATGGAGTTGGGCTGCGATGCGGTGCTGACCAATACCGCTATCGCCCACGCCAAGGATCCGGTGAAGATGGCCGGCGCGATGAAGCTGGCGGTTGAGGCCGGCCGCATGGCCTGGCTGGCGGGGCGGATGCCGAAGAAGGCTTATGCCGATCCATCGAGTCCGCTGACGGGGCTGATCTAGCGACGCTCGCCGTTCGATCCTTTTGTCATCCCCGCGCAAGCAGGAATGACAAACAGATGTCTCAATTCAGCACAAGTTATTCTGCAATTCGCTGACAGTTTTTCTGTATGCGGATGTTTGCAGCGTTGTGACGCATGTTGTCGCCGTTCATCGCGCGATTGCGACTTGTGGGTGCTGGACACACGCCACGCGGGAAGCATGACTCCCCATTTGCACGCGAATCCCGGCGGCATTTGCCGTCGCCTCGGCGCGTCAAAATTTGGGGATTGTCATGTTGCGTTCAAAGAGTGCCATCGTCTGCCGGAAACGGGCGGGCCGGAAAAGCCATGCCCTGGCGCTTTCGCACCTTGCCGGTGTCGCGTCTCTTGCGATTACCGGAGCGCTCGCGTCGCCCGCTTGGGCCGGCAGCTATACCGCGGGCGATGAGACGAGTTTGAACACCGCGCTCTCGACGGCGGTTGGTGACGGCGCCCCCAACTCCACCATCACCCTGACCAACAACATCACGCTGACCACATTGAATCTGCCGGCGCCCGGCAAGCCCATCACCATCGATACAGGCGGCTTCACCCTGTCGCGTACCTACGCCAACACGACAACCAGCGGCGTTATCACCCTCACGGGCCCCTATGCCTCCGGCGCCTACACCTTCAACGGCACCATCCTGGGCAGCGATGCCGGCGCGGGCGCCGGCACGGGCCGGGTCGGCATTTACATTACCCAGGCGTCCGCCATCAACATGGGCAACATCACGGGCGGCGCCGGCGGCGGCGCGGGGGGCCCGGGCGGCACCGGTGTGTCCCTGACCAACACGTCCACCTTGACCAACTATGGCACCATCACGGGCGGAAGTTCGGCAAACACCGTCAACAGCGGCGGCGTGGGCGCATTCGTGCAGCGCGGCTCGACCCTGACCAACCTTGGCACCATCCAGGGCGGCAGCGGCCAGACCTTTGGCGCGGCGGGTGTGGATATCGGCGCACCCGGCGCGACCGCGACCCTGGTCAACCAGGGGACGATCCGCGGCGGCACCGGCACCACAAACACCGGCGGTCAGGGTGTTTTCGTCCGCAATGGCGCCGGACCCATCGTCAACACCGGCACCATCCAGGGCGGCAATGGCGTGGCCGCCATCTGGGACAATTCCAGCCCGACCCTTTCCATCACCAACAGCGGCACGCTCAAGGCCGGGACCGGCTATGCCAATGCGATTGCGTTTGCCGGGACCATTCCCACCGCCACGCTCACCCTGGAGCTGCGCGCCGGATCGGTAATCCAGGGTAATGTGGCGGCGAACAGCGGCGTCACCAACACCCTGATCCTGGGCGGCGACAGCGATGCCAGCTTCGATGTCTCCGCCATCGGGTCGCAATTCCTGAACTTCAACACCTTCCAGAAAAATGGCGCCGGCACCTGGACCCTGACAGGGACTGGTTCGGTCGCCACAACTTGGACCATCAGCGCCGGCACCCTGCAGATCGGCAATGGCACCACCAACGGCGGCATTCTGGGCGATGTGACCGACAATGCGACTCTGGCCTTCAACAACAGCGGCAGCACGACCTATGCCGGTGCGATCTCCGGTACCGGTACTGTGGTGCACGCCGGCAGCGGCACCACCATCCTCACCGGCGCCAACACTTATGCGGGCGGCACCACCATTTCGGCGGGGACCTTGCAGATCGGCAATGGCGGCGCGGCAGGCAGCATCACCGGCGATGTCACCGATAATGGTGCCTTGGCGTTCAACCGGTCCGATATCGTCACCTGGAGCAATATCGCCAGCGGCAGCGGCAGGCTGATCCAGGCCGGCAGCGGCACACTGATCCTGACCGGCGCCAACAGCTACAGCGGCGGTACCACCATTGCGGCGGGCACTCTGCAAATCGGCAATGGCGGCTCGGTGGGCGGCATCACCGGCAATGTCACCGATAACGGCGCCTTGGTGTTCGACCGTTCCGATGCTGTGACCTTCGGCGGCGCCATCAGCGGCACCGGCACGGTGGCGCAGATCGCGGGCGGCAGCCTGACCCTGACGGGTACAAACACCTACAGCGGCGGCACCCTCATCAGCGCGGGCACCTTGACCGGTTCGGCATCCAGCTTCGGTAGCGGAGCGATCTTGGACAATGCCGCCTTGGTGATCAATCAGCCAGCCGATGCCGCCTTCGCCAATGCCATCAATGGCAGCGGCAGCTTCACCAAGCTGGGGGCAGGGCGGTTGAACGTCACCGGCACTGGCAGCCTGAGCGGCGCCACTACCGCGGCGGCGGGCACCCTGGCGGTGAATGGCTCGCTGGCCAACTCCGCCATCACGGTGCAGAACGGTGCCAGCCTGGGCGGCAACGGCACGGTGGGCGCCACCATCATTCAGTCGGGCGGCAGCATCGCACCCGGCAATTCCATCGGCACCTTGCACATCAATGGTGCTTTCACCCAAAACGCGGGCTCGGTCTATCAGGTGGAAGTCGATCCGGGCAGCAACGCCGCCGACCGGATCGCGGTGAACGGCACCGCGACCATCCAGAGCGGCGCGGGTCTCAATGTGACCCAGAACCCCGCCGGCCAGTATCAGGTGGGCACCGTCTATACGGTGCTGACGGCCAGCGGCGGCGTCACCGGGACCTATGGGCTCAGCGGCCAGACCACCAGCGCTTCTGCCTTCCTGGGGTTGAAGGACAGTTATGACAAAAACAATGTCTATCTGACCGTGATTGAAACCCGCGATCCTGCCACCGCGGCCACCACACAAAACCAGGCCGCGACAGCGCAGGGTGTGGATTCCCTGCCGGCAACCAATCCGGTGGCCACGGCGGTCCTGAACAGCAGCAGCGATGCGGGCGCGCGCGCCGCCTTCGACCAATTGTCCGGCCAGGTTCAGGCCTCGGCGCAAGGCGCGCTGCTGGCCAACGGGCTTTATGTACGTGACGTGGCGTTCGACCGCCTGCGGGACGTGGTCTGTGTGCCCACCGATCCAAGCGCGCGGGACCGTTGCGAGGGCAAAAAGCTGTCGATCTGGGAGCAGGGCTTCGGCGGCTGGGGCGGCATCGCCGGCAACGGCAATGCCGCAGGATTGAATCATTCCGCCGCCGGCTTCCTGGTTGGCGCCGATGTACCGGTCGATGATTGGCGGCTGGGCTTCTTCGGCGGTTACAGCCATTCCGATTTCAGCCTTGTCTCAAGCGGTGCGGCAGGCGACAGCAATGATTATCACCTGGGCGCCTATGGCGGCACTTTGCTGGGTGATGTCGCGCTGCGATTGGGCGCCAGCTATACCTGGAGCGGCATCACCACCGACCGCGCGATTGCCATCGGCAGTTTCAACGATGCGCTGCACGGTATTTACAATGCCGGGACCACCCAAGTCTTTGGCGAGCTGGGCTATGGCATGACGATGGACAAGCTTTCGCTGGAGCAGTTCGCCAACCTGACCTATGTCGGTCTCACCACCGCGGCCTTCACCGAAGCGGGTGGTCCCGCCGCGCTCACGGTCCGGGGCAACACCACCGAGAACATGATCGCGACTCTGGGCCTGCGCCCTTCCATGGACATGGATGTGGCTGGGCTGGCCGGCACCTTGCGCAGCATGCTGGGCTGGCGGCATACCTTCGGGACGATCACGCCCGACGCCCAAGTCTCTTTTGCCGGCGGCAACGTCTTCGGCGTCAGGGGAGTGCCCACGGCACGCGACGCGGCGGCGCTGGAAGCAGGGCTGGATGTGATGGTCATGGAAGGCTTGGCCCTGGGCCTCACCTATGGCGGCCAGTTCAGCAGCAGGACCACCGATCAGACGGCGCGGGGAACCATCCGGGTCAGTTTCTGAGGCTCAACTCTTCATCTCGTCGGCCAAGGTCTCGTCGTCCAACGCGCCGGGGCGGAATTTGCCGTTGAGGATGAAGGTGGGCGTGCCGTCCACACCCACCTTGTGCGCCAGCGCGATGCTGGAGGTGAGCGATTTCTCGATGGAGGGATCGGCCATGTCGGCCTTGAGCTTGTTCACGTCCATGCCGGCCTTGGCGGCCTCGGCATAGATCATCTCCTCGGTGATCGAGTCTTCCAGGCCCAGCAGGGCAAAATGGAAATCCATGTAATGGGCGGGCTGGCGCCGCGCCGCCAGCGACGCCTTGGCCGCCGTCACCGCGCTTTCGCCATGCAGGCTTTTGATGGGGAATTCGATGAAGGAAAAACG
>Ga0157379_10004128_pt1 | contig 12389 bp, 7 predicted proteins | sample S25metaG_FD_121802 | JGI IMG/M metagenome (GOLD analysis project Ga0157379, IMG submission 121802) | Switchgrass rhizosphere microbial communities from Kellogg Biological Station, Michigan, USA - S2-5 metaG | ecosystem: Host-associated > Plants > Roots > Rhizosphere > Soil | place: USA: Michigan... | reverse complement strand
TCTTGTGGGCGTTGTCGGTGGCGATTTTGTGTCCGTCACGGGGCAGGAACTGCCCGAGCGCCGACAGCTTGAGTGAGACCTCGATGCTGCGCGGTGTGCCGGTGTCCTCGGCGGTCGGGGCCAGCTGGGCCAGTGCGGGCAGCAGCGTCAGATAGTGCTTGGCTGTGTCGTTGGCCTGTTCGATGTCGCTGGTGTCCTCGCCGAGATAGTCGATGGTGATGTAGCGGCGGGAGGCGAGAATAGACCGGGCTGCCTCCACCGCGTCGGGTTCGGTTGTGCCGGCGACGAATCGGTCCACCACGCTCTTGGTGATCGGCACTTTGGTGATCGTGCGCTCCATACGCGTAGAGCGGGCCGCGGCCAGCAGGGCGGGCCTGAGCAGAGTTGAGAATGCCATCAGTTGTCCTTGGGGGTGGTTTGGGCCGCCTGGTGGGGGTAGAGGTGGTCGGTTGGCGGGACGAAGGTTTCCTTGATCGTGCGTGCGGAGGTCCACCGCAGCAGGTTCTGCGGGGAACCGGCCTTGTCGTTGGTTCCCGAGGCGCGGGCCCCGCCAAACGGTTGCTGGCCGACGACGGCGCCGGACGGCTTGTCGTTGATGTAGAAGTTGCCCGCCGCGAAGCGCAGTCCGTTGGTGGCCTGGGTGATTGCGGTGCGGTCGTCGGCGATGATCGCTCCGGTCAATGCGTAGCTGGAGCCTGTGTCGACGAGGGTGAGCATGTCGTCGAACGCGCCGCGGCGTGAATCGTCGTAGATGTGCACGGCCAGGATCGGGCCGAAGTACTCGGTGCGAAACGCCTCGTCGGTGGGGTCATCGCCGAGCAGCAGTGTCGGGTCGACGAAGTAGCCGACACGGTCGTCGACGCGGCCGCCGGCGGCGATGGTGAGGCTCGGTGTGGACTTGGCCCGGGCGAGCGCGTCGGCGTTGCGGTCGAAGGAGCGCTTGTCGATGACCGCGCCGCCGAAGTTCGCGAAGTCGGTGACGTCGCCGTAGGTGAGCGCGGAGGTCTTGGCGATCAGGTCATCGCCCATCTTGGCCCAGACTGAGGACGGGATGAAGGCGCGCGAGGCGGCGGAGCACTTCTGGCCCTGGTAGTCGAACGCGCCCCGCACCAGGGCGGTGGTCAACACGTCGGGATTGGCGGAGCTGTGCGCCAAAACGAAGTCCTTGCCGCCGGTTTCGCCGACCAGCCGGGGGTAGGTGTGGTAACCGGAGATATTGTTGCCGACCTGCTGCCACAGATGCTGGAAGGTTCCGGTCGACCCGGTGAAGTGGATCCCGGCCAGGCGGGGGTCGGCCAGCACGACGTCGGAGACAGCGGGACCAAGCCCGGTGACTAGGTTGATCACCCCGGGCGGCAAACCGGCGGCTTCGAGAAGCTTCATCGTCCAGTACGCGGCGACGGCCTGGGTGTCGGACGGCTTCCACACCACCGTGTTGCCCATCAACGCCGGCGCGGTGGGCAGATTGCCCGCGATCGCGGTGAAGTTGAAGGGGGTGATGGCGTAGATGAATCCTTCCAGCGGACGGTACTCGACCTTGTTCCACACTCCGGGGGAGGAGACGGGCTGCTCGGTGAGGATCTGGCGGGCGAAGTGCACGTTGAACCGCCAGAAGTCGATCAACTCGCAAGGGGTGTCGATCTCGGCCTGGTAGGCGGTCTTGGACTGCCCGAGCATGGTGGCAGCGGCCAGTGTTTCCCGCCACGGCCCCGACAGCAGGTCAGCCGCCCGCAGGAATACCGCGGCCCGCTCCTCGAACGGCAGTGCCCGCCACTGCGGAGCAGCCTTATCGGCGGCGGTGACCGCGTCACGGATGTCGTCGGCGTCGGCGTTGGTGAAGGTGCCCAGCACCGCGGCATGACGGTGCGGCTGGACCACGTTGACGGGCCGGCCGCTGCTGCGGCGGTGCTGGCCGCCGATGACGTGATGGATCTCGGTGGGTGTCGAGCCGAGCTCGGTGAGTTTGGCCTGCAGCCGAGCTCGCTCGGGGCTTCCCGGCGCAAATGACCCCACCGGCTCGTTGACCGGGGTTGGAGTGATCGTGACCGCGTCCATAAGACCTCCTTGGCGATGTGGCGGCGACCAGTTGCGCCGTATACGGAATAGCCAGTAGTCAACACTTCAGAACCCTCCTGACCATCGGTCAATTGAACGAAGTACAGGCCAGAAAGTTGTACAGTTGGCTAAGTTGCGCCACGGTGTTGCGGAGGGGAGATGGTCGCTTGTCGAGTGTCTCTCACCGCCGACCGCAGCAGTCCGCGACCATCGGCGGTCCGGGCGAGCCGATCACGCTGCGTGAGTTGATCACCGCGCTGGATACCGCCGTCATCGGGCTCCTGGAAGCGCCGGCCGGCGACAGCGTTGTCATCTCCTCAGTCGTCCTGGTCGACAACGCCGACCTGGCGATCGAGAACGACGCGCCCTCGCCGGTGCCGGACCTGTACCTCCACGTCGGGGTCACCGGCAGCGATGCAGCCGGGTGGTTGGCGCAGGTGGCCCGCCGCAGCCCCGAACAACGGCCCATCGCCGTGATGTCGAAGTCCGCGGACTCGGCCGCCGTCCGCGTGGCCGCGCGCCACGCCGCGGTGGCGCTGGTGGCCGTGCACCCTCAGGCGCGGTGGGATCATCTGTTCCCGTTGGTGCAGCGCATGCTCGCCCGGGCACGGCACAGCCCGGTGGCGGCGGTCGATGACGCCGATCTGCTGGCCACCGATACCGACCTGTTCGCCCTGGCCCAGATCACCGCGCAAAACGCCGGCGGCATGGTCTCGATCGAGGATGCGCAATCGAAGGTGCTGGCCTATTCGGCCTCTGACGAGTCCGCCGACGAACTGCGCACGCTGTCGATCCTGGGCCGCGAAGGACCCCGCGACTACCTGCGTGTTCTGCAGCAGTGGGGTGTATTCGACCGGCTGCGCGGGACCGATGAGGTCATCGACGTGCCCGCCCATCAGGAGCTGGGCACCAAACGACGGCTGGTGGTCGGCATCAGACAGTCGGGGGCGGATTCGTCGTCGGTGCCGAGGCTCCTCGGCTCGATCTGGGTGCAGCAGGGGGCCACGCCGTTCGCCCCCGATGCCGCTGAGGTGCTGCGCGGCGCCTCTGAGGTGGCCGCCCGCATCATCTCCCGCAACCTCAACGCCCCCACCACGGAGGGACTGCTCATCCAACGACTGTTCGGAGCGCGCGGCGGCGGTGTCGACGTCCCCACGCTGGCCAGCGCACTGAATCTGTCGGTCGCCGGGCCCGCCGCCGTGATCGGTTTCGCCGCACCACTCACCGAGGCCTCCGCGGCGCGCGAGTTCGCGGCCATCGGCACCCTGCTGCGATTGCACGCGAGCTCGTTTCGCCGCGACTCCGTGGTGACGATCATCGGCGACCGGGCCTACGTGCTGCTCCCGCGGTACACCTCCGCGCGCAGCGTCACCGCCTGGGCGCGCCAACTGGTCGACCAGTTCGAGACGAGACGCGCAATGCTGCTGCGCGCCGCGATCGCTATCCCCGTCCCGGATCTGTCTCAGGTCGCCGCGGCGCGCACCGAAGTCGACCGGGTTCTCGACGGCACCGCCGCGACCTTCCCGCAAGGGCGCGTCACCACGCTCGCCGAGTCACTGACCCCAGTGCTGCTTGGCGAGATCGTCGATCTCATCGCCGAGCACCCCGAACTGCACGACCCTCGCCTGGAGGCACTACGGGACTACGACCGCCGACACAACTCTTCTCTGCGTGCTAGCGTCCACGCCTACCTGGCCGAATACGGCGATGTCCGCGGCGCCGCCAAATCGTTGAACGTGCACCCGAACACGCTGCGCTACCGGCTGCGCAGGGTGGAGGAGATCCTGGGCATCGAACTGAGCAACACCGCGGACCGGATACTGCTCGAACTGCAGTTGGCGCTCGGTCAACGCGCCAACGCCGTCGGCGGCGGCTCTCAGAAGGCTAAGACACCGGACAAAAAACCGTCGAACGCTTCAACCACGTGACCAATCCGTCGCCGGGTGTTCGCCCGTCGCTGCACGCTCCGACCCGATGTTGTCGCCCGTGATACCAGTCGCCACGAAACCGCCACGCAAACCAGCGTCGTGGGCGTTAATCGGTCAGCGTGATGCTGGCCTGTGTTCCAGGCGGCGCATGGGCATCGGCTTTGCCGTGGGTGGCCGTGAGGCGGGCGATGGCCGCTTCGGTGAAGACCGATAGCCCCAAATCGGGGTTGTAGCCGTGGATTTCCTTGACGTCGAGCTGGGCCAGGAAGTAGAGGATTTCCTTGGAGATCATCTGACCGGGTACCAGCACCGGGAATCCCGGCGGGTAGGGCACCACGAAGGTGGTCGACACCAGGGTCTTGCCCTCGGCGATGCGTCGTGCTGCTTCGCCGAGCAGGACGTACTCGCGGTCGGAATCCTCATAACCGGCGTAGAACGCCGACCGCATGTCGCCGAACGGACTCGCGCCATCGGGGCGGAACGCGGCGTCGAACGCGCTGAAATCCGGTAATGGCGGCAGGTCGGTGGTGATTTCCTCGACCCGGCGCTTCTGAAGGGCGCGGCTGGCCTGGCTGGCGGTGCGCAGGTTTCGCTCGAAGTCGCCGGCGACGCGGCGCAGTGCGTCGAGCAGATAGTGGATGCTTGACCAGGTGACGCCGATCGTGATGATCAGCAGCACACTGTTGATCGAGGTCTTGTTGATCTGGATGCCGAACCGGTCCATGAGGATCTTTTCGCGGAAGTCGTATCCATTCATCCCGGTCTTGCCGATGAACAGCGTGATGCGCGTGGGGTCGAGCACGAACTCGTCGGATCTCCAGGCCTCGTTCCAGCCCTCCAGGGCGCCCTGACTGACCTGGCGGTAGCTGCGGACCCCGGACGCCCGGTACTGATCGGGGACCAAGTCGGCTTCGTCGAGGATCCGGAACCACTTGCTGATTAGCGGGTCGATGCGGATCCGGTGCCGGAACACCAGCGCCATGTTGTAGGCGTAGCGGACCAGCTGGAAGCCCTCGATGTCGACCTGGCGGCGGGCCAGATCCAGCGACGCCAGTAGCTGCTGGTTCGGCGAGGTCGAGGTGTGGGTCAAGAATGCCTCGCCGAACGCGTCGCGGCTGCGGGTGTTGAAGTCCTGGTCGCGGATGTGAATCATTGACGCCTGCCGCAGCGCCGAGAGCGACTTATGCGTGGAGTGGGTCGAATAGACCCGCACCCGGGCCTGCTCGGGGTCGGGTAGCAGCCGGTGGTCGACCCACTGCGAGCGGTCCACGCCGCGCATCGACTCGCGCCAGCGGCGGTACTCCTGGGCGTATCCGGCGGAGGCCATCATGGTCTCGAGCCCGTCGGCGGCGATCATGGCGGTGCGCTGCCGCGACCAGGGCACCGCGGTGGCGAACGCGTACCACGCCTCGTCCCACAGGAAGCAGATGTCGGGCTTGATCGCCAGGACTTCTTCCATCACCCGGCGCGGGTTGTAGACAACCCCATCGAAGGTGCAGTTGGTCAACAGCAGCATGCGCACCCGGTCCAGATGCCCGGCCGCCTCGAGGTCGAGCAGCGCCTTCTTGATGGTGCGCAGCGACACCGCGCCGTAGATCGCGAACGGCTCCAGCGGGTAGGCGTCCAGGTACAGCGGGCTGGCTCCGGCCAGAACCAGGCCGTAGTGGTGCGACTTGTGGCAGTTGCGGTCGATCAGCACGATGTCACCCGGGCGCACCAGCGACTGCACAACAATCTTGTTGGCCGTTGAGGTGCCGTTGGTGACGAAATACGTCTGCTCGGCACACCAGGTCTTGGCCGCCTTGTCCATCGCGTGGCGCAGCGTGCCGTGCGGGTCGAGCAGCGAGTCCAGCCCACCCGAGGTCGATGAGGTCTCGGCCATGAAGATGTTGCGGCCGTAGAACTCGCCCATGTCCTGCAGTGATTTCGAGTTGAAGATGCTTGCACCGCGTGCCACGGGCAGGGCGTGGAACTGCCCGACCGGCGCCGCGGCATAGGCGCGCAACGCGTCGAAGAACGGGGTGGCGAACCGATTGCGGATACCGCCCAGCAACGTGCTGTACAGGTCGGTGGCGTCGTTGAGCCGGTAGAAGGTGCGGTCGTAGATGTCCGCGCCCTCCTCGATCGGCGCAGCGATCGATTCGTCGGTGAGCAGATACAGGTCGATGTGCGGGCGCAGCTCCCTGATCCACACGCCGCATTCGAGCCAGTCGTGTGTGAGGTCCGCCGTCGCGACCGGCATGCTCTTCGTGCCCAGCAGCGTCGTCATCAGCGGAAGACGATCGCGCGAACGCAGCGGTAGGTCGTGGTTGATGATGGCGGCCTGGATTTCGCCGTTGAGCGCGACCGCGGTGATCGCGTCCTCGACGCTGGAGACGACGAGGAGTTCAAACTGCACGTCATCGGACGGTGTGCGCAGCGCCCGCAGGCTCTCCGCCAGGCTTTCGGGAGCCGCGGCCGGGGAATCATCGGCCAGCAACACGCTGTAGAACTGCTGCTGCTTAGCCCGCGCCACAAGCTCCTGGTCGGCCAGCGGTAACGCCGTGTCGAAGAGTGCGGCGCGGTCGCCGTACTCGGAGAGCAGGCGCACCGCCAGCGCCACTTCGTCGGTGAGCCGCTCCGTTGCGAGATCGGCGAGGTAGCCGCGGAACGCCTCCAGATTCGCCGCGCCCGGATACAGCCAATACCGCTCGTAGGCGGCCAGACGATCCAGCAGCCGCTTCACCCGAGCGACTTTCGGTCCTGGGTCCAGCCCCGCGCGCTGCATCGTGGCGAGGTGATGGCACGCGTCGTCGAGCAGGTTCCACGTATCGATCCGCGTGTACGACGGGTTGGCTACCGCTGCTAGCGAGGAGACGCGAAGCCTCCTCGGGTGCTCACTGTCTCTGTGCATAATGCTCATTCTGTCCTCTGATGGCTGTCCTCTGATGGCCGACGACCCGCGGGCCCGCCGTGCAGGGAGGACCCGAGGTGCGTGACGCTGATGGGACTGACGTACCAGTACCCCATCGACGAGATCGTCGAGGACGCGAAGCGCATCCTCGGTGCAATACGCACGTGCGACGTAGAAGGCGCCGTATCGGCATGGCGAATCAAGGTCGACAACGCGGCTCGCTACATGATGGCCCAGCTGACCGGACCCGCCAGCCGAAATGACACGGATTCGTGTCGTCGCTCAACGCCATACCACCACGCGATATCTGCACCGGCGCAAGGGTTTCCGTCAGGTGACCCGGCTACGCCGTTCGGCATCGTCCCTTGTCATGCGAATGCGACGCCCTGGGCAAGAGGCAGTTCGGTGGAGTAGTTGATGGTGTTGGTGGCTCGCCGCATGTAACCGCGCCAAGCATCCGAGCCGGACTCGCGGCCGCCGCCGGTGGATTTCTCGCCGCCGAACGCGCCGCCGATTTCCGCTCCGGAGGTGCCGATGTTGACGTTGACGATGCCGCAGCCGGAGCCTTCGGCGGCCAGGAATCGCTCTGCCTCGCGCTGGTCGGCGGTGAAGATGCTGGATGAGAGTCCCTGTGGCACGGAATTGTGGAGTGCGAGCGCCTCGTCGAATGTCGAGTAGGTGAGGACGTAGAGGATCGGGGCGAACGTCTCACGGCGCACCACCTCGCTCTGTGCCGGCATGCGGACCACCGCCGGGCGCACGTGATAGCCGTTGCCCGAGGATGTTTCGACTCGCTCGCCGCCCACGACCACGGTGCCACCGTCGGCGGCGGCTTGTGTCAGGGCGGACTGCATCGCGGAGAACGATTGCTCGTCGATCAGCGGCCCGACCAGGGCGGATTCCTCGAAGGGGTTTCCTACCGCCAGTCCGCGGTACACGGATGCCAACTGGTCGGCGATGGACTCATGCACGATGAGACGACGCATGGTTGTGCATCGTTGCCCGGCGGTCCCTGCGGCGGCGAAGACGATGCCGCGCACCGCCAAATCGAGGTCCGCTGACGGCGTAACCACCGCCGCGTTGTTGCCGCCGAGCTCCAAAATGCTGCGGCCAAAGCGCGCGGCGACCCGCGGTCCGATGGCTGCCCCCATCCGTTCGGAACCGGTCGCACTGATCAGCGGAACGAGCGGACTGTCGACTAGGGGTTGCGCGCCGGCGGCGTCGGTGAGCACGAGAACGTTGAGGTTCTCCGGTGCGCCGACATTACGGGCGGCACGAGCGGCGAGTGCAGTCGTCGCGACGGCGACGAGGGCTGTCTTCTCGGACGGCTTCCACACCACCGTGTCGCCGCAGACGAGCGCCAGGGCGGCGTTCCAGGACCACACCGCGGCCGGAAAGTTGAACGCGGAAATCACCCCGACGACGCCGAGCGGGTGCCACGTCTCCATGAGCCGGTGTCCTGGCCGTTCGGAGGGCATGGTGCGACCGTCGAGCTGGCGGGATAGGCCGACGGCAAAGTCGCAGATGTCGATCATCTCCTGGACCTCGCCCAGGGCTTCGGAGCGGATCTTGCCCACTTCCACAGTGATGAGGTCGGCAAGATCTGCCTTGTGCTCGGTGAGAAGCTCACCGAGGCGCGTGATCAACCCGCCCCCGCACGGGTGCCGGTACGCTGCGCCAGGTCAGGTAGGCCGTGTGCGGGTCCACCCCGCAACGCTGTAGGGCTGCCCGCGCGCGGTCGACGAGTTCCTCGGTGGTGGGAGTCGTGGGGATACCGGCTTGAGCGGTCGTCATGGTGAGTCTTCCTCTCGGTAGTGCGTAGCCGGAGTGTTCGTCAGATGATGTTGAGTTCGGTGCGTCGGTATTTCCCGAGGAACCGTTTGACATCGAATCCGGATACGTCGACGGCGGGCTTGGTGCCCAGGTACAGGTCGCGGACCGCCTCTCCCACCGCGGGTCCTTGCAGGAACCCGTGCCCGGAAAATCCGGCCGCGTACAGGAAGCGGAATCCGCTGGTATCCGCTTCTCCGATGAGGGCGTTGCAGTCCGGCGTCATCTCGTACAGTCCGGCCCAGCCGGAGGCGAACTGCACGCCGGTCAACGACGGCGCGAACTGCGCCAACGCCGCGCGGAGCTGGTCATGCCAGTCGGTGGTCACCGCCGTGTCGAATCCAACCGCCTGCTCCTTGGCGGCGATCCCGATCAGGAGCCCAGAGCCGTCATCGCTGCAGTGGAAGTAGGCGGTGGTGCTGTAGTCGATGGTGAACGGTACGCGCGGTGGCCGCGGGTAAAGCGGTGTGGTGAAGGCAATCTGGCGACGGAGGGGTTCGATCGGCAGGTCCACGTCGACCATCGCACCGATCTGCTTCGACCAAGCGCCACACGTGCAGATGACGGTCGGCGTGGTGTAGACACGTCCGTCTCGGGTGCGCACGGCGACTCGGTCGCCCCCCGCCTGCTCGATTCCGACGACCGGGGATGCTGTGCAGATCTCGGTGCCGAGCGGGGCGGCGGCCGCGGCGTAGGTGTTGACCACCACGCTCGGCCGTGCGAAGCCGTCGGTCGGTGACCACGCCGCGGCGACAACTGTGCTGGCGTCGACGTAAGGCGACAGCTCGGCGGCTGCCGCGCTGCTGATCATGCGGCTGTCCACGCCGAAGGAGTTCTGCAGCTCGATGCTGGCCTGGTACCGGGCCACGTCGGCGTCGTCACGGATGAGGAACAGATAGCCGACCTGCTGATAGCCGATATCCACCCCGAAGTCGTCGTTGAAGCGGTGGAACGCGATCAGGCTGCGCGCACCGAGTTCGATGTTGGCCGGATCGGAGAATTGTGCCCGGACGCCACCGAGGGGCTTGCCCGATGAACCTGAAGCGAGCTCGTTGGCCTCCAGCAACACGATGTCGCGGATGCCGGCGCGGGCGAGGTGGTATGCGGTACTGGTGCCCATGACCCCGCCGCCGATGATGACAACCGTCGCTTCCTTGGCTGCGCCGATCGACCTGGTCGTGTCGTTACTCATGATGACCCCCTGATCTCGGGCGGGTCGGGTTGCACCAGGGTAGGGCCGGTGTTGGCGTGCCGGATGTAATCGGCCAGTCGGCGCAGCGTCCCCCGGATGTCGTCCTCGGTCGTCCGCGGGTTGAGCGTGCACAACCGCAGGACGGATCTGCCGCGAATCGAGGTGGTCGTCACGGACGCGTAGCCGCCGTTCGTCAGGGCTGCCGCGGCGGCGCGGTGTTGTTGGTCGGCTGCCCCGACGGCGGCCCAGGTCACAACTCCGAGCTGCGCTGGCGTCAGCACCTCCCACATCGCGTCTTCACGCAGCAATTGTTCAGCGCGTTCGGCCAGCGCAATGCCGCGCTCGACAGCTTCACCCAAACGCTCCGCGCCGTAGGTGCGGAACGTCATCCAGAGTTTGAGGGCGCGCGATCGGCGGGTCAGTTCCAGGCTTCGATTCCGCAAGTCAACTTCGCCGGGCCGCGCCTTGACGTCCAAGAGATACTCCGGATTCATCGCGTAGGCCTGTTCGAGTATCCCGCTGCGACGGACCAGCAGGCATCCAACGTCATATGGTTGAAAGAGCCACTTGTGCGGGTCGAGGACGAGGGAATCGGCGTGCTCGATGCCCGAGAGGGTGTGGCGGCCAGGCTCAAACAGGGCCGCTGGGCCACCGTAGGCTGCGTCGATGTGAAGCCACAGGCCTTCCTGCCGGCATAACTCGGCGATCCGGGGAAGGTCGTCCACGGTACCGGTGTTGGTCGTTCCCGCCGTCGCTACAACCATCAGCGGGTGCCTGCCGCTGCGCCGATCGTCGGCGATGGCTTGGCGCAAAGTGTCCACCGGCAGCCGCATGCTGTTGTCTGTCGCCAATATTCGCAGTTCGTCGTCGGCCTGGCCGATGGAACGCAGGCCACGCGCGATGGAGGAGTGCGTTTGGTCCGACAGGTAGACCACCCCGGCGCCGAACACGTTGCGCACCGCGACAAGCCCGGTGATGTTGGCCATCGACCCGCCGGAGAGCAGCACGCCCTCCGTGGTGTCGGGCAGACCGAGCAACGAGGCCAGCCATTGGCAGACCACCATTTCCACAGTGGCGGGCCCGGATCCGCCGGCCCACGACGCTGCGATGGTCTGGTGGCCGGTGCCGAGCCACTCCCCGAGGACGCCCGCATACGACGAGGGTCCAGGGACCCGCGCAAAGTAGCGAGGATGGTCCCCGTGCTGCTGGTGCTTCAGCGCGACGCCCACGAGCGTCCGCATGGCCCGCAACGGATCGCCAGGTGCGTCGGGCAGAGGACCCCCGAGCGCGGCAGCGAGATCCTCGGGGTCGCCCACCAGTACAGCCGGCCCGTCGCCGCCGTGTTCAAAATGCTCAATCACCTGATCCACCACCCAATAACCGAGGCGACGCATTTCATCGGGGGGATTGAAAGGACATCGGTGGGCAGCTCATCGAGTGGTCGAGTGGTGTGCCGAAGGACGTAGCCCGATCGCGTCACGAGCCACACTCCTGTGCGGAATCGTTCGTGGAGAACTGTGCGTCGAACTGTCGTCGACCGTCTTCGGCCTGTGCCGAACGTCGTCCGGTGAAGTAGTCCGCAGGCACCACTGCTGAACCAAGGTCATCGGTCTGGCCCCCCGGGTCGGAAATGTAGAGGGATCGTCGTCTCACACGCCGTGGCCCATGCGGCGCAGGGGATCACCGGTGTGCGTCCATCGTCACCGCACGAAACAATTAGAACAAGCGAAAGAAAATGCGCTATTTGATTTAGAGTTGCTATATGAATCTGAGTCTCGGGCAGCTCGCTACCCTTCGCGAGCTGGCGCGCCGCGGCACGATGGTGGCGGTGGCCGACCAGTTGGGATACACCCCAGGCGCAGTGTCGCAGCAGATAGCCGCGCTGCAGAAGGCGGTGAACACCCCCTTGGTCGCGAAGGTGGGCCGCAAGGTGGTCCTCACCGACGCCGGGACGGTGCTGGCCGAACACGCTGAGGCGATCCTGGCCGCCGAGCAGGCCGCACTTGACGCGGTGCTTAACGTCCGCGACCACGTCGCGGCCCCCGTCTTGGTCGGCACGTTCGGCAGTACGGCCGCCGCGCTGCTGCCGGCGGTGGTGGCCCGCGCGCACGCCGACTATCCCCAAATGCGTCTGCGCAGTTGCGAACTCGACGTCGACGACGCGCTCGAAGCGGTCGCGCACGGCCGCGTCGACGCCGCGTTCGGGCTGGACTATCCGAGCAAGCCGCTGCCGCGGGTGCCCGGGATCGAAATCGTCACCCTGCGCGAGGAGCGGTTCGGACTTGCCGCTTCACCGGGTGCCTACGGCGTGCGCCCCGAGCGTCGCATGGATCTGCGCGACGCCGCCGACTGGAACTGGATTCTGCCGCCGGCCGCGACTCACTACGGCGCCGCGATGCGCACGGTATTCCGCCAGCATGGGTTCGAGCCAGCGGTTTCCCACGAGATCATCGACACCGCGGCCACCCTGTCGTTGGCCGCCCAGGGGCTC
>Ga0157379_10004124_pt1 | contig 12397 bp, 7 predicted proteins | sample S25metaG_FD_121802 | JGI IMG/M metagenome (GOLD analysis project Ga0157379, IMG submission 121802) | Switchgrass rhizosphere microbial communities from Kellogg Biological Station, Michigan, USA - S2-5 metaG | ecosystem: Host-associated > Plants > Roots > Rhizosphere > Soil | place: USA: Michigan... | reverse complement strand
GCGTCGCGCTCGCCGTGACGATCGCGAGCGCCACGAGGATCAGCGCGCGCTGCATCGGCGTGATCAGGAGAAGCGCGGCTTCCGCTTCTCGACGAACGCCGCCATCGCTTCGCGTCCATCCGGGCCGAGGGCCATCATTGTCATCACCTCGGAGGCGTAGGCGTACGCGTGCGCCTGGTCGAGATCGATCTGCGCATAGAACGAGTGCTTGCCGACACCCTTCGAATAGGCGCTGCCGCGGCTCGCGGCGCGCGCCAACGCCGTCGTCTCTTCGACCAGCGCGGCGGCGGGCACGACGCGGTTCACGAGGCCCCAGTCGGCGGCGGTCGCGGCGTCGATCTCGTTGCCGGTAAGCAGCATCTCGAGCGCGCGCTTGCGGCCGACGGCGCGGCTCACCGCGACCATCGGCGTGGTGCAGAACCAGCCGCCGCGTCCGCCCGGGGTCGAGAAGCGCGCCTCCTCGGAGGCGACGGCGAGGTCGGCCGTCGCGACGAGCTGGCACCCTGCCCCGGTCGCAAGGGCGTGCACGCGTGCCACGACCGGCTGCGGGATGCGCTGCACCGTCGCCATCATCTCGGCGCACACCGCGAAGACCTGGCGCATGCCGGCGAGGTCGCGCTCCACCATGTCGCCGAAGTCGTGTCCGGAGGAGAAGACGGGGCCCTCGGCGGCGATCACGACGGCACGTGCGTCGCTTTCCCCAATCGTCCGCAGGGCAGCGGTGATCTCCTGCATGTGCTCGACCGACAATGCGTTCCGTCGATCCGGACGGTTCAAGGTGACGGTCGCGACGGTGTCGTCCCGCTCGCAGCGGATGTTGCGGTAGGTCATGGGGCCCTCTCGGCGCGAGCCTAGCCCCGGCTCGGACGGGCACGCAAGACCGCGTTGACGTAACGGCGGCACTCGGCCATTGATGCCGCCCATGGTCGGCATCGTCTCCTACGGATCCTACATTCCCTATCGACGGCTGAAGCGGGCCGCGATCGGGCAGACCCTCGGCATCCCCGCCGGCAAAGGCGAGCGCGCGGTCGCGAGCTTCGACGAGGACAGCGTCTCGATGGCGGTCGAGGCGGCGCGCGACGCGCTGCGGACGGCTCCTGACGCATCGATCGGAGCGCTCCTCTTCGCCACCACGACGCCGCCGTACGCCGAGAAGCTGAACGCGGCGCTCATTGGCGCGGCGGCCCGCCTGCCGCTCGAGATTCGCGCCGCCGATCTCACCGGCTCGGTGCGCGCCGGCCTCGCGGCGCTGCTCCAGGGCGCCGACACCGCACACGGCGGCGTCGCGACGCTGGTCGCGATGGCCGACTGCCGCCTCGCCGCGCCCGAGGGCAAGAGCGAGCAATCGGGCGGCGACGCCGCAGCGGCGTTCGTCCTCGGCTCCGAGAACGTCGTCGCCGAGATCGAGGCCTCCGCCTCGATGACGCGCGAGCTCCTCGACAGCTGGCGCACCCCCGGCGAGCGCTTCTCGCACTCGTGGGAGGAGCGCTTCACCCTGACGCAGGCGTACGCGCCACTCCTCGGCAAGGCGATCCAGAGCGTGCTGACGAAGGCGAAGGTCGCGCCGAGCCAGCTCGCGAAGGTCATCCTCGACGCGCCGAACGCGCGCGCCGCCGACGAGATCGTGCGCGGCATGAAGCTCGACCCGGCGCAGCTCGGCGACACGCTCGCGCTCACCGTCGGCCAGACCGGCGCGGCGCATCCCGGCGTGCTGCTCGCCAACGCGCTCGCCGCCGCCAAGCCGGGCGACCGCATCCTCCTCGCCGCCGCCGGTGACGGCGCCGACGCCATCCTGTTGCGCGTGACCGACGCCGTGGCGTCGTATCGCCAGCCGCGTTCGGTCGGGCGGCTGATCGAATCGAAGGGCGACGTCGCCTACGCCACCTATCTCAAGTGGCGCGAGATCCTGCCGACCGAACCGCCGCGCCGCCCCGATCCGGAGCGTCCGGCCGGCCCGCCGATGTTCCGCTCGGAGACCTGGAAGTTCGGCTTCGTCGGCACGCGCTGCACCAAATGCGGCACGGCGCAGCTGCCGCCGCAACGCATCTGCATCCACTGCACCACCCGCGATCAGATGGAGCCCTACCCCTTCGCCGACCGGCCGGCGAAGATCGCCACCTTCACGCTCGATCGGCTGGCGTTCTCGCTCAACCCGCCGACCGTGAACGTCGTCGTCGACTACGAGGGCGGCGGGCGCTTCATCTGCGAGATGACCGATTGCCAGCCCGAGACGGTCGCGATCGGCGACGAGGTGGAGATGACGTTCCGGCGCATGTACACCGCGGGTGGTGTACACAACTATTTCTGGAAGGCCCGGCCGAAACGCTGAGATCTCGACGGTGACGGAGGCGGGGCGTGCGCACCGACGTCTCGGTGCAGGCCTCTTTCTCGCCTCGTTCGGCGTCCTACTGGTCGAGGTCTCACTGACGCGCATCTTCTCGTTCGCGATCTCGTACCACTTCGCGTACCTGACGATCGCGACCGCGATGCTGGGATTCGGGAGTGCCGGCTCCCTCCTCACGGCATTCCCGCACCTGGGAGGTCCGATCGAGCGGCGGCTCGTCCGCACGACTGCGCTCGGCGCGCTCGCCGTGGTCGCCACACTCGCGTTCAGCTCGGTTGCACGGTTCGATCCGACCTTCATCGGCGGGAGCCCACGCGCCATGGGGATGCTGGCGCTCTACTACGGCGTCGTCGTGGTGCCTTTCGTACTCGCGGGGCTGACGGTCGCGACGATCCTTTCGACCTATCCGCGCGACGTTGGCCGGCTCTATGCGCTCGATCTGCTCGGCGCGGCCCTCGGCTGCGCAGCGTCGGTGCCCCTGATCTGGTGGATCGAGACACCCGCGGCGGTCGTCGTCGGCGCGCTCGCGCTGGCCGCCGCGGCAATCGTCTTCGCGGGCGGTGAGCCGCGACTGCGGGCGCGGGCCTGGACGGCGTGCGTGCTGACGGCCGTCCTCGGTCTTCTGACTGTCCGACTGGGACCGTTCCCCCCGTCACCCGGCCGCTTTCTCGCGCAGTACCTGGCGATACCGGGCGTGCATCATCTCTTCGCGCAATGGACGCCGCTTAGCCGCGTCGATGCGGTCGGACGCGAGCGCTCCGCCGACAGCTGGCGGGGCAGCTATGCCACGGCCGGCGTCAGCCCCACGTTCCACGGTCGCGGGCCCGAGTACAGGATGGTGGGGTACGATGGCGGCTCGTTCGCGGTGATGTACCAGTATCAACCCGGCGTCACCGACCTCGACGTGTTCCGGCACCACGTCATGGCCGCGCCCTATCAGCTGCTCGACCACCCCGAGACGTTGATCATCGGCCTCGGCGGCGGCGCCGATGCAGTCGCGGGCATAGCCAACGGTGCCGGTCCGATGACGGGCCTCGAGTTGAACCCGGTGACGATGAAGCTCGGGCTCGACACCTATCGCGACTTCAACGGCGACCTGTTCCATTCGGATCGCCTCCAAGTGGTGAACGGCGAGGCCCGGCACTACACCGAGGCCAACAGGGACCGGCGCTACGACCTCGTCGTGCTGAACGGGATCGACACGCTCTCCGCGCTCTCGTCGGGCGCCTACGTGCTCGCGGAGAGCTACCTCTACACACGCGAGGCGTTCGCCCGCTACCTCTCGCTGCTCAAGCCACACGGGGTCTACGCGCTCTACGCGTTCGACGACTTCGGCCTCGCCGGCCCCACCTTCGTGACGCTGCGGTTTGCTTCGACGATCCGCGCCGCGCTCGTAACGCTCGGAGTGTCCGACCCGAAGCAGCATGTCGTGGTGCTCGCGGGCCCGGGCGATGCGCCGCTGCTCGCGACGCTCGTCAAGCGCACGCCGTTCACGGCCGAGGATCTGCGCGCCCTCGACACATTCGCCGCCGCGGAAGGCTTCACGTTTTGGCAGCGCCCGGACCGTCCCGTCGAGCATCAAGTCGGTCGGTTTCTCTGGATGAGCGATGCGGAGCGGGAGCAATTCCTCGCAGCGCACTACCTGCAACTCGCCCCCGTGACCGACGATACGCCGTTTTTCTTCAACTTCTACAAGTGGCGCAGCCTGATTTTGCCACGCAGCGACGATCCCCATACGACACCCTCTACCGGCCAGCGCATGCTGCTCGTGATGCTCGGGCAAGCGATCGTGATCTCGCTCGCGATGATCTTCGGCCCGCTGCTCTGGGTACGGCGCCGCCACGGCGTCCGCGCGACGCCAGCGCTTGCGGTGTACTTCGCAGCGCTCGGTTTCGGATTCATCCTTCTCGAGGTGAGCGCGATGCAGCGGTTCGCGCTCTTCCTCGGATTTCCGACGTACTCGCTCTCGGTCGTCCTCTTCACGCTGCTGCTCGCGACCGGCACCGGCAGCGCCCTGAGCACGCGCCTCACGAACCGTCCGGCGCCCATGATCGTGGCGAGCGCCCTCCTGCTGTCGGTCGTCGTGGCGCTGCAGATCCTCGTGCTCCCGGGACTCTTGGAGGCACTGCTCGATCGCTCGCTGGCGCTCCGCATCGCGATCTCGTTCGTCGCACTCTTTCCGCTCGGCCTGGTCCTCGGTATGTTCTTTCCCCTCGGCATCCGCGTCGTCGAGGAGGTCGATCGCCGGCTGGTTCCGTGGGCGTGGGCGGTGAACGGCTGCGCAACCGTCATCGGGACCGTGCTCGCTGCCATGCTTGGCATGACCGTCGGCTTCACGATCGTGACGATCGCGGCGGCGGGGCTCTACGTGGCGGGGGCCCTCGCGCTCACGACTGTCGCGGCGCCATCGCGTTGATGCTAGGGTGCCGGCGCAGGAGGTAGTTCCGATGGCCAGCAACGGGATCAAGGACCGGGTCGCGATCGTCGGCATGGGCTGCACCCAGTTCGGCGAGCACTGGGACAAGGGCCCCGATGACCTCCTCATCGACGCCGCCTACGAAGCGTACGCCTCCGCCGGGATCGACCCGAAGGACGTCGACGCCTACTGGCTCGGCACCATGGGCCAGCTCTCCGGTCTGGCGCTCAGCATCCCGCTCAAGATCCCCTACAAACCGGTAACCCACGTCGAGAACTTCTGCGCGACGGGCTCCGAGTCGTTGCGCCAGGCCTGCTACGCCGTCGCCTCGGGCGCCTACGACATCGCCATGGCGATCGGCGTCGAGAAGCTGAAGGACTCCGGCTTCTCGGGCCTCGTCGTCTCCGATCCGCCGAACGACGGCACGCTCGGCAACATGACGGCGCCGGCGTCGTTCTCGCTGCTCGCGCCCGCCTACTTCAAGAAGTACGGCCTCGAGGCCGATCAGGGAAAGGACGTGCTGTCGCGCATCGCCTGGAAGAACCACCGCAACGGCGCGAAGAACCCAAAGGCGCAGTTCCGCAAAGAGGTGCCGCTCGAGACCATCAAGAACTCGCCCAAGGTCGCCGATCCGCTCGGCATCATGGATTGCTCCGGCGTCTCCGACGGCTCGGCGGCGGCGATCGTCGTTCGCGCCGAGGACGCGCACAAGTTCACCAAGGATCCCATCTTCATCAAGGCGCTGTCGTTCGTCGCCGGCCCGGGCGAAGGCCCACTGGCGCAGGACTACGACTTCACGACCTTCCGCGAGGTCGTCGCCTCGGCGAAGGACGCGTACCAGCAGGCGGGCGTGACCGATCCGCGGAAGCAGATCAGCATGGCCGAGGTCCACGACTGCTTCACGCCGACCGAGCTCGTGCTCTACGAGGATCTCGGCTTCAGCCCGCGCGGCACTGCGTGGCGGGACGTGATGGACGGCTTCTTCGATCTCGACGGCCAGCTGCCGGTCAATCCCGACGGCGGTCTCAAGTCATTCGGCCACCCGATCGGCGCATCCGGCCTGCGCATGATGTACGAGATGTGGCTGCAGCTTCGCGGCGAGGCCGGCCCGCGCCAGATCGAGAAGCCGACGCTCGGCCTCACGCACAACCTCGGCGGCATGCCGGGGCGGTGCGTCAGCTTCGTCTCGATCGTCGGTCGCTGATTCGCGTTCGCGCGCCGCGTTATCGGCGGCGCGCGACCTTAGCCTTCGTGCCCGAGACACTTTCGTGCTCTGTGTCAGCGAGGGTGCGATATCACGTCATGCCGTAGGCCAAACTCCCAAGAATTTTCTTGACTTGTCCTATCGTACAATGCGACTTTCGGACTACATCTTTTGGCCCCACCCACAGTGCCGTTCTGATGATGGAGGAGAGAAAATCATGTCGATGAAGCCCTTCGCGGCTGCTCTTTGCGCCGCACTCGGACTCGTGATTGCGACGTCCGCACACGCTGGTCCGTATCCCACGCAGACCTGCGTTGCGGCGAAGATGAAGAGCGCCGCCGGGAAGTGCAAGGCGGATCTCAAGACCTGGAGCAAATGGGAATCCAGCCAGGACAATGCCACGCGCGACGCAGCTCTCGCCGCGAGCGCGACCAAGTTGTCCGACGGCTGGTCCAAGGCGGAGACCAAGTCCGCTGCCAAGGGATCTGATTGCGTCGAGACGACGGCGACGAGCGGCGACGAGAACACCTCCATCCAGAACGCGGTCGCCGCCATCGTCACCGACATCAACACCGGCCTCGTCCTCGCCAACCCGGACGACGCCAAGTGCGGCGCCGCGCTGCTGAAGGCCGCATCGAGCAAATGCAACTCGTTCCTCAAGGCGCAGAGCACCTACATGAAGAAGCTCGCGAAGGATCCGACCGGCAGTGCGCGTGATGCCGCGCTCGCGAAGGCGAGCAGCAAGTTCACGGCGAAGGTCGCTTCGACCGGCCTGACGTGTGCGCCGCACGGGGCCAACACCGAAACGATGATCGACAGTCTGAGCGACAGCGTCGTGAGCGATACGACGACCGCCCCGACCCTCGCCAGCACCTGGGAGACCGTCAATCCCCCCTCGCTGATCGAGTACAGCAACTACACCAACGAGTTCGGGAACCACCAGCTGAGACCCATCTGCTCCCGCCAGACCCCGTACATGTACTTCGTCAAGCGCGGCACGGGCGCGGATGCGAGCAAGCTGCTCATGTACTACCAGGGCGGCGGTGCCTGCTGGGACGGCACCACGTGCGCAACCTCGACCGGCGCGTTCGACGACGACGTCGACCAGAAGTGCGTCGGCGGAGGCAACAACGGACAGGCCTGCACCAGCAACTCCGCGTGTCCCGGCGGCCTGTGCAGCGCCGACAACCCGGGCCTCACGACCACCGGCCTGGGCGATCTCAGCAATCCCTCCAACCCGTTCCGCAACTGGAGCGCCGTCTTCGTCTCGTACTGCACGGGCGACATCCACTGGGGCGATCACGACTCCGCGTACGGCGGCGCGCCGCCGTTCGGAGGCTACGGCATCAAGCATCGTGGCTACGAGAACGCCAAGGTCGCGGAGAAGTGGGCGCGTGAGCACTTCGTGAACCCGACCGAGGTCTTCGTCACCGGATCGAGCGCCGGCGCCTACGGCGCGATCCTCCACGGCATCGTCCTGCACGACGTCTATCCGGCGTCGAAGTTCAACGTCATCGGCGACGCGGGCAACGGCGTCGTGACCCCGACGTTCCTGAGTGTCAACTTCGAGCCGGACTGGCACGTGCAACAGCACCTGCCTACGAACATCCCGGGTCTGAACGCGGACATCACGACCCTGAGCATCGCCGACCTGTACGGCAAGGCGGCGGCGTTCTACCTGTCGCGCGGCAGCCGCTTCGGCCAGTACACGGCGGCGTGGGACGGCGGCAGTGGCAGCCAGACGTTCTTCTACAACGTCATGGTCAACGGCGTCCTCGACAACGCCAGCTTCTGGCACAGCAGCTGCGGCTGGAACTCGCAGATGCAGACCTACGCTGGCGACGCCCTCGCCGAGGCGCCGACCAACTACCGCTACTTCATCATGCCCGGCTCGCGGCACACGATCTACGGCAGCAACCGCGTCTACAACGAGACGCACGGCGGCGTGCAGACGTTCGTCAGCTGGTTGAACGACATGCGCTCCGGCGGCACCTGGAACAACGCCGATTGCACGGGCGTCGACTGCAGCTTGCTCGGCTCCTGCGCAGGCGGCATCAACGCCGGCGCGAGCTGCCAGCACGACTCGGAGTGTCCGGCCGGCGTCTGCAACATCGTCGACGCGAAGCCGCCGTTCACCTGCAACGGCGGGACGAACAATGGCAACTCGTGCCAGCGCGACGCCGATTGTCCGGGCGGCGTTTGTCAGATCGAAGCGGCGTTCGGTGTCTGCAGCCCGAACACCACCTCCAACAAGGCGTACGTGCTCTGCTCGACCAACGCGGATTGCCCGGGCGTGGGTGCCACGTGCGACAGCCAGCAGCCCTTCCAGCTCGACGGCGTCGTCAGCTGCCCGTGAGCTGACGTAAAAGCCCCCTTCGAGGCGGCGCGGGAGCAGCTTTCCCGCGCCGCCTCTTTTTTTTACGCCCCGGCGACGCGGACGACCGGCGCCGGACCGTACGGATCGATGCTCGCGACCCACGCGGCTTCGAGACGGACGGAGCGTCCGGGAAGGAGGGCGCGCGGCGGCTCGCGCCAGACGCAGCGCAGGCCCTGCGACACCTCGAGCGCCCCGCGCCAGACGCGTTCGTCGACGCGCAGCACGAAGCGGCCGCGCGGCGGCAACGTGCCTCCACCGAGGACGCCGGGCGAGATCCAGCGCAGCGGCGGCCGGCACTCGATTGCGAGCGCGGGTTCCGCCGATCCTCCTCTCCTCTCCTGGAGGAAGGCATGGGCCGCGCGCGCCGCGTGCCGCCCGGACAGGGCGGCAACGTCGGCCGCCTCGGCCGCGTGCACCAGGTTGCCGGCGGCGAAGACGCCGTCGGCCGAGGTCGCGAGCGCGAGATCGACGCGCGGACCGCGCGTCGCGTCCATGATCAGCCCTGCAGCGCGCGCGAGCTCGTGATCGGGGATCCAGTCGCCCGTGAAGACGACCGTGTCGCAGTCTATGCGCCGCACGCGACCGCTGCGGAGATCGGTCACCTCGACCGCCTCGACTCGCCGGCCGCCGATGATGCGCGTCACTGCGCTGTGCGGCACGAGCGGCACGCGCCGCCAGCCGGCCGTCGCCCATACGAGCGGCGCCACGCTCTGGTGCGTGACGTCGTCCGTCACCAGGGCGATCGTCCGTGCGCCGCCGTGCGCGAGGGTCGCGACGGCGGAGAAGCTCACGTGCTCGGCGCCGACGATGACGGCGCGTGCACCGATGCGCTGGCCCTCCAGGTACACGAGCTGCTGCAACGCGCCGGTCGTCAGCACACCGAGGGGACGCGCGCCCGGAATGAGACGCGCGGCGCGCGGCCGCTCACGGCAGCCGGTCGCCAGGATGATCGCGGCGGCCTGCAGCCTCGTACGTCCGCCCGGCGAGGTGAGCTCGATCTCACGCGCTCCGCTCCAGCCGGTGACGCTCGTCGACGTCCGCAGCTCGACGCCCGCGGCACGCGCCTTCTCCACGTAGCGGGCCGCGTACGCCGGACCCGAAAGCAGCCGGTGCAAGTCGCGCAGGCCGAATCCCGAGTGATGGGTGTGGCGCGGGATGCCGCCCGCCTGGGCCTCGCGCTCGAGCACGACCACACGGGGCACGCCGCGCCGGCGCAGCTCCAGCGCCGCGGCGAGGCCCGCCGGTCCACCGCCGACGATCGCGACGTCGGCGACGTCTGTGACGTCCGCACCGCCACCTGCCACGCCCGCGGCTGCCGTCTCCATCGTCATCGGCCGGCCGCGTCGTCGTCGAGCGCGAGCAGCTCGCCCATCGATCGTCCGCTCGCATCGGCGAGCAGCCGCGCGACGGCGGCGACGCAGAAGAATCCCTGACAGCGCCCCAGCGTCGCGCGCGTGCGGCGTCGCAGCCCATCGAGACTGCGCGCCGGAATCGTAGCGGCCGCCGCGTCGAGGATCTCGCGCCGCGTGACGCGCTCGCAGTGACACACGATCGCGCCGTAGTCCGGCTCCCGCGCGATGAGGTCCGCACACTGGTAGGGCCGCGGGAACGCCTCGCCGAGGTTCGGCATGCGTACGGAGCGTGTGTCGTCGCGCGGGACGAGCGCGAGGCCGGCGTCGCGCATCCCCGCGCAGACGTACTCGGCGATGGCCATCGAGGCGGTGAGCCCGGTCGAGCGGATGCCGCCGACGCAGACGTAGCGCCGCGCCGGATCGAGGCGGATCTGGTAGTCGCCGTGCTCGGTCGCCGCGCGCAGCCCGACGTACACCGCCGTCACCTCCTCCGCGGCGAGTCCCGGCACGAGCCGCCGCGCCCGCGCCAGGAGCCCCCGCAGCCCGGCGCCGGTCGACTCCGCCGCCGTCTTGTCCGGCACGTCCTCGGCGGTCGGACCGACCATCACGTTGCCGAACACCGTCGGGCTCACGAGCACGCCCTTCGTCGTCCGGGTCGGCACCGGCAGGACGATGTGGCGTACCAGCGGCCGCGCCAGCTTGTCGAACACGAGGAGCTCGCCGCGCCGGGGCGTCACGGTGAAGCCGTCGTGTCCGAACAGGCGATCGATCGCGTCGGCGTAGAGTCCGGCCGCGTTCACCACCCAGCGGGCGCGGAACACGCCCCGCGGCGTCGTCAGCACGTGGAGGTCCGGATCGTCGTCCGCCGCCACCGCCAGCAGCGGCGCCTCGAGCTCCAGCGTCGCGCCGTTCACCACCGCATCGGTCGCGAAGGCGAGCGGCGTCGTGAAGGGACAGATGATGCTCTCGTCCGGAATCGCCAGCGCCGCGAGCGCGCCCGTGCCGAGGTGCGGCTCGCGCGCGTAGAGCTCGGCTGCCGTCAGCGGCCGTACGGCATCATAGCCGTTCCGGCGCGCGGCCTCGGCGATGGCCGGCAGCGCCGCGACCTGCTCCTCGTCCCAGGCGACGAGCACGGCACCCAGACGCTCCACCGGAATGCCCGCCTCAGGCGCGTGGCGCGCCAGCAGGTCGTAGCCGCGCCGGACGAGGCGCGCCTCCAGCGTGCCCGGCTTGGCGTCGTACCCGGTGTGCAGGATCGCCGTGTTGGCCTTGCTCGTGCCCGCCCCCACGTCGGACCCGGCTTCGAGGAGGAGCGTCGTGGCGTTCGTCCGCGCCAGGTCGCGCGCGATCGCCGCGCCGACCACGCCCGCGCCGATCACCGCGACGTCGTACGGCCGGCCCGTGCTCATGCGAGGGCCACGACCGCCTCGACGGCGCGCTGCCAGCGCGCGAGCCGGTCGTCCGCTTCTCCGGCGTCGATGCACGGCTCGAAGACGCGCGTCGGCGACCACCCCCCAACGGCGGCCGCCGCGCTCGCCACGTCGCCCAGGGCCAGGCGCGCGAACGCCGCGACACCGAGCGCCGTCGCGTGCGGCGACGGATACACCTCGACCGGCGCCTGCAGCAGATCCGCCTGCGCCTGCATCAACACCGACGAGCGCGCGAGCCCGCCGTCGGCGCGCAGGCACGCGAGCGTACCCCCAAGGTCGCGCTCGACGGCGCGCGCCAGGGTCGTGACCTGCGCCGCGATGCCCTCGACGACGGCGCGCAGCAGGTCGTCCCGGCCGGTCGCGAGCGACAGTCCGACGAAGGCGCCACGCGCCGCGGGCCGCCACTGCGGCGCGCCGAGGCCCGCGAGCGCCGGCACGAACACGACGCCCGTCGACCCGGCCGCGCCGAGCGCCTGATCCGGCGTCTCGTCGGCGCCGAGCAGGCCGAGCGAGCGCAGCCACTGCACGGCGGCGCCCGCGGTATAGACCTGGCCGTCGAGACAATACGTCGTCTCGCCGCCGAGCCGCCACGCCACGCAGCTCACGAGGCCGGCATCGGAGCGGCGCGGACGCGTCCCGACCGGCGCCAGCAAGAAGGCCCCGGTGCCGTAGGTGCACTTGGCGGTGCCGGCCTCGAGGCAGCTCTCGGCGAACAGCGCCGCCTGCTGGTCCACCGCGAGACCGGCGACGGGGATCGGGTCGCCGAAGACGGCCGTCGTCCCGACCGCCTCGGCGCAGCCGACGACCCGCGGCTGGTCGGCGACGTCGATGCCGAACGCTGCGCACGCCTCGGCCGACCAGTCGCCGCGTTCCAGATCGAGCAGCATCGTCCGCGACGCGGTGGCGGCGTCGGTCACGTACGCGCCGCACAGGCGATGCAGGAGCCAGGTATCGGTGGTCGTGACGACGCCGGCGCGCGTGACGTGCTCGCGCAGCCACGCGATCTTCGGCGCCGCGAAGTACGGATCGAGCGGCAGGCCGGTGAGGGCCCGCAGACGGTCGGCGTCCCCGGCAAGGCGCGCGCAGATCGTCGACGCGCGGCGGTCCTGCCACGACAGCGCGGGCGTGAGCGGGCGTCCCGTCGCGCGATCCCAGGCGACGACGGTCTCCCCCTGGTTCGCGAGCGCCACCGCGTCGAGCCGCACGCCGGCCGCGTCGCGGGCGCTCCGGCCGGCGGCGACGATCGACGACCAGAGCGCTTCGGCGTCCTGCTC
>Ga0157379_10004121_pt1 | contig 12404 bp, 17 predicted proteins | sample S25metaG_FD_121802 | JGI IMG/M metagenome (GOLD analysis project Ga0157379, IMG submission 121802) | Switchgrass rhizosphere microbial communities from Kellogg Biological Station, Michigan, USA - S2-5 metaG | ecosystem: Host-associated > Plants > Roots > Rhizosphere > Soil | place: USA... | reverse complement strand
CAGCGACGATAGCTTCAGCCACCCATACCAAGTTAGCCTCAAAAACGAAAGCATAAAACAGCATTCTTCTCGAGACTCCCGTGACGTCTTTGGGCGCAGTTTGGAAATGTTTGAAGGGTTCCACGACTTCCAGACGTCTAGTCTGCTTGAAATTGTCCAACACACTCCGCAAATTGTCCAATTTGGCATCCAAGTCGAAGTCAGAATTTTTGCGAGATTTCCATCGATGAGTATTGACATCGGTGATGAGTTCCCCGGAAATCTTCAGAACGTCAGAGCATGCTTCACGCAAGTCCCTAGTGGCTGAACGTAGAAGAGGGAACACTTCCTTTACGAGTAAGGTGCGCTCTTGCTCCATGGGAGCGGAGGAATTATCAATCCCACCCCATAAGTAGCCATCAGGATCATCTTGAGAGCCAGAGTCCTTTCCATGCTGTTGAGACGAGGTCTGGTCAAGGATAGAGCCTATATTCTCGTTGTCGTGCCCGACCAATTTTGCTAGATTCTGCAAGCCCGCTACAAATTCTAAGTATTTACAAGACAAAATAAACTTAAAAAAAGCCTTACATGCTTTGCTAATTAAAATTCCTACCGGTTCGATTAGTGACCTAATATCTTCACCGTTAAATTTCCCATAGCTGAATTCAATTGAAAGCATGGAAGTGATGCCCCAGACTGCTCAACATCGGTTTAAATAATAATCCAAGAAATAAGATAACAATACAAATACTTTTTTGGATGCCTCCAAACGCGCCATCGAGCATTTTCTGGATTTCTATACGGAGCTCCGAGTCTGCCGCAAGATCCTCCGAGACTTCAACGTTCAAGACCTTTTGTTGAATGTCAATTAAGCCGCGGATAGCCCCCATGAGTTTGACAACGCCATTGAGAACTGAATGGTTCAATGTCTCCGGAAATATGAAGATAATGGCTACACAACCAATGGCCATTGACGAAGTAGTCGATATAAAAAAGGAGTTCAGCAACATGTAATTTGGTGCCGGGAACAGGGGACCATAAGACTAGAGGGATAATGAGAAAATAAAGACAAGACCATCAAGCAGGGAATACTCATACACAAATGACATCCAAGAAGATAGTACTAAGTCGTATCGGATTCAATTTAATTCAATCATTGTAGCTGGTTGGTACACACCCAAAAATGCTGAAGAGACCTAAACGGGGTGAAGCCGCCCTAGCAGAAGCGAGGAAAAAGACCCCAACACCGAGAAAGCAGCCATAAACAAGACTGGACCTGTCCAAAAATTAGCATTAATTCAAATAAATTGCTATGTTCAGCTACCTCCAGTCTAGAAATGCTCCTTGAAAAATCTCAAGCTTAAATTCTGCATCGGGGTTGGCACTGGAAGCAGCACTAAAGGAGACAATATTTTCAACTCGGATTCCTATCACAAAATGTTGTAAATCTGACCTTTGTTTGGCCAGTCGAAGTTGTGATAAAAGAAGAACTTGATCTCTTGCTGTCAAAGACGCCCTCATCGCCGCGGAGCCCCAAGCCCAGCCAAACAGACATCCTACTAGTAAGGTAGTCATGGCCAAGAAATATAGTTGAACGGGAAATGATGGAGGAACCATGACGGTAACCATACAAGCGAAGAATGCGCTGAAAACGGACATAGTGAGTATCATTCTGGTAAAGTACCGTGTCGGCTGATGCGCTCACGCATTTCCAAGGATTCGTAGAGACGTATTAGGGACCATAAGGATCCAAGCACCCCATGCAGCTACCCAACATCGAAAGAGAAGTTTGAAGGAAGGGACGTTGAGGTTAGCTGTGATCCATAAAGGGAGTCGGTCGACCAGTGAGACTTTCCTCGGCTTCTTCGAGGTCTTGGTCGCTGGTTTTTCGTCCATGACTTTGTCAGACTGAGAGGATTCTGGTTCTGGGCCCATCTTTGGGGTTGTGAGTATGGATATTGACTGAAAAGTGAGAATGAAGCACTTTAAAAAATCATGGAGAGTGGGGAATTGTGACAGGGAAGAACAGTGTGATATTTTGGACCCGAGACCCGACGGAATGATGCCGGGAATCTATATATTATCTTATCAGTTGGGCACACTGATCAGGGCAACCAGAAATCCGATTTACCGTAGAAAGAGCAATTCATCGGACCAATGAAAAGATAGCCAAAAGTACGAATTTCGGAGGCCACACCCTCGCTTTGTATCGGGCGCCTAGCACATGGTGGCCCTTTGTCAGAGGTACAGAACCTTCTGATATTCATCATGCCACTGCCCGCCCAATGGAATCGACCCACAGTACATAGGGATAATCATCACAACAGAAGCTTACACTACCCCGTCCAGATTTGGACGGGGTTTGGTCGTTCAGCAACCTTTATTGTCACCACTATACACTCGACTATCTCTCACTGCTTTCCTCAGTGCAATGAAGCGCCAACCACTCGAATTGCTCCTTAGAGACGCACAACACTGTTCCTTTCCACTGTTGATCTCTCCCTACGCCTCCTAGCCACTTGGGATGGACACTCCTCCCGTTCCCATTCCCGCTCCCGCTCCCATCTCTAGCGAACACCCCCAACCTCTGTCAACGGAACACACCACATCCAGAGTGCTGCCACCATCTGTCAAGACCCAGATCTGGCGTGATAGTGTAGCCTCTAAACTTTTCGGAGAAACGGAGCAATCACCCACATGGACACCAAGTTTAACAGACTTGATGTATTTGCGGTTTGGTTTCATTGAGGGAGCCAACGGCTTGCGAATTGACCCACCTTCTTTGAGTTGGATCGAAGTGCTCCGCACGTTTGGCCGCAATGATAACGAGCCTCAGATGGACATCAAACTCTTCCCTTTCGCAGTCATTCAATTTTTGGAGCCTCTGGGTAGGCGAATCGTCGAGAAACCCGCCAATATGGTGAAGCTGCCCGTCAGTTTGACAGAAATCCAGCTTCCCCCGTGGAATATCTGGGATCTCAGCGACAAGCATATCCATCGGTTGTCAAACATATCTTCACTGCAAACCCATATTGTTATGCTCGACAAACGGCCTGTTTACGAGCTTGCTGTATCTGCCCCCGGGAAAACCCCTTGGAGACTGGTCGTTGATCATGCAGCTACCGTAGTCTTCAGCATGCGCTCCAGATGGGGGGGAAAGCGTCTGGAAGTGCTAGTAATGCATTTGGTCGAGCTGGGTATACCATTCCAGACACTGTTACAGCGTCCACAGGCTCCCACTAGAACCATCCGCTACATCGACACTTATGTTGAAGTTGGGGTTTGCGATAGACAATTCCAAGGGTTGGGTACACGGGAACAGAGTTGGGAGGCGGGACTTGATGACTACGCTGTGTACATCTACAGAAGGGAAGCGTTCCTCCAAACCCCCCGGTGCAGAGCTGCTTTGTTGAGAGGAGGCATTGTTTGGCGTCTTGCGATGGAATCCCACAATCTGGCTGTCGCAGCGGACGGCCCATCTGAGACGGTTTCGGACTTCGGGCGCTGCTTTCAGGGGGATGATGGGGAGAGCTACTGGGATGATTGGCTGACAGACGAAGAGGTAGACCTCATATGTGGTGTCTACATGTGCAAAACAAGTGAGTAATCATGAGCCATGCAAGTTGTGTTTCTGATTGTTATCAGACTCAAACCAAATCTCGCCCAAGTCCTGGTGGCCCCGTCCTGGTGTATTCGAAAAGTCAGGCCTCTGGACTGGATATTGGACCCCCGCGTGCGAAGAATGGTTTTGCCACCGGCGAGACAAGATTCGAAGGAAGGCTTCCTACCCACTCAATTCGAGGGATTGGAAACAGGCCCTTACAATGTCCAAACGAGCACGGTGGGTTTCAGCAGCGAACGAATTTTTGTCGGCTCATTTTCTTGAGCAACATAACTTTTAGACTTTATAGGGTTATGTACGATAATTAATCCCCCTGTATAAACTTTGTCGCCCTTCGTTTTCCTGTCTAATACTGCCGTGTAGACATCACCTATCTCCTTCCTAGCGTATAAAAGCTAAGTATCAAATACCGCGGATAAATGTCACAGGTTGGATAGATTTCGGTAATGACAAAATTTGCTGTCGTGCGGACTTCGCGCAATGGTCACCCATATGTCGCGCACTCATCGCCCAATTGCTAGAAATCCCAATTCTATTTCAAGTTGACATTTTCGTTGAAATCTCCCTTTCTTCATTGATTCCATTTCAAATAGTGAACACTATCGCCACACCGTTTACGACATTAAATGAAAACCAGTTTACTTTTGCCGTCCTCCACTTGATATTGTTTTGTTGCATCCAGTGCATCTTGTATTCGAATTGAAGGTATAACTAATTTTCCGGATTACATTTTATATGTTGAATTTCTCTGCCACCTAACATGCAGTATATTTGCCATATCATATTGCCATCGGGAGACATTCCGAACTTGGGATTTGAAGTGGAAAATCCATTTACATCACGGTGTTACATTTTTAATGAACATTCTTCTCAATATTATCATGTAATCTGGGTTTACAGTTCACAATTCGCGAAGTGTCATATTACTCGAGGCTCAAATTCAGAGATTTCGTTACGGGATGGGCCTGTTTTCAGAATGAAATGAGACAGTCTGATCCGCAAAAGAGAGCGAGGTAGCTTCACCATTCCAAATTCAAAGAGAAAAGCTTCCCCTTTACACCGAGCGTTGACGCGAATCGTTTCATAATAGAGCTCATAAGAAGGACTGGGCCCCTATGCTATTTTCAGGATAAGACCAAACAGAAGGAAAAAGGGCCATTGTCAAGCTCTTGCAGGCTGTCAATTGTGCTGGTATCATTTCAATAATTTCAACGTGCCCCCGAATCTTACACGCTTAGTTGTCTACTGACAAAAAATACTGACGAAACATAAGGAAAGTGAAAAATAATCTACTTCTGGAGGGGTCCCACTGTGCAATAAACACGTCAATGAAAGTGAAACATCCGATAATTGTTCAACATACCATAATCATAAATGAGCTTGGCCTCGATCAAAGTGCTTCCAGAGGTGAAGCGTATGTGTCTGACATATCTCTTCTCGCCGTTGATGATTTCGAAGCCCCAGATCTATCGATTGTTAGTGTATTGCTAACTTCCACATTATTCATACCATACCTGCTCTGCTGTCCATTCACGATCGTTTTTTGCCGTATCGCTGACGACATAAGAGTGGAGAACACCAGACTCAATCGCCTCAGGGATCCAACCATTCTTTAAGAAGTCGTGCTCAACCTCCTCAACCTTGACACGCCGCGACTTGCTGACTGTTGGTGATATGTCAGACAAACTCTAAGAGGGGCGAATATACTTACTGACGTCCCCAAAGAGCTTGTCTTTATGTTCACGCTCTGTCCAGTCGAGCGTACGGTTCTCCTCAGTACCTTCAATGCCACTGATGGTTTGCTTGATATTGATGCGTTCCACATCGTCCTTGAAGTGGTTGATATAGAGAGTGACAGTAGAAAGGCTAATGGCCTTGCGTGTGAGCCAGCCAACACCTTGCAATTCGAGGATCTTGTCTGAAGAATCGCTGAGATTCTTGTTCTGTTCGAGATATACTTAGGGTCCGCGCCAAAGATTGAGAAAGACCTCACTTGCCATTATGAAAACTCCGCTGATATCAGCGGTGGTCATTTCAGCTGGTGCGGCCATGGTTTAGGAGTCGAGAGAGAAGTGGAGGGAATGTCAAATGTCAGTGGTGAAGAGGTTCAAGTTGAGGTATCTTGATTGTCACGTGAAATGTCCCAAAAAGGCAAAGGTAACTAATGTGGGGCATGTGAATTCGGAAGTGGGGAATACAGGGAAATCGATGAAGTTGATTGGTGGAGATTGTAGAGATGATATTCGGAATCCAACAAACCCAAGGTTGTGAATTACCCCTCCACGTGGCCAACTCCTCGTGGTTCTTTCGGCGATGCTGAGGACAACATAGGTTTCAGAAAATTCAACAAGACTTTGCAATTAAACTCAGCGGTGAAAGAAGAGTTTAATTTGTTTGGCTACGCCATTGCACATATCTCCATTTCCAGATGTTGATTTTTCTATGGCAGTGGGTCAACAAGTATAACGTGTGCTTTATCCTTTTTTCGCTGGTATTAATACGTAGCTATCGATGGTCATCATGTTCGAATTCCTACAGCCTCCCGTAAAGCAAGTCGGAGTCGGAAAGCACTGTCTCCTATTTGGTTGTGTAAAGTGTAAGACATAATACCGTTCGTGTCCTCGCACTTGTTCAATGCACGCCACCCACGAATCCAGGAGGCTATGCCACCTGCATGAGAGAATACGTAGTGGGATTGGCATTCTGTGTCGATCAATCAGGTCGACAAGGGGTTGACGGAAAACACATATAGCGAGATGATGCACTTCTGTTTACCCAGTTGAACGAAGGGGATAGTGAGAGTATTACAGTTTGTAGTTGATGAGAGTTCTCGAAGATTCACAATACTTTCGATGGGAATTTCCAAGTGCCTTTTCACACCCTGTTATCATCTTGTCGACAAGTGTGGACAAAAAAAATCCTGAAAAACATTGCAGTTACTAACCATCAACAGGATTAAAAATCCAGCGAAAAGTCACATTCCTCCATTCCCTCCTAAAAGTTAGGGTGTTAACCAACGTCTGAAAGGAGAATTCAAATAGGTATGAATTCATAGCTGTGAGAGGAGTCTAAGAGTTTCCGTGATTCGACTCGAATTCTCCTGCCTGAAGCTGGGCGGTTGCATTGATTGGTCCTGAGAAAGCCAATATCAGGATTGCAAAACTGCTTGCTCCAAGCAAGGTAAATATACTCGCTGATAAAGTGGACAATGAAACCACCTATTTGATAATTATTCTTGGAGATAATATGGTGTAAAGTCGCTCCTGGGAGCTACATATATTTACCATTTCCATATTCATTCTGAAAACAGATTGAAGAGACTTGGTGTGCAAATATCGTTCTTGCGACATATCTGCAAGACGTAGACATACCAAATTTCCTCGAGTACTTGTACGGTCGACATCCTCGTCCAAGGTGACAGACGAAGAGGAGCTATTTCAAGGAAGATCTGGGGGCATGGATTGCCGTACGCATATCGCGAAGATATTCTGAAAACGTAGCTCAGAAAACCAGGTTGCCTAGCATCAGCCTATTGTGACAATATCTGAACACATTTGTCGATTGAACATCCTAAAAAAAACTATTGGGAGACACAACAAACCCGTCATTGGAAAGAAATGGTTAGATTTCAAGAGAAAGTATAATTCGTTCCATAGTAAACCATCGTTACTTACCTTCTCACCGGAAGGGGGAATACATTCGACGCTTTTCTCTCGATATGGAAGCAGACGGAACAATAACGCGTGACAGTCACTATCATAAACATGACATAGTCTCGTGTTCCGTCGTTCCACAACCACTTGTTGAGTCTTAAATGCCTTCCTCATCGCTGGAACGCTCTAGTTCAAATGCAGACGACGAAACCCCACGAAAACCAGGAGATAACTCCTCGGCGGTTGTGAAAATTATCGCGGCACCCTTGCGTCCAATTCGACCTCTACTCCCGCACTTATTGCCGTTTATCGTCTGTCTGCTGTCTATCCCTGTATTAGTATTTCTTTCTGGGGCTGCTGGATGGATGGTTTGGAAGAACGTTCCTGTTGGGTGGACAGTCGATGCAAATCTGCAATATGGGTACGTTGATATGAGTTTACAAGCTGCGCCATCTCATTCTTTGGTTGTTTAGGGAGGCAGCGAATCCCTTCGCAACTGCGAAATTACCTCAAATTCATGCTAACCAGCCTTACGATGTAACTCTGCACCTAGTCGTTCCCGCGACGGAATCAAATTTCGCGTTAGGGAACTTTATGACCACATTGAGACTTGCAACCGCATATAACGAAACTATCACGACTGTTCGACGTTCTGTTGGTTACTTTATTAATCCTATCTTTCAAATATATTGATAATAAAATTATATATCTCTAGGCGACTCTTATTCCCCCTCGCCCCTCACTTATTAAACAAGCGGTGTGGGGCTATTCCTCACTCGTAAATATAGATATACCACTATTGTATCAATTTACTACCGGGACCAGCGATGTAACTGTAAGGCTCGAAATTGGACGTTCTGATGGCTGGAGACCCCTTGGAACCGGTCAAGGAAGGGAGTTGACTGTCGTCGAAGCAACTTTGAAGGGAACTATCCGTCCCACAGGCCTACGGTACACGTTATATTTTCCTACATCTTCCACAGACATACTAACGAATTCCTCCCTCCTTCAGTGCCATTTTAATGCGCTATCCTCGCCTCACCACCTTTATTTCATCATTCAGTTTCTTCTTCATTTCCATCATCGTTGTAACAACAATCATATTCAGTGCTATGGGCAGCCTTTCCCCAACTGCAAGTATTCCTGATGATTCATCCTCCGTAGGAGGTGATTCTGACGGTGGCGATTCATCTTATCCGAAGGCAAGACGTGTTTCCAAACGCGATCTTTCCGACGAGCGAAGCGACACAAGTTCTGTTCCACTGGATGAAAAGCCATTTAAGCCCTCTGATAGTGGTCAAGCGACTAGGTTAAGGAAACGAAGATCTCAGCCAGGGACTGGACACACTCATACAACGAGCCGTGGACAGATAAAGATTGAAGTTGATGTACGATGCTCAAACTTTTCAGTACATAAGATGAACTTAATTGACTTTTAGGACACCCCTTCGCTTCATACAAACTATCCTAAATCGCCTTTCCCTCACCAGGACTCACAGGACAGTGTATCGCCGCCGCCGAAAGAATTGATAGATGTGAAGACGGAATCATGAACTCCAATCATATCCCTTCCCGTCTCTTTAACACATTTCCTACATACGTATCCGTCTTTCATTGTTTAATGTTTCGATTTGTATCGTCTACCATGGATTACGAATTTATCTATTATCTTGAACATCGTTGCTTGGCAAAGAACTTGTATGATCCCTAGATTCCTCCCTGTCAAATAATTTCTTTTCGTTGGAGGGACAGACTATTTGAGCTTGTCTCAATTTATTGCGGACCATGAATGTTTTGACCTGTCTATCGATCTCTGTTGAACGGAATAAAACGATAAAAAACGCAGAATGATCCATTTGGTGCTCCTTACCTTTATAGTTTCTTCCGTAGAATTGCACCCAAGCGCTTAGGGTATGTCTGGAATACTGAAATATTTGTGGTTAAATACAAGTATAATTCACAAACACTAAACCCATTACCGAAAGACTCACCATGGGTTGGAATTTCTCTAATATGGTCTGTTTGTGACCCATACGAAAGTTCTCAAGCCCGAATTCAGCGATGAATTTTGCGAGGGCTCGCTTTTCGCGGGACGAGTATCGATTACTGGGTGAAGCTAATGCCATTCTGTCTTGGAACAAAAGCTCAAATTCAGATTCACTTGAGGAAAGGGATACGTCATCATCGTCCTCATCGTCTTCATCCATTGAACTTAAAGGCCCAGAACTGGAATCCCAATCTCGATTCTCTTCTCCTGTGAGTTCTGTTTCTTCATCGGAGCTATTAGAAGACCAGAGGTATGGGTTCACAATCTCTTCTACTTCATCTCTATGCTTCCAAAGCCACCATCTCCACGAATTAAACGAATGACGGGTCTGTCGAACAATGTTAAAGGCTAATATGAGTTATCGCATCAGAGTGGGTATCACCTTCTTCGCCAACAACGTTGCGACTTGTCCAAGATGAGGATATTCATCGGGATTTTCTTCCATTATACGAGTTAATACTTTTTGGAAATAGGCGATATCTTCTTCGGTGTATTGGTAATGTCCCTTCATCCCTGAGATGGCTGGAACGAAGTGTGTAGGCGGAGTGGGAGAACGTCTGCTATTTAGCTCAACGGATACCGTTTCGACAACTTCTGGAGTTCGGTTGGCCATTCTATATCTAACTTTATTTTGCGTTGAAGGAAGATCCGGATGAGATGTCGCCGGAGGAAGTGAAGAATAGAGGTGGGCAGTTGATCTCGGAGGATTTTCTTCTATGCTTTCTTTATCGGATGCATCATTACTTGACGGCCAGAGATAGGTGTTCACAATATCGTCTACTTCGTCTTTATGATGGTTAAACCAATTCTCCCAAGATTCCCTCGTATGGCGTGTCTATCCAAAAACGTCAGGATCTATAAAAATAAACGATTGTAGAAGGGTACATTACATTCTTTTCCAATATTGTTGCCAGTTGAAGAAAGTTAGGACGTTCATGGGGGTTTTCTTCCATTACACGAGTTAGTACTTCACGAAAATAGGAGATATCTGCTCCTGTGTACTGATAATATCGTTCGTCCCAAACGAAGTGTCTAGGCGACGTAGGAGGCTGTCTCCCATTTAGTGCAAGAGATACCATTTTGGGGGCCGGCCTCGTCAATCCACCTCTGAGAGTATCTCCCTTTGAATCAAGATCTCGAGACATCGTCATACAAGGGTATGCAACTGTCATCGAAGAACTTGTATCATCAGGAATCGAAGGAGAGTCTAAAATGTTATCATAATTTTGAGCCTCCACCTCTACGGATCGTCCCTCTTCGCTGGATTTGCTATTACTGGACGGCCAGAGATATGGGTCGATGATATTGTCCACTTCATCCTTATGACGGTGAATCCATCTCCTCCACGCTTCCGCGGTATGGCGCGTCTATCCAAGGGTGTTAAATTGCAAATGACCATCGAAGCAGAGAATCACCTTCTTCCCCAATATCTTTGTTAGTTGACGAATATTCGGGCGTTGGCAGGGATCTTCTTGCATCATTTGGCTTAGTACTTTGCGGAAGTAGGCAATGTCTCCGTCTGTGTATCTGTAGCATCCTTTTCTATTGCGACTGGGATTAGGAGAAGAACGTCTCGGCGGCGTAGGTGATCGGCTACTAGATGGCTCGGAAGTCATGGTTTTAGTGACTTTATGAGTTGGTTTTGCCTTTCGATCTTTGATAGTATTCTGCTTCGGGCGAGATTCTCGACGAGAAAAAGAATTCCGCTTCGGATGAAGCTCTTGACGAGAAACCGTTCCGCGAGAAGAGTCCGTATGTTGTGCAACGACCTTTGGAGGGTTTGCATCCTTCCTAAGGGCAAAATAGTCTGAGCTGTGACCACGGGTATGAGCGTCCTCTTCCGGTGACCCGGTTCCTCTGGAAGCACTCCCAGACGACCGGAGATACGTATTCACAATCCGGTCCACTTCATGTTTATGTTTGCTAAGCCACCATCTCCATGCCTCGGCGGTATGCCGTGTCTATCAAAGGACATCATTAAAGGGAAAATGACTGTGCAGGAGGAAAATCACCCTCTTTTCCAGTTGCATTCCTATTTGAAGCGCAGTCGGACGCCGGTGAGGGTTTTCTTCCATCATTCGAGTTAGTACTTTGCGAAAATACGTGACGTCTTCGTCTGTATATTTATAACATTCTTGTGCGCCCGGACAGCGAATGAAATGTCTAGGCGGCGTAGGAGAATGTCTGTCATCCAGGTTAGAAGACATGGTTTTGGCGGTGACTTTATAGGTTGGGTTTGGTTTTCGATGTTTCGCCGTATTTTGCTTCGGACGACGAAACACGGTCGGGGTAGAGCCAGATCGGGGAGGGCTTGCTTTCGGACCAGACTCTTCGTCTTCCTGTTCAGGCTCGTATTTGGAAACGAGCGTATTCAACATTTTGGCGTTTTTTAAATAAAAAGACGTCCATTGTGAGGAAGAATGGCCATTTATCTGACAACTGGTTAGAAAAGAGCGTATAAAAAAGAAAAGAGGGTTGAAATCACCTTGTCCAGTTTCTCTATGACCTCGAAATAACTGGACGTATTCTCGGCTTCATGTAATTTACGAACAAGTAAATGCTCGTCAGCATGAGTGAAGACAGGCAATTGATCAGGAGGGGATTGAGGTTCCTCGGTCGATTCGAGTGGCAGAGGTTGTGGTCTAGTTTGTTGTTGTCCGGCCTGTATTAATACTAGTAACAAAGCTGCCAATGCTGAAATTTGTCGCTGCTGCTGCTGAGAAGTGGGGGATGAAGGATAGGGAATCAGGCGTGAAAGCGATAAGTTGAACGGAGTAGAAGTTGTAGATTCGATATTAGGAGGTGAACTAGAATAAGCTGTATTGGAGTCCTTTGTCGACATGGGGATTCCTCGACCCAGAAAGATGAAATCCAAAGTCGATCCTTAAAGGGCAGCATTTCACCAGACACGTTCATAGTTTCAAAATCCATTTACTCATCCATGTGCACTGCCGTTGATCGTGTGGTGTACGGAGTCCGAGCCACGCCAGCTTGATGAATTCAGTTTTTGACATCGGGTAATTGAGTTTTGAGCAATGGGTATCTGGTAAACGAGAATGTCAATATTGTTTCCAATACCTTTGGTGGGTGACATTGTTCCACT
>Ga0157379_10004120_pt1 | contig 12405 bp, 13 predicted proteins | sample S25metaG_FD_121802 | JGI IMG/M metagenome (GOLD analysis project Ga0157379, IMG submission 121802) | Switchgrass rhizosphere microbial communities from Kellogg Biological Station, Michigan, USA - S2-5 metaG | ecosystem: Host-associated > Plants > Roots > Rhizosphere > Soil | place: USA... | reverse complement strand
GGCCTCGCGCGCCGCGTCCGCCGGCAGCGCGAACAGGTCGACGGACACCCGCTGCCCGAGGACCCCCGGCCGATCACAGGGCTCGACGCGCACCGGCAGCAGCCGGCGGGCGGCACCGGTCGGATCCGCCGCAAAGGCCGCCTGCCACTCCTGCTCGCCGAACACCGACGTCAGATACGCGTTCGAGCAGACGGCCAGGGTGCGGGTGCTGTAGCGGATGCCGTCCTGCATCGTCGCCGTCCAGTTCGAGCCGGCGACCATGTCCCAGGGCCTGCACCAGCACCCGGTGGCGCGCACTCTCCAGCTGCCAGGCGATCCATTCCGCCCAGGGACGATCCCGGGCGGTGTAGGACACGAAGAAATCCCACCGCTCATCGCCGGACGGCACGTCCCATCCCCCGATACCCATCGACCGGATTGTGACATGTCGCATCGATGCGGTTGCCGCTCGCACTCGCGCCTCGCAGTCGGTCGAAGGAAGCCGCCTGCTCGCGGAGGCGGACGCGGAGGCCAGGCAGAGGCGGAGAGGTCACCGCCCACCCGCCGACCCGGCGGCGGCCGCCCAGGCCACGACCGCCCTCCAGCACAGCCGTCGCGCCAGCCGGGCACGTGCCGAGGGATAGTCACGGTCCTCGGCACGAATCCGCGACTATCCCTCGGCACCATCCGGCGCCGGCGGGCACATCGGGCTCACGGCCGAGGGGAGCAGTCAGGCGGCGGGCTGCCGAGCGAAAGCGGCCACGTGGATATCACCCCGACAGCGTGGGTGTGAAACGGCACCGATTCTATTGTTCTCCCTGCGGGGCCGCTGACCTGGCGACCAGGATCAACCTGACGAAGAACGCTCAGTGCAATATCGGACGGAACGGTAGATGTTGTCGGGCCGGCGTAGGCCCACCGGAAGGGGGCACGTCGCCGCTGGCGCGCCGGCCCACGAAGGACGGAGGCACCGGAGCCCGGCATCATCGGCGTGGCCCGGGAGTACCCCTCCGGGTTTTCCCCGATGGGACGGAGTCCCGGTGTTTGCGATGCTGCGTATGCACTTTACGAAAGGTGACGAATGCGACGACAGCCGGCCGGTAAGACGCCGGAGACGACCCGTCGTCGCGGTCTTGGCGCGGCCGCATGAGTGTGGTCCCGGAATGGGAGATCGACCAGCTGGACCTGCCGCCGCTGGACCTTCCCGACACTGACGGGCTCGTGCTCGCCGGGGCGTCGCCGCGCGGGCCGGGCACGGAATGCGTCGAGGTCGAGTTCCTGCCGATCGAGGCGGACGCGCTGCTGTGCACGGCGGTGGAGGCGGCCTCCTGGCCGCACATCGGCTCCGTTACCGTGCACCCGAGACGCGCTCCGGCTGACCGGACCCGGCTCGCCTTCCTCATCGGCCGGCACCTGCACGTCGAGCGGTCGGCGACCGGCTGGGACTCCCCCGTGGTGACCCTCGGATCGGCGCTTCGGCCCGAGTCCGCCGGGGGGCAGGGCCTGCGGATGGTGCCTCATCACGCCCGGCTGCGCAGCGGCGATCACTGGAACCGTCACACGCTGTGGGAGGTCATGGGCCTGCGCCAGTACGTGACCTGGCTGGACCGCCGCGCGGACTGACACCTGGTCAGCCGACCTCGGACAGGCCTGGGCCGCGCCGTCCCTACCGGGAACGGTCGCTCTCACGGACGGTCGCCCTCGAGGAACGGTCACTCTCAGGACATTTGTCACGAGAGGACGTCGACGGATGGCACGGCATTCTCCGGATCGCCCATGCTGTAATGCCGGGCATGGCGGGGGCGAACACGCGGCTGGCGCGGCATCGGGAGCGGCATGGCGCCCAGCGCGCTGGATGGCTGCGAGCGGCGGTGCTCGGCGCGAATGACGGGCTGGTATCGACATCCAGCCTCGTCGTCGGGGTCGCGGCCAGCGGCGCGTCGGGGGGAGCGATCCTCACGGCGGGTCTCGCGGGCCTGACCGCGGGCGCGCTGTCGATGGCCGCCGGCGAGTACGTGTCGGTCAGCGCGCAGGCGGACGTGGAGCAGGCCGACCAGGCGCTGGAGCGCGCGGAACTCGCAGCGAGCCCCGCCGCGGAGTTCGACGAACTCGTCGGCATCTACGAACAGCGAGGGCTGCCGCGCCCGCTCGCCCGGCAGGTGGCGACGGCGCTGAGCGAACGCGATCCGCTGGCCGCACACATGCGGGACGAGCTGGGGCACAACGAGCTCAACCAGGCACGCCCCCTGCAGGCGTCGGCCGCCTCGGCGAGCAGCTTCGCGGTCGGCGCACTCGTGCCGTTCCTCGGGATGGCCGCGCCGGCGGGGCGGGCCCGGCTGGTACTCATCGTCGCGGCCACCATGGTGGGTCTCGCGGTGGCCGGGGCGCTCGCCGCACGAACCGCGGGCACCCCGCTGCTGCGGCCCACACTGCGGGTCGTCCTCGGCGGCTGCGCGGCCATGGCCGTGACAGCCCTGGTCGGCGTCCTCACGCATACCGCGGTCGGCTGACGAGCGACTCGCCAGCCGACCATCGGGCATCCAGCCTGCGGCCCTCGCCGGCAACGCGGCCTCAGGCGATGGTGGCCTCCGAGACCGTGGGGGCGGCCTCCCCGGCGGACAACCGGCGGGCACGCTCGCGCGCGGGGGCGGCGACGAGACGCTCGGCGAGCGCACCGAATCCAAGCGCGATCGTCGCCCAGAGGATCATCTGGCTGATCACCGTGTAGAAGCGGAACCTGAACAGCACGTCGGCCGGGAAGCCCGGATAGACGATCCGCCCGTCGGGCGCCAGCAGCGGCTGCGGGGTCTCGGTCGCGAACGAGCCGTACTCGGCCCTGTTCACGCCGAGATGGCCGAGCGCCGGCAGCAGCCCCATCGCGACACCGACCAGGACCAGGAAGACCAGGGCGCCGAGCAGGCTCGCGTTCCAGGTTCCGACCCGCCCGACGAGCCGGCGCGCCGCCAGCACGGCCAGCGCCAACGCGATCACCGAGATGGCGACCATCGCCAGGTAGAGGGCGCTACGGGCGCCGATCGTCTCCTCGTGCCCGACCGCAGGCGGATTGGCCGGGTACTTGGCGAACGGGATCAGGTAAAGGCTGACGAAGCCGGCCCCGGCGAGCAGGGCGGCGAGCACCCGCGGCCGGATACCCGGATAGCGCCGCGCGAGGATCAGGTAGACGACGACGAACAGGCCACCCATGGCCAGCCCGAAAAGCGCCATGCCGACGCCGATACCGATGTTGCGCTGCACGGACCGGCTGAAGACCTCGGCAGCCTCCGCGTGACCGCCGTGACCGCCCTGACCGGCGGCCGCGTGCAGCGACTCCTGGGCCTCGTCACGGCCGGATTCGTAGTCGATCGCGTCCTGGATGAAGGGCTCGGCGAAGATACGGGCGAAGACGAAGGCCAGCAGACCGCCGAGCAGGCCGATACCCAGGCCACGGTAGATGTAGCGAAACTCCATCGCGCGACCCCGATCAGTGGCAGGGGAAGCCGAGGAAGTGACGCGCGTCGTGCACGAACTCGTGGATGTGCGAATCCGAGCCGAACAGCGACGTGGCCCCCTGATCGACGCCGATGAAGTACAGCAGCAGCAACGACAGCAGGGCCGTGAGGCCCAGTGCCGCGCGCCGGGCACTGAGCGGGAAGGTGGCCGAGCGTTGCCGTGACTGGGTGACCGGCGTGGTCATGAAGCCTCCTGAGGGATCGTGCGTCCCGGATGTGTGGGCATGCCCGTGCTCAGGTCTGACTTCCGGCCCCGCCGGCCCACCAGGGTGGACGGCACAGACCGATCACAGCGGCGCGACCGTGCCGGATTCTCACCGGCTTCCGCGCACAGGCGATCGGAGTATGCGGTTCAAGGCCGCCTCATGTCAACGGCCGCGAACGCCGCACAACGGAACATCACGGCAGGTAGCAGCCCAGATCAGTCGCCTTCGATCCGACGCACGACGGCGGCGAGGTCGCCCGCGAACGTCGCGCCGAGACGGGTCACCGTGCCGCGAAAGGTTCCGGGACCGGTCCCAGCACGGACAATCTGACGCCGTTTCAGATCGGTCCGACATCTGAGAATAATGACGACGGCGGTGGCGGCGGGGATGGCAACACTGGCGACGTATGCGTTTGCGCTGGTCCCGTGTCCGCGCTGGCACGGATGGGCCGCGACCTGGGCATGGTGCGGCGACGGATGGTGGTGGCGACGTCCGCCGGCAGAATGTCGACCAGCGGGGCGAGGTCCGGGAGCAGATCCGGCTCAAGGGTGAGCGCCCGGAAGACATGGCCCACCGTGATGTCGTGTGCGGGCCGGTGAACGATCGTGATCGGATTCCCGGCTGCCACCTCACCCTCGGCGATCACCCGCAGGTAGGCGCCCGGACAGCCGCGCCGCACGCAGCACCCGATCCGCTCGGGCACCTCCCAGCATCCGGCGAACCCCTGGCAGGGCCCCCGCGGCGCGGTCACCTGGAACACCGTCGACCCGATCGCCCAGCGCTCGCCGATGCGGGCGCCGGTCACGTCCAGGCCGGAGGTCGTGAGGTTCTCACCGAAACTGCCCGGCCACAGCTGCCGGCCGAGCTCCCGCGACCACCAGGCGAAGTCCTCGTCGGCGTAGGCATAGGCGGCCCGGTCGGCGCCGCCATGATGGCGACGGTCGACGATGGTGTCCCCGGCAAGGCCAAAGGCGCCGACGCGCACGGGACCCGGTGCGGGCCGCTTGTCGATGCCGGTGCGCCCCATACGCCCGGTCCACTCCCCCGTCCGGACCACCGCCAGGTTGACCGCGAGCAGCCTCACGCCGGTCAGTGTCCCGTGTTGCGGCGAGCAGCACGCCACGGGGGTCGACGTCCGGACGCCTGGAAGCCGTGGTCGGACGGCTGGCTGTGCGGCGCCGGCCGTCCGACCACGGGGATCAGCAGGTCAGGGTGCCGGTGCGCAGCGCGTGGCTGCCGTCGTTGCTGTCATCGGACCAGACGACGGGCTTCTGACCGCCCACGCAGGCGTCCTGCGGGGCAAGGGCGAATCCCTCGTTGTTGTAGTTCGACATCCCGGAGGGTCGCGCGTGCACCGCGGTGACGGCGGAACGGCCCTGGGCGTTGATGTCCAGGGTCGAGGTGCGTCCGGAGCAGGTGTCGTCGCAGGCAGCCCACAGGTGGCCGGTCGCCGGCTCGTATTCCAGGTCCATCACCGCGGAGAAGCCGCTGGCGATCCCGGCGACCCGGGTGTAGGAGGTGCCAGCCTGGTTCAGCGCGTAGGCGTAGACCGTTCCGTTGGCCTCGAGGCCGACGAAGTAGAGGCCGCTACCGTGCCCGGCATAGGTGGCCGGGTTGTACGCCGCACCGGTGTGGTCGTCGCGGAATCCGTGGGCGGTCAGGTAGCTGTCGGGAATCCACGAGATGGCCTCGAGGCCGCTGTTCGCGGCGACCGCAGGCAGGTCGGCGGTGAGGTTCCACTCGGCGGTGGCAGTCAGCGAGGAGGCGGTCGACGAACCGTCGTACCGGAGGACCTTCAGCAGGCTGGTGGTGTCGTGGCTGTTGTCGCGCTCGGTGGACACCATGATGCCGTCCGGAGTGACGGTCACACCTTCCGCGTCCGGGTCACCGGCGCCGTTCGCGTAGTGCAGCGCCTTGCCCGCGGACCAGCCGCCGGTCGTGTCCGGATGCCATTTCCCGCCGCTGGGCACCAACCGGTAGAGCGTGCCCGGACCGTTCTTCACCGCCCACAGCAGGCTGGAGTTCTCGTACGACAGTCCGCTGACGTTCGTCCCGAGCACACCCGTGTCGTCGGCGACGCTGACCGACGAGCCGCCCGGCCACGCCGTCACCGGAATCGTGCAGGAGTTCGGCGCGCCACGGGTGGAGGCGGCGGTCGTCGCGAACGCTCCGGTGCCGTGCGGGCAGCGTCCGTAGGTCGTCGACGCGTGCGACGTCCAGGTGTAGGAGTCGACGAGCGAGGTGCCGTCGGCCTGGTAGAGGCGCACCGAGTCGGAGCTGCCCAGGCCGAACGCCGACTCGACGTCCAGGACCAGGTAGCCACCCGCGGCAAGCGAGGTGCCCGCCGCGATGGTGAACGCGTGCGCGTTGTCGTTGTCCCTGACGACCCAGCCGGAGACGTCGACGGCCGCCGTGCCGATGTTGGTCAGCTCGACCCAGTCCCCGGGCGTGCCACCGCTGGACTCGATCTCGTTGATCCGCACGTCCGCCGGGCCCTGCGCCGTCGCCGGGGCGGCGAGCACACCCGCGCCGAGGAGGGTCAGGGCAGCGGCGGCGGCGAGTCGTGCTCCCGCGCGCGAGAACCTGGGCGCATACCTGCGCAATGCAGCAGCTCCTTCTCCACGATGCCGGCCCCATCCCGGGCAATACCGGACATCTGCCTGGAAACCGGCTACCTGTCCAGGATGCCGGAGAGTGGCGGGTATCGCACTCCGGGCGAGAGCCTGCTGCACACCGTCAACCAGGAGCTGAACGCAGGACCAACGCCGCAGGCGGCACGGATGGCCACTCAGCGTGGACACCCTCGCGGGCGTCCCCTCGCTCCGCACCAGCTCCCGCAGACCTGTGTAATCTCACGGTTGATCTATCTGTAATTTCCATGGTCATCAATGCACGTCTTCCAGCTCACCGACGACGCCCTCGCCGTCCCCCTCGCCAGCCTCTGGTCCGCGGGCCCGGCTGAACACCTGACTCGGGAAACGGTGCGGCAGCACTGCCGCACCCTGCGTGCACATTGCGTGAGACGTCAGGGATCCAGGCGCGCGCTACCGCATCCGGGGGCAGCGGAGACGCCGTCGCGGACGGTCGGGAGCTGGTCGAGGGGGGCGGGGCCGGCGGTGCGGTGGGAGACGAGCGCCAGACTGGCCTGGCCAGGAGTGAAACGGTAGTAGCGCACATCCACGGTGTAACTGTTCGCTCCGCTGCTCGGCCCGGCGGCGGTGACGAGGGCCGTGCCAGGCATCTGCGCGGGACGACACGCCCAGGTCGCGACGTAGCCCGTGGAGCCGCCGTAGGCCAGCGCCACCTGCGAGCCAGCCAGCGTGACCAGGCGCAGATGTCCCCCCACATAGCGGAACATGGTCGCGGTGCGCATCGAGGCGCCCTGGTCGGCGAGTACGAACACCTCGGCATGTCCGTCCCGATCAGCATCGGCACTGCCGAGGACGCGGACCTGTTCACCCACCGGACTGCCCGCCGTGAACCGGACGCTGTCCTGGCCGCCGCCGCTGTACTGGACGTGCAGCGTCCCGGCCTGGGCGATCGTGATGGTGTCCGCTCGGCCGTCGCCATCGACGTCACCATCCGCGGCGGGGTGGGCACGGGTCGGGGCGGCGGTACCGGCCTGGGGCTGGCCGGGCTGGGCCGCCGTGACATGCGCTGTCGTGCCGCCAGGCCGCGCCGTACCCGTGACCTGCGACGCACCGGTCACCGGAGTGGTGGCGCCGGACTGCGGGGTGCCGACGGGCTGCGTCGCCGTGACGGCGGGGCTCGTCGTGGCGGCCGCTCCGGCGGTCGTCGACCCCCCGGCCCCGCAGGCGCTCATCGCGAGCATTCCGGCCATCAATACTATTCCGAAGATAAGGGACGGACGACGCACGAATCCTCCGATCACAGGCGACTGTCCGCGCCATGTGACCACGACTCCACGGCGTTCCGCCGAAACTTTCACGTCAGAATGCCGACGACGTCCGGAACCAGACAGAACTGCCGAAGCTGGCCCTACGGAACCGCCGCGACAACCAGTCCAGAGACCATCCGCACGAAAGGACGGTCTCGGACTCGAACCGGAGATCCTCGACCTGCGCGAGGGCGGCGGTGAGGAGCGTTCGCATGGACGTCCTGCCCTGGAACCAATTATGACCGACCGCTGGCATCCTGATCCACGGCACGTCGGCCAGGCGGGCCGCGCCGGCCTCCGCGTCCCTGACCTCACAGGCCGCTCGCCAGGCGCGAACCGTCTCGTGCGTCATCTCCCGGCCCTTCGTAGCGCCACCGTCCCACGCAGATTCGCGGCCGACCCCGCCCCACGCCGTCAACAGCCACGAACCACCAGGTGAGGCCGCGTGCCGGGCCTCAACCGTGACCGGCGCGGATCGGATCGCCGCGAACCGACGCGAAAAACTGTCGGAGGAGGCGCCAGACTCCCAGCCATGGCAGAGTCGCCCGTCTCGATCACGACCCGCGAGACCGTCCTCGCGCTGGCTCCCGACGCGTCCTCGGCGCGTGCCGGGGAGCGGCTCGGCAGCCCCGCGGGGTAGTCCGACCTGGGGTTCGCCGGTGAGGTTGTGTGGGGGTCGTGCCGTGGCAGCGGGGCCAAGCCGTACCAGGTGGTGGTGTTGGCCGGTGCGGAGTTCGTGTCCTCCTGCTCCCGTCCGAGTCGCAAGTTTCCGTGCAAGCACGCCCAGGGCCTGCTGTTTCTCGCCAGCGGCAATCCACGCGCGGTCGAGACCGGAGGTGATGTACCGGAGTGGGTCGCGCAGTGGCTTGCCCGGCGCGCGGCCCGCGCCGCACGGGCTGCCGAGCCGGCCGAACCCTCGAGGAAGGCCACCGTGTCGTCGGCGCGGACGCGGGCCAGGCGCGAGGCGAAGGTCGACGACGGCGTCGTGGAGCTCACTCGCTGGCTCGTCGACCTCGCGCACAACGGGCTTGGCGCCGCCCAGGTCCAGCCCAGGTCCTGGTGGGAGATGGCGGCCAGACGGCTGGTGGACGCGCAGGCACCCGCGCTCGCCGAGGCCGTCCGCGAGATGGCCAGTACCGCCGCCGGCGGCGGGCCGGACTGGCCAACCCGGCTCGCCTATCAGCTTGGTCGTCTCCACCTGCTCAGCCACGGCTGGTCCCGTCGAGGTCGATGTCGCCGCCTATCCCGGGCGCCGGCCGGCCAGGCTGGCGCTCGCCGCCGCGACCGGTACACCGTCCCCGCTCACCGAGCTCGCCTCCCCCGATGGCACCGCTGCCGCGGACGGATGGCGGGAGGCGTTGTCCGCGCTCGCCCCGACGCTGGCCGCGGACCCGTGGGCGGATCGGGTCGCCCTCGTCGTCCGCCAGGTGACCGTGCTGCCGACCGCCGACGATGCTGGGCAGGAGGCCGAGGCGCACCGGGGAGCGCGCACCCGGCGCACCCGGTCCGGTGACCAGACCGGCGGTGGTGGCGCGCGGTGGCTGCTGCGAGATCGGGCGGGGCAGGCCCTGCCCCTTGCCGCCGGCGTGGGCGAGCGGTGGGGCTGGTCGCTGCTCGCCGTCAGCGGCGGCCTTCCGCTGGACATCGCCGCCGAGTGGGACGGATTCGAGCTGACGCCCCTGGCTGCCATGCCAAGCCGGCCGCTACCCGTCTCCGGATCGGCCGCCACGGCGGACTCCGCGCGGGCTGCGGACGTGGGCCGGCGGCGGCCGGCGTGGCTGGCGCCGCGGGGTCGGGGCAGCCGTCGGGCGGGAGTGCGCCACCCGCCGGGATTCCGGCGGCGCCCGGCTGGGCGGCGCCCCAGCCCGACGCAGCGCCAGCTACGCCTGGACCTGCGCCGCGACCTCGACCGCTCCCCCGCCTTCGCCTGCACACCCGACAGGTTCCCCGACCTCCTCGCCACCGCCCTGCGCCGCGAGGAGGTGGGCCGCTGGGCAGCCCTTCACTGCCTCGTCCCGGCCTGACCAGACTGGTGAGGGCAGCCCATCGCCGAATGGTCACCAACGCTGGTAACCCCTGCTGCCGGGAGGTGGAGAACTGCCGTTAGGCTCACGCATCGTGTCGGGGCAAACAGGTAGTTCCGGTGCGAACCTCAGCAGACGGCCGGTCCACGTCAGGCCCAGTCATGATTGTTGATCGGGCGCAGGTGGCTGCCGCGCTTCCCGGCTACGAGCTGGGTAAGCAGGTCGGTGCAGGTGCGTTCGGGCTCGTGCTGTCTGGTTGGCACCGCCGCCTACAGCGCGACGTTGCGATCAAGGTACTCCCCGCGGGGGGTACGGCCCCGTGGCGGCCGGTTTCGCCGCCGAGGCGGTGATCCTCGCCGGCCTCGATCATCCGCACATCGTTCGTGTGTACGACCTCGTGGAAACAGATGATCTGCGCCTGATCGTTATGGAGATGCTGGGCGGGGGGACCCTGACCCGCCGACGCGCAAGCATGGGCCAGCAGGGAACCTGCGCGGTTGGTCTGGCTGTCGCCGGAGCCCTGTCCTGTGCGCACTCCCAGGGAGTGCTGCACCGTGACATCAAGCCCGACAATGTGCTGTTCGACTCTGCCGGCGTGTTGAAGGTGGTCGATTTCGGGATCGCGAAACTGCTGAGTGGAAGGGCAGCCACTGCCAGCGCGGTGATCGGGACGCCACTGTTCATGGCTCCCGAGCAGATCGTGCGGGGACGGTTGGAACCGGCCACAGATCTGTATGCGCTTGGAATGCTGCTGTATCTGCTGCTGGCCGGCACGGCCCTGCCCGATCCGCCTGCGCCCGCGCAGATGCCGTGGCGCGATCAGGACTACCGTCACATTCCGCCGCCGCCAGGCGTTCCGACGCCGGTGGCGGAGGTAGTCCTGCGCGCGCTCGCCACTGTCCCGGCAGACCGGCCGCCCACTGCCCACGCGTTCGCAGTGGATCTTGCCCGGGCCGCCGCCAGTGCCTACGGCCCGGAGTGGATCGCCACATCGGGAGTACTGCTACGGCTCGACGACGAGGTCCACGCCGCCGCCGAACTTCCAGCGAGGTCCGCCCGCCAGCCTCCGTCGCACCTCGCTGACAGCGGGTCGCTTTCACGCTCGTCAGGTAACGCCCCGCAGGATGCGTCGACGGGCAGCGGTAGCGCTGGCCCCAGGCGCCACGCGCGATCGCGGCACCGGCCCGCACCAGTGCGTCTCCGCCTCGCCACCGTCGTGGCGCTGCTCCTTCTCGCCGTCGCCGGCACTCTCCTTGTCACCGCTGCGGCCCGTAGCAGGAATTCACGCGAAACCAGCCACGACACCGCGACAATGGTCCCTCCCGTCCGCCGGACTCCCGTTCCCGCGGCCCATGCCCTGGGCCGGCCACTGACAGGCCACACCGACTGGGCCACCTCGGTGGCGTTCTCTCCCGACGGTCATACCCTCGCAAGCGCCAGCAGGGACACGACGGTGCGGCTGTGGGAGGTGACCGACCGATCCCACCCCCGCCCGCTCGGCCCACCGCTCACCGGCCACACCGACTGGATCTGGTCGGTCGCCTTCTCCCCGGACGGCCACACCCTGGCCAGCGCGAGCAAGGACAACACAGTCCGATTGTGGGCGCTGCCCTGACGCGACTGCACGGGAGCGCACTCCCGCCTGTACCACTGCAGATGAGATGGACCGTCCTATGATTCGTGGCATGCCGAATCTGAGCGTGTCGGTACGTTAGGCCACCCTGAAGGATGCCCGTACGCAGGCCGAGGCCGCCGGGCTCACCCTGTCGGCCTGGGTCGACAAGACCCTGACCGAGGCCATCTGGACGGCCCGGTTCACGCGGCAGCAGCAGCACAACGCCGCGCTCGGGGTGACGTCCCAGGCTCTCGACGACGAGTTCGCCCGTCTGGAGGAGATGCGCCGCCGTGCAGCAGGGTGAGGTGTGGGCACGCGCGGACGCTCCGGCCCACGCCCTCATCGTCTCGGCGGACCTGTACAACCGGGCGGGTACCAGCCGGGTCGTGACCTGCCCCGTCATCCCCGGCGAACCGCTCCCCCACGACGACTACGCCGCGGACGCCGGGATCACCACTCCGATCCGGGGCACGATCCTGCCCGAACTCGTCGCGTGGATGCCGGTCTCCGGGCTGTCTCATCCGCTCGGTCCCATCCCCACCGACGCGTGGCAGCGGGTCGACCAGATCCTGCGCCGGATCCTCGGACCCTGACAGCGGCGGGCCACGGGCCCTCGGTGCCTCTGGGGAGGCCCGCCCGGCGCTGGCGCGACATCCAGTTCAGCTCCGCCGATGAGTTCTGGGCGTGCGCGGTGTCTATCAGGATGTACCCGCCGCGCTACCTACCTGGAGGCCCACTATGACCGCTCCCACGCACCCGGGCCGCATGCTGTTCGTGAACGTCCCCGTGGCGAACCTCGCGCGTAGCACGGAGTTCTTCGCGAAGCTCGGGTTCACCTTCAACCCGGCCTTCACCGACGAGACCGCCGCCTGCATGCTGGTCGGCGAGCAGGCCAGCGTCATGCTGCTCAGCCACGAGAAGTTCGCGGAGTTCTCGAAGCTGCCGATGGCTGATCCCACCACGCATGCGCTGGCGCTCTACTGCTTCAGCGTGTCGTCGCGCGACGAGGTCGACACGGTCAGCGCCGCCGCGCTCGCGGCCGGCGGCACCGAGGCCGATGACGCCGAGGACTACGGCTTCATGTACTCGCGCAGCTTCTACGACCTCGATGGGCACGGCTGGCAGGTCATGTGGATGGATCCGGCAGCTGCCGCCGGCTGAGCATTGGTCAGGC
>Ga0157379_10004119_pt1 | contig 12407 bp, 11 predicted proteins | sample S25metaG_FD_121802 | JGI IMG/M metagenome (GOLD analysis project Ga0157379, IMG submission 121802) | Switchgrass rhizosphere microbial communities from Kellogg Biological Station, Michigan, USA - S2-5 metaG | ecosystem: Host-associated > Plants > Roots > Rhizosphere > Soil | place: USA... | reverse complement strand
AGCCCCACGGCGCCACAGCCGAGCACGGCGACCGGCCCGACGTATCCCGGCGCCCCGATATCGACGGCAAGTTTCGATGTCCCCCACGACAGGGTGATGCCGGAGCCGCCGTGTCCGTAATTGTGGACGACCAGGGTGTCGCCGAGTTTTTCTGCGCGCACGACGAACCCGGATGGTCGAAACGGACGCAAGCCGACCACGGTGCGGATTTCGCGCTCTGCTGCAACGCGCACCGGTGGCAAGCCGCACGCGCCGCGGGTGAAGGAAATATCCGGCGCTGCATAATTGCGGCTCGCGCCGGACCTGACCGTCGTGGTGGGTGTGCAGCCTGGGAGCAGCGGCAGTGCGGTCGACGCCATCAGCGATGCGCCCAGCAGACCGCCTCGACGCAGGAAGTGTCGTCGATTCATGAGCGCAATTTCCTTAGTTGGACGAGCGGTTGATCAAAATACAATAAAGTGCCGATTTGATGGCAATCGCGGGCAGTTATGCGGGCTTTTGAAAAACGCCGGCCGGTCTAGCCGCCGAATCCGTCGGCGAAAATACGATCGTCCTCGCCACTGATCGAGAACGTGAAATTGTAAGTTGGCGCTGGAGCGCCGCCGACGATGTCCGTACCGATGCGCAACCAGTTCGGCGCGAGACCTGCGTTACGGATCCATGCCTGCAGGTCCACTGCCAATGGCGTACCGGGTGATACGATCGGTTTCGGGGCGGACAGCCAGTAGAAATTCCCGCTGCTGAGCTGGATTTGCGGCACGAAAAAATAATGACCCGCGGGCAACACGACCGGTGTTGCAAATGTCACAACGAATGCCCCCTCTTCGCCGAATACCGGGCCTTCGCCGCCCGTGGTTTGATTGGGTACGGGATGAATGCCGTTGAGCACGGAGTTGTTCGTTGCAAAGCCGGCGTTCAACTCTTCGAACGTAACCGTCAGCTCGTGGCCGGCGAGATCGCGCGAGGCGAAGGCCACATCGGAAGGCGAATTGACGCGTGTCGGCACCGTGCCGGATGGCGGATTCGTGGAGTCGAGCGGAAACACCCGATAGATTTCGATGACGATTTGGCTCAAGTTGCTGGCCGTAGTGCCGCTGGGCACGAGTCCGGTAAAAGAGGCGATGTCGATGGTTGTTTGCAGCGGTAGATCGAAATCGTCCGCGGCCTCGATTTCGAGCGCCGTACCCGATGGCCTCGATGCGGCGGCCATCTTGCCGTCCGGATTGCCGGTGCTGAAGAAAAACGGTTCGGCGCGCACGGAGCCACTAACCGTGGCCAACAAGACGATCGACAGCCAGTTGCGATTCATGGGCTCACCTGCGGCGCAGACACACGGATACCTGCTTGCGCCGAAATGCACGGTGAGATTCCGGCCGCTCGGCGCATTAGAATTGTCGCACGCGCTGCGCGCGACATGTGTTCGGTGAGGGACTTTAACCCGGCGGCGCTGCGCCAGACGAGATCTTCAGCAATTGCCTGAGGTGAGCTTCCAGCTGCTGTAGCTGCGCAATCAACGTCGTGAGGCTGTGCTTCAAATCGAGGTACGCCTCGAGTTCGCCTTGCACGTGCGATGACGCAGGATTCCGCAAGGCGTGCAGATCGAGCCGCAAGGCGGCCTCACCACGTTGCACTTCGTTCAGAATCCTCGATACGACCTTCGGATCTGGCGGCCTCTGCTCGGATTGCACGGCGGGGACCAGCAGTTGCGCTTCCATCAACGCATCCGTCAACGGCGACTCGACATTCACAACGTCGATGATGTGTGCCGCAACGGGTCGCAAGTTTGGAAACTGGGACGCTTCATCCGCAGCCTCGCGCACTTTCTGCACGGCCGGCAGGAGCAGGCCGATCAGCACCGCGATTATTGCTATTACGACGAGCAATTCGATGAGCGTGAAGCCACGCGTTCGAATCGTTGGGTGGGCTCTCATGTCGCACCTCCGCTGTAGTGAGGGCGATCAGAAAGCCTACTCCGGGACTTGGTGATCGTCAAATGAACGGAGCCTTTTTTCGCGGCCTACCCGGGACGGAGCCTGTCAGGATTTACTCGCTCGCCCGTCAAATAGGGCATCCCGAAACTCTGCAGGCGGCGGTCGAAGCGCCGTAACCGATTGCAGTTCGTGGTTGCGACCCCATCTGCAGACTCATCTTCAAGGAGATTCCGATATGACTCAATATCGAAAGACCGCCGAGGCCGTCGCGGCACTGACATCGGAGCAGTATCGCGTGACACAGGAGGGCGCCACCGAGCGGCCGGGCTCGGGTGCGCTGCTGCACAACGAGAAACCGGGCATCTACGTCGACATCGTGTCGGGCGAACCGCTGTTCGCATCGAGCGACAAATTCGAATCAGGCTGTGGTTGGCCGAGTTTCACCAAGCCGATCGAACCGGCGAACGTCACGGAGCTGCACGATGCTACGCATGGCATGATCCGTACCGAAGTACGTTCGGCGAACGGCGACAGCCATCTGGGCCACGTGTTCAACGATGGCCCGCGCGATCGCGGCGGGCTGCGCTACTGCATCAACTCGGCGTCGCTGCGTTTCGTGCCACGCGAAGAGATGGAAGCGCAGGGTTACGGCGCGTATCTTGATCAGGTGGAGGATATTCGATGACTACCGAACGGGCGATTCTCGCGGGTGGTTGCTTCTGGGGCATGCAGGAGTTGATCCGCAGCATGCAGGGTGTGGTTTCGACGCGCGTCGGTTATTCGGGCGGCGATGTCGCGAATGCCACGTACCGCAATCATGGCACCCATGCCGAGGCGATCGAAGTGATCTTCGATCCGGCGAAGTTGAGCTATCGCGAACTGCTCGAATTCTTCTTCCAGATCCACGATCCGACGACGAAGAACCGGCAGGGGAATGACACGGGTATGAGCTACCGCTCAGCGATCTACTTCACGACGCCGGAGCAGGAGAAGATTGCCGAGGACACGATCGCCGATGTCGATGCGTGCGGATTATGGCCGGGCAAAGTCATCACCGCAGTGGAACCGGCCGGCGATTTCTGGGAAGCCGAGCCGGAGCATCAGGACTACCTGCAGCGCTATCCGAACGGATATACCTGTCACTTCCCCCGTCCGAACTGGCGGCTGCCGAAACGCGCGAAGACAGTGACAGTAGGCTAGCGAGCCGAGAAGTTGTCCGAGTACTTGTCCCTTGAGCGGAATTCCGCTCAAGGGGCTCGGTAGAATGGCTTCGATCTTGGCGCGCCGCGCCGACTTGTAGTCCGCGGCCGGCAGGTGCGTGCCATTCGGACGCATGAACGAGATCGTCGTCGCGATACCGATGCCGACGATGAGACATTCGCCCTTTATTGCCGTGGGTTGCTCAATACCTCGTCGAGGAACGCGAGCGCTTGCGCCGATCCGGACTGCCCGAGCCAGAACAGCGCCTGCTTCTTGACCTCGCGCGGGTAGCTGCCGCGTATGAGTGCGATCAACGCTGCATCGGCGCGATCGCTCTTGAGCTGCGACAGCGCGAACACGGCCTGCTCGCGCACGTCCGCGGAGGCCTCGCGCTGGATCGCCGCGGTGATGTCGGCGTCGGCGCGCGGGTCCTCCGTCTGCGCCATCCAGAACAGCGCCTGTTCGCGTACGTGATTGGAGGAATCGCTTTGCGCGATGCGATGAATGCTCGCGTAGGCATCCATTGCTCGAGATTGGGACAGATCGAATACGGCATTGGCGCGCAGCTCGGGATCGGCATCGGTGGTCGCGGCATGTTCGACGATGCTCGCGCCATCGGCACCGCGCGCCTGGCCGAGCCAGAACAATGCTTTTTCGCGCAGCTCGCGCGGGTGCGGCTGGCCGGAAAGTTCGCCAAGCGCCGAGGTCGCCGCTGCGTCGGCATGATATGCAATGGCGGCGATTTCGCCGTCGGCATCATCGGAAGACTTTGTCTTGGCCGCGGCCAAACCCGCGAGCAATGCAATGCTCGCACGCGGCTCGACGTCGTCGAGGTGGCGTACGCGCTCGGCATTGCGTACTGGGCACGAAGCCGCCATTGCACGCACGCTGTCGACTTTGCCGTGCGCGACGCGCAGGTATACATCGAGCATGCCGCGCGAGATATGTCCTGCTGGCCGTTCGTTGGTGGTGATACCCCAGACGCGGCTGTCCAGATCGCAACCGGTGCGGGCAACAGTCTTCCCCGTGAAGGCATAGCAGCACGGCTCGCCGGCTTCGGACGTCATCGGCACGCGATAGGCAACCCAGCCGTCCTGCTGCGTGATCTGTTTGGACAGTTCGGGCTGCGCCGCGCCGACGGCGCATGCGATCGGCATCAAGGCGAGCGGCAAGAGGAATTTCAAATGACGGGTCATCGGGCATTCCTCACTTGTTCAATTGCGATTCGATCGCGTTCAACGCAGCGTCGTCGCCGATCGTCGTGAGGGTGCGCAGCAGCGCCTGTTTCTCCTCCTTGGTTTTCGCCTGACGATACAATTGCAACAGCGCTTCGCTGTCGCCGGCAACGAGCAGACCTTGCATCACCGCCTCGCGCAGCGGCGGCTCGTTGGTCTTCGCATAGATCTGCACAAGGGCCGCGCTGCCGCCGTTGTCGCCGGCCACGCCAAGCGCCTGGATCGCCTCGATGCGAATCGTGTCCGATTGCTGGCTTTGCGCGATCGCGCTCAATGCCGGCACATTGCCGGCCACGCCGAGCGCCTGGATGATCGCGCGCTGGTTCGGTGCATCGTGCGTGGCGTCGAACAACTGCTTGAGTTCGCTGGATGCATCCATGGCGCCGAGCGCCTGAATCGCTTCGGTGCGCACCTGCGCATCGGGTTCGTCGCGCGCTGCGGCGAGGATCAGATCCTTGCGGTCGGCGGCGAGCCAGGCCTGGATGATCGTGCGCTTCTCGGCAGCGTCCTTGCTGGTCTTGTACAGATCGTGCAAGCGTTCGATGGCGCGGCCTTCGCCGCTGACGCCGAGCATGCGGATCGCTTCCTCGCGCAAGCCGGAATCGGTGCTGGTCTTGGCGACATCGACGACCGCGTCGAGCGCGGCGTCTTCGTCGATCTGGCTGAGCACGAACAACGCGCGCTTTTTCACCTTGTCCGAATGCCGGCTTTGCAGCACTTTCTTGAGCAGCGGCAGCGCGCGCTCGGGCGGCGCATTCATCAGGCCTTCGACCGCGGTTTCGACGATGTCCTCATCGTCGGCGGCGGCGCTGTCGGTCTTGACCGCCGCGTCGTTCTTCACCGTGGCCGGTTGCGCTTGCCGCAGCAGCGCATCGGCGTCCTTACTCCAGCGGCTGTCGGGGAAGTCGCGGTGCAAGCGCTCGATCGCGGCCTTGGCTTCGGTGCTGCGCTTGGCTTGCAGCAAGGCATACGCCTGCCAGTAGATCGCGGCGTCGGCGCTGCGCGGCTCCTTGGCGCGCAGCTGCTGCTCCAGATCGGTGAAGCGCTTGAGCGCCGCCGGCCAGTCGGCCTTCTGCAGCGCCTCTTGTCCTTGCCAGTAGAGCTGATTAAGCTGCTTGTCGCTGGGCGCCATCGCTTCGTCGGCGGCGCCGCGAGTGAGCAACGGCGCGCACATCAAAACGGCCATCAGCGCGGCGGCGAGCAGCGCCCGCAATACGGGTTGAATCGTGACTTGCATTTACGCGTACTCCTTCAAATCAGGTGCGGTGTCTGCCTTCGGCGTCGATGCGCGCTTGCGTGGCGCGCACCTGGAACAGCAGGTCGGTCTTGCGCAGATAATCGCGCAGACCGTCGATGGATTGGACGGATGCATCGGCCGGCTGGTTAGCAAGGTCGATCAGCACCGGTTCGAGGCGGCGCAGAAAATCCGCGAGACGCGTATTGCCCGAGCGCGCCGCGGCCAACGCGTAAAGGTGATTGGAATCGACGAGTTGAGCTGCCAGATCGCGATTGCCCGCGCGCAGTTGCGTGTCGTCGCTGTTGACCGCTGTGAGCAACAGGCTTTCCGTGGTGCGCAAATGTTCCGCGACGTAAGTGTCCAATACGCGCACAGCCATCGCGTTGGCGCGCGTCTGCGCGATCTCGTCGGGTTGCGGCGCGCTCCAGCGCCCGACATAGAAACCGATGGCGATCGCCAGCGACAACACGCAAGCCGTGGCGAATGCCGCTGGCGAAACCTGTAAGGTCTGCGACGCATCGCGCAGGCGTGCCAGCCAATTCGAGCGGGCAGAGGAAGGGGGTAGCCGAGCATCGAGCCGGCGCCAGACGCGTTCGGCGAATTCCGCATCCGGCTCGGCGACGGGCACGCTGTCGACGCCGCCGAGCAAGTGCTGCAGCCGCGTGTAGCGGGAGCGCAGTTGCGGCGAGGCGAACAGGGCGTCGTCGATTTCCGTGATACGCGCGGCGTCGATGCCGTCGCGGTAATAGTACAGAATCAGATCGTTGTCGCTGATGGGTTGCATGACGTTCACCGCAGAGGTTCCAAAGCGCCGCGCAACTTGCGCACGGCGCGGAAAATTGCCTGTTTGCTGGCGCTGATGTTCAACGACAGCGTCTGCGCGATCGCTTCGAGCGATTCGCCTTGCTGGTGACGCATGATGAACGCGGTGCGTTCGATCGTGGTCATGCGTTCGAGCTGGCACTCGATATGGCGCCCGAGTTCGGCAGCGCGTACGTGCCGATCCGGAGTCGGCGCCTCGTCGGCGAAGCTGTCGAGGAAGTCCTCGCTGTCGTCGCTTTGCTCCATGGCCCCGGCCGCGTGTTTGCCGTGGCGGCGCAGTTGTTCCAGTGCACTGTTGACTGCGATGCGGTGCAGCCAGGTCTTGAAGCTGGCGCGGCCGTCGAAGTCCGCCAGATGTCGATATGCGTTGAAAAACGCTTCCTGCACGGCGTCCTCGGCCATTGTCGCATCGCGGGTGATGCGCATGCACAGCGCGAACAACGCGCGCGCATGCGCCTCGACCAAAGGTCGAAACGCACTGCGATCTCCGCCCCGGGCCGCTGCGACCCAGTGCTGTTCATCTTTGGCCATGACGTACAGATGCAGGCGACGCGAATTTGGTTAGCAAGCGGGCGCGTTGCGATTGCCGGTGCGTCAGCGTAACAGGGCGCCTGACCGTGGGTGGATCTTTATATCCAAAATGCAGCCGGCTGGTATTTCGGCGCGCTGAATGTGATGGAAAAATACGCCTATTGGATCGTGTTATCGGGGATACAGCGCGCGTCTAGGTGAGACGCGTAGAATACTCACGACGCGCATCGCAGATGGTGGTTCCATGGACCAGGAAGATTCGCTGGTTGTCCGCACTTCACACAATCGCGGCGTGTTACGCGTGGAAGTCAGCGGGCCCGGCAATTATGCGAATACCCTGGCGTACTGGAAAACCATCGCCGCCGCGGTTCGGAAACACACGCCGCACGGTCTTTTGCTGATCGACCTTACCACCGGCACCGCGCTGAGCGCACAGGAATGGAAAGACTTGGTTGATGCGATGCTTGGGCAGGGCCTGGAAGACGTGCGCATCGCCCACGTCAAGCCGCACGGCCTGCAACAGATCGAGTACTGCGAACTGTATGCACGCGAAGCCGGCTTCGTTGCGCGTGTGTTCACGCGCGAAGTCGAGGCGGAACTGTGGCTGCGCTACGGCGCTGCAACGCTCGCGGCCGGAGGTGGATCTTGACGGCCGGCAAGCCGCCACTGGACCACGCCCGGCTCGAACGCGTCGTCGCGCAGGCGCGGCGCGAGGCGGAGCAGCGCGAGCAGGGTTATCGCGAACGCGCACTGAAGATGTATCCGTGGATTTGCGGGCGTTGCGCGCGCGAGTTCACGCGCGCAAATCTGCACGAGCTGACCGTGCATCACCGCAATCACGATCATGACTACAACCCGCCGGACGGCAGCAATTGGGAACTGCTGTGCGTGTATTGCCACGACAATGAACATTCGCGCTACATCGACAACGTCGCCGGCGCGCCAGACGGCAACACAGCGGATCTCGCTACGCACAATCCGTTCGCCGGTCTCAAGGCGCTGTTGAAAAAACCGGAGTCATGACTATCGTCACAGGCCGCACTCGCCGAGATCGGCCATGCTGCACTTGGCACATCTGTGTTCCAACCCGTGGGGTTCTATGAAAGCGACACTCGCTCTTGGACTGGGCCTGCTCGTCAGCAACATGCTGCACGCCCAGGAAACTACGAACTACATCGCGCTCGTGAACGGCGGGAAGACGAAAGCCGGGCACCAGACTGTGGTGCGCGACGGCGATGGCACGACCCGCGTGGAATTCATCTTCAAGGACAACGGTCGCGGGCCGGAACTCAAGGAGGAATTCAAGGTCGCCAAAGACGGCACCTACACCAGTTATCACGTCGCGGGTGTATCCACATATGGTGCGCTGATCGACGAAACGTTCGGTCGCACGGGCGACAAAGTGCAGTGGAAGTCGACGTCCGACAAGGGCGAGCAGACCGTGTTCGGCACGGCGCTGTATACGCCGCTTGGGGGTACGCCGGCCGCGTTCTCGGTTGCACTGAGCGCCCTGGCCAAGCGCGACGACGGCAAGTTGCCGCTGATTCCGACCGGCACTCTGAGCATGCGCAAACTGGTCGAGTCGGAAGTGACCAATGGCGACGCCAAACGCAAGGTGCAGCTTGTTGCCTTGACCGGCATCGGCTTCACGCCGACTTTTGCATGGGCAACGACCGATGCTTCGCCGCGGCTGTTCGCCTTCATCTTTCCTGGTTACTTGCAATTGATTGAGGATGGTTGGGAAAAGAATGCGGCGACGCTTGAAGCGCAGCAGAAAGCGGCCGAGAAAGACCTGCTCGTCGCGATGCAGCAGCGGCTCGCGCACCCGCTTGCCGGCACCACTCTGATCAAGAACGCGCGCGTGTTCGACAGCGAACATGCCACGCTCGGCGCAGGCAGCGATCTACTGTTGCAGAACGGCCGCATTCTCGCGATCAGCCCCGCGGGCGAGGAGAAGCGCAAAGCCGACCACGTGATCGACGCCAAAGGGCGTGTGTTGTTACCAGGCCTGTTCGACATGCACGCGCATACCAGCTTCTGGGAAGGCGGATTGCATCTCGCTGCGGGCATCACGACGATCCGCGACATGGGCAACGACAATCCCACGCTGCAGCAGATCATCGCGCAGGAACAGGCTGGAACCCTGCTCGCGCCGCATATCGTGCCGGCCGGATTCATCGAAGGCGAGAGCCCGAATTCGTCACGCAGCGGTTTCGTGATCAAGAACCTGGACGAAGCCAAGCACGCCATCGACTGGTATCACGAGCACAACTACCCGCAGATCAAGATCTACAACTCGTTCCCCAAGGCCATCCTGCCCGAGACCACGGCTTACGCGCATAGCATGGGCATGCGCGTGAGCGGCCATGTGCCCGCATTCCTGCGCGCGCACGAAGTCGTGGAGCAGGGCTATGACGAGATCCAGCACATCAATCAGGTGTTGCTCAACTTCCTCGTCGACGACAAAACCGACACACGCACGCTCGAACGGTTCTACTTGCCCGCCGAAAAAGTCGCCGGAATGGATTTCGACAGCAAGCCGGTGCAGGACTTCATTGCCGAACTCGTGCAGCACAAGACGGTGATCGATCCCACGCTGTCGACGTTCGACTTCATCCGCCAGAAGGATGGCGACATGTCAGCCGTTTACGCCGTGGTCGCCGACCACATGCCGCCCGACGTGAAACGCGGCTTCCTGCAGGGCACGATGAAGATTCCCGACGACACCACCGCCGCGCGCTACGAAAAGTCCTATGCCAAGATGATCGAGTTCACTGGGCGCATGTACAGGGCAGGCATCCCGCTCGTCGCCGGCACCGACGCGCTGGCAGGGTTTACGTTGCAGCGTGAACTCGAACTCTACGTGCAAGCCGGCCTGACGCCGGCGCAGGCGCTGCAGGTCGCCACGTACAATGGCGCCAAGTACGCTCGCGTGCTCGACGACCGCGGCGTGGTCATGCAGGGCAAACGCGCCGACCTGATCCTCGTCGACGGCGATCCGACCAAGAATATTTCGGACATCCGCAACGTGACGCTAGTGGTGAAGGATGACAAGGCTTATTACCCGAGCGAAATCCACGATGCGCTCGGCATCAAGCCGTTTGCTCCGCCACTCGTGGTGAAGTAGCAGCGCGAGCCGTTGTAGAAGCTTCCCGCCGCCCATCTGGGCGGCGGGTGCTTCGTTTAGTTCGCCGCCGCCGGTACCGCCAACGACCGCTCGGCGCCCTCGAGCAAAATCAGGCGCTGGCCATCGCTCGCGGCGACGCTGCCGATTGCCAAGGTCGCTCCGATGTGCGCATGCGCCCATGCACTGACGCTTTCCGCATTGCCCATTCGCGTCAGCACCCGAACCAGGGTAGCGTCGCCCAGGGTAACGCTCTGCACATGCGCCTCAGCATTGCCGGAACGCAGCACGAGTACATCGATGATTCCGTTGCCGTGTGCCGCCGGCAACGCGAACACCTCGCTGGCACCTCCGCTCAACGCCGCGGCGCCGTTCGGCGACAGAATGAGTGCCGCCGTACCATCCGCATAGGGGATGTTGAACCCATCGCGGAAAATCACTAGCGTGTCGGTATCGCTGACCGAACTGGCGCCGGTTGCAGCCACCGAGAGCGTCACGTCGGGATCGCTCGCATTGCCGAACACTGGCGTGCTCACGAGCCAGGTCAACGTGCGGTTTGGCGGCACCGTTGCCGTATCGGCGAACGCACCGCTGCCGCTGGCCGTGCAGGTTGCGCCGGCGCCTGCGCCCAGGCACGACCAGTTCGCGTTCGCTGCGTCCAGGCCGGCCGAGGGCGTGCTGCTGACGCTCACATCCGTCGCGGTGGCGTTGCCGCTGTTGCTCAGAGTGACAATGTAGTCCAGCACCTGGCCATAGCGAGCGTAAAGGTGGCCATCGTCGACCGTGAGGTTCAAGCTCGAAATCGCTGCGATACAGGTTACCGGCACTACGACATCGGCGTTTGCCACAGTACCGGTCGGGTTGGTCACGCTGCACAGTTGACCCGCCGGCTGCGTACTGACGCTGACGATGTAGCTGCTGCCGCTAGGCAACTTCGACGCGAAGTTGAACGTTGAGTTGGTCGGCGCCGACAACGTGCTGTCGCCGTTCAACTGCAGGGCGAGGCCTGGCCCGGTCAGGCCGCTCACGCTGACACCGACGTTGTACAGCGTCGTCGAGCAGGCGACCACGACGGTTGTGACGTCGGTGGCCGGCATCGTGCCGCTGGCGTTGCTCACCGTGCAGGTCTGGCTCGGACTGGTCGGCGGCGTCAGCACGCTGACGCTGTACGCGTCGCCAAGAGCCACGTTCGTCGAATTGAACGTGAACGACGTTGCGCCGCTGCTGACCGGCAGGTCGGCCGTCGTGCTGGCATCGCCGTAGGTCAGACGCAGCACCAGACCCGAGCCGGACAGGCCGCTGATCGATCCACCGACCGTGGAAATATCGACGGTTTGCGTCAGCGGGCTCGACGTTGAATTCTGGAACGTCGCATCGCCGGGGTAGCTGACGGTGATGCTGTGCGAGCCGCCGCTGAGACTGCTCGTCGTGAGCGTCGCTTGCGCGCTGCCATTCAGCGAGACCGCGGAGCCGAGCGGCGAGGCGCCGTCAAAGAAGGTCACACTGCCTGTTGGCGTCGCTGGGCCGGGCGTCGGATTGGGCGTCACGCTAGCTGTGAAGGTCACGCTCTGGCCGAACACGCTCGGGTTTTGCGAACTGATAACGGACGTCGTCGTCGGATACGGGTTGACGGTCACTATCGTCGTTGCCGACGTCGTGCTGGTGCAGCCGCTCGTGGTGACCGCGACCGAGTAGTTGCCGGCGGCGCTGGCTACGTACGTCGAGTTCGTGGCGCCGCCGATCGGGTTGCCGTTGAGGAACCACTGATTGCCGCTCCCACTCGACGATGTCAGCGTGACACTGTCGCCGACGTAGAACGTAGTCGGCCCGGACGGCGTGATCGTGGGCATGGCGGGAATCGGATTGACGGTGACTGCCTCATCGGATGAAGCCGCGCTGGAACAGCTATTCGTGGTCACACTGACTGCGTAGTTGCCGGAAGCGGTGGCGATATACGACGAATTCGTCGCGCCGCCGATCGGATTGCTGCTGAGGAACCACTGATTGCCGCTCGCGCTCGACGACGTGAGCGTGACGCTGCCGCCGGCGCAGAACGTCGTCGGTCCTCCGGGGGTGATCGTCGGCGTGGCGGGGATCGGATTGACTGTGATAGTGGTAACGGCCGAAGCCGCGCTGGAGCAGCTGTTGCCATCGGTGACGCCGACGGTGTAATCGCCCGACGCGGTGGCAACGTACGTCTGATTGGTCTCGCCGCCGATCGGATTGCCGTTCAGATACCACTGATTGCCGGATGCGCTCGATGAAGTGAGCGTGACGCTACCGCCGGCGCAGAACGTCGTCGGGCCGCCCGGCGTGATCGTCGGCGT
>Ga0157379_10004114_pt1 | contig 12412 bp, 20 predicted proteins | sample S25metaG_FD_121802 | JGI IMG/M metagenome (GOLD analysis project Ga0157379, IMG submission 121802) | Switchgrass rhizosphere microbial communities from Kellogg Biological Station, Michigan, USA - S2-5 metaG | ecosystem: Host-associated > Plants > Roots > Rhizosphere > Soil | place: USA... | reverse complement strand
CAGACCCGCATTGCCGACGATGTGAAGACCAACGACGTGCTGTTGTATATGAAAGGCACGCCCGCCTTCCCGCAATGCGGCTTCTCGGCCGTGACCGTGCAGATCCTGTCCCATATCGGCGTCAAGTTCAAAGCCGTGAATGTGCTGGAAGACCCCGAGGTGCGCGAAGGCATCAAGCAATTCTCCAACTGGCCGACCATCCCCCAGCTTTATGTGAAGGGTGAATTCGTGGGCGGCGCCGACATCGTGCGCGAGATGTTCGAGCAGGAGGAGTTGGTTCCCTTCCTCCAACAGCATGGCGTCGCGCTGGAGCCGGCCTAAGTTTCAGTCCTTGCGGAAGTGACGCTGCCACACCGGCGCGATGGCGGTGCGTTGTGACACAGCCTCCGCCAGCGCCATCAGTTTGGGGATGTTGGCACGTTTCCAGTCGGGCTCAAGACTCCAGCGGGTGAACATGGCCGCGTAAATGTCCAAAATGGAAAAGCCGTTGGACAGAAGAAACGGCCCGCGGATCATGCGCTCGATGATCGATATGCGCTCGCGGATCCGGTCGCGCGCCTTGGCGCGCAGGGCATCGGCGGCGGCGCCATCCGGCACGAAGCGCGCCGGATAATCCACGATCTCCACAATCGGATAGATTTCTCCCGCCATGAAGGCGAGCCAGCGATAGGCGAAAGCGCGGTCGTTGCTGGCTTGCGGCGGAAGCAGGCGCGCCTGGGGGAAGTGATCGGCCAGGGTGAGCAGGATGGCGGCGGATTCGGTGACGATTTCCCCTTCCGGCAGGCGCAGGGCCGGCATTTTTCCAGACGGGTTGATGGCCAGGAAGGCCGGTTCCTTCTGTTCGTTCTTTTCCAGCGATACCAGCTCGAAACTATAGGGCGCGCCGGCTTCTGCCAGCGCGGCCTCGGCGCTGAAAGCGCCCGATCCCAGATCGCCGTAAAGGGTGTAGCTCATGGTCCAAGCCTAGCGGGCGGGTGAAAAAGAAAAAGCCCGCAAGCGAACTTGCGGGCTTTGCGTTTTGGGAATGGCTTGGGCCTAGCGCGAATAGAATTCCACGATCAAGTGCGGCTCCATCTGCACCGCAAACGGCACATCCGCCAGCTTGGGGGTGCGCAAGAGCTTTGCGCCCTTGCCTTCCTGCACTTCCAGATAGTCCGGGGTGTCGCGTTCGGCGCTCTTGGAGGCTTCCATCACCAGCGCCATCTCGCGGGCCTTGGGCGACAGTTCGATCTGTTCATTGTCCTTGACGTGATAGGAGGCAATGGTGACGCGACGGCCATTGACCTTGACATGGCCATGGCTGACCAGCTGGCGGGCGGCAAACGGGGTCGGCACGAATTTCGAGCGGAACACGATGGTGTCCAAACGCGTCTCCAGCAGCCCGATCATATTCTCGCCGGTGTCGCCGGGACGGCGCGAGGCGTCCTGGTAGTATTTGCGGAATTGCCGCTCGGTGATGTTGCCGTAATAGCCTTTGAGCTTCTGCTTGGCTTGCAGCTGGGTGCCATAGTCGCTGAGCTTCTTGGCGCGGCGCTGGCCGTGCTGGCCCGGACCATAGGAGCGCTTGTTGACGGGGCTCTTGGGGCGGCCCCAGAGATTTTCGCCGACGCGGCGGTCTAGCTTGTATTTGGAATTGGCGCGCTTGGTCATCAGTCTCTTTCGTTCGTTGCGGGCGTTCGTTGCGGTGAATTTCGGGCCGGCGGGATGCCGGAAAGCGGCGCACTATAGGCAGGGACTTTGGCGAGTCAAATGCCTGCAACTACAGGTTTAGTGTCCGGTTCGTTCCGAAGCAGTTTCAATGGGTTATTCTGATGCCCGCCCGCTTGGGGGCACTGGTGCAGTTTGAAAATAGGAGGAAAGAATGACCAATAAGACAATCCCCCGCGCCATCCTGCGGGCCATGACCAAGGCCGGGAAGGCTAAGGCCAGAAAGACTCTGGAGACTTGTCTGACTAGTTCCGGAGGGCCCGGGCGATCCGGTGAACTTCTTGGGCGACGGCGGAAAGGTCCCGCTTCAGTTCTGCGATAGCGCGCTCCTGTTTCACGAGTTGGGAGCTCGTATCGTAATAACCTAGGATACCTATGGGTGCGTGACAGCCACTGCATTCCACGAACTGGACTTTGTAATTCGCGCCGGCCGGCGATTGTTCCTGCAGCCGGAAAAACGTTCCATTGCAATTCGCACACTTAGACATACTTGCTCCTCTTTGTTGGACCGTGAAAGAATACGGACATGCCCAAAGGACCCCAAGGCCAGAAGCCGCCGAAGTCCAAGAAGCTGCCGCGCAAGCTACCTGAGGACCCAGTGTCCCGCGCCGTCGCCATCATGCGCGAGGCAACAGGCGATAAGCTAGTTGTTACTAGGAAGAAGCCCTCCTGATTGCCCTTTGACATGGGCGATCATCCTTTCGACTTCTGGCGTGGTGCTTGTTGCAATAATGCGTATGTCGGGGTGCTGATTTTGGAAGACGCGGAAAATCTCGTCCGCAAACGGCTGCCCTATGGTAGGGACGTTCGTAAAGTCCAAAAATACTTCTTGAAATCGGTCAAACCGCGCCAAAACTCTTTTAGCCTGCGAACGCGACACTAGTTGCTCGCTTCCGTATTTTCCCAAAAAAATCGGAACGTGCGTTTTCACGAATGGGGGGTTGCCGCCATCGTCATCTTTAATCGTGAATTTTTCAAACACTTGCTGCGTAGTCCAATCTGCGTCGGTGGAGATTTTCATGGTCACAACCGTGCCCTGGAAGTGTTCGACGTAATCCTCTGTTTCGATTAGCCAACCCCAATCATCGTTACGCTGCTTTCGGTAAAACAAATTGCCAGACCGAATTGAAAATTCGTCAAACATTCTCGATGTAAAGAAAATGCCCTCGCCAGAATGCTTGACTTCATCTGAAGTTAGCTTTCCCTTTGCCAGTTCTAGAAGCGCCGTGCGCTGATCAACTAGGCCGAAGTGTTTTTGCAGTTTCTCGAAAATACCGACGCCGTGATCCAACACCATCATTTCGATGTCGGTGTACGTCTGTTTATAGGAGATTATTGAATTTGCCGCCTGCGAGTGATCGATAACATTGTTGAACATTTCGCTGAAGCCATAATAGCAAATGTCTTTCACATTCTGCGGAATGTTCTTCGCAACCGGTTCAATGTATTTTGTCCAGACCTCGTTCTCTTGGATGCCCTGCGTAATTTCAACTTGCTCGCATGTGGCACTGATTGGCTTGAGGTCGTAACGCCGTGCAGTCGTTTTTCCGAGGCCGGCAAGAAGACCCTCATCTTCGAGGCGGTTCAAATATCGATTTATTGATTGGCGAGTGAGGCCAAATTCTTTCGCGGCAAATGTCGCGATGTCTGTTGGGTGAGCGGGAACGTTTCTAAGAATAAACTCTCTCACTGCTGGGTTCTGGCGGCTCTTCCTAGGTATTGTCACTTTTAACGCCTCACACTGTCACTTTTATCTTGACCTCTTGTAACTGATACTCTAGGTTACTGTCAATGATAATTCTGACGTTGTAACACCATGAACCGCCTTTCCTTTAAAAAACGTAGGCAAATCATCCACTTAATGGTGGAAGGCAACTCCCTTCGCGGGATCGCCCGGCTGGTAGACGTGTCCCCGGTGACGGTCCTGCGCTATCTGGAATTGGCCGGATCGGCCTGCATGGCGCATCACGATAAGGCCGTGCGGGGTGTCCATGCGGAGCGGGTCGAATGCGATGAAATCTGGTCGTTCAACTATTGCAAGAAGGCCAAGCGGGCGACGGCTAAGGCCGCGCCGGAAGGCGCTGGCGATGCTTGGACCTGGACGGCCATTGATGCCGACTCCAAGCTGATTGTCTCCTATCTGATCGGCAGCCGCGATGCCGATGCCGCCCAAGACTTCATGCACGACGTTGCGGAGCGGCTCGCCAACCGGGTGCAGCTAAGTACCGATGGGCATGGCGTATACCTCAGCGCCGTCCTGGGAGCCTTCGGGATCGACGTGGATTATGCCCAGCTAATCAAGATTTACGGCCCTACGGCTGATGCTATCGGCCCGGAGCGCAAGTATAGCCCCGGCGAATGCTGCGGCACCCGCAAACAGCGGCTCCTTGGAAAGCCAATAAAAGCGCTTGTTTCAACGTCCTACGTTGAGAAGCACAATCAGACTATGCGCCAGCATATGAAGCGGTTTGCCCGACTGACAGCCGGTCATTCCAAGAAGATCGATAACCATGTCCATATGGTCGCGCTGTACACTTGCTGGTATAATTTCGCCCGTATCAACAGCAGCGTTCGCATGTCCCCGGCAATGGCTGCCCGTCTCACGGACACCTTTTGGGACATCGGCGATATTGTGAAGCTGATCGAGGAATGGGAGGCACAGGCATGAGCCGTATTTTGACAGTCACCATTTTCGCGCTGGTGCTCGCGGGCTGCGCGAGCGGGCCTGGCTATGACAAATCCGCCGTTCCGGACGCCACTGCGGCCATGCGCCGGGCTATGGTAATTTGCGAGAAGGAGCAGACCGCTTCCAAAATCACGGCCTGCGATGTGGCGGCGCAGCATGACTTCGTCGTGGCAATTCATCTGCAGAAAATGGATGCGTTCGATGCCTATGCCGCCCAGATGATGGCGCTGGCCGCCGACTGGGACGCTGGCCGTGTTAGTCGGGGGCGGCTGGCCGCTCGCAGTGCCTCCATCCGCAATGACTACTCGTTTGCTTGCAACTGCGGCCTTGGAATCCGCCGAGGCGACGCGTCATTCAGCTACGATATTACGCCTTCAATAATAATGCCGCGGCCGTAGGGGGGCGCCGCCTTGCTCACAACCCTAGGTCAAACTGCATCAGTGCCCGCTTGGGAGCACTGGTGCAGTTTGAAATCCGGGCGGGGGTTGAGGGAAATGCGGCCCGGGACTAGGGTGCCGGAATGACGCCAAGAATAGCACTTATCATCATTACAGCCCTATTTTTGGGTTTCTGGGCACTCCTGGCGTGGTGGGTGGCGGTGGTTGGTTTCAACCCCATCGTCATTATCCCAATCGCTGTCGCGTCATTTTTTGTTTTGATGGGAATAACGCTGGGTTATCTCATGTTGTGGAAGCGACATGCCTAAAGGACCCCAAGGCTAGAAGCGCCCCGCTGATGCCATCGGCAACGCCGTCCATGTCATGCGAATAGCGACGGGGGAATTAACGGAAGAGACAAAGCCGAAGTCATCAAAGGCGGTCCTATGTTGAGAAGCATAGCCAGACCATGCGCCAGCAAGTGAAGCGGTTTGCCCGGCTGACGGCGGCTCATTCCAAGAAGATCGAGAACCACGTTAACATGGTCGCGCTATATACGTGCTGGTACAACTTTGCCCGCGTGAATAGCTCTGTCCGCATGTCGCCGGCTATGGCCGCGCGTCTCGAAGCCCGCCTCTGGGATATCGCGGATATCGTCAATCTGATCGAAGCCTTTGAATTACAACCAGAAGTCAAACTGTAACCGTGCCCGCTTGGGGGCACTGGTGCAGTTTGAAAAAACCCAACGTTGCCGCCTGGTTCAGCAAGGCTTACCCTGGGTTTCATGCCTAAGGCATCCCTGAATGCCCTTCTTGTCGCCTACCAGGCCCAAATCGACTGGCTGCTGACCCAAGTGGCAGAGATTGAAAGCGGCCAGCGCTGGGTGTGTGGAAAGATGCGCGGCAAAAAGATCGATCTATCGGCCAACATCGCCGCCGAATACCGGCATAAGGCGGGTAATATGAAAGCCATTCTAGACGCGTATGAGAGACTCCATGCCGAAGGGTCCTAACGGCCAGAAGCGCAAAGCCGATGTCATCGGCACTGCCGCCTGAGTTAGCGCCCGCCAGCCGATCATTCCAAGAAGATCGACAACCATGTCCATATGGTAGCCCTTTACACGGGCTGGTAAATTTGGCCCGTATCAGTAGAAGCGTTCGCATGTCGCCCGCTATGGCCGCCCGCGTTACGGAACGGCTTTGGGACATCGGCGACATCGCGAAGCTGATCGAGGAATGGGAGGCACAGGCATGAGCCGCATCCTGACTGCCGCACTTTTTGTTCTCACACTATCCGCGCCAGCCTTCGCCGACACCGTTCCAGTCGGAGCAACAGTCTTGCCGCACGAGCCCACGGGCGCTGGCAAGCCAGATGCCGTTAGCTGTCATGAGGTTGTGAAAACCGGAACACGCACTCGGAATTTGCAGTGCGCACGCAACTCGGACTGGGCGCGCGTGAACAGGCTTTCTTCCAATTGGTCGGGCGTCCAGAGTCAGCCTCCCCAAATGTCGGGTGGGTGGCCTTGGCAATAGTCCTCGAACAACCGCTAGTCTCACAACCCTAGGTCAAACTGTACCAGTGCCCGATTGCTGGCACTGGTGCCGTTTGAAATCCGGCGGGGTTGGGGGGGTCATAGGCCGGGACTAGGTTAAGGCCATGAACCGCCGCTACCGCAATCTTTCCCTATGGGTCGCCATCGCCGTTTTGTTGATTGTGCTGTTTTACCTGTTTGGTCGCCCCCAGGCCTGAGGGGCCCCAAGGCCAGAAGCGCAAAGCCGATGTCATCGGCAATGCCGCCTGAGTTAGCGCCCGCCAGCCGGTCATTCCAAGAAGATCGATAACCATGTCCATATGGTGGCCCTTTGCACGGTCTGGTATAATTTCGCCCGGATCGACAGCAGCGTTCGCATGTCTCCCGCCATGGCTGCCCGCGTTACGGATCGGCTCCGGGATTTCGGCGACATCGTCAAGCTGATCGAAGAATGGGAGGCGCAATGAGCACCCGTTTGGTTTCCGTCACGCTGCTTTCCGCCGCCCTGCTCAGTTCATGCGCTCCGTTGCACCCTGACATCCGTCCTGAAGTTGCCCAGCCCTTGGATGAGGCCAGGCTTCTTGCGAATGGCTGGTCCGACAAGGCCGCCGTCATGGCAAAGCTCAACCAGGCCGCGTCCGTCCCCAATCTGAACAGGGACGAACAAGACAAAATCCGCGCCGTCACGATCTACGCCCTTGCTAGAAACGGGTTCGGGGGCGTCCCCGGAGGGGAGAGCGGCGCGGTGCCGGCCAGAGATACGGCACAGTCATCAATCAATGCAGTATTTCCATACAGATAGCCTCTTCGCACCCATCACAACCCTAGGTCAAACTGTATCATTGCCGGAATGGGAACGGCCGCCGAGCAACTTGAAGGAAGAGTCATTCATGAAAATGCTCGCTCTCTCATTATTGGCGGCTATCACCGTATCGCTGACTGCCCCATCCGCGATGGCTGACCTGCCGCCCGCCGCACCGGGCCCGCGGCCCGGGACGCTTGAGGCCATGCAATGCCTCCTCGGCGTCCGCCAAGAACCCAACGAATGCATAAGAATGTTTCGGGGAGGGGCGCAGAGGACGGCGATGCCATGGGTGTTTTTGGGAGCAGAGCCGAAATTCCAACGCGGCGTTTTGGTATCCAGCACCTATTGGGGTCGGGCATCAGAATCGAACATGTTCGATGTAAAGGCCATGAGGGGATGGCCAGTCAAGGAAATGGACATATTCGACGTAAAATTCGCCCATACAGAATTTACTTTTTACGTTTCGCCCGCCGATGTGGAGGGCAAGATCAGGGCTTTGACTGTATTGCTCTACGCGCCACATGACCTCTTTCAGGTCTCAGGCTGTACCGGTGGCCACCTTTGTGCGGCGGGGGCGGCTCCCTGAACTCACTGCCCCGCAACCAAACCGAACCAATGCCGGTCGTTCGGCACTTTTTCCATTGCGCTTAGACGCCCATCAGCACCATGACGCCGGCTATGAGCATGGTCCCCCCGATGGCGATCAACGCTCCATTTCCCCGTCTTGCAGGGAGAATCCATCCCACCGTGACAAGGAACCAAATGTTCAAGGCTATGAATGCCGCACCGACCACGATCAGCCCCGGCCGGAAATATCGCCCCTTGGCCATACCTCGCCTCTTTGCCCCAGACATGAGATATTACCCAAGGGACCCCAAGGCCAGAAGCGACAGGCCGACCTGGTCGAACACCATTGCTGATAAATAATGTCGGGGGATCCGAATGTTCGGTCTTAGCATCTGGCACATACTGATTGTCGGATTTGTCCTGTTCCTGCTGTTCGGGGGCCGCATCTCGGACGCGATGGGCGCGGCGGGCAAAAGCATTGGCTCCAATGATGGCCGCACCGACCGCTTTGTCCCGCCTCTGCTGCAGCGGATCCTGCGGGCGCTGTTTCGTTAGTAGCGATGGGCGTTAACGCAGCCGGCTTGCCGTCAGACCTACAGTGTCGTAGACTGACGTCCTCAGGGAGCCGACCATGATTGCGATGACCCCGTGAGACATGGAGGAGCAGGGATGACGCGGCTTCTGGCAATTTCCCTCTGCGTGCTTCCGCTGTCGGGTTGCATCGCCGAATGGAAGAACCCCAACGGCCCGACGCGTTGGTCGGGCCAGCCCGATATTCAATCCTTGGGTAACAATGGCACGCCGCCGCTGGACAATGCCGGGTCGGCGCCGCCACCTCCGCCGCCGCCTCCGGCGCATTGAAGACGATTCAGTGGCGGTGCGACGGCACGCTGGTTTCGCCTTGCAGTTCCGCCTTTTCGGCCAGTGCATCGTAGTCAGCCGCCGCTTTCAGGCACGACTTGCGCAGCTGCGGCGTTTGAGCGTCCTTGGCCAGGCCCCGCAGATAAGCGGCGCGGTCCAGATAGTAATATTTGGTCTCGTTCACGGCTGTGCCTCGACGAAGGATGCCATTTTCCAACGTCCGGGCGCTTGATTGTTTCCGTGCGTTGCGACTGGAACCCGGCAAGTTCCTAGTCCGGCAGGCCGAACAGCGCCTTGGCCACTTGCTCGGGACTGATCGGCTTTTCGCAGCGGGCAACGCCATCAAAACGGGACGGTACGACGTGGTCGTCATAACCGCTGCAAAAGACAAATGCCACGCCGCGATTCATCAGCACATCGGCCAAGGGATAGACCATTTCGCCTTGCAGGTTGATGTCCAGCACGGCGCCATCCAGCGGACCCGAGGACGCCACCAGCCGCAGCGCATCGGCCAAGCTTTTCACCGGGCCCAGAACCGTCGCCCCCGCGGCCGTAAACGCGCGGGCCATGTCCTGGACGATGAGATATTCGTCCTCCACCAACAGAATACGCTTGCCCTCAAGCTTCATCATGTCCTCCCGGCATGGGATGCGGCAAAACAAGTCGCGCAAACCTGGCGATGCCTTCCGGCATATCCGGGGCCGTTCACGCCTTGTGCCCTGCGCAGCGCCGGCCACGTACATCCGTGTTCTTCCGGCGGCTGCGCGCAGATGAAGCCCGCCATTAACATAGCACAGTGCAAGGCCCCCGCCGACGGCATAGAATGGCAAAAGCGTTGGATGGGGTTGCCATGCAAAGCTATGAAATCCGGCTTCACAAAGTCGACGGCGAATATTCCGCCAGTTGCTTTTCGGCCTTTGTCTCCGACCGCGATGCAATGGCTTCGGCGCAAGTCTTGCTGAACGAGCGTCTTCCCAGCGCGGCGGTGTGGTCGGAGGCGCGGCGTGTGGGGGTCGTCTATCGCGGCGCGCGGCAACCCCTGCCACCCGCGCAAGTACTTGCTCCGAATGCAAACACGCCCCCACATGGCTGAAGATATCGCTCACCCTGCCCGATTTGCCACTAACAAAAGTTACATCGCGACTTTCACCGCGCCGGTTTGGGAGCCGAAATGACTTCCCTGCACTTGAGAAATGATTGCCACCGTGCCTAGCCTGACCCCATGTTCAATCCTGAACCCTTGTCGCCCATGGAATCCACGCACAATGGCCGCGCGCTGGCGGAGTTTCAGCACCGGGTGAAAAACCTGCTGGCGAAAATCCGTTCGATCGCCAGGCATACCGGGGGATCGTCCACCAGCCTTGAGGATTTCGCCGAGCATTTCGATGGCCGCCTGCTGGCCTTGACCCGCAACTTCCGGGCCATGGCACGTGCGCGCACTTTCGATATCGATCTTGAAGAGCTGGTGCGGGATGAGTTGCTGAGCCATGCAGCGGGAGAGCGGGTGCGTGTCGAAGGACCAGCCCTGCGCCTGCCGCAATACAGCGCGGACGCGTTGGGCTTGGCGATCCATGAATTGGCGGTCAATGCCATGAAATATGGCGCCCTGTCCGGTGCCGGCGCGGAGTTGGCGGTTCACTGGACGATGGACGAAGACGGCCTGAAGCTGGAATGGCGCGAGATGGGTGTGGCGGCGGTCAACGCCGCGCCCCAGCATCGCGGCTTTGGCCGCGAATGGATCGAACAGGGCCTGCCCTACCAGCTTGGGGCCCTGACTTCGCTGCAATTCCTGCAGGGGGGCGTCATCTGCACCATCCACGTGCCCCCAGAACACATCCTGGAGGTCCGGACATGATCAAGACCAAACCCGTCCCGGCCGAGCTCAACCGCTTGCGCGATTTCGGACTGCGCGTCCTGGCGCGGCGTGGCCCGCTGGCAGATGAGGAAGACAGAGCCGTGCGTGCCGCTCTTGCAGAGATGCAAGGCGCCGCCGCCGGGCATGAGTTGATCACGGAAGGCCAGCCTTTGAACCGTCCCTGCCTCTTGCTGGAAGGTTGGGCGGTGCGCCAGCGGGTCCTGAGCGACGGGCGAAGGCAGATCTACACTTTTCTATTGCCCGGCGACGGGATCGGGCTTTGCGCCCGCCCGGATGGCGTGGCGCTTCAAAATACCCTGGCCCTGACACCGGTGACCTTTGCGCCCATGCCGCTGTTGAACCAGCGGCTGCAGGCACAAGCAAGAACCGGGTTGGGCGAGGTGGCCTGGGACATGCTGAGCCTGGAGGAAGCCTTCCTGACCAACCAGGTCATGCGTCTGGGCCGGCAATCCGCCTATGAGCGGCTGATACATTTGCTGCTGGAATTTCACGACCGGCTGAAAGCCAAGGGAGCGGTGGAAGCGGGAAGCTTTGTGATGCCCTTTACCCAGGAAGTCCTGTCGGACGCGCTGGGCCTGTCCACTGTGCACACCAACCGCGTCCTGCAGCAATTGCGGCGCGAGCGGCTGATCGAGACCCATGCCGCGACCGTGCGGCTGATCGATCCGGCATTGCTTGCGGAGATCGCCGACTACCGCACGTCACCGCGGCTGGGCTGATCCCGTTTTGCGCTTGTCAGCGGCCCGGCGGCGGGGTGCTGCCAGGTCCGCCAACCGGCTCCAATACCGGAAGCCGCTCGATGACCGGTGGCAGCCTGGGAAATGGCGCATGCGGTTCGGCCTGGTACCAATAGGCGACGGAATAGAAATTGTCCGAACGGACATTGGCGTGACCATGCTCGATGGTCGCCTTGAATGATTTTTCGAACGGGATCGGGCTATCCAGGTGGAAGCGATAGACGCTGGACCGGCTGCCCGCGCTTTCGATGCCCACCACCGGCGCGCCATAAAGCGCGTAGGAGAAGGGCTCGCCGCCGAAATCCCAGGCGCCCAGGAAATAGTCTTCCGATCCGGTGCCGGTTATGGATGGCTTGGCGCTGCCATCGATGAAGAACATGTCGTCGCCCTCGCCCCACCAACTGTCCTGGTTCTGCAGGACAGACATGGTGACGCCGACAAACTGGCCATGGCCCTTGGCATCCATCCAGACATAATTGTCCGCCCCCGTGAGGTTGGGCTGGTTGTTGATGCGGGGCTCGCCATTGGTCTTCCAGTCGGACGTCCAGCCATGGTTGGGCTGGGACTGGCGGTATTGGGCGTGAAAATACAGCGTGTCGGGCGGCAAGGGATGGGCATACGTGCGATAGTCGATATTGAAATAGAGGGCGTTGATCGTCTGCTCGCCTTCATTGCTGACGGTGATCCGCGCATGGCGCGCAAACGGCATCGGGAAGAAGCTGTTCAGCGCCTTGACGCTGCCCACCGACAGCATCTGCGAATGCCAGTTGTGATAGGCGCCAAGGCCCAACCCGAAAAAGTCGCCGATCGGCGCCTCGACGCTGGGTGTCGCCTCGCCGTCCCAATAAATGCGCAAGACAATGCGCTTCAAGTGATACGCCTCATTGTCTGCGATGGTGAACCAGATATGGGAAATGCTGCCCGGCCCGTCGGCGTCCAGCACCGTTTCCGTCATGCCCGGCTCGACCCGGCGCCGGTCGGCATTGCCGCCGGTCGGATCGGCGCTGGAGGCGCGGTGCAGCACATAGGTCTGCTGGCGCGTGATGTCGGGCTGCCAGCGCAGATCCTGCGCGCCCAGCTGGGTGGGGATGATCATGGCCGCAAGCAGCAGGATTTTCCGGATCATATTGCCCTCCGATTTGCCATGGCATGACATGGTGGCCCCGGACCGAATCGAACGGTCACGTCCCTTTCGGAACAACGGATTTTAAGTCCGGTGCGTCTACCAGTTCCGCCACGGGGCCCGGAATATCAATTACTTAGGT
>Ga0157379_10004113_pt1 | contig 12413 bp, 11 predicted proteins | sample S25metaG_FD_121802 | JGI IMG/M metagenome (GOLD analysis project Ga0157379, IMG submission 121802) | Switchgrass rhizosphere microbial communities from Kellogg Biological Station, Michigan, USA - S2-5 metaG | ecosystem: Host-associated > Plants > Roots > Rhizosphere > Soil | place: USA... | reverse complement strand
TCTTCACCCACGACAATGCGCAACTGCTGGGCGGCCGCGAGGATGTCGTGACCACGATCAATGCGATCGAGGCGAACGTCAGCCAGTTCACGACGTTCGTGACCGTAGGAGTGACCGACCGTTTCGACATCTCCGTCGCTGTTCCACTGCTGACCACCGAGCTGAAGGTGGTGTCCGATGCGACGATCAGACGTCTCGGCACGACCAATCCGCTGACCCATTTCTTCCGCGCATCGGATGGCTCGATCGGCGACCGACGACTTTTCACGGCGTCCGGCCGGGCCAACGGCCTTGGCGATGTCACTGTCCGATTGAAAAGCACGGTTGAACAACGCGGTGCCGCGGGGTTGGCGGTTGGCCTCGACATGCGGCTTCCCACCGGAGACGAGATGAATCTCCTCGGAACCGGGGCGGCCGGCCTCCAGCCCTTTGCGGTCTTCTCGGCCTCCTTCGACAAGGTGTCACCGCACTTGAACGCCAGTTATCAGTGGAACGGTTCGAGTCTGCTGGCTGGAAACCCCGCCACCGGCGAATCGGCCGACTTCCCGGATCAGGTGGCCTATACCGCCGGAGCCGACGTGAGCGTGAACGGTCGCCTGACGCTCGCCTTCGAAGTGCTGGGCCGCTACCTGGTTGGTGCGAAACGGGCCCACCCTGCCGACTTTCACGCGCTCGACGGCCGATCGGTCTTCCCGAACCTCGTGTTCGTCAGCGAGTCCTTCAATGCCTTGAGCAGCGCCGTGGGGGCAAAGATCAATGTGGCCGGACGCTTTCTCTTGGACGTCAACCTGCTCTTTGCTCTCGACGATCACGGGGTTCGCGACAAGGTGACACCGCTCATCGGCTTTGAATACTCCTTCTGAGACGGGAACCAGGCCTGCGCTACAACACTACCTTGAGGAAGTTCGATCCGAAGTTCATGCAATCGAACGCGTGGAGCCCCAGCCGCGCGGCCAGCTCGACGCAGACCTCGATGCCTCGACGGCTGTTGCCGCGCGCATCGAGCTTCGGCGAGTACGTCGCGATGCCGAGCTGACGGTTGACGACGGCGATCACCCCACCGCTCACGCCGCTCTTGGCCGGCACCCCGACCCGATAAGCCCACTGGCCCGAGTAGTCGTACATCCCGCAGGTGAACATGATCGACAGCATGTCCTTGACGCATCGGGTGTCGAACACGACTTTGCCGGTGATGGGGTTGCACCCCATGTTGGCCAGCGTGGCGCTCATCACCGCCAGATCGCGGCAGGTCACCAGGATCGAGCACTGCTTGAAATACAGGTCGAGCGCCGCCTCGGCCTCCTCGTGCACCAGGCCAAAATTCAACAGCAGGTGCGCGATGGCGCGATTACGATGTCCCGTCCGTCGCTCCGACTCGTAGACCTCTTCGTCGATTGACAGCGATCGGCCTGCCGCCTCGCTGAGCCGTCCGAGCAGGTGATCGAGGGCGCGATGGCCGTGCCGCGCGTGGAGCAGCGCCGTCACGGTGATCGCGCCGCTGTTGATCATCGGGTTGTAGGGACGATTGGTCCCGGTCTGCAGCTCGATCGCGTTGAAGGCATCGCCACTGGGCTCGACGCCGACGTGCTGCCAGACTTTGTCCTGCCCGAGTTCCTCGATCGCGATGCCGAAGGTGAACGGCTTGGAGATCGATTGAATCGTGAACCGCTGCCGGCTGTCACCTGTTTCGAAAGTGCGCCCCTCGGACGTGACCAGACAGATGCCGAAGCCGCTCGGGTCGGCCTTGGCCAGTTCCGGGATGTAGGTGGCGAGCTCTCCGTCCGTCCACGCCTGATACTTGCGGTGCAGGAATTCGATCAGGTCCTGGACTTCGTGCGATTCCTCTGGGTCTACACAAATGTCGGACATTCGCAGCCGTCCTCACTGACGTCGGTTTCACGCGCGTGTAGAGCGGACCTTCCGCCTTCGCTGAAGTCTTCCGCATTCGCAGATGCTTCGGTAGAGCGCTGGTCAGGTCCGCTTACACGGCAGGCCTGAAGGTCCGCGGTGCAGCCTTGCGACAGGCGCTTCGAACGCTGGCAGCAATCGTCATACCGGATCCAACGTCAGTGGCGCGCTCCGGCCCCGGCGACGGCTGGAGACCAAACACATTGTTTTGCAACGGCTTCTGGCGATCTTCGGGCGGGTGACGGTCGGAAGGCGATTGCGCGGAAACCGACACGATTGTCTGAGTCGCAAATCTGCCGACAATTGTGTGACAAACACCTTCCCGCCCGCGATAATGAGCGCGTCGAACAGATCGCGACAGGTCGGCGTGCATGCAACGGGCGATTGCCCTGCTCCGCCGATCGGCGTTGACGCGAAACTCGAGGTCACACGATGAGGATCCTTTTGACGGTAGTGGGCTTGTTGCTGCTATCGATGGGGGTCATCTGGTTCCTTCAAGGGATCAACGTCCTGCCGGGGAGCTTCATGACCGGTCAGATCAAGTGGGCCGTGAACGGTGGAATCGCGGCGGTCGTCGGGCTGATCCTGATCGTCGTCGCGAATCGTCGCATGCGCAAAAAGGAGCTGATCCAGCCATGAGGAACCGCCGGCCGCTGTCGCACGTGTCAATGGTCTGGCTCGTGCCAATCGTGCTCTTGCTCGGCACCATCGTTGCCGCTCAACAGAAGGTCCCGTTTCGAAACAACACTCCTGTGGCGCCGCAAGGGATCAAGGTGCCTCCGCTCCCCGACAAACCGGTCGAATTCCACACGGCCGAAGGTCAGGACATCCGGGTCGTTGTCGTTGCCAGCGGTTTGGCCCATCCCTGGAGTCTGGCGTTTCTTCCTGACGGCACTCTGCTGGTCACCGAGCGGGGCGGCCGGCTGCGCGCCATCCGCAACGGCGCGATCGATCCACAACCGGTTGCCGGCGTCCCAGCCGTACGTGCCATGGGCCTGTCAGGTCTGATGGACATCGCACTCCATCCCCAGTTCGCACAGAACCACTTCGTGTATCTCACCTACTCGAAGCCGGTGGGCGACACGCAGTCGACGCTCGCGCTGGCGCGGGGGACGTTCGACGGTCGCGCGCTCGTCGACGTGCGTGACCTCTTCGTCGCGGGGCCGGGCACCGGAGGCGGTTCGCGCATCGCCTTCGCTCATGACGGCACGCTCTTCATGACCACCGGCGGCGGCGGCGGCTCCGGCGCGCAGGATCCCAACAGTCACGCCGGCAAGGTGCTGCGCCTGCGCGACGACGGCGGCGTGCCGTCCGACAACCCGTTCGTGGGACGTGCCGGCTACAAGAGCGAGGTGTACTCGCTCGGTCATCGGAACTCCCTCGGCCTGGCCGTCCATCCGGGCACCGGCGACGTGTGGCAGAACGAGAACGGCCCGAACGGTGGTGACGAGATCAATATCATCAAGCCTGGCCGCAACTACGGCTGGCCGCTCGTGAGTTACGGCCGCACGTATCCCGGTCCGCGGCAGGCGGAACAGCCATGGCGGGAGGGGTTCGAACAGCCGGTCGTATTCTGGGTACCGTCGATTGCCATCTCGGGCATGGCGTTCTACACCGGAAACCGGCTGCCAAAGTGGAAGGGCGATGTCTTCGTCGGCGGGATGCGGACGGGCGAGATTCCGGGGACCGGCCACCTCGAACGCATTCTCTTCAACGAGAACATGGAGGAACTGCGCCGCGAATCGCTCCTCGGTGATCTGCGGCAGCGGATCCGGGACGTCAGGCAGGGACCCGACGAGCTGATCTACCTGCTCACGGATGCTGAAGACGGAGCCGTGCTGAGGATTGAACCCTCAAAGTAAATCAGGAAAAGCGTCATGACACTGCGAGCTTCGTTGTTCACTCTCGTCGTCGTCGGCCTCGCGCTCAGCCGGGTCATCGGCCAACAGAAGTCGAGCGGCGACACCCGGCAGACACCAGTCGCCGGGCGTTCGAAGATCGCGACGAAATACGGCATCGTCGCGGCCAGCCAGCCGCTGGCCGCGCGAGCCGGCGTGCAGGTGCTCGAGCGCGGGGGGAATGCCGTCGACGCGGCAATCGCGACCAATGCGGTCATGGGACTGGTCGAGCCGCACAACAACGGCATCGGCGGCGACCTCTTTGTCATCTACTACGAAGCAAAGACCGGCAAGCTGTATGGCCTGAACTCCGGCGGGTGGGCACCAACCGGACTGACACCCGCGTTCCTGAAGGCGAAGGGAATTTCGCGAATGCCCGGCAACGGCATCTACTCGGTCACCGTACCGGGAGCTGTGGCGGGCTGGGAGGCGCTGCGGAGCCGTTTCGGCAAGCTGCCGCTGTCGGAGCTGCTCGCACCGGCGATCTTCTACGCCGAGGATGGTTTTCCAGTAACCGACATCATCAGCGAGGAATGGGGCGGCCAGGTCGGCAAGCTCACAGCGGATCAACATGCCGCGAAGACCTACCTGATTGAAGGTCGGGCGCCTGGATCGGGCGAAGTCTTCAAGAACCCGAACCTTGCGCAGTCGTTGCGCCTGATCGCCGGGAAGGGGCTCGCCGGTTTTTACGAAGGCAAGACAGCCGAAGCGATTCTTGCCGTCTCGCGCGAGAAAGGCGGCACCATGACCGCCGCCGATCTGAAGGAGTTCACGCCCGAGTGGGTCGAGCCGATCTCGACCACGTATCGCGGCTGGACCGTGTACGAGCTCCCGCCGAACACCCAGGGGATCGCTGCGCTGATGATGTTGAACCTGATGGAGCGGTATCCCCTGGGTGAGTACGGACTGCACAGTGCGAAAGCGTTGCACGTGATGATCGAGGCCAAGAAGCTGGCATACGCCGACATGCTGAGGTACGTCGCGGATCCACGATTCGCGAAAATTCCCGTGCTGCCGATGTTGAGCAAGGGATATGCGACCGCCCGCGCCCGCCTCATCAATCCGTCAAAGGCCGCGTGCGCCGTAGAGCCCTCGACGCTCGAGGGCCTGACAACTTCCGCCGGCGGCGACACGATCTACCTCTCGGTCGTCGACAAAGACGGCAATATCGTGTCGCTGATTCAAAGCCTGTACTCATCGTTCGGCAGCGGGGTCGTGCCACCGAATACTGGATTCATGCTGCACAACCGCGGCGCCCTCTTCACGCTCGAAGAAGGGCATCCCAATGTTCTCGTGCCGCGCAAGCGACCGCTGCACACGATCATCCCGGCCTTCATGGAAAAAGGCGACGTGAAGATCGGATTCGGGATCATGGGAGGATTCAATCAGGCGCAGGCCCACGCGCAGTTCGTGGCCGGGATCGTCGACTTCGGATTGGACGTGCAACAGGCACTCGAGGCCGGCCGGTTCACGAAGGGGACGTTCAGCGGATGCGACGTCCAGATCGAAGCGCTGGTGCCCGAATCGGCGCGTCGCGAACTGACGGCGCTCGGACACGCCGTCAGGACGGTGCCGCCGCGCACGGGCACGTTTGGCTTCGGGCAGGCCGTCATGAACAACGGAATGGGCGTCCACTTCGCAGGATCCGAACCGCGGCACGACGGCGAAGCAATACCTGAGGCCCCCCCAGTGTTCCGGCGTTAGACCTCGAACGACCGAAAGACCGGTTCAGCCGCTCGAGTTAATCACTCCGCTACCTTGAACGCCAGCAGCTCTCCGGGATAGTTCGTGCCGCTGATCGCGACCACCAGGTACTGCTTGCCGTTCAACATATAGGTCATCGGCGATCCTGTCTGCGGCGCCGGCATGTAGACTGCCGCCACTTCTTTCCCGCTCGCTTTGTCGTACGCGCGCAGCATCGATCCCCGTTGCCCTGACGGCGTCGGACCGAAGCCTGGCTCGCCTGCGATCACCAGCGTCTTGGTGACCAGTGTCCCGACAATTCCGGGGCGCCCGGTGCGCGGGATGTTCAGCCCTTTGAGCGCAGGGTGATTCTTGATTCGATCCGGCGTTTCGCCATGGGGCGTCTGCCACTTGATGTCGCCGCGGTCGAGATCGATCGCGCTGATGCGCCCGTAGGGCGGCTTGATCAACGGCAGACCCTGGACGTCGAGGCTCTGGACCGCGCCGCCGCCTTCGGCGCCCGCGGTGGCGCCCGAGCCGCCCGCCGTCCGGGCGCCGCTCAGCACCGTGCCCTGGTGATAGCGCACATCGAAACCAGGAGGCGGAGGGACAAGACCCATCACCGCGACGGCGCTCTGCGATCCGACGTAGAGCGTGTGCGTCTCGGGATCGTAGGACCCGCCCGGCCAGTTGGTGGCCGGCGCCTGCGTCGCCATCGCCAGGGTAGCGATCGGGCCTTCAGCCTTGCTCACGACGGGCGGCGTGAAGAGCGGGCCGATCTTGTACCGTGCGATCACCTTCAGCGCCTCCGCGCGAAGCTCCGGCGTGAAGTCGATCAGGTCGTCGACGGAGAGGCCCTGACGATCGTACGCCGGAGGTTTCGTCGGGAACGGCTGCGTCGGCGAATACGCCTCGCCCGGCACGTCACCTTTCGGAACCGGCCGCTCTTCGATCGGCCACACGGGCTGGCCGGTCACACGATCGAACACGTAGAGGAATCCCTGTTTGGAGGGCTGCGCCACCGCTTTGATCGTCCGGCCGTTCACCGTGATGTCGGCCAGGATTGGCGCGCACGGGATGTCCATGTCCCAGATGCCGTGATGCACCAGCTGGTAGTGCCACTTCCGCTGCCCGGTTTGCAGATCGACAGCGACGAGGCTTTCGCCGAACAAGGTATTGCCCGGGCGCTCGCCCCCGTAGTAGTCGTGCGTGGGCAACTCCACGGGCAGGTACGCGATCCCCAGTTCTTCGTCCACGGAGATCTGTGCCCAGACGCCGGTGTTGCCGGTGTAACGCCACGAGTCCTTTTCCCACGTGTCGTTGCCGAATTCGCCGAGCTGGGGAATCGTTCGGAACAGCCACAGACGCTTGCCGGTGCGCGCGTCGTAGCCACGAACAGCACCCTTCACATTCCGCCGGCTCTTGGGGTTCGCGCCGGTTTCGAATGCGGCGCCAATGAGCACGACGTTCCTGGCGACGATGGGCGTGGAGTGGAGTCCGACCGGTGCGTTGATCAGATCGAGATCCTGATCGAACTCTGTTTTCAGATCGACGACGCCGTTCTGTCCGAAACCGGGCACCGGCGTGCCGGTATTCGCATCGAGTGCGATCAGCCGATAACCGGGCGTGACGTAGAGGATGCGTTCCTCGCGGCCGTCGGTCCAATAGGCGAGCCCGCGGCCCGACAGTTGCCGGGGCGCCGCGGCGCCGCGCGGCCCCTCGCGCTCGCTGTGCATCCAGATCAATTCACCGGTGGCGGCATCGAGCGCCACGACGGCGCGTCGCGTGCCCGCCGTCGAGTACACCTTGCCTTTGACCATCAGAGGCGTCGACTCGAGGTTGAACTCGGGCCGCGGCCCGAGGCTCTCGGTCTTGAAGCGCCAGGCCACCTCGAGGTTCTTGAAGTTCGCGGCGTTGATTTGATCGAGCGGCGCGTAGCGGGTGTGGCCCAGATCGCCGCCGTAAGTCGGCCACTCTCCGTTCTTCGCGCCCGCTTGACCCTGCACCGGCGCCCTGGCGCACATCAAGGCCACGAAAATCCCTGCAGGGAGAGCGATCCGCGTTCTCATGGTCTGCTCCTTAGGTCGTCCCACGGTCCGGCTGAAAGAGTCTGTGAAAAATACAACGTTTTACCGCAGAGTTCGCAGAGTTCGCGGAGAATTCTTAAGGCTTTGCTCTGCGGTCTCGGCGGTCTCGGCGGTTAGCGTGATTTCTTCACAGGCTGTAAGGCCGGACACGACGTACAGGCGGCTTCGGCGCGCAAGGTGACGATCATACTAGTGAACGATATACTTGGCGCCTTCCCAGATGTCCAAGGACCAGGACGCCTCGATGCCGACCCGGCGGCGGATTCTGAAGAGCGCGGGCGGATGTATCGCCGCCGCGGCGTTTCGAGGGTCGGGCTCCGCGGCCGCGTCTCCACCCGGCCAGACTCCTTCGGCGTCGTCTTCGGCGGCAGGCGCGAACGTCACCGGGAGGCTGGCGCGCTACATGGTCGACGCCCGCGACCGGGACCTTCCACCGCAGGTCGCACAGGCCGCGAAACACCGTATCGTCGACACGCTCGCGGCGATGATATCGGGCGCTCGACTCAAACCGGGAGAGATGGCGATCCGCTACGTACGAGGACAGGGTGGCGTCCCCGAGGCCTCGGTCCTCACGACGGATATCAGGACCTCCGCGGTCAACGCCGCATTGGCGAACGGGATGTTCGGGCACGCTGACGAAACCGACGATTTCGAGCCGGTCACCAAAGCACATCCCGGGTGCGCCGTCGTCCCCGCGGCGTTGGCCATCGCGGAGCGCGAGGATCGATCGGGAACGGAACTGCTCAGAGCGGTGACGCTTGGCTACGATCTCTGTTGTCGCTTTCTCCTTGCCGTGGGAGCCGATCAGGTGCGCGCCACGCACCGCAGCGCCGAAGGCGTCAGCTCCACGTTCGGCAGCGTCGCGGCCGCCGCCTCGCTGGCGCGCCTCGATGAAACGGCGATGCGATACGCGCTGTCCTATGCCGCCCAGCAGGTCTCCGGCGTGTGGAGCTGGGAGCGGGATACCGAGCACGTCGAAAAAGCCTTCGACTTCGCCGGGATGGGCGCCCGAAACGGCGTCACCGCGGCGATCATGGCCCAGGCGGGATTCACAGGCGTTCCTGACGTGCTGGAGGGCGAGCACAACGTGCTCCAGGCGTTTTCAACGGCTCCAAGACCCGAGGAGATGGTGACGGGCCTGGGCAGCCGGTTTTTCGTCACGGATACGGCGATCAAGATCTTCTCCGTGGGTTACCCGATTCAGGCCCCGCTGGACGCCTTCCTGACTCTCCGCCGGCTTCACAACCTGACCGTGAACAACGTCGAGCGGATCGTCGTCAGGCTTCCCGAGGATGGCGCTCGCGTCGTCGACAACCGGTCGATGCCCGATGTGAATTGTCAGCACATGATTGCCGTGGCGTTGGTGGATGGCACCGTCTCGTTCGACGCAAGCCACTCGTACGAGCGCATGTCCGACCCCGCGGTGCGTGCGGTCAAAGCCCGCGTGCAACTGGTCGCCGACCGCGCGCTGATGGACCCGGCGGCGCCGCGCAGCGGCCTCGTGGAGGTCACCCTCCGCGATGGCCGGACGGTCAGCCAATTCACGCGTCATGCTCCAGGCACCAAAGAGAATCCCCTCGATACTGACGGCGTGAACGCGAAGGCGCGCGGACTGATGACGCCGGTGCTGGGCGCCGAACGGACAGCGGCTGTCATTGCGCGCGTGAGCGCCCTCGAAGGGCTCGCCAAAGTGCGCGAGCTCATGTCCTTCCTCACAAGCGCACGAACGGCCTGACCGCGATCACGATCCGCCCGAATTGGCGCGCTCAAAAAAAGGCAAAAGGTAAAGGCAAGAGTGAAGGGGGAAGGCTCAAGTGACGCGGCTGAATTCGATATTGGCAGTGAGCCTGATACTTGCACCGCTGGCGCTCACTGGCCAGGGCCAGGCGCGCGGCACTGGCGATCCGTTTACGATCGCCGTCAACACGGCAACCATCGAGGCTGCACCGGTCTATGTCGCCGAGGCCGGGCCGGGCGGCGCCCGCTTCAGAGTCATCAATGGAGGCGTTCGTAACCTCGCGGACGGCTCGGCGGATGCGGCGACAAATGCCGAGACCCAGATGCTCCTGGCCTCGGCGACCAATCCCAAGATCCGGATGCTCCTGACGGTGGCCGAAGGCCGCTATCGGATCATCGGACGCAAATCGGCCGGTATCAATTCGCTGGCGGATCTCCGGGGCAAGAGAATCACGACCGTTCCCCAGACATCAGCGCACTACCACCTGTTCAAGATGCTGAAGAGCGCCGGACTGCAGGAGTCCGAGGTCACGCTCGTGAATGTGGACCGCAGCGACATGGCACAAGCGATCGCGCGACGGGACGCCGACGCGATTTCCATGTGGGAGCCGGAAGCCCAGAAGGCGCTGAACGCGTTGGGCCGCGACGCGAGTGTCTTCGAGAACGTCGCGCTCTACCGGGAGTGGTTCAGCCTGTACACGACAACCGACGTGTTGGACGACGCCACGAGACGTCGGGAGCTCGTCGGATTCGTGCGCGCTCTGCTCGCCGCGACCGGCACGGTCCGTAACCGCCCGCAGGACGCGATTCCCATCGTCGCCAGGAAAATCGATCAAACCGAGGCGACCGTGAAGCGCTCGTGGGCGCATCACCGGTTTCCCGCCGCAGTGCCGGCGGGGATGCTCGACGTGCTGACCGAAGAGGACCGATGGGTGGCGGCACTCCAACGGAGGGCGCCTCGGACACGGGAGGCGCTCGCCGCATTCATCGACACCAGTGTGCTGAGAGATGCCCGGCGATCTGCGGGACAGACACCCTGAAAGCAGTCAGAACTCGAGGAGGACCGCCTCATGACGCACGCCATGACCACCACCGCGTTCACGCTCGACGGCTATCGTATCGTCGAAACCAAAGGGCTCGTTCGTGGCATCATCGTTCGCTCCCGCAACATCTTCGGCACCATCGGCGGGTCTCTTCAGACGATCCTCGGAGGCAACATTTCACTGTTCACGGAACTCTGCGAGCGCACACGTGGGGACGCCTTCGACCTCATGCTCGAGCACGCCCGCGAACGGGGCGGCAACGCCGTCATCGGCGTCCGCTACGACGCAACCGAGGTCATGAGCGGTGTCACGGAAGTGCTCTGCTACGGCACGGCGGTCGTCGTCGCGGCGATCGAGCCCTCGACGGCTTAGCGCATCTACTTAGCGGGGGCCAGCGTCGCGAGCGGCTTCCCTTTTTCGACGACGTAGGTCGCAAGAACGCGGGCCTGGGTCGAACCGTTGTTCGTGGCGTTGTGCACGGTGCCGGCTGGAATGAAGAACGTCTTTCCGGCGCCCAGGGTGACGGACGGTTTCCCTTGTTGATCGAGCACGATCGTGCCCTCGAGGACGTAGCCGATTTCCTCGCCTGGGTGAGTGTGTCGACCAACGGTTGCGCCCGGCTGAAACTCGGCGATGGCCGTCGTCGCTTCGCGACCGGGCACTGAAATGTCGGCCTGCTGGATAACGGTCCGCTTGAAGCCCGCCTGCTGGGCGCCGACGCCGGCGACGATGCCAGCCGCTACGAGTGCGACGAAGGTCACTGTTGCTACGACTCTCATGGGATTCTCCTTAACGGCGTTACTCGCCACACGCAGCGGGAACGCGTGCGTCATCTTACGCGCACTGCCCACGGCCAGGCCATCCGGCTGTTTACCGGCATGGCTACGCCCCGGCGCACCCGTCGTGGCCGAAACGGTAAGCAGCTTTCTACGGCGAGTAGAGGTCGAGGAACTTCAGCCGATGCATCCGCGCGAAGTCGCCGTCGAGCGACCAGAGAAGGGCGTCGGCTTCGCTGGTGACGGCGGCAATCAGCAGGTCGCCGATCCCGAAACGCTGACCGCCACGATGCGCGCGCTCGATCCAGGCGTCGATGAGGGACCATGTCTCGTCGGTTGGATACAGGACGGGCAGCGCGGACAGCGCCCGCCTCAACGCCGGCCGATCTCTGCTCGACGCGCCGGAAAGCAGCTCCGCTCGAACAGGAACCGGCAGCGCGACCTCATCGGCGTCGAGTAGCGCGGTGAGCACTCGAGCCTCTTCCCCGGAGCCCGAGCGCAACGCCGCTATCCACACCGACGTGTCGACGACGATCACGTCCTGGAACGGGCCGGTCGGCGCCGGCCGGCAGGCAGATCGATGTCCAGACGCACGCGGCCGAGCAACGCCTTGATCTCATCGACACGGCGGCGGCGCACGAGCTCGCGCAGCGCCAGCACCACGGTGTCGGTCTTCGACTTGAAGCCGAGAGCGTTGCGGGCGTCTTCGACGAGCCCCTCAGGCAGATCCAGAGTGGTACGCATACGATTCAGTCTCAATCATATGCGTACAGATGTCAAGATTAGCGCGTCGGTGCTGCTTGGTCGAGTCGCGCAATCCCGAATTTTCAGTGCAGCACCCGTACGGGCATCCAGCGGATGGAAGTACGCCGAGCCCGCGTCGGAATCAAAGGGCACTTGAGCGCGCCACAGGGACGCTGATCGAGTAAGGTGACCGAAACCGATCGCTTGGAGGCAAAGGCCATGGAGGGCCGTGGAGACAAGGAACGTGTCGGCGAGGACCTTTCCCACTCGTGGTACGTCGCCGAAGGCAAGCGTGGCGAGCAACTGCTGGACCAAGGTCGAGTGGGCGAGGCGACGGAGGTTTTCGAGGCCATACTCACCCGGCTCGGGGATGCGCCGAGCTACGGCCGGGCCGTGATACTCGGACGCCTCGGTCGATGCTTCCACGTCGGTGGTCGCACCGATCTCGCCGTGCAGCATGTGCGGGAAGCGATCGCTGTGATCGGCAGGTTGGCACCCAGCGATGGAGTGAAAAGCTTGCGGGGCACGCTGCGGTCG
>Ga0157379_10004112_pt1 | contig 12413 bp, 17 predicted proteins | sample S25metaG_FD_121802 | JGI IMG/M metagenome (GOLD analysis project Ga0157379, IMG submission 121802) | Switchgrass rhizosphere microbial communities from Kellogg Biological Station, Michigan, USA - S2-5 metaG | ecosystem: Host-associated > Plants > Roots > Rhizosphere > Soil | place: USA... | reverse complement strand
GGGCCCGCATGCCTATGTCTCGCCCAACTGGTATCCCAGCAAGGCCGAAACCGGCAAAGCCGTGCCCACCTGGAATTACCTCACCGTGCATGCGAAGGGCGCCATCCGCTGGATGCAGGATGCCGATTGGCTCAAGTCCCATGTCGGGGAATTGAGCGCGGCGCATGAAGCGGGCAGGCCGCAGCCCTGGTCCATCGCCGACGCGCCGGCCGGCTATATCGACAGCATGGTGCGCGGGATTGTCGGCTTTGAACTGACCGTTGCCAAGCTGGAAGGCAAATGGAAGCTCAGCCAGAACCGCGATGCCGCCGACTATGTGGGCGCGCGCGAAGGCCTGGCGCAGGACGGTCATGACGATGTGGCGCGGCTGATGGACCGCAATTGATCCTCGCAGCGAAGAAGGACTGGCTTTGGTACGCCGGCCTGCTGACGCTGGGCGCGCTGCTCCACCTGGTCTGCCGCTTTTTCCCCGCTCAGCTTCCGTTCTGGCTGCCCTGGGAATTCTCCTGGCCCGAATATCTGGCGATCGTCTTGACCTTCGCCTGGTTCATCCGTGGACTGAGGATATTGCCCAAGGAGCAACATCCGCCGCTGTGGCGGCTGGCCTGTTTCGTCGCCGGCGTGGCCAGTTTCTGGATCGTGCTCCAGACCCGGATCGACTATTACGCCCAGCACATGTTCTTCGTGCACCGCTGGGCGCATTTCGTGCTGCATCATGCCGGTGCCTTCCTGATCGCGCTGGGCATGAGCGGTCAGGTGTTATGGGCCGGGATGCCGGATTTCCTCAAGCCGTTGCTCAAGTCGCAGCCGGTACAGACAACTCTCTCTTTCCTGCAGCATCCGGTGATGGCGCCCTTCTTGTTCGTGGGGCTGCTCTATTTCTGGCTGATCCCGCAGATCCATACGAGGGTGATGCTGGATGCCAATCTTTATGCGCTGATGAACTGGACCATGGCGGTCAATGGCGTGATGTTCTGGTCGCTGATCCTGGACAGCCGGGCCAAGCCGCCCGCGCGTCTCAGCCACCTGATGCGCGCCGCCCTGATCCTGGTAATCGAACTGCCCCAGATGGTGCTGGGTGCGGTGCTATCACTGACGGAACACGACATCTATCCGGTTTACACCATCTGCGGGCGTGTGCTGGACATGACGGCGCTGAACGACCAACATTATGGCGGGTTGATCATCTGGCTGCCCGGCACGCTCACCAGCTTCGCCGCCATGATCGTGGTGCTGGTCACCATGCGCCTGAACGAGGAGAAAGCGGCTCTTGAGGAAAGCAAACATGAAGCGGCTTAGTCTGGCATTGCTGTTGTCGTCGGCCATCGCGGCCCACGCCGCGCCGTTCGACGTCAGCGACGCCTGGTTCCGCTCGCTGCCCGGAAAGCTGCCGGCGGGCGGCTATTTCACCGCCCAGAACAATACCGGCCGCGAAGTCGCCATTACCGGCGCCTCGTCGGATGCCTGCGGTATGCTGATGATCCACCAGTCCTCCAACAAAGGCGGCATGAGCGGCATGGACATGGTGGAAAGCGTCAAGGTGCCGGCCGGCGGCATGGTGCGCTTTGCACCCGGCGGCTATCACCTGATGTGCGAGGGCGCCAAGATGAAGATCGGCACCAGGGTGCCTGTGGTGCTGCATCTGTCCGACGGCAATGCGGTCGCGGTTGGCTTTGCGGTCAAGAACGCAAGCGGGAAGTAGCCGGTGCTGCAGGGGCGGATGTTCTGGCTGATCTGGCTGCTGGTCGGATGCCAGCTGGTCTGGATGGCCATACGTGCCTTCCAGGCGCCCTGGGTGTGGAATCCCTATCAGGCGATCACCGCGTTGTTCCTCGGCTGTCTGGCGGCCGGTGCCGGAGGGTTGGTCCTCTTGTGGCAGCGTGAGGGTGTGACCGGCATAAAAGCCCGCATGACGGCCTTCGAGGCCGAGTTTGAAAAGCCGGGCAGCGCAACCGCCTGGCGCTGGAACTTGGCCTTCTGGATCGTGGCGGGTGTGCTGGTGTTCGCGTACTTCCGGATGGAGCCGGGTTAGCGGACCACAAGGCCCGCCAACCCGCGCCGCTCATCGCGCATCTTCCGCCTGCAGCTCCGCAAACGAGACATGGCAGTGCCCGCCATGCTTCTCGAAGTAGCGCTGGTGATAGTCCTCGGCCTTCCAGAAGGTGGGAGCGGGCTCGATCTGGGTCACCACCGGCTGCTTCCACTTGCCGGACGCCGCAACCTTGGCCTTCTCCTCGGCCGCGACGCGCGCCTGCTCCTCGCCATAGGTGAAGATCACCGAGCGATACTGGGTACCGAAGTCGGGCCCCTGGCGGTTCTTCTGGGTGGGGTTGTGCATGCGGAAGAACAGCTCCACCAGGCTGCGGTACGAGACCTTGGCGGGGTCGAACGTCACCTGGACCACCTCGGCATGATAGGTCTCGTCATTGCAGACTTGCTTATAGGTCGGATTCTCGGTGGTGCCGCCGGCATAGCCGGAGACGGCCTCGATCACGCCGGGAACCTGGCGGAAGAAATCCTCCACACCCCAGAAGCAGCCCGCGCCGAAAAGTGCCTTTTCCATCGCTGATTCCATTTTTGGCTCATGTCCGAAATTGCCCCCATAATACGCGCAGGATGCGGAGCCGTTACAGCACGCAGAGCGGGTGCGCGGGCAGAGCCGAGCCGCTATAGAAGCGCATGGCTTTTCCAATCGTCTTCGCAGAGCGGCTCTGGGATGTTGCTGGTGCCATCTGGTCTTTTTGGTGTCCTTTCCAGTTGAGAAACTGCTTTAGCCTTTCGGCCTATCCTGTTGGAGGAACAGTGGTTGTTTCTACAGGGGAGGGGTGCCCTTGAACGTCGTCATCATCGGCGCCGGGGTTGCGGGCCTGGGTATCGGCTGGCGGCTTTTGCAGGCCGGATGCAGGGTCACCATCCTGGAGCGGGCGCAGCCGGCGGCGGGGGCAAGCTGGGCAGCGGCCGGCATGCTGGCGGTCACCGCCGAGCTGGAGGACGCCGCCGATGCCGAGCGCGCTCTGGCGCTGCGGGCCAATGCCCTGTGGCCCGGCTTTGCCGCCGAGTTGGAAGCCGCCAGCGGACGCAGCGTGTTCTTGAGCCGGGTGGGCGCCCTGCTGCTGGCAGCCGGCGCTGCCGAGTTGGAGGTGATGCGCAGTCGGACCCAAGGCGAACTGCGCATCCTGGATTCCGGTCAGGCCCGGTCCCTGGTGCCGCTGCTGGGCGACACTGCCGGCGGGCTCTGGTCGCCGCATGAGGCCCATGTCGACAACCGGGCCCTGGGTGAGGCGCTGGCCATCGCCTTCCTCAAGGCGGGCGGCACCCTCAATGCCAATGAGGCGGCGGTGCGGCTGGAGCCGGGGCCTGCCGTCCTGACCCCTTATGGCCGCTACAACGCCGATGCGGTGGTGGTGGCCGCGGGCGCCTGGAGCGGGTTGCTGGACGACATCCCTATTCAGCCCATCAAGGGCGAAGTCATTTCCCTGGCGCCGCCGCCGGGTGCCGTGCTGCCGGTTCCGGTGGTGTGGGGAGAGGGCGTTTATTGCGTGCCGCGCCCGCATCTGGGCGAGGGCGGCAAGCTGCTGATCGGCGCCACCGTCCGGGAGGAAGGCTTCGACACCAGCCCGACCGCGGAAGCGCGCGATCAGTTGCGTGCCGCCGCCCAGCGTCTGATGCCGTCTTTGCAGGATTGGGTGCTGGCCGACCATTGGGCAGGGCTTCGCCCCAAGAGTCCGGACAGCCTGCCGTTGCTGGGACCCACCACCCGCCACGGCGTGTTCGTGGCCGGTGGCCAGTACCGCAACGGCATATTGTTCACGCCGGCCATCGCCCAGGAGATGGCGGATATTGTATTGGGCAAGAGTGAAGCCCTGCCGGATTTCGATCCCAGACGTTTCGATTCATAGAGAGGGATTTGCATGAATGATTTCGCCGTCGACCCGGTGATCCTGTCCTTGACCCACAAGCTGGCCGACTGGCCGCTGTCGCGGGTCTTTCTTTATAACGACTCCCGCTATCACTGGGGCCTGTTGGTGCCGCGCCGCCCCGGCGTGATCGAGATGTGCGATCTGAGCCGTGAAGACAAGAGTCAGCTGATGAACGAAATCGTGACCCTGTCGAATTTGATTCGAAATATTGCGGGCGTGGAAAAACTAAATGTCGGCAATCTGGGCAATATGGTGCCGCAACTGCATGTCCATGTGATCGGGCGCTGGAAAGGCGATCCCGCCTGGCCCGGCCCGGTCTGGAGTCACAGCAATCCGGTGCCGTGGCCCAAGCCCGAAGACGCGCCACTCACCCAGGCGATGGCAAATCTGGGTTAATTCTTGGCGGTTTGAAGGCAGAGAACCTGCTCTGCAACGCTTGGCATGTCCGGGCGTTTAAAGCTCCATGCGTATTCCAAGCCGGCTCAAAGGCGCCCATCATTTTTTACCTTGGCTGGCTCTGGGTCCCATAACGGGACCGCTCGCATGGGCGATGTATCGCAGCATCCGGACACAAAGACATGGCGCGGCCGCGATGTGGGGCTTGGCGATCGTTTGTGTCTGGGTCGGTCTCGGAATTTACAGCGGCCAGGCTCTCGCCGCTCTCGCGCCTTAAAATTTCAGCCAGAAATTCCGTCAAAGCGGCGGACGCGCAATGCCATCGGGCATCGTCATCAACACCACGATCGCGGCGATGACGGCCACCGCCAGCCCCATCAACAGCGCATGCTTTTCCGAAGGTTTCGACATCACGATCCATCTCCCGGGTGGAAACCGTCAACGACAGGGAGGCGATTTCCGTTCCGGATCGGTCGCCGGCCAGCGGGGGTTTAAGCAATAGTTAACCATAAGGCGGCAAAACAACCCTATGCAGGCAGAAGCCGTTTCGGGTGCAGAACGCGTCGTTGCCGCCTTGCAAAAGGCCGCGGCCGCGACCGGCTCGGATTTCCATTACCTGCTGGGCACTGCCATGCGGGAATCCAGTCTCAAGCCCAACGCCACTTCCAGTTCTTCCTCGGCCACCGGACTGTTCCAGTTCATCGACCAGACCTGGCTCGGTCTGGTGAAGGAGCATGGCGCCCAGCACGGCCTGTCCGATTATGCCGCCGCCATCACCAGGCAGGCTGATGGCCGCTATCGCGCCGATGGCGAGGCGAAACAGAATATCCTGGCCTTGCGCAAGGATCCGGAAGTCTGCGCCCTGATGGCGGGGGAATATGCCAAGTCGACACAAGGCAGCCTGCGCGCCAGCCTGGGCCGCGAGGTCTGCGGCGGCGAACTCTACGCCGCGCATTTTCTGGGTCCTGATGCCGCGGCCAAACTGATCAAGCTGGCCGGCAGCGATCCGGCGGCCAGTGCCGCGGCGCAATTCCCGCAAGCGGCGGCGGCGAACAAAAGCGTGTTCTTCCATGCCGACGGCAGCGCCAAATCGGTGCGCGAGGTTTATGACTGGGTGCTGCGCCAGCCCGGCAGCGAAGGCACGGTGCGGACGGCGCAGGCGGCGGAAGCACATGCGGCTCCGGAAGCCGTGGTGTCCTCCCAGGCTGCCTTGACCAAAGTGGCGGGCGCGCAGGAGGCCCAGATTCAGATGCTGCTGGCGAGTGTGATGAACTGGCAGCCCAAGCACAGCATGTTCAGCGCACTGTTCGGGGCCAATGACGCGACGCCCAGTTCGGCGATGAGTTTCAGTCCCGGTCTGCTGGGACTTCTGTCCGACGCAAAAAACACCACGTCGTAGCCGGCGGCGCTATTTCTTTGCCGCCGCCAGAACTTCATCCACCCGCGCGTCCAGTTCGGCGCACAGGAGCGTCGGCCCAGCGTAGCGCAGCGAAGCGTTAGGCCGCGCGACCCAAAAACTAACGCGTCTTGGCTCCGGCCAAGACTTCGTCAACGCGGGCGTCCAATTCAGCACACAGTGCCTGGGCGATCTTGTCGCTGGTGTGCTTGAGACCCTGCTTGTGGATCACCTGGATGGCGTTGACATGCGCGTCCACCAGGTGAAGCGGAATGGGGGCGGTGGCCGGCAACTCGCCGATCATGCGCGACAGCGAGGCGGCCACCCGCGCAATCAGGGGGAAGTTGAAAGTGGGGGCCTGGCCCTTGATGTCATGCGCCGTGCGCAACAGGGCGGCGCGGGCCTGCGCATCGGGGGTTGCGGCACAGCGGGCGCGGGCGGCGATCAGGTTCTTCACGTCGTCGGCGATCCAGTCGCCGAATTCGCTTTGCAGCGCTTCCATCGCCGTTTCGGCGCGCTTTATCGCCGCCATGTCGGGCCCGCCCAGCCCGCCGCCGACCTTGGCTTTCAGCATATTGGGCGGCATGAACAGTTCGATCGGTTGCTTGCGCGCCATGGCTAGCCGGCCTCCCGCTTGGGATTGTCGTTGCGCCGCTCGGGCCCGTGATATTCGCCGGTGGCGCGGCGGCGCCGGCAGGGGCCGAAGAAGCTTGCGGTCCGCACATAGGGGCGGGGATGTTCGATCACCGCCACCAGCCGAGACATCATGGTCTTGACCGAAACCGGCTTGGCGATGAACTCGTTGACGCCGGCATCGCGCGCCTGGTTCACATGGTCCAGTGAGGTATGGCCGGTCAGCATGATCACCGGAACGAACGGGTTCGGCGCCTGCGGATTGGTACGGATCATGCGGATCAGGTCCAGCCCCGACATGCCCTCCATCACCCAGTCCAGGATGATGACGTCGGGATTGGAGTCGCGCAAAGACGCCCAGGCGCGGTCGGCATTCTCCGCCTCCAGGATCTGGTTCACGCCGAAGGCCTGCAGGATGGTGATGACGAGCTTGCGCATGTGAACATTGTCGTCCACCACAAGCACCTTCAGCCGGTCAAAATGATATTCGCTCATGCCAGATCCAGGCTGCCCCCGCGCCCGTCTTTATCTAGCTTAATTTCCGTTAAACATTGGTGAAGGGCGGTAACATTCTCGGGCGTCCTTTTCCTGAAATCTCGAGCGAGGCATTCCGCCGAGCGACCAGCAACATCCGACAGCTTTCTCCCCCCGCGAGCGGAGCGACGAGCGGGGGGAGATGTCGCAGCGAAGTGTTGGCGGGACGCCAACCTGAGCTGCGACAGAGGGGGGCTAATCTAATCGGAAAATTGCTCAGCCAGAATCCGCTCGTCCAGATTGTGTCCGGCGTCATACAGCATGGTCATGGAGATGGTGCGGTCCTCGGCCACATCCACGGCATGGACATCGCGCACTTCAAAGTCGTCGGCCACCGCGCTGACCGGCCGCTTGCCGCTTTCCAGCATCTCGAACCGCACCTTGGCGCGATGGGGCAAGAGCGCGCCGCGCCAACGCCGGGGCCGGAAGGCCGAGATCGGCGTTAGCGCCAGCAGGTCAGCATCGATCGGCAGGATCGGGCCGTGGGCGGAAAGATTATAGGCGGTCGAGCCGGTGGGCGTGGACACCAGCACGCCGTCGCAGATCAATTCCAGGATGCGGGGCTTGCCGTCCACCAGGATGCGGATCTTGGCGGCCTGGCGGGTTTCGCGCAGCAGCGAGACTTCGTTGAAAGCGCGCGCCGTCACCGTGCTGTCCTCAGTATGCGCCGTCATTTTGAGGGGATGGATCACCGCCCGTTCTGCGGCGGCCAGCCGCTCCAGCAGATCGTCCTGGTGATATTCGTTCATCAGGAAACCCACAGTGCCGCGGTTCATGCCGTAGATGGGTTTTCCCGCCGCTGTGAAAGCATGCAAGGTCTGCAGCATGAAGCCATCGCCGCCCAAGGCCACGATGATCTCGGCACCCTCCGGGCCAACGTCACCATAGCGGGAGCGCAATTCGCGCAGTGACTCTTCGGCCTGCGGCACGGCGGTGAAATGCAGTTTGGTCATGGCGGGACACTAGGCCCTGCCGCCGGAGTTTCCTAGCGCGGCCGCCTGTACGCCTGACATGGCCGCTCTGTGACCAGAACCTGCTTGACTCATGCATAACCCATCGGTTATTCGTCTAATCAATAACCGATTGGTTATACATCTATGTCGAATGCCCAAGACCTGCTTTTCCGGACGCTCGCCGATCCCACCCGGCGCGCCATCTTTGAGCGGCTGTGCCGCGAGGGCGAGCAGACGGTCGGGGCGCTGACCACCCGCGCCAAGGTCTCGCAACCGGCAGTCTCCAAGCATCTCGCTGTCTTGAAGCAGGCAGGCCTGGTGCGCGACCGGCACGAAGGCCGCCAAACCCACTACAGCGCCCAGCTCAGCGCACTGGCTCCGCTGATCGACTGGACCAGCCAGATGACCGGTTTCTGGCAAAGCCGGTTCGATCAACTCGAAGACTTGCTCAAAAGGATGGATCAATGACCGACACCGCCACCGAAACCCGTTCCGTCATCGTCGAACGGGAATTTCCCCACGCCCCTGAGAAGATCTGGCGCGCGCTGACCCAGCCGCATCTGATCACGGAATGGCTGCTGAAGAATGATTTTCAGCCGGTGGTGGGCCATCATTTCAAGCTGCGCGGCGATCCCCAGCCCGGCTGGAACGGCATCATCGACTGCAAGGTCTTGGTCGTAGAGCCCAACAAGACGCTGTCTTACACCTGGGTAGCGGGCGAAGCGGAGCTTGCGATCCGGAGCGTGGTGACATTCTCCGTCACACAAGCCGGCGCGGGCACCTTGCTGCGCATGGAGCAGACCGGCTTCAGGCCGGACCAGCAACGCAACTACCAGGGCGCCAAATATGGCTGGGCGCATTTCTTTGGTAGGCTTGAGCAGGTTCTGGAGAAACAGGGGTGAGCAAATCTCCTTCTCAGATGATAGACGCACGGATCAAGGAATTGGGCGACTGGCGCGGCGAACTGCTGGCCCGGTTGCGCGTCTTGATCAAGGACGCCGATCCCGATGTGGTCGAAACCTGGAAGTGGCGCGGCGTGCCGGTGTGGGAACATGACGGCATCCTCTGTACGGGCGAGACCTACAAGAGTGTGGTGAAGATGACCTTCGCCAAAGGTGCCTCGCTCAAGGACCCCGCGGGTCTTTTCAACTCCAGCCTGGAAGGCAATACAAGGCGCGCCATCGACTTTCAGGAGGGCGGGAAGATAAACGAGAAAGCCCTGAAGGCGCTCATTCGCGCCGCCGTCGCTCTGAACAAGGCCAAGGCCTGAAGGAGCGGGCTAACCGGCGGACGCCAAAGTGCCGCGCAGTTCATCCTGCGCGCTCTGGCGCGTGAAGCTGCTGAATACCGAATCCACCACCGCCATTTCGGAAGCGGGCAGGGACGGCTGCATGCCGCGCGCCTGGCGCGACAGGTTGAATACCGTGGCGAAGACGGCACGGTCGATGCCCACCGCACGACAGGACAGCGCCACCGCGCGGCAGCCGCCGCCATAGAAGGTTGCGCGGAAGGCGGAAATGTCTGTCTCCAACAAGCGCGCGAAAGCAAGGTCGAACAGGTCCAGTTGGCCCTGGCTCAGCACCCGCATCAGGAAACCGGCCTTGAGCTGCCCGCTATTGGCAAGTTTCTCGATCAGCTTCTGCGCGCTGTCGGCGGGGGCATCCTTGGACGGCGCGGGCTTGCTTTTGATGATCTGAAGTGCGTCGGTCAGGGCCGGCTCGACCCCCCCCTTTATCAGGGTAGCTGGCGCCAGCCGGTGATTGGTCTGGATGAAAGCCTTCAGCGCGTCCGACACCCATTCGCACATGCTGGTGGCGAGTTGCGGCGGCAGGTCCGGACGGCGCACCAGCGGTTCCTGCAATCCGGTGAGATTGCGCGATTTTTCCACCAGAGTCCTGTAGCTGGCATCGGAGATCCTGGCGGTGACATTGCGCACCAGCGCCATCAGGACGGATTCATTGTTGCTGGCGGCCAGGGCATCGGTAACCGCGACGCCGATATGCGGCCGCGCCGCCACCACCTCCTGATGCCCCACGTCGCAATGGGCGATCAGGTTGAGGACGTCGCTCTCGGTAAGCAGGGGGGAATTGAGGATCAGGGGGCGGGCGACTTCGATGCTGTCGTCCACCAGCAGCAGGATCAGGTCATGCGGCGCGGCACTGTCTTCGGCCAGCCGCTGGGCCAGCGCGATGCGGATCGCCATTTCCACATCGAAGGTGAGCTTGCGCAGGATCTCGCGCATCAGCTCGCGCTCGCGCTGGTTCAGCCCGGCACCCTGGATGCGATAAAGGGAGGCGACCGCGAGATAGATCTCTTCGCGGCTGGCTCCACCCTGCGGGTTGATCGCGAGCTGGGCCAAACGGCCCATGTCGCTCATGTCGTTTGCGGTAAGCCCCACTATGCTGCCCCATGCATTCTGCATCGGCCGCTTTTTGCAGCCTGCTGACTTTCTACCAGCAGGCCCTTAACACCCGCTTAAGGGTGCAACTTTCGTTCTCCATGCGTTCTGAAAGGGTGGGCTTACAGGCTGCGGCAGATCAACGGGCCGCCTTGGACAGCCACAGCCGTTTGAGGAAGCCAAGCGCGGGATCGGTGATGACATCGAAGGTCGAGGTGCTTTTGAAGGCCACGCCGATTTCCTCGCCCTTGTTCCAGATGAGCTTCGCCTCATGGAGCAGGCCGTCACGGACATTGATCAGATAGAATTCGGAAGGAAATTGCGCGCTTTTTCCCACCAGCAGCCGGGCGCCGCTTTCCGACAGATTGCGGATGGTGCAGTCAAAACTGTGCGCGCCTTTGGCAAAGGTAATAATACCCCGCAACAACACACGCTTGCGCGGCTTGGGCCGGCGCTCTGCGGGAGGAGGAGGCTGGTCATTATGCGTGACGTTCAGTGCTGGCCCCCAATGCAGATCGACGCGGGACGCGGTTGCCCAGCTGCTGCCGACGTTCTCTCGAACCCGCTTTCCGAAGCATCGTTCCACCGCAAATGATGAAGTCTGTCTATCCACCAGAACGGGCATTCGGCAAAGTTACCTTGCGACAATTTGCGACAAAGTTAACAATTGCCCTTCGCTCATGTATCAAAAGACGAAGTACCTCCTGTAAACATGTTCATAAGTCCTGTGCATAGATTTAGTCCCAGCCGGATTTTGGCTTAACGTTTCGCAATCCGTGGGAACCGGGGGCACAGTGGAACTGACGCAACAATCACAGGTGGTGTGGCCTGATTTTTTCGCGCAGCCCGAAGCGATTCGCACCAGCGAAGGAGAGCTTGAGGCGGTGTTCAAATCCCTGGGCCGCGCCTCCGTCCTGCATCTCGTGTCCGTACCGGAGCCTTTCGGCCTGCCGCCGCCGGACCGGCTTGTGGCCCGGCGCTGGTTGTCGCGCCAGGCTTTCGCCCGGCAATTCCACCGGGACATGATGATCGTCCTCACCCTGGTGGCGGTGGGACTGGCCCTGGCGCTTGCTTTTCTCAGCGTCTACCCGGCACTGGCCGGGGGAGCGGACGTCGGTGATTCCAACCGCAAGGCTGAACCGCCGGTGATGCGAAGCTCGCACTAGTCCCCCGGTTGGGCTCTTGCGCGCGCCATCCAAAACTGCGCTGCTTTTGCCATGCGAAAGAACCATCTGCTGGCGATAGACCAGGGCACCACCTCCACCCGCGCCATCCTGTTCGATGAGGAAGCACGCCCCCTGCGCAGCCATGCCGTGCCGCTGCGCCAGATCTATCCCGCCAATGGCTGGGTCGAGCACGATCCGCGCGAGATCTGGCAGGCGACCTTGGACTGCTGCCGTGCCGTGCTCAAAGGCGTGGGTGCGGAGAAGGTGGCAGCCATCGGCATCACCAACCAGCGCGAAACCTCGCTGATCTGGGACAGGAAAACCGGGGCGCCGCTGCACAATGCGATTGTCTGGCAGGACCGGCGCGGCGCGGCGCGCTGCGCGGAGCTGAAGAAGCGGAAATTGGAACCGAGCATCACCCGCAAAACCGGGCTGGTGTTGGATCCCTATTTCTCGGCCACCAAGCTGGAATGGCTGCTGAAGAACGTGAACGTGAAGGGACGGAGCGTCGGCGAAGCCCGTAGCGGCAGCGTACGGGCGAGCGACCAATATAAAAACATTGCTTTCGGCACCATCGACTCCTGGCTGATCTTCAATCTCACCAAGGGGCGTGTGCACGCCACGGATGTAACCAACGCCTCACGCACCTTGCTGTGGAACCTCAACACCCGCGACTGGGACAAGGACTTGCTCAAGCTGTTCGGCGTGCCGCGCGCCATTCTGCCGGAGGTGCGGGAAAGCCAGGACGATTTCGGCGTCACCGATCCCTTGCTGCTGGGCGCGCCCATCCCGATTCTGGGCGTGGCCGGCGACCAGCAGGCCGCCAGCTTCGGCCAAGCCTGCTTTTCCCCCGGCGATGTGAAATCTACTTACGGAACGGGGTGTTTCGCCCTGGTGAACACGGGACCGCGGGTGCCGCGGTCGGTGAACCATCTGCTGGCCACCGCCCTGGCCGGGAAGCAATATGCCATCGAGGGCAGCATCTTCATTGCCGGCGCCGTGGTGCAATGGCTGCGC
>Ga0157379_10004110_pt1 | contig 12415 bp, 5 predicted proteins | sample S25metaG_FD_121802 | JGI IMG/M metagenome (GOLD analysis project Ga0157379, IMG submission 121802) | Switchgrass rhizosphere microbial communities from Kellogg Biological Station, Michigan, USA - S2-5 metaG | ecosystem: Host-associated > Plants > Roots > Rhizosphere > Soil | place: USA: Michigan... | reverse complement strand
TCAGCCATATTCGCTCGGCGCGCTTATTTCTCGTAGGTGGCGGTGACCACCGTCTTGAAATATGCGCGCCGAGCGAATATGGCTGATGGCCGACAAGCGACCAGACCAGCGCGCCCCCGAGTGCTCTCAGCTCTATGCCATGAGTTGTTGCCTGTGCTTCCGGGCATCCACCGTTTGCCATTGACTATCAGCCATCAGCCATCGGTCACCAGCCATCAGATGATTCGTGTCCTCGCCATCCCGCTGACCCTCGCGCTGGCACTCGTCGCCCCGGCGATGCTCGCCGCCCAGGTGCCAACGCCTGAGTCGCACTTCGGATTCCGCATCGGCGCCGATCGTCAAATCGCCGCCGCCGCCGAGATCGAGGCCTACTTCGAGCTCGTGGCGGCGCGCTCGAATCGCGTTGTCGTCACCGACGTCGGCCCGACAACCGAAGGTCGTCGCACGATCGCCGCAATCATCAGCGCCCCCGAGAACATTCGGCACCTCGCGGAAATCCGCGCGGCGAACCAGCGTCTGGCCGATCCGCGCGTGCTGCTGCCGGACGAGGCGCGGCGCATTGCCGCCACTCACAAGGTCGTGCTCGCGATCGGCAACGGTATTCACGCGTCGGAGATCGGCGGGAGTCAGGCGGCCAACGAGCTGCTGTATTCGCTGGCGACCAACACCGATGCCGAGACGCTGGCCGTCCTCGACAACGTCGTCATCGTGCTCCTGCCCTCGCTCAATCCGGACGGACACCGGCTGGTCTCAGAGTGGTACGAGCGAACGAAAGGCACGGCGTTCGAAGGGGCGCCGATGCCGTGGCTGGACCAGAAGTACGCCGGTCACGACATCAACCGCGACGCCTTCATGATGAACCTGGCCGAGAGCCGCAACCTGGCGCGGTTCTTCTACACCGAGTGGCACCCGCAGATCTTCCTCACCATGCACCAGATGGGAAGCAGTGGACCGCGGATGATGGTGCCGCCGATGTCGGATCCGATCGATGCCAACTACGATCCGGCGATCTGGCGCGAGGCAGCGCTGCTTGGCGGTGCGATGGCGCTGGAGCTTCAACGCGACGGCCGCTCGGGCGTCGCCTCGAACATGATCTACGACTATTACTGGCCGGGCTACGAAGATTCCGCACCGCTCGGCCACAACACCATCGGACTGCTGACCGAAGTCGCCAACGCCAGCCTGGCCACGCCGCTCACGATCTCGGCCGCAGACCTTCGCGCGCAGAAGGGGCTGCCGCTCGACTCGCCAAGAATCAATTTTCCCGATCCCTGGCCGGGTGGCCGATGGAGCCTTCGCGACATCGTCGAGTACGATCTCAGCGCAGTGCGTGGCCTGTTGCACGCAGTCTCGGCGTATCGTGAACGGATCGTCGCGACCTTCTACGACATGGGTGCGCGCGCCGTCGACGCCGGCCGGCGCGGCGGGCCGTTCGCGTTCGTCATTCCACCAGAGCAGTTCGACGTCAGCGCGGCCCGGAAGCTCGAGGAGTTGCTCCTTCAAGGCGCCGTCGAGATCGATCGCGCGCTCGACCCTTTCGTCGCCGACGGCACGTCATATCCGGCGGGGAGCGACATCATCTTATTGGCGCAGCCGTACCGCGCCTACGTCAAGACGCTGCTCGAGCGACAGCGGTATCCGATTCAACGTTCGTCGCCGGCCGTCTCGCCGGACCGGCCGTATGACGTCGCCGGCTGGACCTTGCCGGCGCAGATGGGGGTCGAGGTCCGAACGATCGAACGCACGTTCGCGCCGCCCCGCCTGACGCGCCTCTCGATCGCGACATTCACGCCGGCCACCGTGCAGGGTGAGCGCCAGCCGGGGTACTACATCGTCGACGCTCGCGGCAACGGCGGGGCGGTTGCCGTCAACCGCCTCGTTGCTGCCGGGGCGACCGTGTCGTGGAGCACCCGCGCGCTCGAAGCCGACGGCTACGTGTACGCGCCGGGTTCGATAGTCGTGGCGCACTCGAAGGAAGTTCAACCCGTTGTCGAATCGATCGCCCGTGGGCTCGGCCTTCGGGCCGCCGGCATCAAGAGCAAGCCCGCCGGGATACTGACGACGATCGGTGCGGCGCGGGTCGGGTTGTACAAGCCGTGGATGGAGAACGAGGACGAAGGGTGGACGCGGTGGCTGCTGGAACAGCACGAGTTCCGCTTTCGCACGATCATGGACGCCGAGATGCGCGCGGGCGGCCTGAAGCGCCAGTACGACGCCATCATCCTGCCTTCGGCCTCCGCTCAACAACTTCGCTACGGAAATTCGCTGGATGGTTTGCCGCTCGAATATGTCGGCGGCCTGGGTGAATCGGGAATTGCCGCGCTCAAGGCTTTCGTCGAGTCGGGTGGAACTCTGATCTGTCTCGATGAAGCGTGCGCGCTGCCGATCGAAGAGCTCAAGCTGCCGATTCGTGACGTCGCGCTCGACGCCCGCGCCGACGCCTTCTTCTGTCCCGGGTCGCTGATCACGCTCGACCTCGATCCGCTTCAGCCGGAGACCTACGGCATGCCGTCGCGCACGGCGGCGTTCTTTGCGTCCAGCTCGGCGTACGAGATCAGCAGAGGTGCCGCCGGCGTTCGGGTCGGCGCACGGTACGGCTCACGCGATTTGCTGATCAGCGGGTGGCTCGAAGGCGAGCAGGTCATTGCAGGACGTCCGGCCGTCGTCGACGTGAAGGTCGGCGCCGGCCGCGTCGTGCTCCTCGGCTTTCCGGTTCAACATCGCGGACAGACCCACGCGACCTTCCGCCTTCTGTTCAACGCCATTTTCACGGCGAGCTGACGCGGTTCGAACGGCGAACGTCCGGCTACGCATTTCTCCGGGCTCCCCTTATCGACACGCCGGATGCTGACAGCCGCAACGAAGCTCGATCTGTTGTCCCGCTTCCTTGCAGTGTTCGCTGCAGTACTTCCCATGAGGACCGTTCTTCTGGACGGTGCATTCGCAACTGGGGTGCGCGCACTTGTTGATATCAGCCATAAGCGACTCACCTCCGCCGGTCACTTTACGCTTCTGACGCAAGGATCACAACGGCTGCGACGCATCGCCGACGACCCCGACCCACCTTCAATTCATCTTCGCCCGCACCTGGTTCGGCAAGCGCAACGCCGCGCAGGAGTTGCTCGACGCATCGCGGACGCGGGCGCCGGCAGAGGCGCTGGTTGCAGAGATCTTTCGATCAACGTGGCCGTCAACGTGTCTGCATCGTCCAACTCCCGACTTCAACCGACCGTGACGTTGAGATCCAACGAGTCAGAGTGAAGCTGTCGGCGGGCCCGCCTGCGCCGAACGCTTGAGCACTGCGCTCCGTTGGCACCCCCGTTGCCTTCGACCACCTCGATCGGTAGCTCACGTGCGGACATTACGGGAGTTTCCCGCGATCGCGCGGCGCGGGCCGCATTTTTCGAACACCGGACGAAAGACCAGGTATGCAGATTCCGCAATCCATACACGCCGGAGACCTTCTCGAAATCCGTCGTCATCGTTGGCATGTGCTCGACGTTCGCGCGTACGAGCGCTGCCAGCTGCTGACGGTGACGGGAGCGGGTCCCGCCAACGTCGCGACCCAACGGCAATTTCTCGTGCCGATCGAAGTCATCGCGCCGCTCGATCGTGCGCGAGCACCGCGCGTCGTTCGACCGCGCCGTTGGCGGCACGCCTGCCGCGAACTGCTCGCCGAGTGCACGGCGCCGGGCGGTCTGCGCGCCGCGCGGCGGGCGCGGATCGAACTGCTGCCCCATCAACTCGAGCCAGCATTGGCGGTCGTGCGCGGCCTCGGCTCGCGCGTGCTGCTGGCCGACGATGTCGGGATGGGGAAGACGATCCAGGCCGGCCTGATCATCAAGGAGCTGCAGGCGCGAGGACAGGCGGACCGAATTCTGATCGTGACGCCGTCCGGGCTGCGCGATCAATGGCGCCTCGAGCTCGCGGACCGCTTTGCGATCGGCGCCGAGGTGGTTGACTTCCGCGAGATTCGACGCCGATGCCTGACGGTTCCCGTCGGACTGAATCCTTGGATCACCACGCCGATCGCCATTGCGTCGATCGACTATTTGAAGCGGCCCGAGGTTCTGCAATCGGTACGCGCGTGCTGGTGGGACGTGGTGGTTCTCGATGAAGCACACGGGGCCGGGCGTGATAGCGATCGGTGGGCCTCCGTGTCAGCGCTTGCCGCCCGAGCCGCGTACGTCGTCCTGCTGACGGCGACGCCTCACAACGGCGATCCGCGCGCGTTTGCGGCGCTGTGTCAGATCGGTGCGCTCGACGATACGCTGCTGGTGTTCAGGCGCACGAGAGCGGCGGTCAGTCTCGGCGCGGGACGGCGCGTTCGTCGGCTGCAGGTTCGGGCCAGCCCCGCCGAAACGCGGATGCACGCGCTGCTTGCCGATTTCACCCGCGCTGTCAGATCCGAACACGGATCGTCCGACGCGTGGCTGGCGCTGTCGGTTCTGCACAAGCGGGCGTTTTCAAGCGCCCGGTCGCTCGAGCTGACGGTGCGTCGCCGTCTCGACACGCTCGGGCCGGCGGCGGTTGACGGCCTTCGCCAGATGGCGCTGCCGCTCACCGACCAGGCGGGCGAGTTCGACGCCGCCGACGACTCACCGGACTGTCTCGCCGCCCTGGGACTCGCCGATTCAGGCCGCGAACGACTGCTGTTGGGCGCGCTTCGTGATGCGGCGCAGCGAGCCAGCGCCGGTGAGACCAAGCTGTTGGCGCTAGGGCGGCTGCTCAGACGTGTCGCGGAGCCGATCGTGATCTTCACCGAGTTCCGCGACACCTTGCTGCACGTCCGCGAGGCGCTTCGGCAGCCGGTGCTGATGCTGCACGGCGGCATGACGCGCGATGAACGGCGGACCGCTGTCGACGATTTCTCCAACGGGCGGTGTCGAATTCTGCTGGCGACCGACGCGGCCGGTGAAGGGTTGAATTTGCACCACCGCTGCCGATGCCTGATCAATCTCGAGCTGCCGTGGAATCCGACCCGTCTCGAGCAGCGAATCGGCCGCGTCGATCGCATCGGCCAGCGGCGCAGGGTACACGCCGTCCATCTCATTGCGAGAGATACAGGCGAATCGCGAGTGCTCGCTCGCTTGAAAGCGCGAATCGCCCGTGCCCAGCAGGACATCGCGGCCGCCAACCCGCTTGACGATGATGAGCGCGACGTCGCCAGATCCATCATCGACCCGGACGGCGATGAGATCTGCGAGCGTCCCGCCGCCGCCGACGAGATCCCGCCGCCGAGCCCGGTGCTCCAGCATGTCGACCTTCGCGGCGAGGCCGCAGCCGAGGTCCAACGCCTTGAAGCCGCCCGGGCAATGTCGGACGAGGCGGGCGCTCGAGCGGTTGCGTCGCTGGCTGCCACCGGGCCTTGGGCGGCACGGACCCGTCTCGGGCAGTCGCGTGCGCGGCTGGGCGGTCGCGTGCTCGCGATCCTGCGAATCGACTCGGAAGACGCCAGCGGCCGCCTGATCGACGCGATGCTGGTGCCGGTCACGATTGCGCTGACCCATCGCGCACGGGTCGGTTCAGATCAGTTGAACGCGCTGCTGCGCGGCCTTGGCACCGAACTGCAGAGGCGCGCGGAAGACGCGAGCCGGCGAAATCGCGAACTGGCGGCGGAGGTGATGCACAACCTCCTGGCGCGACGGGTGACTCGTGAAAAGCAAATCGCGCAGACAGTACTCGGTGCGGCACGAGGGGCCGTTCAGGCGGGGCTATTCGATCGTCGCGCCGAGCGGGCGGCCTTCGCCGACAGCAGCGCGGCCGGAGAATTTGCGGCCGACAGTGCCGGTCGACTCCGAGCGCTCGAACGAAGCGAGGCGGTATCCCTGCGCCCCGCGCGGCTGCTCCTGGTGTTGGTACCCTGAGGTGCTCCCGGGATTCAGCGGCCGTCTCGTCTCCGAGTATTTCCTCGAAACCGAGTTGTCCGGCCCGGCGTCGGAGTCGGCCGGTTCAGTAGTCGATCTGGCGCGAGCCCGCCTTCGCGCTTGGCGCCGCGCCTGCAAATGGCTGGGGCCTGCATCGACGGTTCAGGCGGTGTTCGAGGCCGCGGCGGTGCCGCTCGTGGACACGTTGGGCTTCGATGCGCCGGCTCAAGTCGAACGAGCCCAGAGGTGCGTGGTCGCGACGATTCGGGCGGCGCGAGAGCCGCTGGTGCTGCTCGTCGCTGCCTGGGACGAGCGGCTCGATCCGTTCTGGCGGACCGCCGTGACCGAAGCGATTCGCCGCTCCGCCGCGTGGTCGATCCTTTTCAATGGCACCCGTCTCCGGGTCGTGGAAGTCGATCGACTCTACACCCGCCGGTTCGTGGAGTTCGAAATCGATCAGGCACTCGACGAGGAACGTACGTGCGCCGCCTTATGGGCGCTGGTGCACGCGACCGCCTTCTACGCCGGTTCGAATGACGATCGGACCCGAATTCGTTCACTCGTCGAGCGATCGGATCGGCATGCGTCGAGCGTGTCGCGATCCTTGCGGGATGGCGTCCTGGCCGCATCGGCACACGTGCTCGGTGCGCTGCTGCATCCCTCGGCGAAGTCGAGCGCGTCGGCGTCACTCGCTGATTCCTTCGAGCAGTCGTTGACGGTCGTCTACCGGCTGCTGTTTCTGCTCTTTGCCGAGGCGCGCGGTCTCGTACCGCTGTGGCACCCCGTCTACCGAGACGGCTACAGCATCGACTCGCTGCGGGCGCTGGCCGAGCAGCCTCGAGCGGCGCTGGGGTTATGGGATACCTTGCAGGCAATCTCGCGCTTGGCGCACAGCGGGTGCCGGGCGGGCGATCTCCGGGTCACGCCGTTCAACGGTCGTTTGTTCGCGCCTGCCCGAACCCCATTGGCCGATCGTCGCGATCTGGACGACGAAGCGGCGCGGAGCGCGGTGCTGGCGCTCTCGACCCGGCCGGCGCCAGGCGGGGCCGGCCGCGAGCGCATTGCCTACCGCGATCTCGGCGTCGAGCAACTCGGCGCGGTGTACGAAACGCTGCTCGACTACGAGCCGCGGATCGATCGCAGGCCGTCCTCGTCCGCGCTGTCCCCTCTGTCAGGCCATAAGATCGTCGGGAGCTCCACGCGAGCATGGCGCCCGGAGCGCGGCGCGCCACGACCGCGCCACGCTGGTGTTTCGCTGGTTCGGAGTGGAGGCGTTCGCAAGGCGACCGGATCGTTCTACACCCCGCAACCGCTTGCAAACTATCTCGTGCGCCGTACGCTCGGTCCATTGGTCCACGCGGCCGCGCCCGACGACATCTTGAAGCTCCGGGTGCTCGATCCCTCGATGGGCAGCGGCGCGTTCCTGGTCGCCGCCTGCCGTTTTCTTGCGGAGGCCTACGAGACCGCGCTGCTCAGGGACGGCGCCTGCGGATCCGGCGACTTCGGCGAACGCGAGCGCGTCGCGGCCAGGCGGACGATCGCCGAGCGATGCTTGTACGGCGTCGACGTCAACCCGATGGCAGTGCAGCTCGCCCGACTCTCACTCTGGCTGGCGACGCTGGCCGCCGATCGGCCTCTGACGTTTCTCGATCATCATCTCCAATCGGGCGACAGCCTGCTCGGAACCTGGCTCTCGCGAATGCGGCGCGCCCCGATCCTCCGATCGACCCGTCGCGCCAACCAAGAGGATCTGCTGCCGTTGTTCGACGACACCGCGGTCGTACACGCGCTCAAGGCGGCGTTGCCGGTCCGCTTCAGCCTGGCCGAACTGCCCGGCGACACGATCGAGCAGGTGCGAACGAAGGAGCGAGCGCTCGCCGGGCTGAATGCCCGCGGCACGCTGCTGTCGCAATGGAAGCGGATCGCCGATGTCTGGTGCGCGCCCTGGTTCGGTGGTGGCGATGTCACGGTTCCGGCGTCGGCATTTGGCGCCCTTTCGGATGCGATTCTTGCCGGCGCCGGAGCGTTGCCGGACCGAGCCTCGCGTCAGTACCTGGAGGCGGCCGCCGCCATTGCCCGGTCGCATCGTCTCTTTCACTGGGAGCTCGAATTTCCTGAGGTCTTCTTCAGTGCCGATGGCCGCCGTCTTCCTGTCGCCGGCTTCGACGCCGTGATTGGCAATCCGCCCTGGGACATGGTTCGGGCCGACACCGGCTCCTGCGCGAGTCGCCCGCCCGCGCGTGGGTCCGCGGCTGCTGTGGTCCGCTTCACCCGCGACTCGGGCGTGTATCTCGCACAATCGGTCGGCCACGCCAACCGCTATCAGTTGTTCCTCGAGCGCTCGATCGCGCTGGCGAAAGCCGGCGGCCGAATCGGGATGGTGTTGCCGTCCGGCCTGGCGACCGATCAGGGAAGCGCGGCGTTGCGCCGGCACCTGTTCGCAGAATGCGACGTCGAAGCCCTGGTCGGCTTCGACAATCGGCGCGGCCTGTTTCCGATTCATCGCAGCGTACGATTTCTACTGCTCACCGGCGCCCGCGGCACGGCGACCCGGTCGATTGCGTGCCGGTTTGGCGAACACGACCCGGCGCCGCTCGAGGCGATCGCGGACGAGTCGCCGCACACATCGGCGTGGTTCACCGTCCGCGCCACGCCTGCCTTGCTGCAGCGGCTGTCGGGCGACGGCCTGGCGATTCCCGACGTGCGCGGCGCCATGGACGTCGCGATCCTCGAGCGGGCGGCTGCGTTGTTTCCGCCGCTTGGAAGCTCGGAGGGATGGAAGGCTCGCTTCGGCCGGGAGCTGAACGTCACCGACGACCGCGAGCACTTTGGACCACCGGGCCGCGGATTGCCGGTCGTCGAGGGCAAGCAGATCGAACCCTTTCGCGTCGATCTGCACGCGGTTCGCTTCAGTCTGTCCGCCGACAAGGCCAGGCGTCTTCTCGAAGGCGGCCGCTATAGCCACAGACGCCTTGCGTACCGTGACGTCGCCAGCACCACCAATCGGCTCACGTTCATCGCCGCGCTGCTTCCCGCGGGCTGCGTCTCGACGCACACCGTGTTCTGCCTGCGCACGCCTCTGTCGCGGCTGGAGCAGGAATACCTGTGCGGCCTTTTCAATAGTTTTGTGGTGAACTACTTCGTGCGGCTCCGCGTCACCACGCACGTGACGACGGCGGTTGTCGAGCGATTGCCGGTACCGGCCCGCGACGACTTTCCGCGGGCTGTTCGCGAGATTGCGGGGCTGGCCCGCATTCTCGGCCGACGCCACGACGCGCACTCCTTTGCCCGACTTCAAGCGCTGGTAGCGATCCTCTACCAGCTGAGCGCGTCCGAGTTCGAGCACATCCTCGACACATTTCCACTCGTGCCGCGGACCACCCGGGAGGCGGCGCTTCGCGCGCTGACCGGCGCGTCATCCCATCCACGGGCGTGATCCGCGAACCACTTGGCCAAGATGGTACTAACCAGCAGCCGTAGCTCTGCTCAAGTCGGCCGCGAGTGTCCTTGAACCACAAAGCACACGAGGCGCACCAAGGCTGTCGTCGTTCCTCTCGGCGAGTCCCGACGCTCCACTACCCGGCAATCCTCTTACTGAACACATCGTAGGCGCCTGGCGATTGCGCATTCCACCACGCGATGAAACCGTTTGAAGCCTGTTCGAGATTCCGATACACGAGGGGGTTGCCGAACGACTCGCGGAGGGCAGGCACCAGACCGCGCAGCCGCTCCCACACGAACAGCATCTCGCCGCCGCTCTGATAGAACAATTCCGGGTTCAGCACGCCGCTCGTGACGAAGGAGGCCACCATGTCCCAGTACGTCACCAGCATGCGGAACGACGCGTTCTCGTCGCTTCCGGGCGGACACAAGGCGTAAAACGCCTCGATCGTTTTGACCTTGAACGAGGTGGCGAACCACGTGCGCGCCTGACGCATCCGCTCTTCCCGGCGCAGCTCGTACAGCTTGATCATCAAATTGACATCGTCGTAGGTCGCGTGCCGCAGGTCGCTCGCCATGTCACCATCCTTCCATGTGTCACTTTACAACTCTTGGAACGGATGAATAATAGCCATAAGGACTGATGTGATCGATCCCGACGATCTCGACGCGCTCGTCGTCGAGCTCAACGCCGGCGCGGCCCGGCCGACCGCCGACGGACACACCGCCAGACTCCGCGGCTGGCTCGAGCGTGTGGTCGATCAATCTGCCAGCGACCTGCTGCTCGTCGCCGGGGCGCCGCCGTTGATTCGCGTCTCGGGCAGCGTCGTTCCGCTTCCGGAGGGTCCGCTCGGCGGCGAAGAAATTGCCGACGCGCTCGTCTCAGCGCTCCCGCCCCATGCCCGGAAGGCGTATCGCGACACAGGAATCGCCGACGCGTCGTTCCGTACGCCCGACCTCGGCCGCTTCCGCATCAATTTGCATCGCGAGCGCGGGCGCGCCGCCGCGGCGATCCGCCGGTTACCCTCGATCGTGCCGCGGCTGGCGACACTCGGTCTCCCGCCAGGCGTCGAAGGCCTGACAAAAATCCCCCGCGGGCTGGTTCTGGTCGGCGGCCCGACCGGCTCGGGCAAGACCACGACGCTCGCCGCGCTGGTCAACGAAATCAACCTCCGCGAGCCGCGTCACATCATCACCATCGAGGATCCGATCGAATACGAGCATCAGCACCGCCGCGGCGTCGTCGAGCACGTGGAGATCGGGATCGACGCGCCGGATTTCCCGACCGCCTTGCGTGCCGCGCTCCGTCAAGCGCCAGACATTATTGTCGTCGGCGAGATGCGCGATCCCGAGACGATGCAGATGGCGCTGGCGGCCGGAGAAACCGGTCACCTCGTCTTCTCGAGCCTGCACACGACCGACGCAGCGTCGACGGTGGCGCGGATCGCCGATTCGTTTCCGCTCGAGCGCCAGAACACCGTGCGCCAGGAACTTGCGATGGCACTGGCCGCCATTCTGGTGCAGACGCTACTACCCAGAGTGGGCGGCGGAGTGGTCCCCGCGGCGGAACTCCTGATGGTCGGGTACGGCGCGAGACAACACGTGCGAAAGAACGCCGTACACCATCTCCATCAGGAAATCACGATCACCCGAAAGAACGGATCGTTCACGCTCGAGGAGTCGTTGGCGGATCTCGTGAGGCAGGGGCTGGTCGATCGGAAGGAGGCGTCCGCCCGCGCCGGCCACCCAGAGGAGCTCGAGCGGCTGCTTGGCTGAGCGTTATACACTGAGCCACACATATGAGCCCCGACACGACGCCGCCCACCAAAATCACCTACGCCACGATGAGTGGGGATCGACTGGCCGACCTGCATCTGGCGCTCGATCGCGCGATCGAGGACGCAAAGACCACATTCGGCCAACGCTATCCGCTGATGATCAACGGTGGTGCCGTTTACGCAGCCAGCGAGCTCGAGGATCGGAGTCCCATCGACACCCGGATTCTTCTGGGTACGTTTCAGATGGCCGGGCGCGAGCACGTGCGCGACGCGGTATCGGCGGCTCGCGCGGCGTACCCTGCGTGGAGTGCGCGTCCCTGGCGCGAACGCGTGGCACTGCTTAGAAAAGCGGCCGACGGGATTCGCGGCCGCCGCTGGGAGCTGTCGGCGCTGATGGGCTATGAGGCCGGCAAGAACCGGCTCGAATGCGTGGGCGACGTCGAAGAGTCGGCCGACCTCATCGAGTACTACTGCCATGAAGTGGAGTCGCACGAGGGTTTCAGCACGAGACTGGGCAGCCTCGGTCCCAATGAGGAGAACTCCAGCGTGCTGCGGCCGTACGGTGTCTGGGCGGTGATTTCGCCGTTCAACTTTCCACTGGCGCTGGCCGCTGGTCCGGCCGGTGGGGCGCTGGTCGCGGGCAACACCGTCGTGTTCAAGCCGGCGTCGGCCACGCCGATGCTTGGCTACGCACTCTACGACGTGATGGCCGCTGCGGGAATTCCTTCGGGGGTCTTCAACTTCATTACCGGCGGCGGACGCACGGCCGGGCAGGAGCTCGTCGACAATCCCGGCGTGGACGGGATCGTGTTCACCGGCTCGAAGGACGTCGGAATGGGCTTGATTCGCGACAACGCCGCTCGCGCCATCCCGCGGCCGCTGATCATCGAGATGGGCGGCAAGAATCCGGCGCTCGTCATGCCATCGGCCGATCTCGATAAGGCGAGCGATGGCGTCTGGCGTTCGGCGTTCGGTGCACAAGGACAGAAATGCTCCGCGTGCTCCCGCGTCTACGTGAGCAAAAAGATTCGCGACGAGTTTGTCCGCCTGCTGGTCGAGAAGACGAAGCGGATCAAAATCGGTAACCCGTTGAATCGCGACGTCTACCTCGGCCCGGTGATCAACGAAGACGCGGTCAGAGTCTACGAGCGCGCGATCGAACGGGCACGGCAGGATGGTGGCCGGATCCTCACCGGCGGCCGGCGGCTGACCGACGGTGATCTTGCTCACGGCTACTTCGTCGAGCCGACGGTGATCGACGGCCTGCCTGCCGGTCATCCGCTTTTTTCCGAGGAGCTGTTTGTCCCGATCACCGTCGTCGGCGATGTG
>Ga0157379_10004106_pt1 | contig 12424 bp, 13 predicted proteins | sample S25metaG_FD_121802 | JGI IMG/M metagenome (GOLD analysis project Ga0157379, IMG submission 121802) | Switchgrass rhizosphere microbial communities from Kellogg Biological Station, Michigan, USA - S2-5 metaG | ecosystem: Host-associated > Plants > Roots > Rhizosphere > Soil | place: USA... | reverse complement strand
TTGGCGGCGGGGCGAGAGAGGCGGCATTAAGGATCTGGACAGTTTGGGGATACAAACAGTAACCGCGAATTTGTCCTGGCCGATCCTCCGTAGGGAGGATTTGAGGAAGTGGATTCCCATCCACTCCCTCCTCTGATTTTTTCTCAAGCCGTGTGGGGTGGACACTCTTGTCCGCTTCTTTGACTTTCTGCTTTGCGTCAACAGCAGCGCGGCATCGATTCCGCACCAAATACAGAATTCACTTCAAAAACGGCGGACATGAGCGTCGCCCCTACATCGGGGGGATCAGTTTACATCTTGAAGCATGGCGTAGGTGAAGCCGCCCGACGGGTTGTTCAAGCCTACGAATGTCCGAACCTGGCCGGAGCTGAAGGTGAGCGTGCCGGTGTCGACGACGGCGAACTTCTGGCCTACCGCGGTGAGTTCGATTTCGTAGTTGGCTGCGGCCAGAGACTGATAGGCCGCGGTCACGCCAAAGCTCAGATTGCTGATGGTGGGACTGACAGTCGTCAGTGCGGTCCCCGGGGTCACGATGTAGACGTCGGTGGGTCCCAGGTTCGGCGAGGCGTTGATCAGGCGAATCTTGAAATCACCCGAAGCCGGTGCCGAGTTGTTATCGGTGAGGACCAGGTTCGCAATGGATGAGGAAAAGTTGTTAGAGATGACGGTTGTGTCGGAGCCGGAGGCGAAGCTGATGGACTGCTGGAGAAGCGTGGTGCTTGATCCTGAAGGCTCAATCCCAATCTGATGGGAGCCGGATTTTTCTGAGAGGTACCCGGTGCTGGTGCCGTATGCAAGGTTACTCGACACGGAGGTGCTATCTACCAGTACGTTGAGACTGGATTCGTCCGGGACTGCATTCATCAGACGGAAGCGAGTGTTTCCGCCCGAACCGCATCCCACCAGAACAAGGATTGTCCCCAGACCCAGGATGCAGACGTACAACGACATCAATCGTACGATTCGTCCCACCGTTTCACCCCTTAGGTTTTGCAAGTTTGGAATTACGCGCGAGCAAAAACCGACTGATGCAGAGGGTCAAAGACGGAGTTGCAATGTATGAGTAAAGAGTGCGTCAAGCCAGGTAAAGTCTTGTAAAACGGCCGTCTATCGCCGGTCTCAGTCGTCACTATGGATAGTCGTCGCTATCGACGGGCTGACGACCGAAGACTGGTGACTGACGACGGCTTTACGAAGTTTTACGTGACTTTACCAAGTCTTTACTCTGTTGCGGGTTGCGAAGTGTTCTAACTAGCTGAACGCACTTTTCCGGGAGCCGAAAACTTCCGAGTAGTTATGCGAATCATGAATTGGAGAGTTACCAATATGTGGAATTCGATAGCACCGAAGGGATCTTGTTTCGGTCGGAGCGGGCGCAGATCGTGGTTTGCCACCGCATTTCTGGCAGGGTTGCTTAGCCTTGGTTTGGGCGCCGGCAATGCACTTGCCCAAGATGCGCAGGATGCACCGCCGCCACCGTCCGGCCAGCAAAACGGACAGGGGGCGGGACGGGGAATGGGCCGTCGTCCGATGGAGAGCGTGGACGATCAGATCAAGCACTTGAGCAAGAAGTTAAACCTGAGCGATGACCAGCAGGCGAAACTGAAACCCATCCTGGAAGATCAACGCAAACAGATGGAAGCGATCCACAGCGATACGTCACTTTCCCGCGCGGACCGGTTCAGCAAGATGCAGGCCCTGCGGCAAAGCTCCGACGCTCAGATCAAGGGCGTGTTGAATGAAGAACAGCAGAAAAACTTCGACAAGATGCGTGCTGAACAGCAAGACCGGATGAAGCAGTGGCGCAGGGGAGGCGACAACGCTCCTCCACCGCCTCCGCCTTCCGGTGGCACTCCGGATCCGCAACAGTAGCGCGGGGTCCAAACCAAGTTTTCTCCCAAGCCTCTGGGCCCGGCAACTCTTTTGCGTCGCCCGCAAGAGTTGACGGATTCAGGGGCTCCCTTTTTGTGGCGACTCTGAGGTGGTCTATCGGATCGAGCCTGCCGCGGTCGCTTTCGCGAAGGCGCTACGCGGATTGAGTTGCAGAGCCTGGCGCAGCGCCTTCTCGGAGTTTCCGGCGTCTCCACCCTTGCGATAAGCGATAGCAAGCCACACAAAATTCTCATCGTTCCCGGGATCGAAGTGGGTAGCTTTGAGAAAATTCTCGATGGCCTTACCGACGTCGCCGCCGAACATCTTTGGTGCATAAAGGTACTGCCGTCCCAAACTGGCGTGTGCAACAGCGTCATTGGGCGCAAGGTCCAATGCTTTCTTGTTCTCCGCAACTATCTTGGGGCCGAATCGCGGACCGCCAAGAAGTGCTCCCAGGCTTATCTTGCGGCCGTAGAGATCGGCGAGCAAGCTGTGCGCAGCGGCTGATTTGTCATCCAATGCAAGGCAGTGTTGCACGGCGGCGATGGCGTCCCCGAGCGCTTGCTCTGCGCGCATGTTCTCGTGGCGGGCCGCATAGGAGTTCGTGAGATAGGAGTTGGCTCGTGCCAATTGATAGAAGTAGGCAGGCTTCTTGCTGGTTTGCACAAGGCGGGAAAAGTAGATCTTGGCATCAGTCAGAGGCTTTTCTTCCAACGTCGTTCGGCCCTCTTCAAGGAGACGCAAGCCATCCGCCAAAACCGAATCCGGCGCCTGGGCGAGACCCAGGCAGGAAAACAGGAGGAGAAAAATCGCTTGCAGCCGCATTCCACTCAAAATTGTAGCGCCCGGGGGTGCCAGGCGCATCAAGTCGCCCTTCGTTGGTTCCGACGGCAATTGCGCCGACCTTATTTTGCCTGCGGCATCTCGCACATGAGGGCCAGGAGGTTCTGGTCCGGGTCGCGGAAGAAAGTCATCCACAGATCGTGAGTCGGCATTTTGGCAATCAGGTGAGGCGCGTCCTCAAAGTGCACGCCGCCGCTGAGCATCTGCCGGTGCGCGCTCTTGATGTCAGGTACAGTAAAGTACAGAACCGAGCTGGGATGGTCGAACTCGCGCTTCTCCGGAGGGCTGAGCATGAGGCGCACGCCGCCACAGTCGAAGAAAGTCAGGGCGCCGGTGGTGAACAACAGCGGGAGTCCAAGAATGTCCCGGTAGAATGCGGTGGCACGGTCGAGGTCGTGAACGTTGATTGCGATCTGGCCGAGTCGCGAAATTCCAATGGGCAGGGTTGTGGCAGTCATGGCGGGCAGCCTCCAAAGCGAATTGTTAGTATAGCTAACTATATTTCATGACCGAACGCAAGCACAAAAAAACATCTGTGCCGAAGGCGTCCGCCATTGCCGACCGGCTGCATTCGGCGGCCATTCATCTGCTGCGTCGAGTGCGCAAACAGGATGCCGCCACGGGCGAAGGCCCGGCCCGGCTCTCGGCATTGTCGGTGCTGGTTTTCGGGGGGCCAATGACGCTCGGCCAGCTGGCGGCGGCCGAGCAGGTGAAGCCTCCAACCATGAGCCGCATCGTTACCGGCCTGGAAGAGAGCCGCCTGGCGGAGCGCCTGACGGATGCGAAGGATGCTCGCAGGGTGCGGATTCGTGCCACCCCGAGTGGCGAGCGCCTGCTGCATGAGGGCCGGCGGCGCAGAATCGAATATCTGGCAAGCCACCTCGACGCTCTCGACCGCGGAGATCTGGCTACTCTTGATGAGGCGGTTCAATTGTTGGAGGGAGTCCTGCGCGACTGGCCGTCGGAAAAGTGACGGCCGATTTCAAAGCCAGTGCGGGCCGCGCAGATGCTCTCCTCTGCCATGGAGCGGCGATTGCCGGAGCCCACAGGCCGGCTCAGCGTCGAGCGGCCGAATGGCCCGCGTTCTGAAGTCGGGCTGTGAGGAGGGCTATTTCCGCCGGCCGACGGGTTTCTAGGCCAGGTTTACGTAGTTCCCCATCCGAACACTACCAGGCACTCATAACTAAATAATCCCAACAGGTCATCGTAAAAACGAGCCCTGTGACCGAGAAATCGGCACATGGCTTTTTTATTTGCTCGCACCAATCAGCTCTCAGCGGTCAACCCAAACATTCGTGGGCCGGACTGACATTGGGTGTTCTGGCGGCTGATGCTGACAGCTGAGAGCTGAAGAGGTAGTGGTCGAAACCACAATGGAAGAAGTGGGAAAGGGCCACTATCTGGGGATGAAGTGTCTTTTCGAGATGGTCGGTCTTTACCCCGGCGATCGCGGCGGCGGACGTTCCTGTGGAAGATTCCGTCGGCCGCGACGCTGCTGCGAAGGCTGGCTTTTGGGGACGAGCCAATGCCGCAATCAGAGTTACCAAAGATTGCACGCCGGGCACGGCCGAATCCGAGGATGTTCTAAAATGAAAGCCAGCAGTTGGGCGACAGCCGCCAACCGCTTGTCCGCGAGCTTCGACAGTGGCAGCGATGCGGATTCGACGGTCGGTGGCGTATCCTTTTTCTTCAGCACGGGGCTTTCAGAATGGACATGACGTGGGTGACGGGTCGGATCGCGGTCGGCGGCGGAATCTGGACGGCAGAGAACATGGCAGCAGTGGCGCGGTCGGGCGTAACCCACATCATCGACATGCAAATCGAATTTGACGATACCCAACTTGCCGTGCCGCATGCGATCGAGGTGCTGTGGAACCCGATTGACGATGATTTTCAGCCCAAGCCTCCCGAGATATTTCAGCGCGGAGTCGAGTTCGCAACCGAAGCGCTCGAACGGGAGGAGACGAAGCTGTTCATCCATTGTGCGGCTGGAGTGCATCGGGCGCCGATGATGACCCTGGCGGTGTTGTGTTCCCTGGGTTGGGAGCCGGGAGCGGCGCAGGACCGGATCGAGAAAGAACGTCCGGTGGTGGATTTTGCAGACGTGTACTTGCGCAGCGTGGAACGGTTTCTGGATCAGCAAGTGAGAACGACGGAATAAAACCGGTCCTCTGTTGCCGGTTCCCATTTGTCAGTTAATTTCTAAAGCCAAAACATTTTTCGTGAGGTCCGTCCCGTTCGGGCTCTTGGGAAAGGTCTGCCTCATTATCCGATCTCCTCCGTCCAGCTCTCCAGCGTCTTTTTAACCTGGGCCATGAACTGGTCGGCAACCGCGCCGTCGATGAGCCGATGATCATAGCCCAAAGTCAGATGGACGACGGAACGGATCGCGATCGAGTCGTTGCCATCGTCGTCTGTCACCACCATCGGCGCCTTGGTAATTCCGCCGACGCCCATGATGGCCGTGTTGGGCTGATTGATGATGGGCAATCCGAAGACAGCTCCGAACTGGCCCGGGTTAGTGATGGTGAAGGTCGAGCCTTCGACTTCTTCCGGTTTGAGCTTCTTGGTGCGGGCACGCTCGCCCAGATCGCTGATGCCACGCTGCAAGCCGAGGAAGTTGAGGTCGTCGGCATTCTTGAGCACCGGAACGATCAGACCCCAGTCGAGGGCCACGGCGATTCCGAGATTGACGTGGCGATGGTAGCGAATGCTTTCGCCTTCAACCGATGCGTTCACGATGGGAAACTGCTGCAGCGTGATGATGGCCGCACGACAGAAAAACGGCATGAAGGTAAGACGGGTGCCGTTGCGTTTTTCGAAGGCAGACTTGTTCTTGTTACGCAATTGAACGATGCGAGTCAGGTCCACTTCGAACATGCAGTGGACGTGGGCGCTGGTACGGCGCGACTCGATCATGCGCTGCGCAATGATCTTGCGTACGTGGTTCATGGGCACCAGGTCGCCGGGAATTGACGCCGGGGCGCCGTCGGACTTCGCCGGAGATGGAGGCGGGGCGGAAGTCGTTGACACAGCTTCGCCCGAACTCTTCTCCAGAAACGCAGTGATGTCTTGCTTGGTGATGCGGCCGCCCAGTCCGGTTCCGGGGACTTGCGCGAGATTGATGTTGTGTTCGCGAGCGATTTTGCGGACTAGCGGAGAGGAGCGAGCGTGGTCGTCTTCTTCATGTGAAGCCTGGGCTTGCACAGCTTGAGTTGGCGCGGATGGGACATCGGCTTTGGGTTCAGAGATCGGGGCAGGCGCTTTGCTGGGAGCAGATTCTTTTTTTGCTGGAGGGGCCGCGGCTGGCTTGGCAGCGACGCTCTCGCCGTCCGCAGAAATCGTGCCTACTACTGTGTTGACCTGGACGGTCGCGCCTTCGGCAACCTTAATGTCCTGAAGAACACCCGACGCCGGGGCCGGAATTTCGGCGTCTACCTTGTCGGTTGAGATCTCGAACAGCGGTTCGTCACGCTGCACCTTGTCACCCGGCTTCTTCAGCCATTTGGTGATGGTTCCTTCAAAGATTGATTCGCCCATTTGGGGCATGACGATATCAGTCGGCATAAATCCCTTCCATGCGCTTCTGTGTCGAGGCGCGCAACCCTACATTATATATATCGACCAGAAATCGCGGTGGAGGGCCGAGTTCACCTGTCATGATGCTCGTGCTGTTCTCCCTGGGGAGCGGCTGCGGGCGGCGCGACCCCGGTCGATTTCTTCCAATAGTCCTGCACCGCAGGCGGAAGTTTCTCGATGCGCGACAGGAAGGCCGTGACTTTCCACATGTCCGATTCACTCAGAGTCTTGTTCCAGGCGGGCATCCCGGTGTAGCGGATGCCGGTGCGCACGGCGTAGTAAATGTGCCACTCGGGATCGTCCACGGGTTGGACGATCAGTTGCGGAGCTGGAGGGTAGAAGGACCGCCCGAAGTCGCTGGGTTTGTGGTCGAGGTTGCCGTGACATCCGGCGCAGTTCATGGTGTAGATTTTCATTCCGTCGATCAGATTCTCGTCCGTGGGTGGGACGGGACTAGTCACACGCGGGGCGTGACGCTCCATGGAGGCATCCAGAGCGGACATGGCGAAGTGACTCTCGATCTTCGGAGGAGTCGAGTCGGCATTGGTAGGCAAGAGGCCGAGCGTGGCGATGGCCAGACCTCCCAGGAAGAGGAGAAGCAAGGTAACGATGACGCCGAGGATAAAATTACGCATTCTTACCTCCTTGAAAAATGCTCATTCACGCTTTTAGATGACGCGGTTAAGGATTATCTGGTGGAGTCGCGTGAAGAATGGCGCGGGCGTCCTGCGCTTCCGACTCTCTCACCTGCAGTTTGATCCCGCCGAGAACATGGGAATGCCAACCGCCGATGCGAAGCATGTTTTCATCATACGCGAAGCATTCGATATCGGCTGACTCGAGGCGGGTGCGGGCCAGCAGGAATTCCGGCTGACTGTGAAAGATGGCGATGGTTACCAGAGTCTCGTGCATTCGATGGCTCGGCCAGCTTCGCTCGGCTGTCCCCACGTGGGTTGTGATGGCTCCAAACTTCAATATGCTGTGAGCCGTCTGGCCTCTCGCAATACGTCACTTACCTTAGGCAAGAAGTATTCCTCCTGCGGCGGTGAAAACGGTACCGGAGAATCCTGGGCGGCGACGCGCACAATGGGCCCGTCGAGAGCATCGAAAGCCTCCTCGTTGATGATGGCTGCGATTTCGCCGGCGAGGCCCCCGGTGCGGGAGTGTTCGTGCAGAACGATGACTTTGCTGGTTTTGCGTACGGTCTCGGTAATCGCTTCGCGATCCAGGGGCGAGACGGTACGCAAGTCTACAATCTCGACGTCGATCCCCTCCTTGCTTAACGTCTCAGCGGCCTCGAGCGCAGTGTAAACCATAGCGGCATAAGTAATGATGCTCAGATCGCGACCTTCACGGGCGATACGCGCCTTGCCCAGCGGCACAATGTAGTCTTCCTCTGGCACCTCTTCTTTGATGCGGCGATAAAGATACTTGTGTTCGAAGAAGATGACCGGATTGTTGTCGCGGATAGCCGCTTTGATCAGACCTTTGGCATCGTAAGCGCTGGCCGGGCAAACCACTTTTAGGCCGGGTGCGTGCACGAACCACATCTCCGGATTCTGCGAATGGAATGGGCCGCCGTGGACATTGCCGCCACTCGGTCCGCGGATGACCAGCGGCGCCGGTGCGCCCCAACGATAGTGGGCTTTGGCAACCATGTTGACGATCTGGTTGAAAGCGCAGCCGATGAAATCCATAAACTGGAACTCGGCCACTGGGCGCATGCCGGTGAGCGAGGCGCCGAAGGCCGCGCCTACGATGGCGGACTCCGCGATAGGCGTGTCGACAACGCGCTCCGGGCCGAAGCGATCAATGAAGCCGTCGGTGACTTTGAAAGCTCCGCCGTAGATGCCGATGTCCTCGCCCAGGCAGAAGACGGTAGGATCGCGCTCCATTTCCTCCCAGATGCCCTGGCGGATGGCTTCGAGATAGGTTAGTTGGGGCATGCTTACTCTTGTTTCACCAAGTGATATGGGCCGCGCATGGGTCACTCCATGAGAAACACAAGATCCCTCGACTGCGCAGCCTGGCGGCTTCGCCGCGGGCGGCTCCGCCCAGGATGACACGGAGTGCTGTCGTCACTTCAAGTGTACCGCTGCTTCCGTGCCTCTGGGGCCGGCAGCCAATCCCTTTCTAGTTTTCGGTATGCCGTACTTCGGCTTAATTTCGTGACAGCCATTCTCGCAATACACACCGCCGGCGGCGGATTCAGGTTCCGGCATGGGGCTGGCGACGGCGACCTCGCGATCGGCCTCGAGTTGTTGATCCACAGCAGCGATCAGTTCTCGGTTGTCAGCTGCAGTCAGCCACTTTTTTGCGTTTACCAAGTAATTTTCGAAGCGGGTGATGCAATCGCGTTTGCGCCAGTATTCGAACAGCGATTTGGGGACGTAATCGGCGGCGTCGTGGATAGCGTGGCCTTTCATGCGCATCATTTTGGCTTCGATGAGCGTTGGGCCCTCGCCGCGGCGGGCGCGTTCACAAGCTTCGTGGGCGGCGTCGTATACCTGGCAGGCATCGGTGCCATCGACGATTACACCGGGGATGCCATAAGCGATCGCGCGTTCAGCAAGATCTTTCACGCGGAATTGCATGTCGGCGGGAGTGGAGTACGCCCAGAGATTGTTTTCGACGAAGAGTACCAATCCAAGGTCCTGTACCGCGGCAAAATTCAGGCCTTCGTAGGTCACTCCGGTGGACTGGCCGCCATCGCCGATGTAAGTCATGACGGCAAGGTTGCGTCCCTGGAGGCGCGCGCCCAGAGCCACTCCAGCGAGAACGGGAAGAAGGTCACCCAGAGTCGAGATGGGAGAAACCACGTTGTGGTCTTTGATGTCGCCGAAGTGTGAAGACGCGTCGCGGCCCCGGGTCGGAGAGCCGACCTTGGCCATGTACTGCATCATGATGTCGCGTGGGGAGAAGCCGCGGACCAGGGTCGAACCCTGATTACGGATCATAGGGCCCAGCCAGTCTTCTTTGTGTAATGCGTATGCCGAGGCGCAGGAGCAGGCTTCCTGGCCTAGTCCGAAGTAGACGCCGCCGACCACCTTTCCTTGCTTATAGAGATTTTCGAGCGCGATCTCCATTTTGCGGTTAAGCAGCATCCAGCGGTAGATCTCGATGCATTGCTTCTTGTTCAGATACTTCGATTCGCGGATGGGTGGGACTGAAGCGCTGAGATCGCCGGTGAATTCGTAGGCGATTTTGCCGGCCGTGCGAACCTGACGGATCGTGAAGCTTGGCTTTTCCAGGCGATGATCGCGGATGCTGTAGGTGCGTTGGTCGGAGCTAATAGCTTTTCGTGGGGGTTTGGCGGCGAGGCGTTGGTTAAGCTTCTTAGCCATGGGTGGTTCGGCGACATCCATGCTAACGCGGACGGCTGGCTTGTGTCGCGTCCCTGGACTTCGACTTGGTCATGCCTGGAAGGTATCTTCGTCTTTGTGCAGCTGGCGCAGTTGCTCCGGCGGCTTCAGCGGTACTCCTACGGATTGTCCCAATAAGGCATCCAGACTTTCCAGCCAGAGCATCTGGCTTTCGAAGACTACGCCGAAGTTGCGGGAGACGGAGTGCGCGACTTCTTCCAGCGGGAGTTCTCTGTTCAATTCTTTCGCCATCGAAGTTACGGGCTTGGCGATGATGCCGCAAGGGATGATTAGGTTGAAATAGTCGAGGTCGGTGTTCACGTTGAGCGCGAAACCGTGGGAGGTTACGGCGCGGGAGATGTGGACGCCGATGGCGGCGATTTTCGCCTCGGGCTCGAGCGCAACGTCCCTCGACTCCGCTCGGGATGACAGGGGTTGGGGGTGTGTCCATACTCCGGTTAGGCCGCACACCCGCTTGGTGGGGATGCTGAAGTCGGCGCAGGTGCGGATCAGGACTTCCTCGAGGCGACGCACATAATCGACGGCTCCTAGAGTTTTACGCTTGCCATCCGGTGTGGCGATTTCCCGCAGGTCGAAGATGGGATAGCCGACCAGCTGGCCAGGGCCGTGGAAGGTTACGTCGCCGCCGCGATCGGATTCGAGAACTTCAACCCCGCGCTGGGCGAGCAGTTCGGGCGAGGCCACGATGTTTGTCTGTTTTCCATTGCGGCCCAGGGTGATGACCGGCGAATGTTCAAGCAGCAGCAGCACGTCGCCGATGCGGCCGTCTTTGCGCAGGTCGACGAGGCGCTTTTGCAGGCTCAGGCCGGTGGGGTAGTCGAGGGCGCCGAGTTGGAGGACTGAGATCACGAAATTCCTGGCCATGGATTCTCACGGATTAATGCGGACCAGAAAAACGAAGATCCATCCGCGAATATCCCTGTGAATCCTTGGCCTGCCTTTCAGGCGTTGATTGCCATTCCATACACGCTGTTGGAGGCATCGAGCATGGCCTCGGCCAGTGTGGGGTGGGCGTGAATCGTCCAGATGAGGTCTTCGACGGTAGCCTCCAGTTCGATGGCGGCGACCGCTTCGGCGATAAGTTCTGTTGCTTGCGGTCCGATGATGTGTACCCCCAGGATTTCGCCATAGTCGGCGTCGGAGACGATCTTGATGAAGCCTTCGTGCTGGCCGACGATCGAGGCGCGTGAGTTCGCGGTGAAGGGGAATTTGCCGACCTTAACGTTGTAGCCGGCCTCTTCTGCTTTGGCCTCGCTCAACCCGACACTCCCGATTTCGGGATGGCAGTAGGTTGCATTCGGAATATGCTCGGGGTTGACCGGCTTGGCTTTCTTGCCGGCAATGGTGGTCACCGCGACAATGCCTTCCATCGCGCCGACGTGGGCCAGTTGTGGCGTTCCGAGCACGATGTCGCCGATGGCGTAGACGCCGGGCTCGGCTGTCTGCATCCAGCTGTCGGTCTTGATGAAGCCGCGGTCGGGCTTGATTTTGGTTTTCTCGAGGCCGATGTTCTCGGTGCGCGGCTTGCGGCCGACGGCGATCAGGATGCGTTCGGTTTCGATTTTTTGCGGCTTGCCGTCCACGCTGAAGGTCACTAGGACTCCAGATTTACCCTTCTCGATTTTGTCCACCTTGGCGCCAGTGTGGAATGCGATGTCGCGCTTGCGGTAGACCCGCGCCAGTTCCTTGGAGACTTCTTCGTCTTCGATCGGAACGAGGCGGGGCAGCATTTCGATGAGGGTGACCTCCGCGCCGAAGGACCGGAAAATAGACGCGAATTCGACGCCCACCGCGCCTGCGCCAACGATCACCAGCGACTTGGGAATCTCTTTCAGGGCGAGAATCTCGATGTTGGTCAGGACCTGGTCGCCGGGTTCGAGGCCGGGAAGCATGCGAGCTTCGGAGCCGGTGCACAGGATTACATTTTTGGCTTTGACCGGAGTAGTTTTGCCATCGGCGGTGACCTCAACGGTCAGCACACCGTTTTGTGCCGGGCCGGTCAGCTTGCCGTATCCGCGGATGGTTTCTACCTTGTTCTTCTTCATCAGGAAGTCGAGACCCTTGGTGTGCTTGGTCACGATCTTCGACTTGCGCTCCTGGATGGCGGCCCAATTCAGCTTGCGGGCGTCTACGCCTTCGATGCCGAATTCTTTTGCTTCTTTGAGGTGGTCCCAAAGCTCGGCGTTGAAGAGCAACGCCTTGGTCGGGATGCAGCCTACGTGCAAGCAGGTGCCGCCGAGTACGTTGTCTTTTTCGATGAGGGCGGTTTTCAGGCCGTATTGGCCGGCGCGGATCGCAGCGGTGTAGCCAGCCGGGCCGCTACCGATGATGGCGATGTCATAGATGGTTTCAGACAAGTAGTTTCCTCACTATGAACAGATGCAGGATGGCAAATATTTGATTCTAGAACAGGTAGAAGCAAAGTTGCGATAGGCGGCGCATCGAGGACAGGCGTGCGCCCGTCCTCCATCTGGAGCGGGGAACTTCCGTGCCAGATTAGACGTAATAGTATTTGTAGGAGGTCTCTATGCACGTCTTTGGGCTCTTCCTTTTTCCGTTCTTCGGGTTTGGGTTTGTCCTCTATTTTCTGCCCACCCTGGTGGCGGTAGTACGCGAAAAATACGACAAGCTTTCCATCTTTCTGCTCAATTTCTTTTTAGGATGGAGTTTGATCGGCTGGATCGTGGCCCTGGTTTGGGCGTGCAAGAATGATCGAGTGGTCTACGTGCAGAATGTACCGCGCTACT
>Ga0157379_10004105_pt1 | contig 12427 bp, 19 predicted proteins | sample S25metaG_FD_121802 | JGI IMG/M metagenome (GOLD analysis project Ga0157379, IMG submission 121802) | Switchgrass rhizosphere microbial communities from Kellogg Biological Station, Michigan, USA - S2-5 metaG | ecosystem: Host-associated > Plants > Roots > Rhizosphere > Soil | place: USA... | reverse complement strand
TACCTTTCCGGTACCTAAAAAAAAGGCGGGAATTCAGGACGCTTGCGGATCAAATGGAAGCCGCAGGGTAGACATACCAGCACCGCAATAGTAAGGTCCCTGAGGGCCAGGGAAACCGCCCTTTGGCCATCCGTAGGGTGTGCCATCAGCGTCGAAGAGGGTGTACTCCTGCTCGAGACCGAACCAGGGCTCGTCCGCTTTGGCTAATTCCATGACCTTGGCGGCGTGGTGGCGGAAGTTGGTTTTATTGGGTGTGCCATCGTTGTTGTAGGTCTCAGCCATAACGATGATGTTCTTTCCTCCACGGAAGGGGTCCTTGAAGATGGCAGCTGGGCGGAGGTAGACATCGGAGTCGTGACCAGGGGCCTGGTTCGTTGAAGAACCGTCGAAATCCCAGACGCGGAGGTCACCAATGTCCTTGACATCCTTGGTAACCGTCTGCACGAGAATGAGGAGGCTGGGGGCTGCTCTCTGCACGAAAAAGACATACCGTAGTCTTGGAGCGCAATCCACCGTCGCCGTCGATCCAGACGTCTATGCATGAGTGAGTAAAGCTGCTGCCTGAAAAAATAGCGATGCATACATTCAGCCTGGATGCTGTCGCCCTGGGGAAGAGCGAGGAACTGCTGGAGGAGGTCTGCGCGCCATTGGGGGTTGGCCATAGCTGGAGTTGGTGAAAGAGAAGTTGTGAGGTAAAAGTTGGTTGGGGCAAAAAGTCCTAAAAGGTTTCGAGTCAGCCTGAAACGAGGTTATATACGCAAGACTCGGGTGAGCGGAGTCTGAAAGTGGGGCGAGGCTGTGATTGGGTGGATAAAGGTGAGGGTCTTATCGGCCCAATCACTTTGCTAAACAGGACCGGACGAAATCGCCGAGTTTTTGCAAAGAATCGGACTAAACTAAGAGGTGTACGAAAAGAGAAGTATTCGCCGTAGTGTATTCAGTGTAGCAGTGCATACAGAGGTGTATCCAACTCTCCAACTCTTTCATCACGTCAGCGCCGCGCCAAAGTCTTTTATTCCACCACCGGTCCGACGACGATCATCGTCTCCTGACAGCCTTGCGTCTCCGACCCCCTGCCTTTTCAGCTGGTCCTCTCCCCTCCAATCGTCCCTTTTTCAAACTCGTCTCGGCCCCGGACTCCGTCCCATCCGTCTCGTCTACAGAGCTTTCCTCAGCGCTTTCCTCTTCTCCATTTCGATCGCCTCGAATTCGTCGATACAGTGTCTTTAGCCCAGACACGAACCACGTTCGAGTAATCGAGGGTGGCGTCGCCGCCGACTCGTCCAGAGGAAGGAGTGACCCATCAGACTCCAACTGTGCGACGAGTCCGTGAATTTTCCAAGAAATTTTTGGAGATTGTGACTCACAATAAATACACTGTCATTATCCACAATCATCTCCAAGGTTTTCCCGCTTGTTGAAATTTCTTCGCCCTCATCCGTGATATGTGACGTTGGTGCGATGCTGACTTTCACCTTTAATCATCATTAGCGCGCCACTGCGAGAGTCGTGTTTGTATCCTTACCTTCCTTCTCCCCTCTAAAGGACTCATCTTCGGTCCCCAAGCGGCCGTACGCGCTCTCGTGATAAACAGATTGATGCGAGCCAGGTCATTCTTGTAATTGAGCCTTTGGACAATGTATTGCAAACTCGACGTCAAGAGTATCAGAAACACCAGAACAGTCTGTGCATCCACGTCAGTAAAAGGCAAGCCATTCTATTGGTTCTTACCCCAAGGCCAGGTCGGAATCTCGAATAATAATATCCAGTTCCTGTCTGAATTTAGTCTCGTACATCCAATCTCCAATCTACCACTCACCTCTCCATTTAGGGACACCATTCTTGTAGAAAAAGTCGTACCGCTCCCGGCTCTCCTTATTTCTCAAAATAGTCGAAATGACCCCTAGTCTGGCGAACCGTTCATGGATCCCTTTGACTCCGGGATTTTTGTCCGGACTGCGATGGCAGTAATTAGGTGCCTTGAATAGATCTCATCAGATTCAAACCTACTGCAGTGTTACACCTGCCCGATTATCAGTATCCGCCATGAGAAAATGTGTTATATCAACGCACTCTTCTTTCGATATGCCTTCCCAATCTCTGCTATCGTTGCAGTCGGGTCTACCCCGAGGAAGGAATAGAACGACGTCCCCTTGCCTGCACTTACGTTAGGCCTGTACGGATCAGAGAGTGTATCTACCGACCTTCGGTTGCTTCTAATTCGCTAACCAAATCAAATATTTCATGATCCTCCTACGCAAAGTCAGAATGGGCCGTCAATCTGCCAGCACACAGTACAAACTTTATCCCAGCTGCAACACCTCATCAATTAAGCAACCTAACTATAAGACATTGAATACGCACCCATAAGCAGTCAACGCCAGCGCGAATAATAACGAAAGAATGAGGAAGAACTTCATTAGATGGTGGTAAGGTGAAGAAAGGCGACGTTGAGGCCAACATCAGTTTTCCTGATTTGGGAGGCGAGCCGGACGCCCATAACGCGTCCACAGGTTTGATCGAGTTTCGCAAAATTCATAGCGAGTATAAAAGTCCGTGTAAATACAAATTTCAACGTGCATAAATCTGTTAAAATTGCCGTGGGTCCTTCCAAATATTATTTACATCACACACATACATATAATCTTTCCAATCCTACCGCGCCGGAGCCCATAAAGCGTACAGCTCTTTATCCGATGGGTCAAAGTTGGTCGTTATAGAGGGATCTGACTTGATGATGGGTTTTCGCATGGACATTTGCATGCCGTGGGGAGGTGTTCTTGCTGGGTCGGACCCAAGACGACTCGGGCCTGGTGAGCTACTGAAAATGGTGGATGTGCCAGGTGAACGGGCTCTGTCTGGTGTGCCAAAACGCTATAAGGAGCATCAACAACGTGAGAGCAGTTCTTGTTTGACAAAACATGACATACTGGCGAAGGAAAGGATGCGCCATCTGTGAAGATAGAGGGTCGACTTCCAGGGGTCCCATGCCCTTCACCTTCCCACACGAAATCCCACAGCAGTCAGCCCGCCTGTCTTTAAGAAAGAGCACACAATAACGAAGCTCACCTTGTGAATGTACAGTGGACATGACGGTTCGAAGTTCAATTGTTTGACCAAAGCCCGATGACGTAATCGCCCATCCTCGCTTTGTGGCTTCCTCTTCACAAAAGGGTTATTCCGCCGCAAAACACTCTCTCCTCCTTTCTTTCGCCGCGCTCCTTCTACACATTTTCTTGCGAGACTTGTATTACGACTATGAATGTTCTTAAGAGCTGTAAGTTGTCTTGTTTTCGTCGTGTTTGACGCGTCTGATCGTGCGGCACATTATTAGTGTTTGGAAAGGTTTGGAGTGTGTTGTATCGTATGGGTGCATTTCGATAGAAGTTGCTGATATATTTTACATGTTAGATGATCCAGATTCGACAGAGATGGCGCAGATTCCATCCGGGCAGCTCTATCTTGTGCGGTCAGATAGCTTGAAAGGGTCACGCGAATGCATGTGCGTCTTCTAAATAGTTCATAAAAATTCATAATTCCTGATGATTTGCTACAGCTACCAGAACGCAATGATCACCGTACGACGCGTCATATCTGCCGAATTCCAATACCAGCTCGCCGTAACCCGTGTTTTCGAAGAAGGCGAAGAGTTAATCCTTGATGAAGACGATGAAAGTGTGTCCCACATCCCCATTCCTTATCATCTCTTATCACATTCTTACTCCTTGATAGCCGAACAAGAGCGCTCATTCCTGATAGACGAAGCCTTACAATTCAGACTTGGCGCCTTCGAAGGACAAGGGACGTTCCAGTGGCAAGACCTCGAAGAAGACGAGGACGATAGCTATGAGTTCGTAGCCACCGGCGCTGACGCACCCGCTCTCTCCGCTTTCGAAATGGCCGTTTACAGCGCAATGTATGAACGCAAGAACGGACGTAGTTCAATGGGTGTCGCACCCGCTGAACTCAGGAAATTCGCGTATGTACAATTTAATAGGCATTTTCCCATTTATTTATACTTATTTGGTCCACTCTTCGATTTATTTAGCATTGCGTCATTGCCCTCCGCTACAACAACAAAGGGAGACAAGTCTGGTGAAATCGCTGATTTATCCTCGACTCTGGAGAAGTTATCAATGGGACCTATTCATCCTGATAAGCCGCGTGTTATTACTGAGCCTGCCATTTTATATTTGTGGAATATGGCAGAGGAGTCATACCATAAACAGGGTGATGTAGAAGCTAGTATCATCGAAATGGGTCCTTTCTTATGTGCGTATGTGTGTTCATTGTGCTGGTCGTTTCCTTTATTCTCTTTAAACAGATTGGTTACATACCCATGGGTCTGGCCCTGAAACAATGAACACTGCACAAATAGATCCACAATTGAACTCGAGGTTTTCCGAGGTGTGTATGGTCCTTTCCCGCGACGCTGGCAACGGTGCTTATCGAGTTTCATAGGCGGTCATCTCTATCACTTGGAACTCTATGACCCCGAACGGCATTGTCAATTCGTATTGCTTGAGGTTCCATGATAAGGAGACGTTTTTGAGGTTCAAGGAGGCATTTGCGATGTGTCAGTTTGAGACGTTGAATCAGATATCGTGGTCGAAAATCAAGGTGTGTGTGACTTGGTTTTCGTCTCAACGAGAGTTGACTTGGGGAATTGTAGCCGGATGAACGACAATATGCTATTCGGTCGTATGATGAAGATGTGGAGATGACTGATGCCACTGGGGATTACGACGAAGAAGAGGATGAAGATGAAGTCGCCGCAGCGCTTGAAGCAGCTGAGAGTAAGTCTATCCGAATACTGCGCTGAATACTTTCTTACCGTTGTGTAGTTTCAGAGTCGGAGGAGGAAGACGATTACCCACAAGAGGACGAAAACCCACAGTCAAAGGCCTTCAAGTCTGGCGGAAAGAACAAGCAACTTGCCGTGTCGAAATTCCGTTCGTATGTGGAGAATGATGGTCGGATTGGTGTGTTTTCGAATGATAACGAGCTCGGTGAATTGGGGTATATTGCGACGATCAATAAACTTGTTGGGCCGAAAGGGAAGGCGTTCAAGCCTAAGAAGGTGAGCTTATTTTTAGCTCGCCACACGATAATTACTCACTTCCTCCCCCAGATGATGCTCCACATGCAAGACACCGCAATGGTCCTCCAAAATCCGGACGCACCCAACTCCCTCTTCAACCTCGACCTCGAAACCGGCAAGATCGTCGAAGAATGGAAAGTTCATAACGACATCACAGTCGACCACATCGCCCCCAGCACCAAATTCGCTCAAACCCAACCCGAACGGACCCTCGTCGGTGCATCCCACAACGCCTTATTCCGTATCGACCCCCGTCTGTCCGGGAACAAGATGGTTGATTCAGAGTATAAGCAATACGCAGGGAAGAACGCGTTCTCCGCTGTAGCTACTACATCCTCCGGAAAACTCGCCGTGGCCAGCACGAAAGGTGATATCCGGCTGTTCGACGACAAGATCGGGAAGAATGCAAAGACGGCGTTGCCTCCTCTTGGGGACCCGATTATTGGCGTGGATGTGACGGCTAATGGGCGATACATTATTGCGACGACGAAATCGTACCTTTTGCTTATTGATACGTTGATTGGGGAGGGGCGGTATAAGGGGCAGTTGGGCTTTGATAGGTCGTTCCCTGCGGATGCGAAACCGATGCCGAAGAGGTTACAGTTGAAGCCGGAGCATGTGGCGTATATGGGTGGGGAGGTGTCTTTTACTCCTGCGAGGTGGATTTCTTTCGTTGTTTTGTGCGTTTTTGTTTATTGATTTGGTTGTCAGATTCAATTCTACTGAGGAGGGTGGAGATGAGAATTTGATTGTTACGGGTAATGGACAGTTTGTGGTTGCATGGGACTTTACCAAAGTCAAGCGTGGCCGACTGGATAAGTATGCTATTCAATGGTGTGCTCTCTTCTTTCAATTTGTTTCTCTGTTTCTTACAGTGTTTAGGTATCCCAACCGAGTTGTCCAAGATGACTTTAGGTACGGCACGGATAAAGACATCGTAAGTTCTACGTTTCATTCTTCCCCGCACTCGTTCAAATCTTTGGTAGATCGTGGCTTTGGAGGACAACGTCCTATCCACAAACAAGAAACAACTCAAACCCGCAACTCGTCAATCTCTCTCCGCCTCCACCGCCCCTTCCACTCGCAGTAGATCGAATATCGTGCATAGTCCGTATTAGGCTATGGTTTTTATGACATGACGACGGTTTGATTCGATTCATTACACTTAGGTAGGAAAGAATATTTTGTATCCGGAATTCCATATGATTGTTTTGTATTTCGTACGAACGTAATGGTAGAATCGTTTTTGGCTTAATAAAATAGGTTAGAAATAAAACCTGGGTGAAATCTTTCGGGAAATTCAACTTGATGCAGGGGGTGAGTGAACCGCGGAGCCGAAGCCTCGGAATGTAATCCTAATGCCAACGCTGATTCGACTCAACGCAGCTGCATTCATATCCCCTCAGAACCACCCCATACTCGTTCGGAACTTTACACAGAATAGTCAAGATGATCTGAAATACCATTATGTAGCTCATACGAGTCTCGATGTCATTGAGGAGAGAAGTGAGTACCTCCAACTCAGCTCCCAACTTCAGTTGCTCAATATGTTCCTTGCCATAGTGGCGGCGACGTCAAAACAAAATGAGTGCTACTTGGGATTACTTTATTCGATGGAAGACCTCGCTGTGTATGGGTATGTCACTCCTATGAAAATGAAGATGGTCGTGGCTTTGGCTTTGGCGGATACGGTCGTTCGTGATGCGGATATTGTTCTGGTACGTCAGCATTCTCTCCTCCTGCCTCCCTCATTGCTAGAAACCTCTTCATTCAACAGATCTTTAAAGCCCTCCATTCAGCATACCACTCCGCCGTAGCCAACCCTTTCCTCAAGCTATACGCCCCCACAGACGCAGACGCAGCCACCCTCCTCGCCTCCAGTGATAACCGTTTCAGCGCATTCCAAAAACGCGTTGATACTGTCGCTAAAGCTATTAACGGGATAGAAGAGTCTCGTCAATAACTTATTGCTTCCCTTCGACGATATGTAATGCTATTTGCACTCCCTTGCTATGACCATACCCCCGTTTGGTCTATACGATGCATGACTCGCGTGCCCGTTCAATGGGTATTCCATCGAGCTTTCGTGCTAGCTCCTTTGTGAGCATCTTGACCTAGAGAAGAAAGGCCCTCTAATGACTCAGGTGTCTTGAGATTACTGCACCTGAGACAGATACGGGGCAGACATACTTTGTTTCGCTTGCCTTCGTTTCCTCTCCTTTCCTAGAAACAGATGTAATGTGCACCAAATAATATGATATCATTTCCATGAAATTTTTGCTACTGAACATGGCTGCGATGAACTTTTGTTACTTTGACCAAAATTCTAATTCTCGGATTATCCTCCATAATAGAGACTCACGGAGTCGGGTTTATCATTCTTGCCCATGTTCAAACACAGTAATTGAGTTATTATTATAATAGCTGGGCTGCATAGTTGCATAGCAAAGGTGACAACGGCTTAAGGTTATTTATTTCGCCTTTCTTTGGGCGGACGGGGGGTGATTCCCTAGACTTTCAGAAAACAAGAAAACGCCTCGATCCGGGAGGAAATAACATAAGCGAGATCATATATTGATTCCATGCAATAAAAGAGCAAGATACAAGTAGCAATTCGCAACAAAACCGAAGAAGAAAAGAAAACCCGCTTCCCCTGATTTCCCATGGTGTACCTTCAACTATTCCAATAGGTCATTCCTTTAGTAGCCAAAAATATGTCTTCAAGGATCTTTTGATCGAATAAAAGGTCGTGTGAGTCCGAAGGTGTACCAACGACACACCCTTCCGAACCTTCATTATTATTAAGTTCATGGCGGAGGATCCATGACTGCCAGGGTTATATTATGTAGGGAACACACAGCATATGACGTGATTGACTTACACACTCCTCATGGCAGAGGAAGGTTATTGGAAATGGAGTGAATTGATGGGCAGGATCTATGAGTACCGCTCTACTGTGGTCAACCCCACGAATCGTTGAAGGCTGAATAGTTGATGAATACGTATTGTTTTGTCAAACAAATTTGAGCGAAATTTTGAAGGTTGGAGTGGGAGACACGTACAGCGGGCAAATATTATATGCAACAAATCAGGTCTGAAGATTCAAAGTGATTTGGGCACAGTAAGATGTTGTTTCGAGGTTCGATTTTCATCCATATGACCGTAGGTGGTAGGAGCTTTGTCCATTTAAGCAAATTTTATTAGACATACTTGTGCAGGAGTTCTGTCGGAATTAGACGAAGAGTATAACGTACTGTCTTTTTATCTTTCATATTGCTCCGCCGCTTGAGATATAAGGTAACACCGCAAACCACACAACAACTGGTGAGCTTCGATTCTTTGAAGGCGAATCCATCCCCTACCCAAACGCGAGAACGGTATCGTTCCTTTTCGCTATCGCTCTCTTCACTACCTGCGTATTCTCCTTTGCTGCCGTCCATTTCACTTTCACTCTCATCATTATCGTTTGCGTTTTCCTCTTTTTCCTTCACTTTTTCTTCGCCAATGAATGGGAAAGGTTGAGTTTGGGGAGAGGGTATGAGTGGCGTCCTTGATGGCGGCAGAGGTGCACAAAGTTTCCTGTTCAATTCCAATAACTACGCATCCAACGCGGTTACTCGCTCTGTCAAAAGTTTATAATTCCGTATCTTTCCGGGAGTTGTGATCTGTTTTCACGGGAGAGCGAGGCTTGCCTGATTATTCATCTCACACATAAATCCTTCCTCCCTCCTGAAATCTCGTTCTTTACTATTAACATTAAAAGAACATGAACGCCGGCTCAGTTTATTATAGAAGAATGCCTACCTTCGGATAACTTTGCAGCAGTAGCATCACGTTCGGATATGATATGACCCAATCCACGAAGTTGAATCCCAATGCCACCACAGTTTACCCGCTTTTAGAAAGGTCATAAAATTCTAGATGCTTTCTGGTTGCCAATAAACCACAAAGAGTAAGTACACATTATACAAATACTTTGATGGGGATAGAGGCGGAGGCGTCCAGGTTTCCAGTCTACAGCCAGGTGTGCTCAACGGATATCCTCACTGGCCTTCGTACCAGTTGCTTTTCAAGAAAGGAAAAGTTGTCGGTGATTCAGTTATCCAACAGCTGCCCCTGAGATGAGTGAGAGATATGGTCTTGCATTCATGGTTTCTGCTTCTTCCCGAAAAAGAGTAGACAATGTACGCGGAATAATACGACACCATTTTATGATGATTTTGCTACTTCATCTTTTGCGAATGTGGCTGCAACAAGAAGAGGGAATACAAGCGTCGCATCTGCGAATATCTATTTGGTGGGGATTCAGATTTAAAAAGCTGATTGTTTGAGAGGAATGAATGGCTGCTTACTTTCACTGATTCTGCGCCTGCTCTAATCTTTCCCCATGATACAGCTTCCTCTGGTCGAGCGCCCGAATCGGACCCATCGAATTCCTGACCAGTATTCTACAAAAATAGAAATTCAGTTCCCTACAAAAAGAAATGTCTGGAGGCAACTTACAATATAAACCGAATAGTCTGCACCGTTCCGCTGTATTCATCTATGTCAATTAAATCCTTATATTTCCAGGAAATACGTACAATTAGCATAGCGTTCGCAATTTGATGTTTAGAGACACCTCCGCCGAGAATAATCATCCCAGCTTTCTTAGACTTAAGAGATAAATCATTGAGAGCTCTGATATCCCGTACGATGTCGATGGTTAAACCTGGCGAGCGGAATGAATGGAAATATATCATGTCGCCCAAAGATCCATCCGTGAGGGCTGGACAAAAGACAGGAATATCATTCTGAATAAATCGAAAATTAAACAGTATGTACAATAGAAAAGGCAAAGCTTACTTTATATGCCCAATAATATACGGACTCTTCATTATTGATCTCCTTCCCTAACCGACGAATCACTTTACTCGGTGTCCAAACTTCTCCTGTCTCCTGCTGCTCCGCCAACATCGCATCTAGAATAGGAGTAACCCAATCTTCAAACTTGCAATAATTATCATTGGGGACAATAAGATTTCCAATACGATTCATCCCCTTGCGACGTAATTCGACGCCATCGAGGTTGAAATCAGCGAGATATGTCTTCCCCAGACATTTTATGAAATCTTCTTCGATCCCACCTGCTGTTGTAACGATAGCAGTTACATGCTTGTGCTTCACCAAGTATAATAGTACTTCTCGTAGGCCCGAAGAGATTAGGTTGGAGGTATATCCTAGGAAGACGGAGCATTTTGTTTGAGCGCGGACGGATGGAGATGTGAAGTCTTCAGATTCGTCCGGTAGGATCGGTTCGTCAGACAAACGCCATTTCCTCTGGAAAAAAGTTATAGTCCGGAGAGAAATTATTACACAGAACACACCATTTTATTGACAATATGAATAGCTTTGCCAAAGCTATTCGCTTGGAATCCAATACGTTCATAGCTCTCCAGTAATTGTTGCAGATCAAGGCCTTTTTCAAAATTTGGTCCTTCAACAGAGACTGCGGATTCTGACACAGGTTCTGAGTGTAGGAGAACTGTTGCTGTTGCACTTCCGGGAGCTTGTGGATTTGTGGACATGGTAAGATGAGAGTTAGTGAAGATCTTTTGGCGCTTGTTTGCCACCGTGCCGACAATGACTCATTTTCCTTACTCAAATATTCTTTATTAAACATTAATTCAGCCAAAGATGTGCTTCAATTGTCAAAGCATTAACAAGCAAGTCGATTTCTCTCTGTGCTTTTACAAAAGCTGGAAAAGCTGTGGCAATTCCCGGAATGCCTTGGGCGCTTGTTTTGCTGCCATGTTTGCTGCCTCCTGCAGAGCCCGAATATCACTGCTCGCTCCTCGCCATGCTATCTTGCCAGCACCGGTACTCGCATCGCGATGCATCGCGACGACAGCTCCGGTATATGCTCGCAAGAAGCCCCAGATTCCCCAATTATCCAAGAAGAAGTTGGCGGCCAAAGAAAAGAGACGAGAGCAGAAACGGATGCTGCAGCTAAAAAAGAAGTATATAGACAACACTTTACCGTTAGAAGAAGCTATTCAAGTATTACGCGTGAGTACGAAATAAGGGCAATGTTGGAGTTCTTGAATTAACGCGCTGTACAGGCGGTAGAGATCGTTCGTGGAGATGCTACCTACGAGCTCACAATCAAAACCATTCTCGGTCGTGGAGCTGTTGTCCCTCGTGGTCGAATGAACCTTCCTCGTGCCCCTAAAAAGGCGACCAAATCTGATCGTATACTTGTGTTTGCGGAGGGTCGAGCGGCGACAGCAGCCAAAGCGGCTGGCGCAGACTTTGTCGGTGGAACTGAGCTTATTGACGATGTGGTCTCAGGGAAGATCCATGCTACGTTGGTATTAGCTACCCCAACGTTGGTACGAGCCATTGCTCCCAAATTGGGAAGAGTGTTGGGTCCAAAGGGTCTCATGCCAGCGGAGCGACGTGGGACTGTCGTCGATGACCCAGCGACCTATATTACGAACTTGAAGGGAAGCAATCAATGGGCTGGTGATAAGCGTGGAACTATCAGGAGTGCAATTGGGAGGGCAAGTGGAGTTCATCTTTGTTTGCTTCAGAAGTGACTTATTCTTCATGTCATTTTAGACATCATTCCCGAAGGAAGACGTCATTAAGAACATCAAGTATTTCATAGACACTGTCAGGAAGAGCATAAAGAAGCCCGACGCTGATAAAGGTGGGGGTGGAAAACCGAGTAAGGGCATTTCAATTAATATGAGTTTCAGTCATCTTATACGCAACGTTTCGTAGGTGTAACGATCGAACGAATCATCCTCAGCTCTCAGCAGGGACCTAGTATTACTCTTGCAGATGTAGCATAGGACTCATAGTCTTCTATTCATATTTTGAATGACCCCCGTTTAGAATGCATCAAGTTGTCAATCATAATTTTGGTGCTGAGTCAAGGGGAAAAAAAGCATACACGCATGAACTGCCATTATAAACTACTATCCAAGGACGTGCAGGATTCTAAATAGATTCATTCAGTTTTAGGGTCAGGCGGGAGCAAAAGCGACGTACCAACTACAAGATTTTCTCAACATTTCAGGAGAGCAATCGACATGCTTCTGTCGATTGGCACGGTTACTACCTAAAAGGAAGAGGGTATGTGTGCGGGGATAGGGTCGATGAAATAGCAGGCATACACTATCACCACCAGAATGAGGCTCTCAAACCTACGAGTGACTTGAGTAGGTATGCAGGAAACGGGTATATTCCAAGACAACAAGAGCTACCTCCTCTCCTTTGGCAGCTCTGGTCGCCGATGTCGAGCGACATGACGATGACGGCAGCCACACGAGAATGACAGGT
>Ga0157379_10004104_pt1 | contig 12430 bp, 16 predicted proteins | sample S25metaG_FD_121802 | JGI IMG/M metagenome (GOLD analysis project Ga0157379, IMG submission 121802) | Switchgrass rhizosphere microbial communities from Kellogg Biological Station, Michigan, USA - S2-5 metaG | ecosystem: Host-associated > Plants > Roots > Rhizosphere > Soil | place: USA... | reverse complement strand
GTCTCCTCAAAGGGATAAAGATTGCAGACGACGATTGAAATCGGAGAAATATTCTGAGTTTTCAAGTCTTCCTGATCAGAGGGAATGTTCCGCGCAAGAATGCCTTTTTGGATGTCAAATTAATCACTTCGCATCGTAGGGCAGACAAATCCAGATATTCTCACCTCCGTGTACCGCAGGATGCAATGTCTTAACGCGCCCACCCAACATTTCCGGTGCTTTGGTGATATCGGCAACATCCCTATTTCAAGGTTTAGAGTACATGCGTCTGGAAAGCTGTAAAATATATCACTTAATAGGAATTCCAGACTCCCTTATCTTGCTAGCTGTTCCTCCCGAGCCTAAAAGGCGAACACCAGCTTCATGGAGACCCTTGGCCAACTCGAGCAAGTTGGTTTTGTCATAAACGGAAAGAATGGCTGAAGACAGGTGAACAGCAAGCTTGGCAGTCTAACTTTTTGGTATACCTGTCGGAGTCGACATTCTGAAAGCTTGAGAAAATAGACACTTTCGTCGAGGAGGCTCCTAAAGAACGGTCAATTAAAAATGGGATGTCCGTTCCGAAGTCACGTGATGATCCACTTAGCGCAGACTGCAGATGCAAGGAACTCTATATTTGTCGCATTCAACTACAAGAAAATACAAAGCAAATAACTACAGGTTATAACTACAACCAATTCAATAAACAACCAAAAATATGGTAATAGCGTCATCGTTGTACACCACCCTGTTGTTGTTGACCTGGAGGTTGTCCCTGTTGAGCCTGAGCCTGCTGCTGCTGAGCTCTGATATGAGCCATCATCTGCTGTTGCATCTGTAATTGCTGAGGAGTATGCGCGATCGGCATAGTCATCGGAGCACCTCTCCCGGTCGGGACACCCCATGCCCCGTGTAAATATTGACCGTTAGCAGCTTGCTGTACCCCAGGCATATTGGGCATTCGGATTCCATGACCATTCGTAGCAATTCCGGCACGTTGAAAATACTGTTGGTATGCCGCCATATTGTAGGCGGGGTGCATCATCGTGGGTTGGTGAGCAGCCTGTGACGCAGGATCGTGACCTGCAGCTGGTCTTCCTGCAGCAGCCTGTTGCTGAGGCATGGAATGCTGAGGGACTGCCTGAGGGTGCTGCTGGGCTCCAGCAGTAAAGGCTCTGTTCGCTTGCAATTGCTGCAAGTATTGTTGTTGTTGTTGTGTGATCTGGTGCTGCTGAGCGGGACTCCCTTGTGTAGGTGCTGGGTGTGCGTTCGCTGTATGCGGACTCTGAGAGTGCTGGGCTATGGGGTTATGGGGGTGCACAGTCTGGGGATGAGGGCTACCTCGAACAGCATTGGCAGCTGGATTCTGCACCGTTGCTTGCGGTTGCACTTGGGGATTTTTGTACAAGGGATTCTGTGGGTATGCATTGGCGTTGACGTAAGCAGCGAGTTGTGGGTGAGCAACATATGGGGAGGTTTGTTGGGGTTGGGGAGGCTGAGGCTGAGCGGGGTGGGGCTTAGGCTGGGCCTGAGGATGGGGATGAGCTTGCAGTTGTGGTTTGTGTTGGGAAATAGGTTGGGATGGCTGAGGTTGAGGCTGAGGCTGGGCTTGAGGCTGGGCTTGAGGTTGTGCTTTACCCTTGGGAGGTGGCGGTTTCAAATATGTCGCAGGAGGTGGCGGCTGCTGCCAGGCGGCATGTAATTCCTGGAATAAAATTTAAATAAAGCGAAATACTGAGATAATAAGGTGTAAACTGACCGGAGGTATTGTTTGGGGAACTTGAGGCTGCGGGTGAGCGGCTTGGCCTGCAGCCGAGGCAGGAGCTTCAGGTTTCTTCGGTGGCATAGTACTTAACCTCGCCGCTGCCATCTGAGGTGTAGATTGAACTTGACCTGATGCAGTAGGTGGTCTGGGACTAGCCGAAGCTTGTGGAGGGACAGCGGGATATTGAACAGGTGAGTTTGCAAGGGTGGCGACGCCAGCCTGAGGCGTTCGAGCCATCTGAGGAGGGTGCATCCTTTTTGGGTCATTTGCAGGTGACGGTGAAGGGACGGGTGCTTGAGGATGTTGTAGTTGACGGGCATTATTTGCTTTGGCAATCATAGCCTGGGCCACATAATGATCCGGTTTCTTAGGGGGCTCTACCTTTGGCTTTTGGACCGGGGCTGGAGGTATGGCTTGCTGAGGAACGTGAGCGGCAGGAGGATTAGGAGTGATCGGGGTAGGAGTAGGACGGGGTGGTACTGGTAGCCCAACAGGTTTCTTATTTTTCGAATGGTAACTGCCTCGAGAATCCTTATCGGCCACCTCATGGAGGATGTCGAAGATGGAACGTTTCCCAGTGCTACAAGATCGATTTTAAATGAGCTATATACAGACGAGAGATATGAACCCACAGATTTGAAGGCTTCCCATTATGAGGATGCATGTACTGTGACCAAAGTTTCGCCCGCTTAGCTTTGTCAGTCTCATCTTCTTCAGGCTCTTGAACTTGTTTCCGTTTCCTTAGTACTGTATCTGCTGGTGTCGTTGACCTCACAACATGATTAACTATACGCGTGAAGTTTGGGTCTGGATCAAGATGCAACGGTGGTAATGTGGCGGTCTGGTGGCATAATTAATATCCAGAACAACCTCACAACGATAACACTTACCAACACTTTAGATTCGAATTCCAAGGCCTCCATATCTGACATTTTACTCCCAAGCTTGCCGTTCAACAAGCAAATATCTGCGTAGAATGTCTCGGCATTTGGATGCAACACCACGCGGACAGTCTCGGAATCTTGATGAGATGCTGGCTGTTGAGGGTTTTGTGGTCGGCTTTTACGATGATCTGTCTTCTCAACAATCATGCATCCTGTAAATGATAACTTCCGTGAATCCGACTAAAGACCACAAGTTACAAACACACCTTCATAATATGATACACCAGCCATGTCGAAGATTTCAATAAAATCCACAGGTATTCGTAATGCTCGAACTTCATCTAAAAGATTCTTCAATAAAGTCAGTCCAAAGCAATGAACTCTGCAGGTACACGACCCACTGAAACAGGCTGAGTGTAGAGGAACTTGCTGGGACCTTTGTTGAGCGTCCAGTGGTCATCGTATAGATTAATGGTGAAAGATGGAGGCGAATCCCTGTATTTCTTGAGCAATTTCTGCGCGAACTTGGGCTGATTATACGTGAGGGCCATGTTGTGGCCACTCAGCTGCGATGCGATTGAACACGATCAGTGTATATCCTTGTTAGTGAATATTCCCACGCCTCCCGCTTCACACAAATTCCTTCATGGAGGCTCAACTTCAAGAGGTTAGTTCGTTCGTCGTCTTTCTCTCCACTCACTCAACTCTATCACATCATTCTAGTTATTCCAATTTCTGCATGATCGTAACCCTCAAGTTCGTCAATTGGCTCTGTCAAATTTACTGGGACATACCCCTGCGGGCTCATTATGTCGATCGATTTTCTTTACTGGAATGCAAGGCTCCAGCGGACTACGGGCACAACCTGTTAAAGACACAGAAATAGTACGGGATTTGAAGTTACTGTGTCGCGATCGGCTGGCATGTAACATGAAACCTGATTTACACTTCATCTATTCTGAACGTCTGCTAGGCCATCGCGCATGATGCTTTCCGCGCTCTTGTCAACTTGACGGATTCCCCCCTGTGGATAAATGCTCTATCGGACCAGTCCTTTCTGATTTTTCTAGTTTCCTATATCCTAGTCAGTCAAAATATTCATCGTCTTGGTCGGCAGATGCTTATTTGGAATGCCAGCATCCCCCTTCAATCCTCGCCGATCTTGCAGCCATGCTTCTGTCTAATTTGAGTGCCCAGCAGTCTGTGTGCACTCAACTCATATCCCTAAAAGTTCCGGTGGTCCTGTCTGCTTCATTAACCTACCATTATTATCCCACACAATCCCGATCGGCTACTTCCACTCCACCAACTCTAAACTCAGAATCTATGCAAAAAGACCTGGATGCTCTACCTCTTTTGGTGGATGCGTTTGCATCAAGTGCCAAGGTAACAGTTGGCGATACTGCCACACCCTCCACGCGGAAAGGAGAGCTCCATTTCCTTTCGAGTGTTTTTGCAAATTTGAGTGTGGTATGTTTGTTTCGCGGGCAATCCCGTTGATGGCTATCTTTGATCAAAGACATTCAGACACCCGTAGGACGCACATTCTTCCTCACGCCGATACCGGCAGAGGCATTAATATTATCAACATCAAAGGAGGGTCTGTCAGGCCTGGAATGCCCTCTTTCAAGACTTACTGCGTTCACCGAACACGCGGATACAATACGTAGAGGAGGAGTTGCCTCCGTCATCAAGTGAGTTTTCGGATCTACAACCATTTAATTTTGCTCACCCGCGGCGAAACAATAGGAATTGCTCCTTCTATAAGCCGGCTCACCGAGCCTTGCTGTCCCCCGAAGATGAGCAGATAGCAATTCCCCCGTCGCAAATTTCCGCTCCAGGAATAAATATCTTGCCGCCAATTCTTCTTCCTCTAGCTGGACCTGAAGAAATGGATCTCGAGGTGAATAATTCAGCCAAAACTGATGGTTTTGACGATTTTGACGCAGAACAAATTCCCCCGCCACTGCAGGACCAGGAGAAGTTGCCACCCCTACTTCAATTCTTACCGCCAACGAAGAAGCGGGAGACCGACAGTGCCATACGGTTAATCTTTGTCGAGGCGCTGCTACTTTTATGCACAACGCGATGGGGCCGTAATTTCCTGAGAGAAAACGGAACATACGAAATTATCAAACTAACGCACGAAAACGAGACAGTTGACAAGGTGCGCCAAATTACATAGTTTCTGTTGAAATGTTGTTGAGCTTATCCGCCACCATAGATTTCAGAACACATTGAACGCCTAGTGAATTTACTAAAGAGGGATGAAAGCCACGAGACTGTCAAAGATGATATGTATGAAGAACTTGACGACGATTCAGAAGACGAACGAATAGAAGAGGTTTAAGTGATAATGTAGACTTTCTACAGGATATATATTATGATATCGTTGAGTTGTTTTGGTTAGGGTTTGATAAATGTAGCCTTTTCTGGCCGCCACATTCACTGACTGACAGCCTGCATCATATATGCCGACATGGCGACTTCACACGTTTTGGCATTAACGTATAATTGATGCCTTGATGTGGATCTGAGGGGTGGTAAAGGACTAAAGACGAGTACGTTGTCGGAGGTGACCTGAAACGAATGTCGGCTTCGGCCTACGCCGTCCGAGGCAGAAATCCGGCATGTTTGAAGGACAGCACCGCCCCTCATCTTTTTTGTCCTAGTGAACCACTCCTGGAGATTCTCCAGCGTGTGAAGAGCATCTTTCGGTGATTATTCCCAGAAATTACCCCCTTCGAAGCAATAATTCTCTTCGGGTCTATGAATTCTTTCGAGCACCCTGGCTTATCCTGCTTAATATTAGACCACAAGCAGTGGTCATTTGTACGTACACTTGAGCCGCATCCAGTTAGCCCTGAATGCTATCGTTGATATGCCCAAGAAAGCACAAGACGCGGTAGTTGTTAAGTAAATGACGCTCGAGGTACCGATCATCATAATTAGCCGGTGACCAAAATATGTTGAGAGGCCATAAATAAATTATTATCTTCAGTGATACATATAGTAACAAACAGCTAATTACAGAGAGGAGCAGAAATTATGTGAGGATTTAAGAGAGGCTTAATACAGACTACGAAAGTTATGTTACAGTGAAGAAATGGGGGAGAGAAATAAAAACGATGTTACAGGATGAGTCTTGTGTGGGATGAACAACAGATTATGCCCGTATGGAAAGGAAAGAGCAAGGACAGAAGGACAGGGGCTAGACAACATCAGACAGCGACAAATAATATTAAAGTGAAAAAAGGGCCAAGGAAACCCACCAATGTAATAGTGCGATTAGGCTGGGAGACCACGCTAGTGTCCAAATGATGAACATCTCCGAACGGAGGACAAGAAAAACCCAAAGGAATGGAAAGAATATTAATCTAACACCCCTCCTCTCGAAGGATCATGCCTTTGGGGGTCATCGTAAGAATCATCTTCACTTTCCTCCCCTTCCACTCCAGAGAACGAGTAGTGACCCTCTTCATCTTGCTGTTGGTGTGGATGTTGGTGATGCTGTGAGTGATGTGACGGGGGAAATCCCGCACTTCCCGATGCCATTGCATATTCCTGGACAAAATCATTAGGCACGGAACTGGCTCCAGCAACAGCAGCCAAAGCAGCAGCTCCTTCCAAAATGGATCGTCCCGCTGCGTCTCGCCCACGTTTTTTAATCTGTTCAAATATCGCGTAAGTTTAGTCTTCTTTTTCAATTGAATTGAAGGGTCGGTGGTGGTTGTGAGGGAAAAGGGAGAGAAACGATTGATGGAAAAACGCACCAACTTGGCATACACCAAACCACAGGCATTGCAAAGCGTTCTAGGACCTGCCAAATACGAAACAAGTATCAGTGCCCCTGACCCGCAAGCCGGTAATACGTCACAACGACGTGCCTAGTGGGCCCCTTCGCCATTCTGGTGTTGATGTTGCCCCACAGCCCATACATCGCTGGGATTCAGGACCAGCAGAATCAGTACGCTTGAAGTGGGAAATTGGCAAGATTAGTGGCAGAACATATTATTTTAGTTCCTTGACGTACCTGCCGTTTAGCGGGACTTTTTCCGTTATTATCCTCTTTTGACTGTGAGAGTGGGCTAGGAGATCGAGACAGGGGAATGGCGGGGTCAAATTGTCGGACGCCTTCGGCCGCGAATTCCCATATTCGAGTGAGAGAGCTTGTAGAAAGGCCGGAGGGTTGAACGCGAGTCGTTGACGCGGGCGCCGAGGCGGCTGTGGCGCTTTCGAAAATTTGCCGGTAGGTTTGCTCTAGCTGAGGCCATGGTGAGGGGTGCGAGGAGGGGGAGGGGGAAACAGCCATCCTGACCTTTGAAAAATCGGGAAATGTTTGCTGCCGAATTCGATATGCCACCGAAAATGAGTCTTGCTGGGAGGACTCTTCACGTTGTTTCCCTTTTGGATCAAAAGATCCGACGTCACGAGTCGAGGTTGAAGTTGGCCGAATGGGCTCCGAAGGGGTTGTTGAATAAGGGTCACTACTACGATAGGAGGTGGCTTGTGGGGGTGGCTGAGTGGTTGGCTCACTGCGGACTAGTTCTGGACTTTGTGACGAGTCGGTGGGTGTTGGCGGGTAGTTTGCTGCAGAATACGGCCCACTCCAAGCTGAAGTGGCCGAAGACGGCAGGCCAGAGGGAACTGGAGAATACTGCGCCGAGGATTGTTGCGTTGGTGGATACGCCAAATATGACATTGTTGTAGAATAGCCGGATTGAGAATGGCTCGCGGATGGCGCACGCGAAGGTTGTGGATTATGGTGGGGAGTACGTGTTCGGGGTAGAGTATTATGTGAATATTGCGGTGTTTCATACGATGAAGACGGTGGCTGATCATATCCATATTGGTGACTATTTTGAGATAAATGTGAAGAGGTTTGGGGAGCTGAAGACGGATAGACATAGCGATCAGATGAAGGCATCGATGCTCCTGTCGATGGACCAGCAGCGTCGGGGTTATGCCGCAAATACGCTACAGGGATAGAGGTAACGCGTCGACCTCCTCCCAACGCCCCCTGGATTGAGTCGTATCGCACGACGTTTGGTGAGTGGGACGTGTCCTGCTCCTGGGATGGCTGGTTGAGAGACTGATGCGACGGGGGCAACGACATCTCAAGACGGCGCGAAGAAAGGACATATCAAACGCGAGTCATTCTATAGAACAATGATGAGCATAATGAACAAGAAAAAAGACTATAAAAAAAGGAAATAGAGCGGAATTGGTGAAACAGTGAACATGGGCGTTCGGGAAGTGAAATGAACACAAAATACAGCGGCTGACTGCTACAACGTCCACTGCAGCGTGACAAAAAGAAGCGGAAGACTCACCCTCGACACCGCTGGAGGAACGCGACCGCCGACAGCTATTGGACTGGATGAGGCTCAAGTTTATTTGAGGCGCCTGCAGGATAGTCTAGTAGACTTAATTGGGTATTTGATCAAAAGGGGTTCGGAACGGGGATAAATGACGAAAATAACAAAATATTAGGATCACCTTTTATTACTTTGCGTCTGATTCGCTGAGTCTATACACCACAGGTCTGAGGATTGTGGGCAGGCGAAATATGAGTTTTGCCAGGATGGCGACCAAGTCCCAGAAACACAGCCTTGGATTCACCCAAACGGAATAGCGCACTGGACCACTTACATTTACTCAGAAATCGGGATCATCTTACATCACCTGCTAAAGACTTTCATCAAGCTTCAGGCACCTATTGCATAACTAAAACTTTACATATTTTCCATGGTTTTGCTACTAATAGCAGTCCAACAGCACAAACGATTGAAAAAGAAAACAAATATGGCAAATGTACCATCTAGCTATACTACGTGTGACCACCACCTCGCCCATCTCCTCTATCTCGCTCTCGTCGTCCGCCCCCGCCCCCGCCTCGATTTCCCATCAAGCCACTATCGGGATTTGTTGGGCCGTATTCCTCTTCGAGGGTAGAATCGAATGCCTCATTACCCTTGTCCAACGGCGCAACCCCGGTCTTTTGCCCACTTGCAGCAGCGGCGGCCCTCTCTCGTGCCCTGCGTCGGCGTACCAAAATCTTTTTCCGGCTCCGAATAGCACGCCGGAATGCAGCGTCGTCACCGTAGAATAGACTATATTCGCACATGGGGCAAATCCATTCATCTTCGGGTTGAGTCAATGGGGCGAGTAGATGGGAGGGAGGTGCGGGTTTCCTTCGCCGCCTCGGCGGTATCTCCGCTGTCAAGAATTGAACAGGAAGCGGGCTCACCAAATTCAGGTTTCCGCCACCTTGTGAAAGAGGGGCACCCGAATGCGGGAGACGTGACGGGACATAGTTACGAAGATGATGTGGGTTCGAAGCATTTGCAAGTGCTGACCGCTTCTTCTTTTTTGAATTCCTCGACTTAGTACCTGCATTCGCATCCATAGCTACTCCAGAAGTTATAGTCTTTGACCGCTGTGCCCGCTTTTTGCCATCTCCTGCAAGTGCACTCTGTCTAGCCATTTCAGCTGCTTTGGCAGCTTGTCGTGCGAGCTCTGCTTCGAAACGTGAATGTAATACTGCAACCTCTTCTCTAGTAGAAATAAGTCGCTCCGAAGCTGAGTCGACTTAGCATACTTCTTACTAGTCAGGATGAACGAGTCCACTCACTTGGACTAGGACAGGCAAACGAAAACTCTGGCATAGGAACGTCCATGCCTTCGTTCGAAGGTATGGGTGATCTTGCCCATGATAACGGTAGACGTCTTGAAGATCTCCTACGAGACTTATTCACGGGGACATTCTCCTTTCCAGGAAGGGGACCAAGGTTTGAGTATCTCGCCGAAAGTGCTTGATCGAGAGCAAGGGTATCGCCATGTGTAATCGCACCCAAAACAGCGGCGAGTTGTCGTTTCCTCGTCTTGAGTAACTCTTTATGTTGCAAACCAGCATGAGTCGCTGGTGAGAACCGGTACCTCTTGACAAAGGACTGAGGAGGTGGCGGTAACGGTGGCGCCACATCAGCTGCTTCAGTACTACCTATCCCGCCACTCGCTAGATGGCCTCGCTCCTCGGATTCGTCATCACCAGTAGCAACAGGAGATGAAAGTGCATCAGCATTCGAGTGATGTGCAGCCGGTACCTTCCTCTTTTTCGTATTACCAGGCTGCTGCAAGTGGTCAACGTAGTCGCCATCGCCATGGTCGTCCTCATCCGCTGGCCCCACAGGAATCGCAAACCCACCAGGGAACTCAGAAGATCGATCATCGCCTGCGTCGGTGGTGCGAAAAAAAACGTCCGTGTCATAGTGCGAGTTCGCCACACCGTTGCCCTCGACATAGTATTGCTGGCTCGGAATGGCGCTGCTGTACATGGACGCAGAAAGATGATGCACCGGGGAGTTCTCTATGAGTTCTGAGACGAATTCAGCGGCTGAGTCTGGGACGGTGAGCGGGTCTCCGGATGTGCGCCTTCGTTTTGGGAGGGGCTTCACCCTGCGTAGCGGGGCAAACTCTGGAGCGTCAAAGATGGGAGATGTGGACCCACGATACATGGATGTACGGGGATCCATGTTATGGTGGATATTGAGGAGAAATGTGTCGCAGTGGAAAAGGATGATTGTGGTGTTGACTTGGTTGCTGACGTGTTGCTGCTTGTTTTTGCCTATGGCGGTGATTTCACAGGGGTCCTCGTTTTTGGTCCCGTTCACACTTGAGAGTTGACAAATATATATTGTCTTTTTGGCATAGAAGAGAACAGAAAGGAAGTCGACTAAGTTACATGGTTGCGATGCTCTATACGATTGTCTCAAAACTCTGGATGGAAACAGTCCGACGAATCCACCACTCGATGATAATACACCGTGCAGTGAACGAAGAAAAACATGCGTGTGGCAATACGCCGTCTAGGAATGCAAATACTGAGCAACGAATAATGCGCCCGAAAAGAAAACGAAAAACGACGAATAATGTAGTGCCACAAAATGCTGGAAGAAAACGATGCAGAGTCAGACAAGCCATGATAAATGAGACAAATTGGGAGCAGCGCAATGACGATGACAAGAATAAATGGAAAATGGCATGGAGATAGGTTGTTTAGAGTGAGAAATATTCGAGCGAGTAGCCCATGAGAGAGTAGCCTGCAGTCTTGTAGAAGGGGAAAACAGATGGAGAGTTCGATGATTAGGGTTGTTTTGGTAGTGTATGTGGGAATTTACCACCTGCAGCGACAGATTTAGAACACGTGCGAATCACGGTCTACGAGGATACATACCAGGACTGGCTTCCGCTGCTGCTGTTACCGTACTGAGCCTGGGGTCCTCCGCCCCATCCGCCTCCATTACCAGTGTTGTTGCTGTAACGACCTCCGCCCGCTCCGCCGCCTGCTCCACCATATCCTCCCCCTCCTCCAGCCCTAAAATCGCGGTTTCCGCTACGTGCTCCACCGCCACGTCCTCCTCCACGATATCCTCCTCCTCCTCCACGCCCCCCGCGATTGCCAGAGGAGAATGCAGCTTCCTGGGCAACTGTATCGAGCCACTGAGGGATGTCTTGGTTCGCCTCACGGAGAAGTTCGACAAGCTCACGAACGATGTTGCGGTTGTTGCGGTTGAAAAAGGCAGTGGACAAACCAGTGTTACCAGCACGGCCAGTACGACCAATACGGTGCACATAGTCGTCAATGTCAGAAGGAAGATCGTAGTTGATGACATGGGTGACATTGGGGATATCGAGGCCACGAGCAGCGACGGCTGTTGCGACCAAGATGGGAGTGCGACCTTTACGGAAGGTCTCGAGCGCGAATTCACGTTCACGTTGTGTCCTGTCTCCGTGAATGGAGGTGGCCGGTAGCCGGTTGCTCATCAAAAAGTCGGAGAGCATATCAGCCATGCGTTTTGTCTCCACGAAGATAAGGGTAAGGCCATTCTTGCCTTCAGAGACCAAGATATCGAGGAGGACAGACCGCTTGTCGGCATCTTCAACGTATTCAATTTTTTGGGTAATGTTCTCGGAAGTCGAACCAACACGACCGACAGAGAGGAAAATGTAATCCTTGAGGAAATCCCTGGCAAGCATTTGCATGTCGCGAGGGAAGGTGGCGCTGAACATGAGTGTTTGACGGACATCGGTGCCAGGCATGTCTTCGCCTTGGACAATGCGACGGATTTGGGGTTCGAAACCCATATCGAGCATGCGATCAGCTTCGTCAAGAACAAGATACTTGATGTTAGCAAGACTGATACGGCCACGTTCAATGAGATCAACGAGACGTCCGGGAGTCGCGCTCAACAAATCGCAACCGCGTTCGATCTGACGGATTTGCTGTCCAATGTCAGCGCCACCATACACCACTGCCGGGCGGACCCAGGAGCGGTAGGCGAATTTGCGCGCTTCATCGTGGATTTGACTGACAAGCTCGCGAGTGGGAGCCAAAATGAGGGTAGTAGGGTAAGCCTTACGACGACCATAGCCAGCAGTAGCATCAACGGGAGGGGGTTTGGGGCCTGTCGCGAACGCAGAAGAAAGGATGGGAAAGAGGAATCCACCTGTCTTTCCGGAACCGGTTTGAGCACAGCTAGTGTCCCAAAGTTCAGTATACGATCAGATAATGAATCAAGAACTGAGCAACTTACCCCATCAAATCAGATTTTGACGTTAAAACTACAGGAATAGAGTACTTCTGTACGGGAGTAGGAACAGTATAGCGGGCGAGCTTGATGTTTTCAAGGAGAAGAGGATCAAGGGGTGGGCTCGTAAAGGATAGGACGAGTTCCGGGACATTCGCACCGGTTGCTTCTACGGGTATATCGTCGTACTTTTCGAAATTAATGCCAGTATG
>Ga0157379_10004102_pt1 | contig 12432 bp, 13 predicted proteins | sample S25metaG_FD_121802 | JGI IMG/M metagenome (GOLD analysis project Ga0157379, IMG submission 121802) | Switchgrass rhizosphere microbial communities from Kellogg Biological Station, Michigan, USA - S2-5 metaG | ecosystem: Host-associated > Plants > Roots > Rhizosphere > Soil | place: USA... | reverse complement strand
GGCCGTGCTGCCCGCGCTGCGCCGGGCGAAGCTGGGCACATCGGTCACACCGAGAAGTAGCGAGCCTCGGGGTGATGGAACACGAACGCGTCCGTCGACTGCTCGGGATGCAGTTGCAGCTCCTCAGACAGCTCGACACCCATCCGTTCGGGCTTGAGCAACTCGACCACCTTGCGGCGATCCTCCATGTTCGGGCAGGCCGGATAGCCGAGCGAGAAGCGCGCCCCCCGGTAGCGGAGCTTGAACATGCCCTCGATGTCGTCCGGGTCTTCATCGGCGAAGCCGAGGTCGGCGCGGATGCGCGAGTGCCAGTACTCGGCCAGCGCCTCGGTCAGCTGCATGGTGAGCCCGTTGAGCTCGAGATAGTCGCGGTACTTGTTCTCGGCGAACATCTTCGCGGTGAAGGCGTCCACGGTCGAGCCGGCGGTGACCAGCTGGATGCCGACCACGTCGACCTTTCCGCCGGGCTCCTCGGTGCTCGCCTTCGAGCGCACATAGTCCGCCAGGCACAGGTGGCGGTCGCGGCGCTGACGCGGGAAGGTGAACCGCAGTCGTTCGGTGCCGAGCGCTCCGCCCGATCCGCCGTCCGGCGCGAGCAGTCCCGGCACGCCGAGCACCCCGGTCGGGTCGTCGCCGTGATGGAGCACGACCATGTCGTCGCCCTCGGAGTACACCGGGAAGTACCCGTACGCGACCGAGGCGTCGAGCATCCCCTCGGCCAGGATGCGGTCGAGCCAGTAGCGCAGCCGAGGGCGGCCCTCGGTCGCGACCAGTTCCTCGTAGCTGGCGCCGTCTTCGTTGCGGCCGGGCTTGAGCCCCCACTGGCCCATGAAGGTAGCGCGCTCATCCAGGAAGGCGGCGTAGTCGCCGAGCGCGACCCCTCGGACGATGCGGGTGCCCCAGAACGGCGGGGCGGGGATGGGATTGTCGGCGACGACATCCGAACGGGCCGGCATGTTCTCGGGTTCGGTGACCTCGAGAACGGTGCGCGCGTGGATCCGCTTCTTGAGCGGCGGCAGGCCGACCGTCGCCGGGTCCGACCCTCGCGAGATCGCGACCAACGGCTCCATGAGCGCGAGCCCCTCGAAGGCGTCGCGCGCGTAACGGACCTCGCCATCGAACAGCGACGCCAGGTCGTCTTCGACGAAGGTGCGGGTCAGGGCGGCTCCGCCGAGCAGGATCGGCCACTTGGTGCCGAGGCCGCGCGAGTTGAGTTCGAGAAGGTTCTCTTTCATCACGACCGTCGACTTGACCAGCAGGCCGCTCATGCCGATCACGTCGGCGTTGTGCGCCTCCGCGGCTTCGATGAAGGCGCTCAGCGGCTGCTTGATGCCGATGTTGATGACCTCGTAGCCGTTGTTGGTCAGGATGATGTCGACCAGGTTCTTGCCGATGTCATGTACGTCGCCACGCACGGTCCCGATCACCATGGTGCCCTTGCCGGCAGCCTCGGTCTTCTCCATGTGCGGCTCGAGCAGGGCCACCGCCGCCTTCATCACCTCGGCCGATTGCAGCACGAACGGCAGTTGCATCTCGCCGCTGCCGAAGCGCTCGCCGACCACCTGCATGCCGGCCAACAGGTGCACGTTGACGATGTCGAGCGCGCTCATGCCATCGGCCATGGCCAGCTCGAGATCGGCCTCGAGGCCCTTCGGCTCACCGTCGATGATCCGGCGCTCCAGGCGCTGACCGACCGGAAGGGCCGCGAGCTCGGCCGCGCGCTCGTCCTTCAGAGCTGCGGAGTCGACTCCCGCGAACAGGTCGAGCAGCGCCGACAGCGGGTCGTACGTCAGGTTGCCGTCGGCGTCGTACTCGCGGCGGTCCCAGACCAGGTCGAGGGCGACCTTGCGGCGGTCTTCGGGCACCGAGGCGAGCGGCACGATTTTGGCGGCGTTGACGATCGCCGAGTCCAGGCCCGCCTCGACCGCCTCGTGCAGGAACACCGAGTTCAGCACCGAGCGCGCGGCCGGGTTCAGCCCGAAGGAGATGTTCGAGACGCCGAGTGTGGTGTGGATGCCCGGATACTTCGCGGTGATCTGCCGGATGGCCTCGATGGTCTCGATCGCGTCGCGCCGGGTCTCCTCCTGGCCGGTGGCGATCGGGAAGGTCAGCGCGTCGACGATGATGTCGTCGACCCGCATGCCCCACTCGTTCACCAGCGTGTCGACCAGCCGGGAGGCGATCCGCACCTTGTTCTCGGCGGTGCGGGCCTGGCCCTCCTCGTCGATGGTCAGCGCGATGACGGCGGCGCCGTGCTCCTTCACCAACGGCATGATCCGGCCGAACCGGGATGCCGGCCCCTCGCCGTCTTCGAAGTTCACCGAGTTCACGACGGGTCGGCCGCCGATCAGCTCCATGCCGGCCTGCAGCACCGCCGGCTCGGTGGAGTCGACCACCAGGGGAAGGGTGGACGCGCTCGCCAGACGCGAGACCGCGGCGCGGATGTCGGCGACGCCATCGCGCCCGACGTAGTCCACGCAGACGTCCAGCAGGTGCGCGCCCTCGCGGACCTGGCTGCGTGCGATGTCGACGCAATCGTCCCAGCGCTCCTCGAGCATCGCCTCGCGGAATGCCAGCGACCCGTTCGCATTGGTGCGTTCGCCGATGGCCAGGTACGAGGCGTCCTGATTGAACCCCACGTGCTGGTAGAGGCTCGCGACGCCCGGGTCCTCCTCGATCGTGCGGGACAGCGCGCGCGAGCCGCCGACCCGATCGACGACCGCCTTCAGGTGCGCGGGGGTCGTGCCGCAGCATCCGCCGACCAGCCCCAGGCCGAATTCCTTGACGAACTGCTCGTGGGCGGTCGCCAGCTCGTCGGGGGTGAGCGGATAGCTCGCGCCGTTGGCTCCGAGCACCGGAAGCCCGGCGTTGGGCATGCACATCACCGGGATGTGGGCGAACTTCGACAGGTGGCGCAGGTGCTCGCTCATCTCGGCCGGTCCGGTCGCGCAGTTCAGGCCGATCATGTCGATCCCGAGCGGTTCGAGCGTGGTCAGCGCCGCGGCGATCTCGCTGCCCATCAGCATCGTGCCGGTGGTCTCGACGGTCACCTCGACGAAGATCGGCACGCGGATGCCGGTCTCGACGATCGCCTGCTTGCACCCGTTGACGGCGGACTTGGCCTGCAGCAGGTCTTGCGAGGTCTCGACCAGCAACGCGTCGGCGCCGCCCAGGATCAGGCCGCGGGCCTGGTCGGCGAAGGTGGCCTTGAGGTTGGCGTAGCTGGTGTGACCCAGGCTCGGCAGCTTGGTGCCGGGACCCATCGATCCAAGGACCCAGCGCATCCGGCCGTCTTCCGATTCGAATCGCTCGACCGTGCGGCGCGCGATCTCGGCACCGGCCCTGGCGAGTTCTTCGATGCGGTCGTCGATGCCGTAGTCGGACAGATTCGACCAGTTGGCGCCGAAGGTGTTCGTCTCGATCGCATCGATGCCCGTGTCGAGGTAGGTGGCGTGAATGGTCTCCACGATGTCGGGCCGCGTCACGTTGAGGATCTCGTTGCAGCCTTCGTGCTGCTGGAAGTCGTCGAGCGTGGGGTTGACGTCTTGCAGCATGGTGCCCATCGCGCCGTCCGCGATCACGACGCGGCTCTTCAGCGCGTCCAGCAGCGCCTCGGATCGAGCGGGACGCGGGATCGCCGAGATGTCCAGGGAGGGGAGCGCCTGGGCCGTGGATGCCATCCGATCAGCGTAATCGGCGTCGACCGCGCGCACCGGCCCGTCAGAGCCGCTCAACTCGACTGGCCGGCCCAGAGGGCCGTGCCGTTCGACGAGATCACACCGAGCGGAGCACTGCCACGACCTTGCCGAGCACCTCGGCCTGGTCGCCCATGATCGGTTCGAATGCCGAGTTGCGCGGCAGCAGCCAGGTGTGGCCGTCGCGCTGACGCAGCACCTTCACCGTGGCTTCACCGTCGAGCATGGCCGCGACGATCTCGCCGTTCTCGGCGGAGCCCTGCTGGCGCACGACCACCCAGTCGCCATCGCAGATCGCCGCGTCGATCATCGACTCGCCGACCACCTTGAGCATGAAGAGGTCGCCCTTGCCGACCAGCTGCCGGGGGAGCGGGAAGACCTCGTCGATCTGCTGCTCCGCGGTGATCGGGATGCCGGCGGCGATGCGACCGACGAGCGGCACCATGGCCGCGTCGGCCACCGAGGGACCGGAGTTGTCGGCATCCGTCGGCTCCAACTCGATGAGCACCTCGAGGGCGCGTGGCCGGTTCGGGTCGCGGCGCAGGTAGCCGCTCAGCTCGAGCTGATTCAGCTGGTGCGTGACGCTCGAGAGGGAAGCCAGCCCGACCGCGTCGCCGATCTCGCGCATGCTCGGCGGGTAGCCCCGGGACGACACCGAGCGCTGGATCATCTCGAGGATCGCCTGCTGCTTCTCGCTCAGGCTGGTGCGACGACGGGTGCCGGCGCGCTCCGGGCTGCCAGGTGCGCCGGGGGTGTCTGCGCCCGGAGTGTCTGCCTCGCTCATGTCCGCTCCCATGTCGGTGGTGGCTGATGCAATGAGCATCAACGATCGAAACTGTATCCGCTCGAGGCGGATGCGGCAAACATCTGTTCGAGTGTGTCGCAAGATTCTCGCGGGAATCGCTGTGAAGGACTTGAACATACGTTCGATCGAAGGTATGTTCGGAACACAGGTTCGCATCTGAGCCTCCGGCCGAGGCCCGGATGCGCAACCTGTCCAGCTTGAGAGCCCGCTTGAGAGGGAGTCACGATGAGCGCAGTCACGATGGGCGCAGGCACGATGAGCACCAGTGCCTTCCCGCAGCCGCGGCTGCGCATCACGCGTCGCGGGCGCGCGGTCCTGACTCTTCTCGTCGCCGTCCCGCTGGCCATCGCCGCCGCGGTGACCGGCATCGGTGCGCTCGGTGCCGCCGCGGGCACGCAGGGCAGCGCGGCGACCTTCCAGTACGTCACCGTCGAGCCGGGCGAGTCGCTCTGGCAGGTGGCTCAAGAGGTCGCGCCGGCCGCCGACCCGCGCGATGTGGTCGCCGACATCCTCACCCTCAACAATCTGAGCTCTGGCGAGGTTCAGCCCGGCCAGCGTCTGGCGATCCCCGCGCAGTACTCGTCCGCGCACTGAACCCCTCCGCCCACGAACCCCCCGTGCCGCCCGGCGCGGGCGCCCGACCCCCCTCGGCGCTCGCGCGGGGCGGCTTTTTCGTCGCCCTAGGCTGGTGCGGTGACCTCGCTCGACGACCTGCCGATCCGCGATGACCTGAGGGGCCAGCACCCGTACGGCGCGCCCATGATCCCGGTGCGGTATGCCCTGAACGTCAACGAGAACACCCACCCGATTCCGGAGCCGGTCGCGCGCGACATCGTGGAATCGCTCGCGCGGGCGGTGCTGACGGTCAACCGCTATCCGGACCGGGAGTTCACCGAGCTGCGCGAGAACCTCGCTGACTATCTCGGCCACGGCATCGCCGCCGACCAGGTCTGGGCGGCCAACGGCTCCAACGAGATCATCCAGCAGGTGCTGCAGGCGTTCGGCGGCCCCGGCCGACGGGTTCTCGGATTCCCACCGACCTACTCGATGCACTCGATCATCGCGGCCGGGACCGGCACGGCCTGGATCACCGCCGCGCGCGACGTCGACTACCGGATCTCGCCCGAGACCGCCGTCGCCGCCATCGAGGCGCAGCACCCCGATCTGGTCTTCTTCTGCGCGCCGAACAATCCGACCGGCACGCCCCTTCCGCTCGCCACCATCGAGGCGGCGTACGACGCCACCGCGGGCATCGTGTTCGTGGATGAGGCGTACGCCGAGTTCATGCCCGACGAGGCGCCGAGCGCGTTGACTCTCCTGCCCGGGCGCGAGCGGTTGCTGGTCTCGCGGACCATGAGCAAGGCCTTCGCCTTCGCCGGCGCCAGGCTCGGCTACCTGGCGGCGGACCCGGCGGTCGCCGACGCCCTGCGGCTGGTCAGGTTGCCGTACCACCTGTCCGCGCTGACGCAGGCTGCCGCGATCGCCGCGCTGCACCACGCCCCCGAGATGCTCGCGATGGTGGACGACATCGCGGCGCAGCGCGACCGGCTGCTGGTCGAGCTGCCCGAGCTGGGATTCCGCGCCTTCGACAGCCAGGCGAACTTCGTGCTGTTCGACGGCCTCGACGATCCCGGAGCGACGTTCCGCGCGCTGCTCGAGCGCGACATCCTGATCCGGGATGTCGGAATCCCCGGCGCGCTGCGTGTGACGGCCGGCACGGCCGACGAGACCTCGTTCTTCCTGCGGGCGCTGAGCGAACTGGGCCCCGGAGGGGCCAGATAGGCTTGCCCGCATGGCACCTGGGAGGACTGCGGCCCTGACCCGCGAGACGAGCGAGTCGAGCATCGCCGTGTCGATCGACCTCGATGGATCGGGCGCGTCCGACATCCACACCACGGTCCCGTTCTTCGATCACCTCCTCACCGCTTTCGCCAAGCACGCTCTGGTCGATCTCACCGTGACGGCGAGCGGCGACACCGACATCGACGTGCACCACACGGTCGAAGACACCGCGATCGTGCTCGGCAGCGCCATCAAGCAGGCTCTGGGCGACAAGCAGGGGATCGGGCGGTTCGGCGACGCGATCGTCCCGCTCGACGATGCGCTCGCCCAGGCCGTCGTCGATGTGTCCGGTCGTCCTTACCTCGTGCACTCGGGCGAGCCGGATGGCTTCGAGTTCCACCTGATCGGCGGTCACTTCACCGGTTCGATGGTGCGCCACGTCTTCGAGGCGCTCGCGGTCAACGCCGGGCTGACGGTGCACTTGCGCCTGCTCGCCGGTCGCGATCCCCACCACATCGCCGAGGCCGAGTTCAAGGCCTTCGCCCGCGCCTTCCGCCAGGCGGTCGCGCTCGACCCGCGCGTGGTCGGCGTCCCGTCGACGAAGGGCGCGCTGTAGCCGTGCCTGCCGCGCAACCCGGTGCCGGCTCGGCCGGCGCCGCACAGCCGCGAGTCGTCGTGCTCGACTACGGTTCCGGCAATGTGCACTCGGCCGCCAAGGCGCTCGAAGCCGCCGGGGCCCGGGTCGAGCTGACGCGCGATCGTTCGGCGGTGATGGCCGCGGATGGGCTGGTCGTGCCCGGTGTGGGGGCCTTCGCCGCGGTCATGGAACAGCTGAATGCGGTTCACGGCGGCGAGCTGATCGGCCGTCGGCTGGCCGGGGGCCGCGCGGTGCTCGGCATCTGCGTCGGCATGCAGGTGCTGTTCGAGCGCGGAATCGAACGCGGTACCGACACCGAGGGTCTGGGCGAGTGGCCGGGGCTGGTCGACGAACTGCACGCTCCGGTGCTGCCCCACATGGGCTGGAACACCGTGGATGCCCCGGCCGACTCGGTGCTGTTCGAGGGCATCCGCGATGAGCGGTTCTACTTCGTGCACTCCTACGCCGCTCGCAGCTGGGAGCTGGATCCGATCGGCGCCCTGGCCCGTCCGACAGTCACCTGGGCGGTCCACGGCGAGCCCTTCGTCGCGGCGGCCGAGAACGGACCGCTGAGCGCCACCCAATTCCACCCCGAGAAGTCGGGCGAGCCGGGCATCCGGCTGCTCGGCAACTGGCTCAGGAGCCTGTAGACCATGACCGAGACCGCGCCCGTTCTGACCCTTCTTCCCGCTGTGGATGTCGCCGACGGCCAGGCTGTGCGCCTGACCCAGGGGGCGGCGGGCAGCGAGACCAGCTACGGCGAGCCGCTCGACGCGGCCGAGGCCTGGATCGCGCAGGGTGCGGAGTGGATCCACCTGGTCGACTTGGATGCCGCCTTCGGACGGGGCGACAACCGCCGCGTGATCGCGGAGGTCATCCATGCCACCCCGGCGAGCGTGAAGATCGAGCTGTCGGGCGGCATCCGCGACGACGCGAGTCTGGACGCCGCGCTCGCAACCGGGGCCGCGCGCATCAACCTGGGCACGGCCGCTCTCGAGAACCCGGACTGGGCGGCGCAGGTCATCGCGCGCCACGGCGACGCCGTCGCCGTCGGCCTCGACGTGCGCGGCACCACCCTGGCCGCGCGCGGATGGACCCAGGAGGGCGGCGACCTCTGGGAGGTACTCGCCCGGCTCGAGGATGCCGGCTGTGCGCGCTACGTGGTCACCGACGTCACCAAGGACGGCACCTTGAAGGGCCCCAACCTCGAGTTGCTGCGCGAGGTGATGGGCCGCACCTCGCGGCCGGTGGTCGCATCTGGCGGCATCTCGAACCTTGACGACATCGCGGCGCTGCGCGAGCTGGTGCCGCTCGGCCTGGAGGGCGCGATCGTCGGCAAGGCGCTGTACGCCGGAGCCTTCACCTTGATCGAAGCGCTGGATGTCGCCGGCCGCTGACTCGGCGGGCGTTCCCTTCGAGGGGCGCGCCTTTCAGGAGAATCCGGGCGCCGGAGACGATGGATCGGCGCCACCCCTGCTGCGTGAGGCGCTCACGCGCTTTCGTGCCCACGAGGTGGGAGCCGCCGAGGTGGTGGCGGCGCTTCACGGATCGCGACTGCTCATCCCGTTGGTCGCGGTTCGCGGCGACGAGGGCATCGGAGCGCACGGCCAGCTGGTCGACAAGACCCAGGAGCTGTCGATCGTGACGGTCGCCGGCCCCGATGGTCGCAACGTGCTTCCCGCCTTCAGCTCGGTGTCCGCCCTGTCGGCGTGGGATGCCGCGGCGCGCCCCATCCCGATCGACGCCGCGCGCGTGGCGCTGGCCGCAGCATCGGAGGGCACGCCCCTGATCGTGCTCGACCCCGGATCGCCGACCGAGTTCGCGATCCGATCGCCCGCGTTCGAGGCGGTCGCGACCGGCACGTCGTGGACGCCGAGCTATGCCGACGCCGCCGTGCTCGACGCGTTCCTCGCGGCCGGGGCAGGGGAGCCTGCGCTGCACGCCGTCCAGCTGGCGCCCGGCGACCCGGACGCGCGCCTGGCCGGCCCGGAACTGCTGGTTCAGCTGTCGGTGCGCGCCGGCCTGGAGAAGGACGAGCTGGATGCCCTGCTCGGCCGGCTGCAGGCCTCGTGGGCCGCGGATCCGGTCATCACGGCACGAGTGGACTCGATCGGCGTGCGGGTCGATCGCATCACCTAGAACCGGCTAGGTGACCGGGCCGGTCCACTTCTCGCCGGGACCCTTCCCGATCGGGTCGGGAATCGGCGACGCCTCGCGAAAGGCGAGCTGCAGACTGCGCAGACCATCGCGCAACGGCCGCGCGTGCTGGTCGCCGACGCTCGCGGCGGCAGCGGTGACCAGCCCGGCGAGGGCATCGATGAGCTTGCGCGCCTCGTCGAGATCGAGCTGGTTGGCGGGGTCATCGGCCAGCCCGACCTTCACGGCCGCGGCGCTCAACAGGTGCACGGCGACCGTGTTGATGACCTCGACGGCGGGGACGTCCGCGATGTCCCGGGCTTCCTCGAGCGCGTCAACACCCACGTGATCTTCGGTCACGAACGCATCCTCTGCTAGTCTTATGCGGGCTCCGGGGCCAGATCCCCGGAAACGAAGTGGAGAAATCCCACCCGCTGACCGCATCTCAAGGTTAGCCGGGTCAGTAACATCCGGCCGGTCATCGCTCGCGACGACCGGTTGCACCCCGCCGGGCATGCTCCGGCAGTTCGGGTGCGAAGGCCGAAATCGGCCTGGATGCTCCTCTTCGTGCCTGCAGTGCAGACTGCGCAGTCACCGCAACGAAAGGAACATCGCATCAGCGATCCCAGAACGAACGACCGGATCCGCGTCCCCGAGGTCCGCCTCGTCGGACCCAACGGGGAACAGGTCGGCGTCGTCCGCATCGAAGACGCCCTGCGCCTGGCGCAGGAAGCCGACTTGGACTTGGTCGAGGTCGCTCCCGACTCCAAGCCGCCGGTCGTCAAGATCATGGACTACGGCAAGTTCAAGTACGAACAGGCCCAGAAGGTCAAAGAGGCGCGTCGCAACCAGGCGAACACCATCCTCAAAGAGGTGCGCTTCCGGCTCAAGATCGACAAGCACGACTACGAGACCAAGGCCAAGCGGGCCGTCGGCTTCTTGCAGGCCGGCGACAAGGTCAAGGCCATGATCCTGTTCCGCGGACGCGAGCAGTCCCGTCCCGAGCAAGGTGTGCGCCTTCTGCAGAAGTTCGCCGAGGATGTCGCCGAGTTCGGCTCGGTGGAGTCCACGCCGATGATCGACGGCCGCAACATGGTGATGGTGATCGGCCCGCACAAGAACAAGTCCGACGCCAAGGCCGAAGCCAACGCCAAGCGCGCGCAGGCTCGCGCCCGCAATGCGCCGGAGTCCGACGCGCCGGCTGCAGAGGCTCCGGCCGCTGAGGCCCCGGCCGCGGAGGCCCCGAAGGCTCCGGCCGCAGCGGCACCGAAGGCCCCGGCAGCCAAAGCAGCTGCCCCCAAGGCCCCCGCCAAGGCGGCCGCCCCGAAGACCACGACCACCACGAAGACGGCCACCGCCAAGGCGGCCGCGACGAAGACAGAGGACGAGTAATGCCCAAGCAGAAGACGCACTCCGGTGCGAAGAAGCGTTTCAAGCTCACCGGGACCGGCAAGGTCGTCAAGCAGGGTGCCGGCATGCGCCACCACCTCGAGGTGAAGACCTCGCGCGAGACCCGCCGCCTGAACCGCGACGTCGTGCTCGCCCCGCAGGACGCCAAGGTCATCAAGAAGCTTCTCGGCAAGTAGCCAGAACCCACATCCAGAAGGAACGAAGAAATGGCACGTGTCAAGAGAGCGGTCAACGCCGCCAAGAAGCGCCGGACCACGCTCGAGCGCGCAGAGGGCTACCGCGGTCAGCGGTCGCGCCTGTACCGCAAGGCCAAGGAGCAGGTCACTCACTCCCTCGTCTACTCGTACCGCGACCGCCGGGCCAAGAAGGGCGAGTTCCGCCGCCTGTGGATCCAGCGCATCAACGCCGCGGCCCGCGCGAACGGCATGACCTACAACCGCCTGATCCAGGGTCTGGGCCTGGCCGGCATCGAGGTCGACCGTCGCATCCTGGCCGATCTGGCGATCAACGAGCCCGCGACCTTCGCCGGCCTGGTGGCCGCCGCCAAGGCCGCGCTGCCGAGCGATGTCAACGCCAAGACTGAGGCTGCTGCCTAGTCAGCACCTGCAAACCGCGCACGACGCGGATGCCGAGCAACTGTCGGCATCCGCGTCGTCGTCGTTTCAGCGCCGAACGTTCACCTGCGCGCCTTAGCCTGACAGCGTGATCGACAACCCCCGTTCTCCGCGCGTGCGCGCCGTGGCCAAGCTGGCCAAGCGCAGCGCGCGCGAAGAGACCGGGCTGTTCCTGGTCGAAGGGCCGCAGGCGGTCTCTGAGGCCCTGGAGTTCCGGGGGGCCGCCCTGGTCGATCTGTTCATGACCCGCTCGGCGTTGGATCGTTACGGCGACCTGGCGCGGTCGGCCGCGGCATCCGGGGTCGACGCCGAAGAGGTCAGCGACCACGTCCTCGAGACGATGGCCGACACGGTCACCCCGCAGGGAGTCGTCGCCGTGGCGCGGCAGTTCCCGATCTCGGTGAAGGAGATGCTGGCCGGCGGCGTGACGCTTGTCGCGATCCTCGACGAGGTCCGCGACCCGGGCAACGCCGGCACGATCATCCGGGCCGCGGATGCCGCGGGCGCCGACGGCGTGATCCTCACCGGCAAGAGCGTCGATGCCTACAACCCCAAGGTGGTCCGCTCGACGACGGGCTCGCTGTTCCACATCGCCGTCGCGCAGGGCCTCGAACTGGATGCCGCGATCCGGGCCGTCAAGCGGGCCGGCCTGCAGGTGCTGGCCGCCGACATCGCGGGCGACGACCTCCCGACGGTGCGCGACCGCCTGGGCCGTCCGACGGCCTGGCTGTTCGGCAACGAGGCCCACGGCCTCACCGACGAGTCACTCGGCTTCGCCGATGCCGTCGTGAAGGTGCCGATCTACGGGCGGGCGGAGTCGCTGAACCTGGCGACTGCGGCCAGCGTGTGCCTGTACGAGTCGGCGTTCGCGCAGCGGGTCTGACGGGTGACGATTCCGGGCCCCGCAACGGACGGGTCAGGGTGGGCGCAGCGCGTCGGAACTGTCTCCGCGCGCTGGCTGACCAGTGCGGCCCGCTTCCGCATCGCCGGGGCTGTCGCGGCCGTGGCGGCGCTCGCCCTTCTCGGCCTCTCGATCGCCGCGGAGCGACGACTCGGCGAGTCGTTGCCGTTCGCCCTGATCCTCTCGTTCGCCACTGTGGCGGCGATCGTCGCGTTCTCGATGTTCTTCGTCTCCGTGCAACTGCGCTGGCCCGCCATCGACACGGCGTACGACTACCTGCAACAGCGTATCCGCGGGCTCACTGGCCGGGAGGTTCGACGAGCCCTGCGATCATTGGGCCGGTTCGACGCGACGCTGGCGCCGCGGGTCGGGGAACCCGGTGCCGCGCCCTCCGAGACACCATGGCAAGTGGGAACACCGAGGCCGATCCTCCGCGGCATCAGTCAGCGCCG
>Ga0157379_10004100_pt1 | contig 12433 bp, 10 predicted proteins | sample S25metaG_FD_121802 | JGI IMG/M metagenome (GOLD analysis project Ga0157379, IMG submission 121802) | Switchgrass rhizosphere microbial communities from Kellogg Biological Station, Michigan, USA - S2-5 metaG | ecosystem: Host-associated > Plants > Roots > Rhizosphere > Soil | place: USA... | reverse complement strand
TTTCGACTCCGGCAGATTGTCGAGCTTGACGACGCCGGCTTCGATCATCTCGTGATAGAAGTCGTTGCCTTCGCGCGTGCGCTCGCCGACGCCGGCGAACACCGACAGACCCGCGTGCTGGGTCGCGATGTTGTTGATCAGTTCGAGCATGTTGACGGTCTTGCCGACGCCGGCGCCGCCGAACAGGCCGATCTTGCCGCCCTTGGCAAACGGGCAGACCAGGTCGATGACCTTGATGCCGGTCTCGAGCAGATCGTTGGCGGCCGCTTGTTCGTCGTAGCTCGGCGCTGAGCGATGGATTTCCCAGCGCGCTTTCTCGCCGATTGCGCCGCGCTCGTCGATCGGGTTGCCGAGCACGTCCATGATGCGGCCGAGCGTCGCGGTGCCGACCGGCACCTTGATGCCCGCGTCGGTATTCTTCGCGATCAGGCCGCGCTTCAGACCGTCGGTCGAGCCGAGCGCGATCGTGCGCACGATGCCGTCGCCGAGCTGCTGCTGCACTTCGAGCGTGATCGGAGCCGCAGCGCCTTCGACATTCAGCGCGTGGTACACCTTCGGCACCTGATCGCGCGGGAATTCGACGTCGACCACCGCGCCGATGATTTGGACTACTTTGCCCTGACTCATGTTCGTGTCCTCAAGTTCTCAATGCGTTTTGCAGCAGGCGCGCGGTCAGACCGCGGCGGCACCGCTGACGATTTCAGAAATCTCTTGCGTGATCGCCGCCTGACGCGCCTTGTTGTACACCAGCGTCAGCGAGTCGATCGCCTTTGTTGCGTTGTCCGACGCGCTCTTCATCGCGACCATGCGCGCGGCATGTTCGCTGGCGAGATTCTCCAGCGTCGCCTGATACACCAGCGATTCGATGTAGCGCGTGAGCACGTGTTCGAGCACGGACTCCGCGTCTGGCTCGTACAGGTAATCCCAGTCGTGCGCGGTGGCGAGCGTTTCCGACGGCGGCAGCGGCAGCAGCTGATCCAGCGTCGGCTTCTGCGTCATCGTGTTGACGAAATCGTTGTACGCCAGGATCAGGCGATCGATCTTGCCGGCGCCGTAGCTGTCGAGCATGATCTTGATAACGCCGATCAGCTGCTCGATTTTCGGTCGTTCGCCCAGATGCGAAGTGCTGCCGACGAGGTTGACCTTCAGGCGCTTGAAGAACGCATTCGCCTTCGTGCCGATCGCGACGATGTCGACTTCGACGTTCTTTTCCTGCCAACCGCGGATTTCCGCGAGCAGCTTGCGGAACAGGTTCGAGTTCAGGCCGCCGCACAGGCCGCGATCGGTCGACACGACGATGTAGCCGACGCGCTTGACGTTGTCGCGTTCGCTCAGGAACGGATGCTTGTATTCAGTGTTCGCCTTAGCCAGGTGGCCGATGACCTGACGCATCGCGCGCGCGTACGGGCGCGAGGCGCGCATCAGTTCCTGCGCCTTGCGGATTTTCGAGGCCGAAACCATCTCGAGCGCGCGCGTCACCTTGCGGGTGTTGCCCACGCTCTTGATCTTGGTTCTGATTTCCCGTGCGCCAGCCATGTTATTCCCCGCTTACCAGCTGCCGGTCTTCTTGAATTCTTCGATGCCCTTCTTGAGCGTCGCCTCGATAGCGTCGTTCCAGTCGGCCTTGTCGTTCGTCGCCTTGACCCAGTCGCCGTGATTGCCGGCGAAATGGGCGTGCAGGCCTTTCTCGAAGGGCAGGATCTGCGCGATCGGCAGATCGTCGAGGTAACCCTTTTCGGCCGCGTACAGCGAGATCGCGAGCTGCGCGATCGACAGCGGTGCGTACTGCTTCTGCTTCATGAGCTCGGTGACGCGCTGGCCGCGCTCGAGCTGGGCGCGAGTCGCCGCGTCGAGGTCGGAGGCGAACTGCGCGAACGCGGCGAGTTCACGATACTGCGCGAGCGCGAGCTTGACGCCGCCCGACAGTTTCTTGACGATCTTGGTCTGTGCGGCGCCGCCGACGCGCGACACCGAGATGCCGGCGTTCACGGCCGGACGGATACCGGCGTTGAACAGGTCGGTTTCCAGGAAGATCTGGCCGTCGGTGATCGAGATGACGTTGGTCGGCACGAACGCGGACACGTCGCCGGCCTGGGTCTCGATGACCGGCAGTGCGGTGAGCGAACCGGTCTTGCCTTTCACGGCACCCTTGGTCGCTTTCTCGACGTACTCTTCGTTCACGCGAGCGGCGCGCTCGAGCAGGCGACTATGCAGGTAGAACACGTCGCCCGGATACGCTTCGCGGCCCGGCGGGCGCTTGAGCAGCAGCGAAATCTGGCGGTACGCCCAGGCCTGCTTGGTCAAGTCGTCATAGATGATCAGCGCGTCTTCGCCGTTGTCGCGGAAGTATTCGCCCATCGCGCAACCGGAATACGGCGCGATGTACTGCATCGCAGCCGAATCGGCAGCGGCGGCGGCGACGATGATCGTGTGCGCGAGCGCGCCGTTTTCCTCGAGCTTGCGTACGACGTTCGCGATGGAGCTCTGTTTCTGGCCGATCGCAACGTAGATGCATTTGATGCCGGAATCTTTCTGGTTGATGATCGTGTCGATCGCGAGCGCAGTCTTGCCGGTCTGGCGGTCGCCGATGATCAGCTCGCGCTGGCCACGGCCGATCGGAATCATCGAGTCGACCGATTTGTAGCCCGTCTGCACCGGCTGCGACACCGATTTGCGCCAGATCACGCCCGGCGCGACCTTCTCGATCGGCGCGGTCTGCTTGGTGGCGATCGGGCCCTTGCCGTCGATCGGATTGCCGAGCGCGTCGACGACGCGGCCGAGCATTTCGCGGCCGACCGGCACTTCGAGAATGCGGCCGGTGGTCTTGACCGTGTCGCCTTCGCGCAGGTGCGCGTAATCACCGAGCACAACGGCGCCGACCGAATCGCGCTCGAGGTTGAGCGCGAGCGCAAACGTATTGCCCGGCATCTCGATCATTTCGCCCGACATCGCGTCGGCCAGGCCGTGGATGCGCACGATGCCGTCGGACACGGAGGTGATCGTGCCTTCGTTGCGCGCTTCGGCGGCGAGCTTGACCTTCTCGATGCGAGTGCGGATGAGTTCGCTGATTTCGGACGGATTCAGAGTGGTAGCCATGATGATTTCCTCAGCACGTGCAGCAACGCACGTCGCTTCCAGTTGAAGTCAAAGATCAAAAGTCAAAGGTCGCAACGACCTTTCATTTTTGACATTCGACGTTCGCGGCGCCTCTGCGCCGCGAGGTCAATTTGCCAACGCGCCTTCCAGACGCGCGAGCCGGCCGCGCACCGAGCCATCGATCACGACATCGCCAGCATCGATCACCGCGCCGCCGATGACGCTCGGATCGATGCGCTGCTGCATGTCGATCTCGCGACCGAAGCGCTTCTTCAGCGCGATCTTGATCGCTTCCGCCTGGGGTGCCGGAATCTCGCTCGCGCTGCGCAGCGTTACCTGCAACACGCGCTCGGATTCGCGCTTGAGTTCCTCGAACAGCGCAGCGATGTCGGCGAGCACGCTCACGCGACGATTGTCGACGAGCAGGCCGAGGAACGTTGCGAACGGCGAATCCGCGGCTTCGCCTTGCGGCAGCAGCAGATTGACCAGATCGGCGTTGCCCAGGCGCGGATCGCCGATGATCGCGCGCACGCGCGCATCGCCGATCACGTTGGCCGCGAACGCGAGCTTGTCCGACCACGCCGCGAGCGCATTGCTCGCGCGCGCCGACTCGAACGCAGCGCGCGCATACGGACGGGCGAGGGTAAGCGTTTCGCTCATCGTCAGATCTCGGTCACAAGCTGATCCAGCAACGCCTTGTGCGCGTCCGGATTGATCTCGCGCTGCAGGATCTTCGATGCACCTTGCACGGCCAGCGTGGCGACCTGGCCGCGCAACTGCTCGCGGGCCTTGCCGACCATGCCTTCGACCTCGGTCTGCGCCGTCGCTTTGACCCGCGCCGCTTCGAGCAGCGCATCGGCCTTGGCCTTGTCGATGATCTGATTTGCCTGCGCATGCGCCTTGTCGACGATCTCCGTCGCCTGCACGCGCGCCTTCTTGATTTCCTCGGCGACACGCGCGTCGGCATCCTTCAGCTCAGCTTTCGCACGCTCGGCCGCGTTCAGGCCTTCCGCAATGCGCTGCGCGCGATCGTCCATCGCCTTGGTCAGCGGCGGCCAGATGAATTTCATCGTGAACCAGATCAGGATCGCGAACGACAGCGCCTGACCCAGCAAAGTCATGCCGATTTCCATGACGTCCTTACCTCAACAGCAATATTTGTGGGACGCACCGCGCGCGCCGAAACGCGCGCGGAAAACAAGCGTTGCTTAGCCGAACTTCGCCAGCAGCGGATTGGCGAACGCAAAGAACAGCGCCATCGCCAGGCCGATGATGAACGACGCGTCGATCAGGCCGACCAGCAGGAACATACGGCCCTGCAACATCGGCATCAGTTCTGGCTGACGCGCGGCGGACTCGAGGAACTTCGAGCCCATGATGCCGATGCCGACGCAAGCGCCGAGCGCGCCGAGACCGATCATGAGGCCAATACCGACAGCGGTGTTGGCCTGGATGAGTGCGATGAACTGATGCATATCCATGGGTTTTTCCTTATCGAACAGTAGTAGTGGAAATATTGGGTTGAAAACGTTTTTTTAAAACTCAGTGATGCTCGTGCGCCATCGCGATGTACACCACGGACAGCACCATGAAAATGAAGGCCTGCAGCAGGATGATCAGGATGTGGAAGATGCCCCAGGCTGCGCCGAACAGTACGCCGGGCAGGAATGTGATCCACGAGGCGAGCAGGCCGGCGATCAGCATGAACACGAGCTCGCCAGCGTACATGTTGCCGAACAGTCGCATCGACAGCGAAACGGGCTTCGACAGGTATTCGACGAGGTTCAGGATCACGTTCGGAATGACCATCGCGATCTTGCCGACAGTGCTGTCGGTGTGGAACGGCGCAGTCAGCAGTTCCTTGGTGAAACCGCCGAAGCCCTTCGCTTTGACCGAATAGAAAATCGTGAGGATGAACACGCACAGCGCCATCGCGACGGTGGTGTTGAGATCCGCCGTGGGCACCATGCGGAAATAAGTGTGATGCGCAACCTCGTGACCGCCGAACAGCGTGACGAGACCGTTGCCGATATCGAGCGGCAGCAAGTCCATCGCGTTCATAAAGAACACCCACATGAAGATCGATAGCGCCAGCGGTGCCAGGAACTTGCGATCGCCGTGGAAGACGTCTTTGACCTGACCGTCGACGAATTCGATGATCATTTCGACGAAGGCCTGACCGCGGCTCGGCACGCCCGACGTGGCGCGGCGCGCGCGGATGCCGAACCAGAGCACGATCAGCACGCCGAGGCCGATCGACACCAGCCACGAATCCCAATGGAACGAGCCACCCAGCACCGTGCCGGTGTTATGAGTCAGATGGTGGCCGATGTACTCGGACAAACCGCCGGATGCGCCGGATTCTTCAGTCACACGTCACCTTTCAGTTTTCTCTAGCCACCGCAAACGGCGCTACGAATGTCGTCACGAGCACGCCGGCCAGAACCGGCAGCCCGGGCAGGTCCGCCTTGGCCAACGCCAGATACAAACCTGCGCCAATCACAATCCATTTGAGCAAGTTGCCGGCGATCAGCTTTGCCAGCGTCGCACCCGCCCCCGTTGGTCCCGTCGCGAACATACGCAGCGCCAGCACCGCCGTTCCCAGCACCACCGCCCCGCCGCCGACCAGCACTCCGAGGCAGGAGTGCCAACCTTGAGCCAAGAATCCCGCCGCCACCAGCAACGTCACGCCAGCTTGCGCCAGCACGACACGAAGGGCGAGCCGCCTTCCTGCGGCGATCGAATTCAGCATGGGGAAACGGTACCGCCCTGGACGGCTCTAGCGCTTCAAAAAACTGCCAGCGCGGACAGCCCGACAAGGCCGGATATTATAGCGGGCTGGGTGACGAAGCCGCAACTTGGACCGCAATGGAAGCCGGTCTGCGAGCGGGCTTATGGAAATGCCGTATGGGTGGCGTCCAGCAGCGGATCGTTGCCGCTGCCGAGATGCCCCTTGGCGAGCGTCCAGATGATCGTGCCGCCGAGGCCTTGCGCGGACGCCCACGTACCCTTGTCAGCAATCGAAGTAGCGTCTTCGTAGGTGACGTAGGTACAGCCTTCCGGGCCTACCGCAGGCGCATGCGCCAGCCAAGGTGCTTTGGCGGTGGCGTCGTAGCTGTAGGTCATATTCGGTATGTAGGCGGAGGCGATGTGCGCATACGTCATGACGTTGTCGTCGCCGTTCGCGATATAGCCTCCGCTGGCCGCCAGATCCTGACGCGGCTGGCTTACGTTGTTGTAGCAAATGCCGTAGAAACCGATGCCGACGCCGAGCTTTGCGTCGGGCACCCCGAGCCCCTGGTAATAGGCGATGCTGCTCGACACCGACAGCGGCGTGTTGGCGGCATCATCGGTGAGCGCCGACGCGAACCAGCTGTACCAGCCTGGATAATCGTAGGCCATGCTGTAGCTCATCAGGTTGATCTGGCTGAGCAGCGGTGTGATGGTCGTGAACAGCGATTGCTCGCTGACCGCGGGCGCGTAGTTCGGGTTGTACGCTCCGACCGGCATCGTCAACAGCAAGTCGGGACGCGCGGCATGCAGCGCTGTTACCAGATTGGCGAGCTCGGTGTGATCGGTGCCGATCTGGGCGTTCGTCGCGTTGTTGTCGGTGGTCGGCTCCCAGTCAATATCCAATCCGTCTGCAGCATACGCGGTGGCGGCGTTCGACAAGTTCGTGACGAAGGCATTGAGATTGGCCGCGGATGCCGCTCCGCGCCAGCCGTCGATCGAGCCCGCTCCGCCGATCATCAGGATCGCCTTACGGCCCGCGTTATGCGCAGCGGTGACGGCGGCATGTGCCCAGGCCGGACCGTTCACGGTGTCGATATAGAACGTCGTGTCGAGCGTTCCGTTCGCGTTGGGCAAGACAGCGCCGATCATCAGATGCGTGATGTCGCTGAAGTTCACCTGATTGGTCGGCAGGTCGCCGCTTTCGTAGCCGACGTGATAGCCGTCCACCCAGTGCGCGACGGCACCGGAGGCCGTGTTTATTTCGAGATGATTCGTCGCACCGGCAAGGTTCTGGTTGAGTGTGATCCACAATTCGTTCGCCGTGCCGCGCAGCGACGGGAAGTAGTCCGTGTCCATCACCAACGCCGTGCCGTTGAGCTTCAGGCTCGTCGGATACGCCGCGCTCGTGTAGCCGTGCACGATGATCAGCGGCTTCTTCAACGTGCCGGAACCCACGTTGATGTTGGCATCGAGCACGTTGCTCGCGGCGTTGAACGCCAATGCGCCATAGATATGGTCGTAGCCCGCCGGAGAATAAGTGACGGTGTCGGCGCGGTTGACGCCGGCGGGACCGCTGGTGACGACGCTGCCGGTGGTGGCTGTGAGGGCAAGTGTCTGCACCGCTTCGACCTGAGTGCGTTGAGCCGCCACGCTGCCGTGTGTGCCGAGCACGACGTGGACGGAATAGCTTTTCTTCGGGTATCCCGATGCCGTGCTGCCGCCCGGCAAGGTGCTGTCGTGCAGGGCGTATGCGGTCTGGCCGAGAAAGCCGTACTGCGTGCCCCAGGTCATCTGCGCATCGTTGGTCGTCTGGCCGAGGTTGGCCGGCGAGTAATAGTTGAAACTGACTAGCTGGTATGGCCAATAGCCGATGCATGGCGTCTTGTGGGCCACACCGATCTGCTGATCGTCGGCGCCATCGGGACAGCCTTGGCCGTCGGCGCTGGTCTTGCCCCAGTAGCTGCTGACGTCGTAGGTGCCCGGACCGTACGGCTGGCGTCCGCCGCCGGCGTCCTGCTGGCTCATCGTCTGCGTCTGTACCAGGCCCATCGATGCATCGACGTTCTGCATCCATAGCTCCGTGAACGGCACCGTGTTTACGGCCGACCAGTCCCAGGTGCTGTCCGCCGTTGCTGCCGCATTCGTGGTGACATAGCGATAGCGGTCGCCCCAGGCGACGCCGGCAACGTCGTTGTCCATGTACAGACCGCTGCTGCCGTCGATGTTGAGGGTTCCGTACGGTGCACGCGAATCGTCCGCGAGCACATCGGCGGGAATGCTGTGCACGTCGTAGGTGACGGCCCAGATCGGACTATCGCGCCCGGTGCTGAAGATCCAGTCGATCGTCACCGGCATGGCGTAAGCGGTAGCGGGAGGATCTACCGTGCAGTGGCGCGGGTAGTTCTGTTGGAAGCGGAAAATGGCGTGATGCCGCCCTTTGAAGACCTGGGTCCAGGTACCGGTGTAAGCGTGGCCCAGATCGGAATCGTCGCAATTGGCGATGTTCGTCAGCGAATGCGAAACGATATAGCCGAAGCCGCCGTGGTCGCGTATCGGCGAGCCGATGGTGCGGGTATTCGCACCCACCTTATAGGTGAATTGGCGCAGTTCGCCGCCATGCGTGCCCGAGCCTGCGGGCCCGGTCTGATCGTTGTGAGCCAATACGGCGGTGCGCGGCTGGCCTGTCGAATCGCACCACGAGAATTGGTCGCTGAGCATGTTGTCGACCGTCACTGGTGTATCGGTCAGTCCGCACGCCGGCGGCGGCGAGTCCAGGGCAAATGTCGCCGTCACCGTGCAGTTCGCCGTGATCGGGCCGGTCGTGTACGTGCCGGTGTTCAGCGAACCGCCGCAACCAGTGACGCTGACGACGTGATAGCCGACGGTCGCACTGACGGTGAAATTCGTCGTCGCGTTGTAATTCACCGTCTGTGGTGTGCTCGGCGTGAGTGTGCCGCCACTGCCGGAGCTCGGCGTTACCGTGAAAGTGTTGATCGCAAAGTTCGCAATCACCGTGCAATTGGCGGTCACGGCGCTCGTCGTGTACGTACTCCCGCTCAACGAGCCGCCGCACGTGCCACCGACGCTGCCGATGTGATAGCCGGTATTGGGCGTCAGCGTGAAGCTCTTCGTGGCATTGTAGGTCACCAATTGCGGCGTGTTCGGGCTGATTGAGCCGTTGCCGCCATTCACGCTCGGCGTGACGGTATAGCTGTTGATTGCGAACGCCGCCGTCACCACGCAGTTCTGCGTGATCGCGTTGCTGATCCAGGTGGTCGTCGCCGCCTGCTGCGTGATCGTGCAGTGATCGCCGGTCACGCTCGTGACGTGATACCCGTTGTTCGGCGTCACCGTGAAGCTCGCCGTCGCGCCCGCAGCAACCACCTGCGAGGGTGGCGTGATCGAACCGTTGCCGCCGGGCGCAGCCGCCGTCACCGTGTAAGTGACGGTCGCCGCCGCTTGCAGGACAACGTCATCGAAATAGACATTGATCGACGGCGTCGGCGTGTCGAAGCCATTCCCGAAGATATCGTAGTTCGTCGCACCGGTTTCGTCCTGCAGCGAGATGTGATCGAAGGAGCCGGTGTAGTTCAGCGGAGCACTGGCGAACACTGTGTGCAACTGCGTCCACGCGCCGACGGGAATGCTGGCCCCGTAGATCTGATTCAGGCTCTTGGCGCCATGTATCGTGTCTTGAGTGCTGAGGACGAAATCGATGGTGTCGCCCTGCGCCGCGCTGCCCAGGTACACCCAAAAAGTAATGGCGGAATAACTGCTCGTCGAATACGTCGTATTCCCGCACCAACTGACCGCGTTGTATTGCTCGGGAATGAAACGGATCGAGTCGCTACCGCCATGCACGGGCGCGGTGTTTGCGAAATTGAAGTCCGACGGCACACCGCCGAAGGAACAGGCTTGATCGAATGGCGGATTGTGGCTGCTGTCGTCATAGACGACGATATCCGCCCCCAAGGCACGGTGGGCGACGAGGATGAACAACGCGAAGCACAGCAGCAGCCGATTCATGACGCACACCCCTGCAATGGCGCGAGCGCTACTTTGGACCCAATTGCGGCTTCACGCTAGGGGATTACGGCATTGGGGCACAAGTTGCGCCAAATATCGCTCAACTGCGACATCTCATACATATGCCCGATGTTGAGTGAGGTGTAGAAAATCGACTCGGTGTTGGTCCAACCCTGGGCGACAAAACGCGTGTAATCGGCTTGTGCGTAACTAAAGTTGGGATCGGAGTTTCCGCCGATGTGAATGTCTACCGGAATCTTGCGCGGCAACGCGTCGAGCGCCTGGTTGCACAGGGTGTCGCTGAGGCCCTGGCAGGCCAGGCCGGCCAGATCGCCCGAACTTACGCCGTAAGCGGACATCGTCGATGCGTTGAAAGCGGCGCTGTAGGTGTTGACGGCGAGATCGTGCATCACATGCCCCCCGGCGGAAAACCCCCAGCCGTAGATGCGCGTGCGTTCGATGTTGTAGGCGGCTTCCAGGTCGGCGCGGATGGCGGCGAATTCGTCGTAGTCCGTGGCGCTGCCGCTTGGCGGTACGCGCCACGATACGCCATCGCAGTTACAACCGGAATCGTAGAACACGCTGTGCGCAACCGGCGCCGCGACGATGAATTCACCGGCACTCGCCGCAGCGATCCAGTCGTCGCGCGTCGTCGCGGCATAGGTATCCGGGTAGGGTGCCGTTCCGTGCAGCGCCAGCAATATCGGCCACGCGCGGGACGGCGAGTAATTGGTCGGCACATACAGGTAATAGGTCTGCGTTCCCGTGCCCAACCCGGTCACATGCACCTGGCGCGTGATACTCCCGGTGGCGCCACCGCTGCCGTTGGACGGATCGCTCGGCACGGTCGCGTCGCCATCTTCGAAGCCGCCCACGTAAATCGAGTCCGGATGCGTGCAAACCCAGCCAGGCAGAGCAACTGTCTGCGCCGCAGCCGCGACCGTCGCCCGCGCGATCAGGAAGATGACGCCGACCCAGGCGCGCAATGTGGAAACACTGAAAACCATGGCAGAACTCTACGTCATGGCGCCATCAAAAACTGTTAAACGTCCAGCAGTTGCCTTGCGGGCGCGGGCGCGGGGTCGGCATAATCGGCGCAGCCGCTATAGCGCAGGTCATGAACCCCAGCAAAGACTCGTTCGTCGAAGTCCCCGCCGGTATCGCCGTGTTCAAGGAGGGCGAGATCGGCGGTGAGCTGTACATCATCGAGTCGGGCCAGGTCGAACTGGTACCGCGCGCGGGCGCTGCGCTCGCGACGCTGGGTCCGGGGGATTTTCTCGGCGAGATGGCGCTGCTGGACAATCAGCCGCATACGGCCACCGCCCTGGCCAAGTCCAAGACCCGGCTACTGCGCATCGAAAACGCGATTTTTCCGGAAGTGCTGCGCCAGTCCGGCGAGATCGGCCTGAGCCTGTTGCGCCAGCTTGCCGCGCGCCACCTGCAAGAAGAACAACGCCTGCGCGAGTTGGGCATTGAGCTGGCGCGCCTGAAGGCGGCGACGAAACCCGAGCCGCCGCGACCGATCGACGTGCCGCGGCCGCCGCCGTCCCAAGTTATTACGGTGGAACCGCCCGCGCCTGCCGCGGCCACTCGCCTGGCGCTGCAGATCACTGCCGGCGGGCAAATCGTCGCGCTGGATCCGGAGCGCAGCGAATTTCTGGTCGGCCGGCCGGACCCGGCCACCGGCGCGACACCGGAAATCGACCTTGGTCCATTCGACCTCAACCGCACACTTAGCCGGCGGCACGCGAAGATTCTGCGTGACGGCGCGCAATATTTCGTGCGCGAAGACAGTGCCACCACCAACGGCACCTACCTTAACGGCGAGCGCCTGCAAACCGGCGTTGCCGTTCCGCTCAAACCCGGCGACAGGCTGCGCTTCGGTTCGATCGAAGTCGAACTGATTACCGCCTGACGTCATCGGAGGCAACATGGCAGACAAGGACAACGAATGGCAGGCGGCGCTTTCCGCGATCGAGTTGTCCGCGATCGACACGCTGAAGACGCTCAAGCAGGAGCACGATCAGATCGATGGCCGCCTGCAATCGATGGACAGCATGAAGGCGAGTTTCGCCGAAGCCGTGTACAAGCGCGTGCGCGAGGATTACCAGCAGCGCCTGCGCGGGCTCGATGAAAAGGCCGCGCCACTGAAGCAGGCCGCGCGCGAGCAGTACGCCAAGCTGCGCAGCCTGCTCGAACGTTTCGAAGCCGAGCACGAGGCGATCAAGCTCGATCAGCAGGAACTGGAATTGCGCCACCAGCTCGGCGAATTCGACGACAAGGAATTCCAGCGCCGCGGCAAGGGCATCGAAACCACGGTGAAGGAACGCGCCGAAGCACGTGGGCGTGGCCTGGAACTCAAAGGCCGTTTTCTCGAAGCGTTCAGCAGTGAAAGCGAGCTTGAAGCCGGAGCTCCGGCTCGACCACCCGCGGCGGAAGCGGCAACAGTGCGCGCCCAGATCCTGACCAGCGCAGACCTCGCCGCTGCCGACGCGCGCACGCACGAAGTCGCCAAGATCGTCGGCGACCGCCCGCCGAACAAGACCCAAGTCATGACGGCGATCAATCTTCCCGAAGC
>Ga0157379_10004094_pt1 | contig 12438 bp, 12 predicted proteins | sample S25metaG_FD_121802 | JGI IMG/M metagenome (GOLD analysis project Ga0157379, IMG submission 121802) | Switchgrass rhizosphere microbial communities from Kellogg Biological Station, Michigan, USA - S2-5 metaG | ecosystem: Host-associated > Plants > Roots > Rhizosphere > Soil | place: USA... | reverse complement strand
CGAGCGCGGCCACGCGCCGCGACACAGACGACTTGGGCAGCCGCAAGCGCTCAGCCGCGCGGGAGAAACTGCCCTCGTCGGCGACGCGCGCGAAGAGCATCAGATCGTTGGGGGCAATGTCGGTCGGTGTGCGAGCGGTCATGGGCGCGGGCCTGGCCAAAAGGGGGCGGTTGGCCGTCTTCGCCATTGTCTCATGGGTGGAACAATGTAATCCAGTATGACGTCTTATGTTTTACCCTAGCAACAAATATATTCCTCTCCACCACCCCCTCACCCGATGGAGTCCACGTGAACATCCTCCAGATCAATTCCAGCGCCCGCCGCGAGACGTCGTATTCCACGCGCCTGGCGGATCGGCTAGTCGCCCGCCTCAAGGAGACCGCGCCGGACGCAACGCTCACGCGGCGCGATCTCGGCCGCACACCGCATCCGGTGCTGGACGAGGCGGCGCTCGGCGCGCTGTTCACGCCGGCCGGCGCGCGGACGCCCGAACAGGCGGCGCGCGTTGCGCAGGACGATGCCCTGATCGCCGAAATCCAGGCCGCGGACGTCGTCGTCCTCGGCGTGCCGATGTATAACTTTGGCGTGCCGGCGCCGCTCAAGAACTGGATCGATGCGATCTCGCGTGCCGGCGTGACGTTTCGCTACACGGAACAAGGTCCCGAAGGCCTGCTCAAGGGCAAGAAGGTGTACGTCGCGCTGACGCGCGGCGGCAAGTACCGCAACACGCCGGCGGACACGCAGGTGCCCTACCTGACGACGGTGTTCGCGTTCCTTGGCCTCGTCGACGTGCATTATGTTTACGCGGAAGGTTTGTCGATGGGCGAGGCGAGCGAGCGCGACGCGCTGGCCTCCGCGTTCGAGCAGATCGAGGATGCCGTCGCGGGCTGAGCGGAACCCGCAGTACCGATCGAACGCGCGTGACCGCTGGGGTTGCGCGCGGCGCTTACAACCTACTGGAGAACACGATGACCACCACGACCCACCCGACGCCCGAAGCAGTGACGCGTTCCCGCACCGTCGAGCGGGTGATCGCCGGCCAGGCCACGTCCGACGGCGCCGGCGTCAAGCTGACCCGGGTGCTCACGCAGTCGCTGCAGCGACGGCTCGATCCGTTCCTGATGCTCGATGCGTTCGGCACCGACGATCCGAAGGACTACATCGGCGGCTTTCCCGATCATCCGCATCGCGGCTTCGAGACCGTGACGTACATGATCGCCGGCCGCATGCGCCATCGCGACAGCGCCGGCCACGAAGGGCTGCTGCAGAACGGCGGCGTGCAGTGGATGACGGCAGGTCGCGGCGTGATCCACTCCGAGCTGCCGGAACAGGAGGACGGGCGCATGGAAGGCTTCCAGCTTTGGCTCAACCTGGCGGCGAAGGACAAGATGCGCGCACCGTGGTATCGCGACATCCAGAGCGCCGAAATTCCGGAATTCGTCACGGAGGTGGGCGTAACGGTGCGCGCAATTGCGGGGCGCAGCCATGGCGTCGATGGCGCGATGCAGCGCGACGAGACCGAGCCGCTCTACCTCGATCTCGCGCTGCCTGCAGGGGCTTCGTTCGTGCAGGCGCTGCCGGCGGGACACAACGCCTTCGTCTACGTCTATCGCGGCGCGCTCGTGGTCGGGGAGACGGACGTTCCGGTGCAGCGGATGGCGATCCTCGCCAACGATGGGGACGGCGTGCGGCTCACCGCCCGCACCGCGGCCCGCGCACTCGTGATCGCCGGCAAGCCGCTGCAGGAGCCGATCGCGCAGTACGGACCGTTCGTGATGAACTCGGACGAGGAGATCTTTCAGGCGGTGCAGGACTACCAGGCGGGCAAGTTCGCCGCCGCGACGTAACACCCGCCGCAACCCGTTCGCCGCTTCGCGCAGCACGCGAGGCGGCGATTTTTTTGGCGTCGCGGTGCCCCGCCGTGTGGCAGGCGCGGTCACGCCTCCGGTTGAAGGACGCGTCCCGCGCGATCGATCGACGTCAGCAGGGCCTGCAGCGCGCCGATTTCGGCGGGCTTGACCAGGTGGTGGTCGAAGCCCGCCGCCTGCGTCCGGCGCCGGTCGTCATCCTGTCCCCAGCCCGTCAGCGCGATCAGCGCTGTCTTGCCTCCGGGGAAGCGCTCGCGCAGGTGCCGCGCGACCTCGTAGCCGTCCATGCCCGGCATGCCGAGGTCGAGCAGCACGATCTCGGGCGCGTCGCGGGCAAAGGCTGCGAGTGCCGCCGGCCCGTCGTTGGCGATGCGCACGTCGGCGCCCAATGCGCCGAGCACCATGCCGAGGCTGTCGGCGGCATCGCGGTTGTCGTCGACGACGAGGATGCGCATCGCGCGGGGGAGCCGCGCGGGTGCCGGGCGTTCGGGCGCGGCAGGGGCGGGCGCATCCACCAGCGGAATGCGCAGCGTGAATTCGCTGCCCCTCCCGGGCCCGCCACTGCGACCCTGCAGGCTCCCGCCGTGCATTTCCGCCAATCGGCGCGAAAGCGCGAGCCCGATCCCGAGACCGCTCTGGTCGCGCCGGCCGGCGCCATCGCCACGGCTGAACATCTCGAACATCCGGGGCAGGACGTCGACGGCGATGCCGACGCCGTCGTCGCGCACGCTGACGCAGGCGAACTCGCCCTCACGCCAGGCCCTGACCTCGATGCGGCCGCCGGGATCCGTGTACTTCGCGGCGTTGTTGATCAGGTTCGCAAGGATCTGCGCGAGACGCACGGCATCGCCGTCGAGCGGGAGCGGGCCATCAGCGACCGTCACGCTCAGCCGATGCCGATGGGCGTGGACGAGGGGCTCGCTCGCCTCGATCGCATGGCGCACCACCGTCGCAACGTCGACCCGTTCCCTCCGCAAGGCGAATTCGCCGCGGCTGACGCGCGACATTTCCAGCAGGTCGTCGACGAGCCGGACGAGGTGGTCGACCTGCCGTTCCATCATTTCGTGGATCGGCGTCGCGGCCGGATCGGTCATCTGCGCGACGCGCAGCAGCGCGAGTGAATTACGGAGCGGCGTCAGCGGATTGCGCAGCTCGTGCGAGAGCGTCGCGAGGAACTCGTTCTTGACGCGGTCGACTTCGGCAAGGCGCTGCGCCTGCTCGCGGATCGCTTGCTCCACCTGCTGGCGTTCCGTGACGTCGCGTGTGGTGCCCGCGACGGCGACGACATCGCCCCGCGGACCGATGGCCGGGACGAAGATGTACTCGTAGACGCGACGGCCGTTGGTGCCGGTGAACGGCACTTCGCCGCGAATGGGGCGCCGGGTTGCGATCACTTCGTCGATCTCGCGATCGTGCATCGCGGCATGCCAGGGCTCGTAGCCCAGCTCCAGGCAGGTCTTGCCGAGCGCGTCCTCGCGCGTGCGCCCCCACATGCGCAGCAGCGCCTCGTTGGCATAGCTGAAGCGGTGGTCGAGGTCGAACACGTAGACGAGGTCGGGGGTATTGGACAGAGCCGTCTCGTAGATGCGCCGCTGCTGCTCGGACGTGGCGACGAGATCCGCACGCGCGTCCGGCTGAAACTGCGGGTTGTCTTCGACACGGCGCGCCCGCGTGCGCTGCTCGACGCCGCGCACGCACACCGATGCGTCCTCGACCTGGTGGATGACGTAGAGGAGCTCGCCCGTCGGCGCGAATACCGGCGCATTGACGGCCGGCCAGTACCACTCCGCCGGATCGTCGCCGTCGTTGCGGGGCATGCCGATGTCGTACCCCAGCGCATCGAGGCGGTCAGTGACGCCTTCGGCGACCACCCGCCGGAGCGACGCGCGGAGCTCGGCCAGCGAGGCGGCCCTGGACGTGTCATCGTCGTCCCTGAACACGTCGAACAGGCCCCGGCCCACGAGGTCGGCCCGTTCGGTTGCCGTCGTCCGCAGGTAGGCGTCGGTCGCCGCGACGATTCGGAAATCGGCGGCGGGGTCGAGCAGGACGGCCAGTGCCGGGGAGCTTTCGAACACTCGCGCGAAATCGATACCGCTCATCTGACGCCTCGACCCTCGTTTGCGGCCCAATCACCGACGGGGCAGACCGCGGGAACCAATCCGTCTGCGACGAGGAGCTTCGCACGCGCGCGCCCGAGCGGCAAAGCGGGACACGTCGCACGTCAAAGTCAGACGGACACCGACAGCCGCGCCGCGAACCCGCTGCTAAGTTCGCGAAAACGATAAGACGCAGCCATCCGCACATCGTGGACGACGCCAACCCAATACAGGCAACACTTGGACGATTCGAAACTACGCGTGGTCCTCATCGAGGATTCACCATTGATCCGCGATCGGCTCATCGAAGCGCTTACCGAGAATCCGTTGCTGGAGATCGTGGGCGTCGCGGAGACCGAGGAAGATGCGCTGGCGGTCCTCAACGGCCGGCGCTGGGACGCGGCCGTTCTGGACCTGCAGCTCAAGCACGGTACGGGCCTCGGGGTGCTGCGAACGTTGCGCGGCCGGGGGGCTCGCCGCGGCAAGATACTGGTATTCACCAACTACTCCTTTCCGCAATACCGCGACCGCAGCATCGGTCTTGGCGCCGACTATTTCTTCGACAAGGCGCACGACCTGCCCCGGATTCGCGAAGTGCTGGGCGAACTCGCCCTGGGCGCGGCGCCCGCGCCGGCCTGAATATTCGTTTGCACGCGTCGTTCCGATTCTCGTGACCGCGGGAGCACCGGATCGCTGAGGGAGAGTACGTCGTGGATCGATCGCATCGCATTCTGGTCGTCGACGACGACGCGCTCGAGCGCGCGTCGCTGACGGCCGTCCTGTCTGAAGAAGGAATCCTCGCCACCTGCTGCGAGCGGGCCGTCGACGCGCTCGAGCATCTGCGTGCGTGTCCCGATTTCGGCCTCATCATTTCGGACGTGATGATGCCGGAGATGGACGGCCTCGAGTTCGCGCGGCATGTCCGCGGCGTGCGCCCCGGCATTCCGCTCATGTTCATTACCGGTCACGACGATGTCGTCGACCGCGTGGTAGCGGACGGGAACATCGCGTTGCTGAAGCCCTACACGGCGGCATCGCTGAAGCGGGTGCTGCGCGAACGGCTGGCGCTGCCCGGCTGACGCCGTGCACGCCGGCGCCTGACCATGGCCGCACTTCCGCACGACCGTGCGAATGGCGGCCTGCCGATGGATTTCCTCGGCCTGCTCGGGCACGAATACCGCAATCTTCTCGGGCCCGCGCTCAACGCCGTGCATTTCCTGAAGGGACGCGCGCTGCCGGATACCGATGCGCGGTCCGCGCTCGCGCTCGTCGAACGCCAGCTCGACGGCATGGTCGGCATCGTCGAAATGGTCGCGGACCTGTCCCGACTCGCGCGTGGCACCGTCGCGTTGTCGAGTGCACCGTTCGATGTCGACACCCTCGTGGCGGCCGCTGTAGCGGAGGGACGCCCGGCGCTTCTGCGCAAAGGTCAGCAATGCGAAACGACGCTGACCGGCCAGGCGGTCGCGCACGGCGACGCGGCAAGACTCGCGAACGCAATAGAGACTCTGGTTCGCTGTGCTTCGAAGGCACTTCGCACCAATGCCAGCATTGCCGTAGCGACGCGCGCCACGCGCGACACCTGGGAAGTCGTGGTGGGCAGCAGCACCGACGACTTGGTCGCGCCGCTCGATGGGCAGGAGGGGCCGTCCGTCGCGCCCCCGCGTACCGGTGCCGCACCCGATTCGGTCGGATTGACGCTCGTCGCTGCGGTCGCGCGGCTGCACGGCGGCACGCTGGTGGTCACGCCGCTCGCGGGCGAGGGCATTCAGTACCGGCTGTGTGTGCCGCGGCGCGCGGGGCAGCCTGCGGTTGCACAACCGCGCGCGGCCGACGTCACCGCGCTTCCCTCCGCCCACCCTCGCGCGCGAATACCGAGCCGCTAGCGTTTCTTGCGGGGTCTCTTCGCCGCCGCGTCGAGTTGCGCGAGGCGCGCTTTCACGACCGATTTGCGCACGCCGCGCAGCGCATGAATCGCCGCCCGCTGCTCGGCCCGCGGCACGGCATGACCCTGCTCCCAGTTGTAAACGGACTGCGCGCTCACGCCGACCAGCCGCCCGTAGCGCTCCGCCGACAGGCCGAGACGGGTGCGTTCCGAGCGCAGGCCCTTGGGCACGAAACGGATCTTGACTGCTGCCGCAGCGGCGGGTGCGGCGGGCGACCGGCGCAGGAGTTCGCGCTGCAGCCGACCGACCTGACCTTTCAACGCCTGGAGATCGCGCTTGAGCGCGGCGATTTCGCGCCGGTGCTGCGTCGATGCTTTCCGCACGGCACGCACCTCGCTGCGCGATTCCTTGCGGGACAAGCGGACGAACTCCTGTTTCAGCAGTGCGGCAAAGTTGGGCATTGCGTTCCTCGGTCGAGATGCAAGTGCACGAAGTGTGACACGCGGGCTGCGGAACGACGGTTCGCGCGGGTGTTCCCGTGTCTGCCATTGCGGTCGGCGACGACGCGCCTGTATAGTGCGGCGAACGATCGTTCGCCATGAGACCGACCCTCAGCCCGCCCGTCCGCCTCGCCGCATGAGCGTCGCCGCCCTCAACGACGCCCAACGGCGCGCCGCCGAATACGGCGCCGGTGCCGCACCCGCCGGACCGCTGCTTGTCATTGCCGGCGCCGGTTCGGGCAAGACGAGCACGCTCGCCCATCGCGTCGCGCATCTGGTGCGGCAGGGCGCCGATCCGCAGCGGCTGCTGCTGCTGACGTTCAGCCGCCGCGCCGCGCTGGAGCTCGAAAGGCGCGTCGGGCGGGTGCTCGCGCAGGCGCGCGCGGGCGGCACCGCCGCGCCGCCGACGTTGGCCTGGTCCGGCACGTTCCACAGCGTCGGCGCGCGGCTGCTGCGCGAGTATGCGGAACGGATCGGGCTCGCGGCGCGGTTCACCGTGCACGATCGCGGCGATTCCGAAGACCTGATGGGAATGGTGCGGCACGCCCGGCTCAAGGCGGGCGCGACGGCGACGCGGTTCCCGGGCGCGGCGACGTGCGTCACCATCTACTCCCGCGCCGTCAATGCGGAGCAGCCGCTCCCCGACGTGCTGCGCGACACCTTTCCGTGGTGCGCGAATCTCGAGGACGAGCTGCGCCACGTGTTCGACGCCTACGTTGCGGCCAAGCAGGCGCAGGAAATCCTCGACTTCGACGATCTCCTGCTCTATTGGGCAGCGATGATGGGTGTCCCGGCGATTGCCGCCGAGGTCGGCGCGCGGTTCGACCACGTGCTGGTCGACGAGTACCAGGATACGAACCGGCTGCAGGGCCGGATCGTGCGGCTACTGAAGCCCGACGGCCGCGGCGTGACGGTCGTCGGCGACGACGCGCAGGCCATCTACGGTTTTCGCGCGGCGACCGTGCGTAACATTCTCGACTTTCCGCAGCAGTACGCGCCGCCGGCGGCGGTGATCACGCTGGAGCAGAACTACCGCAGCACGGCGCCGATCCTCGACGCGTCGAACGCGGTGATCGCGCTCGCGCCGGAGCGCTATGCGAAAGCGCTCGCCACCCAGCGCACCGGCGGCGCGCGCCCTCGGCTCGTGAGCGTGGCCGACGAGATCGCGCAGGCGCGCTATGTCGCCGAGGCGGTGCTGACCCAGCGCGAACAAGGCGTCCGGCTGATCCGGCAGGCGGTGCTGTTCCGCACGTCGAGTCACAGCGCGGCGCTCGAGCTCGAGCTCGCCCGCCGCAACATTCCGTTCGTGAAATTCGGCGGGCTGCGCTTTCTCGATGCGGCCCATGTCAAGGACGTGCTCTCGCTCTTGCGCTGGATCGAGAATCCGCGCGGACGCCTCGCCGGCTTTCGCGCGCTGCGCCTGCTGCCGGGCGTGGGCCCGGCCACCGCGACACGATGGCTCGACGCGGTTGACGGCGCCGCGGACATTGCCGCGGCGCTGCGCGGCGTCGAGGCGCCGCCGGCCGCTGCCACCGAATGGCGCGCGCTGCTTGCCCTGTTCGCCGCGCTGCACGCGCGGCAGGACGGCTGGCCGGGGGAAATGGACGCGCTGCTCGACTGGTACGAACGCCAGCTCGACCGGCTGTACGACGATGCGCCGCTGCGCGTTCCCGATCTCGCACAGCTGCGCCGCATTGCGGCCACGTACCCGAGCCGCGAGCGCTTCCTGACCGAGCTCACGCTCGACCCGCCGGCGGCCACCAGTGCGGAAGCGGGCGTGCCGCATCTCGACGAGGACTACCTGACGCTGTCCACCATTCATTCGGCCAAGGGCCAGGAGTGGAATGCCGTGCACGTGCTGAACTGCGTCGACGGCTGCATTCCTTCCGACATGGCGACCGGCAAGTCGGACGAGATCGAGGAGGAGCGGAGGTTGCTTTACGTCGCGATGACGCGTGCGAAGGACGACCTCACGCTGCTGTTGCCACAGCGCTTCTATGTGCGCCAGCAGGGCGCCTACGGCGATCGCCATGTCTACGCGTCGCGCAGCCGCTTTCTCACCGAGGCCGTTTGCGCCCGGTTCGACCGCGCGTCCTGGCCGCCGCCGCCGGAAGCCGTCGCGCCGGCCGCTCGTTCCGGCCCCATCGTCGACGTGCGCGCCATGCTGCGCGGCGCGTGGGCGAAGGCGAAGCCCGATGCGCGCTGAGTCGTTTTCCGGCTACCCGCCGCGCAGGACCGTGATCGCTTCATCCTTTTCTCGCCACTGGTCCTGCAGCCAGCGCTGAAACGCACCGCGGAATGCGGCGTCGTTCGTGTAGTCGCCGTGCCGCAGCGCCGCGGGGATCACGGAGCGCCGCGCGCGTACGACGATGCGGCGGACGTCGCCGCGCAGGAATTGCCAGAAGGACGGGGCGCCCTCGGGATACACGATGGTGACGTCGAGCAGGGCGTCGAACCTGTCGCCGAGTGCACCGAGCGCCAGCGCCAGTGCGCCGGCCTTCGGCTTCAGCAAGTGCACGTACGGCGAGCGCTGCGCGACGTGCTTCGCGCGCGTGAAGCGCGTGCCCTCGGCGAAGTTCATCACGCTCGTCGGCACCAGCGCGAACTTCTGGCACGCGCGTCGCGTCGCGTCGATGTCGTGCTGGCGTTTCTCGGGATGGCGGGCGAGCGCCGCGTTGGAGTGGCGCCGCATGAACGGAAAATCGAGCGCCCACCATGCGAGCCCGATCACCGGCACGTAGATGAGCTGCTGCTTGAGGAAGAATTTGAGCATCGGGATGCGGCGGTTGAGCAGATGCTGCAGGACCAGGATGTCGACCCACGACTGGTGGTTGCAGTTGACGAGATACCAGCCCGTACCGGCGAGCTCGTCGACCCCGGCGACGTCCCACTGCGTGCGCTGCGTGAGCCGCATCCACAGGCTGTTGCCCGCGACCCAGCGCGTCGCGACGCCGTTGAGCGCCCGGTCGAGCGCGGCACGGGCTGGCCCGAGCGGCGTGACGAGCTTGGCGAGCGCGAGCACGAAGAGGATGCCGCACCAGAGGAGCGTGTTGAAGACGAGCAGCAGGGCCGCGAGAACGCCGCGGACGCCGCCAGGGAGGGACGCGAGCATGGTGGGTCCCGACAATGCGCGGGCAGCCGGCCAAAGCCGACGCCCGCAACGCGTTTTCAGGGCGCAGCGTAGCGCGGCACGCCGTGCGGGGCGTTGACTTTCATCAAGGCCGCTCCTGCCCGCCGGCGGCTCGCGCTGCCCTCCACGCGCGCCGCGCGGCGGCGATTGCAGGTATCGTAGGCGCCGGAATGTCGATCACTCTCGCCCCGGTCTGCGCATGAACGATGTCGATCTGCTGCTGCGTCCGCTGGCGGCGCTCGTCGCCGGCGGCCTCGTGGGTCTCGAGCGTTCGTACCATGGGCGCGCGGCGGGTCTGCGGACGTACGCGCTGGTGTCGTTCGGCTCCGCCCTGCTGGTCGCCCTCGGCGAGCACCTCGACGCCGCGACGCCCGGCACCGTTCCCGGCACGTCCCGCGTGATCCAGGGCATCGTCACGGGCATCGGCTTTCTCGGTGCCGGCGTGATCGTCAAGGAAGGCTTCTCGGTCCGCGGCCTGACCACGGCGGCGTCGATCTGGGTCGTGTCCGCGATCGGCATCGTGACCGGCGCGGGGATGTACGTGCCGTCAATCGTGGCCACCGTGCTTACGCTGGGCGCGCTTTCCGTGCTGCGCCGGGTCGAGGACCGCATGCCAGCGCAGTCCTTCGTCCACTGCGATATTTCGTTCCGGCGCGACCAGGTGCCGGGCGAGGCGTGGCTGCGCGATCTCGTGACGCGCCACGGCTTCACGATCACCGAGCTGTCCTACCGTCTCGACAACGTCACCAGCGAGTTCGGCTACAGCCTCGTCATGTGGTCCGCCGATGCAGACGCCGGCCACAATCTCGCGCGCGATCTCCTTGCGCTGCCCGAGATCAACGACTTCCGCGTATCGCCCAGTCGCGACTGAACGCCAAGCCCGCGGGACGGGCGCAACGAAAACGCACGCGCTACTTGTCCGCCTGCATGTTGGCCTTGCGGGCGAGCTTGCCGAGGCGGTCGCGTTCCTCGCTGATGAACGTGACAAATGCCGCCGTCGTACCCGGCTCCGGCTCGATGCCCGCCGGCACCATCTTGTCGCGAAAGCCCTCCGAGCGCACCGCTGCCTCGAGTTCCGTGCTCATCCTGGCGACGATGGCCGGCGGCGTTCCCTTGGGCGCGAACAGCCCGGCCCAATGGCCGATCAGCACGCCGGCGAAGCCCTGCTCGCGCGCAGTGGGCAGTGCGCCGTAGGCGCTGATGCGCTTGCTGTACGTCGTCGCGATCGCCTTCAGCTTGCCTGCCTTCACCTGCGGCAACACGACGATGCTCGCCTCGGACGTCGCCTGCACGTTGTCCGCGAGCACGGCCGTCATGCCTTCGGAGCCGCTCTTGTAGGGGACGATCGTGATGTTGACGCCGGCCTCGCGCAGCATCTCCGCGACGAAGTGCGGCGTGCTGCCGGCGCCGGCTGTCGCCCAGTCGATGCCGCCCGGACGCGTTTTCGCCCAGGCAACGAACTCCTTGAGATTGGCCGCCGGCACGCTCGGGTTCACGACGATCACGGACGGCGCGACCGCGATCATGCCGACAGGAACGAGGTCGCTGTCCGGGTAGGGCATGTCGTTGCGCAGCAGGCTGTTCGTAACGATGCCTGCCGCGCCGATCAGCCACGTGTAGCCGTCGGGCTTCGCCTTAGCGACATAGTCGGCGCCGACGATCGCCCCCGCGCCGGGCTTGTTCTCGATGACGACCGGCTGGCCGAGGCGCTTCGCCACGGCCTCGGCAGCCGCGCGTGCGATCAGATCGTTCGCGCCGCCGGGCCCGAAGGGCACCACCCATTTGATGGCGTGATCGGGCCACTCGGCGCGGGCGCTGCCGGCGGCGAAGGTGGCGGCGAGCGCCGCGACCGCGACCAGTGCGCGAGTGGACGAGCGGGAAGGGCGCATGACGGTCTCCGAAGGACGTGGTGCGCGCGGCCCGGTGCCGCGCGGAAGGTGGCCGATTCTACGCCCGGGCCACCACGGGCGGCAGGCGCAGGACCGCCACGTGCGCGGCAATCAGCGCGTCGACATGCGGCCGCAGCAACTGATTGCGGCCGTCCATCAACCAGAGGCGCAGCAGTCCGGTGATGAAGATGCAGGTGCCGAGTGCGGCGGTCGCGGGTGCGACGTCGCCGCGCATCGCGCCCACGACGCGTGCGCGGGCATAGACGCGGACAAACTTCTGCCTCAGCTCGTCGCAGCGCTGCGCGTGGCGCTTCAGCTCCGGGCGCAACTCGTCGACGTACTCGCAGCGCAGCGACAGGATGTCGAGCGTGCGTCGCGTGAGGAGGTCGCTGCCGACCTGGTCGATCACGCCGTGCAGGAAGCGCTCGACGGCGCGCAGCGGGTCGGGCTCGTCGCCGTCGAGCAGGTCCGTGCGGTCGAACAGCGGCAGCGACACCTGCTCGCGCATGGCCTGGAAGAGATCGAGCTTGTTGGCGAAGTGCCAGTAGACGGCGCCACGCGTGACGCCCGCCGCCTGCGCGATGCGCTCGAGCGTGGTGCGCGTGACGCCGTGCGCGGCGAATTCCCGCCGCGCGGCGGCGAGTATCGCCTCGCGCGTCTGGCGCGATTCCTCCTTCGTCCTGCGCATGTGTCCGGCGCCGCAATCAAAATGAGTTTACATACAAAGTCGATTGTATAATCATTGCGCGTCGCGTGCCGCCCACGCTCCCTTCGAACGGCTCCTCCTGATGCCCGCGCGTCCCCCGCCGATCGCACGACCGACGCCGACCCCTCTCGCCCTGCCGCTGCTGGCGGCTGCCGTCCTGCTGTTGCTCGCCGCCTGCGGCAAGGACGCGCCGCCTGCGGCCGCGCCCGCTGCCGTTCCGGTGCACATCGTCAAGGTCGAGCCGCGCAGCGTGCCGATCCGCTTTGCGGTGCCGGGCCAGGTCGAAGGCTCGAAGGAAGTGCAGGTGCGCGCGCGCGTCGCGGGCATCCTGCAAAAGCAGTTCTACAAGGAGGGCGACGCCGT
>Ga0157379_10004091_pt1 | contig 12441 bp, 8 predicted proteins | sample S25metaG_FD_121802 | JGI IMG/M metagenome (GOLD analysis project Ga0157379, IMG submission 121802) | Switchgrass rhizosphere microbial communities from Kellogg Biological Station, Michigan, USA - S2-5 metaG | ecosystem: Host-associated > Plants > Roots > Rhizosphere > Soil | place: USA: Michigan... | reverse complement strand
GGACCTGGCCGATACTCGACGACGTATCAGCAATTAGAGATGATGCCGTCGCCGCCACTTCCACAGAGGTCGCGACCTGACCGACTTCCATCGTGATGTTGTACTTTGCCGCGGCGCCCGCTCCGAGAGTCATGTCGTTGACGGTATGCGTACGGAATCCAGGCAATGTTGCTGTCAGCTTGTAGACTCCGGGCAACAGGCTCTGCACCAGATAGGTGCCGGTTTCATTCGTTACGACTGAGGTGGTAACCCCGGTCTGCGTATTCGTCACAGTCACCGTCACTCCAGGCACAACGGCCTTGGACGAATCCTGCACGAATCCGCTGATCGAAGCGTTGCTTGTCTGTGCAAGACACGCGGCTCCGAACAGAAATATCGCCACAATGGCGAATGCAAATGCTTTCCTCATTGAAATCCCCCGTAAAGTAAGGCCGCTCATCCACAACGACAGGGTGAGTACGGGCCAAGTGTCGCTAGAAGTGGCTCCACGTCACCAACCAGAGGTTGACGGTGCTGTGTGCCACCAAATGTGCATTCCCGCCTTTGCAGCCAACGTCGTTCCGGGAGAACAACGCTAACGTGCCGTTCGTTTGCCTCCGTGCAAACGCTCTCTTAAAGGAGTGTGCGTGCCAGGGATAGTTACGTCCGAAGGCCGGGTGTTGCGCTGTCGGATCCGTCTATCCGAGTTCCTGCAATGCAGTGAAGTGGGGCGAACGATAGTGATTCAGCAGGACCGCTGTCAAGGGAACGTAGTCCTATTTTCGTGGAATATATAGGAGCTTCAATTTTGTAGCGTTCGTGCTCTGCTTCCGGCGCTGACCCATTCCACGCCAACGTTCAGAGTCGAGCGGAGGCGCGCCGCAAGTTGTGCTGCACCGAGTTGGATGTGCCGGATGTTAATGATCTGGTGTTCGAGCTTGCCTAGCTTGTACCAGTAGAAGCCACTCTCTGGACTCAATAGATCCACCGCATCGACTGCGTCGTCCACCATGCCATCGCAGAACGACCAGTAATCGAGTACCTGTTCTCGTGTGTAGGGCTCGGGAATGAGAGGCAACGTGCTGTTGGGATCCGCAGGTCCTGAATGACCATCCTCGTGCTGCACGTTTGCCTGATGATGCTTCCATGGCTTGAATGCCGAAAAATTCGGCTGAAGGTACAGGTGTGTGAAGAATAGCGTGTGATATGCAGTTTGCCAGAACGCGTTGACCTGATCCTTGCTGTACCAGAGATCGTCGGGACACTTCTCAAGCGCCTGTCGTAGCATGGCCAGCGATGCATGATACTGACTCTTCAGAATAGTTCTGAGCAAATCCGTCGTGTTTCCCGCTTCTTGGCGGTTCGAAGTCATCGCCGTTTCCCGGATCTTTGATTACATCAATCTACCTTGATTCGAACGCGGAACTGTTGGTTCTCGTTGCAGACCGCCTCGATCGGCTCTTCGTCTGCGAGGAAACGCTGATTGATTCGGACGGTAAACGGTTTCTCAAACGACTTCGGATCGTTGACGGTGACATTGATTTCGAGCTTGCCGAAGGTTGGACGGCGAAACCGTTCGACGAACGTGGCCTGATCGCTGTAGGGAGTACCGCGCACGTCGAGCCAACCGTCGGAAGGACCGGATTCGGCGCCGCGTAGATTGTTCGTTTCAACGACCAGTGTGTCTCCTTCCCAGCGGCCGACTGAATAGCCATACCACCAGGGTTGTGGGTCACCTTGCGGCGGAAGCTTCCGGCCATCGGTGTAGATGTAGCGGGTTCCGTAATTGGCCTCGTAAAGGATCACGATCAAGTTCGGAGTCTGGACGATCTTGCGCGGTTGGGGCTGCATGTGGAATTGCGTGATTCCCATCGGCAGGCAATTCGCGTCGGGATTCTCTCGGCTGTCTATCGCCATCCGCTTCTTCTTCACGTCCGCGGCCCACGGCGTCAACGTCACACCGCCGGGCACATTTGTTCCGATGTCCCAAAACGTCGCCAGTGGCGGCGAGTCGGCATCGGCAGGGAACTGCTGAACCTGCGGCTCGACGACGACTGCTCGCGAGCCTCGCCCCTGTTCCGCCGCGATTCCGGAAAGTTCCGGAGGCCGAGGATCGCGATCAGCCCGGAGCCAATCGCCTGTGAGATCCGGCTTGCCATCAGGTGTCCGCGGCGCCGGAGCATCCATCAGCACCTGGCCTTGAGCATCCCGCGGGATGCCCGGTTCCGAATATTTCGGCCACTGCGCCGACAGTGAGACGGCGAACGACACCGTGATCGCAATAACAACGATGGCGGCCTTCATCTTTTATCGGCCCTCGGTTTGACTCGAAGCCGCAAACAAAGTCTTCCCCGTGCTCGCCAACGTCACTGTTCTGGCGTTTGCGTTGTTACTTCCATCCTTCGCGCGGCTCGCTTCCACGGTAACGGTGTCGCCGACTTTCATCGAGTTCCTTGTCCATCCCGCTCTCATCAACCCGTTGGGACTTCCCATTTCAAATCCCCAATTCGTGATTTTGCCGTCTTCGCCTTTGACGTCGATGAAGAACCACGTGTGGGGATTTGTCCACTCGAGTTTCGTGACTGTACCCGTGAGCTTCAAGGGTTTGCTGGCGTCGAACTCGGCTGCAAAAGAGTGATGTGCGAGAACGGGCGCTGAAGCTACTAGCAAACCAAGAACGGCAGCTATCAAGTGTCTAAAGGTATTCACCGTCGAAATCTCCTATTTGCTTCTGACAATTCCTACAAGATTTGCGGATATTCCGCCACTAAAAATGTGGGCAGAGAGATCTGGGGACAGACGTAAATCGGGGCCAGGCACGCTGTTTCCCTATTTCCCGCCGATAGGATGTCAAAACGCGGAGTATTCTCGCCGGGAAATAGGGAAACAGCGTGCCTGGCCCCGATTTACGTCTGTCCCCAGATCTCTCCTAAAATTCGCTCCCCTCGAAACGATGTGATATATCACCTGCCAGTACTAGCGACGTACTAAGCGAACAAAACATGAGGCGCTTCCCAGGCGCCTTCGGGGGAACATATGAAAGCTATCCTTGCAGTTCTATGGATCTGTGTGGTTGCGATTGGTGTTTTCGCCCAGGCGAACGCAACCGTTGGAGGAACCGCCAGTGATACGACCGGCGCATTAATTCCCGGGGTTCGAATCACGGCTATCAATGTCAATACAGGCGTGTCGCTCAATGTGGTAACGAACGAGAGCGGCAGCTATCAATTCGCGAGTCTTCAGCCCGGTGTCTATAAGATGAGCGCTTCACTGCCGGGTTTCACAACGAAAACATACGACCACGTCGAACTGAGTCAGAGCCAGCAGGTTCGCCTGAACTTCCAGTTAGACGTGGCAAACGTGAATCAGGCTGTCGAAGTGACGGTCGATGCCGACACTGTTTTGGGAACGACGACCGCCTCCGTTGGAACCGTTATCCGCCTTGATGAAGTGAACCTGCCGCTTCAGACACGCAACATCATGGATCTGGCGGCAAACGTTCCAGGTGCAATCGCCACCGGCGCGAATAACGCTAACACGACCTTCGCGGGCACGCGCAGCAGTCAGGTGAATACGACTCGCGACGGACTGGTCGTCTCTGATGGACGCTACATGGATTGGAACGGCGCTTTTGCGGCGACGTATACCACTCCGGACCTTGTCGAAGAGATCCAGATCACCACGAACACAATAGATGCGGAAGTAGGACGAGGTTCAGGTCAAGTTCGCCTTCAGACACGCTCTGGCGGCAACCAGTATCATGGCGCACTGTTCTACACGAACAACAACTCCGCGCTGAATGCGATGCAATACTTCGACAATCTCGTCGGCGCGACGAAACCCTACACCAACCGAAACCAATACGGTGGACGCATCGGGGGACCAATCAAAAAGAACAAAGCGTTCTTCTTTTTCCTCTATGAGGGCCAGCGATATCTCCGAAAAGAAGAGTTCATCGCGAACGTTCTGACCCCGACTGCGCGGCAGGGCACTTTCAGATTTCTTACAGCTAATGCTCCGGGTTCTGCCGGTGGCACGAGCCGGCGAAACGGCAACGCGTTCGCCACAACGCCATCGGTGGATCACCAGGGCAACGTGCTCACGTCCGACGGCGGAGTTCCGCTGTTTACGAACTCCATCAATCTCTTCACAGACGTGGGCGATCCGAACAGAAAAGGAATCGATCCGGTGTGGGTCGCGCCACAGTTGCTGAAATACATGCCGTTGCCCAATGACTACAGGGTCGGGGACGGCTTGAACACCGCGGGCTTCCGCTGGCTGCGTCCGATTAAAGGATCGGAGGATGCGACAGGCGTCACCAACAACAGCAATCGTACCCAGTACAACGCGCGTATCGATTACCAGATCAACGATCAACACAAGTTGTTCGGCACATTCAGTCGAGAAAAAGATACCGGGCTGACCGGACAGGCTGGAATCGCGTCCTATCCGAACGGCTTCAATGGTGAGGTGGAACGGCGGCCGGACATCTACACCGTGGCGCTGACATCGGTACTCTCGCCGGCCCTGGTTAATGAGTTCCGGTGGGGACTTCGCCGCACCAGTTTCTATGGCTGGAGTCCGATTCACCTCGGGTGCTGCAGCGGCTCATCGGACACCGACATCAACGGCACCGCGCAAGACGCCGTCGCAACATTTCCGTCCAACAACGGCTATCTGCTGAATTTGACCTCGAGTCTTCCGTATGTGGGAGGAGCCGTCGGCAATACCACCCTGGGAAGCCCGATCGCACCGCATGGCACGGGCGCCACACGCGGGTCGAGCAGTCCGCTGTGGTCTTTTTCGGACACCATGAGCTGGACTCAGGGCAAGCATTCGTTCAAGGTCGGCGGTGAACTCATCTTTGCCAATTCCGACGGATGGAATACCGGGAACACCGATCTGTATCCGCGCGCAACTCTGGGCGAGGGACAGGTTGCCATCCAGGGAATTACGACAGCGGCGTTTCCAGGTCTGAACTCATCCGACGTGACTCCCGCAAAGGACCTGATGTCGACGCTGGCGGGAACCGTTTCGGATATCACCCAGGGGTTCATCATCAACAACCCGACCCAGACAACCTTCGACGACTACAAGGTGACCATACGCAGGCAGCGCGATATCCATGAGAACGACTGGTCCATATTCTTGAAAGACAATTGGAAGCTCACGAGCGGATTCACGCTGAATCTCGGCGTTCGCTACGACAAGTATGGTGTGCCGTGGGAAGCGAGCGGCCTGGCGGGTCGAGCGAAAGGCGGGCAGTCAGGACTCTTCGGATCAGCGGGAACAGGCTTCGGGGCGTTGTGGAACCCATTCGCTACCGGAGGCAGTCCCACAACGTTCGAGCTGATTGGAAAGAATTCTCCGAATCCGGGATTGCAGGCGTACAAAGACGATTGGAACAACATCGCCCCATCCGTAGGTTTCAGTTGGCAACTGCCATGGAGCCGGCGGCCGCTCGTCCTTCGCGGCGGGTATGGCATCAGCTACACAGGGGGCGCGACGTTCCTGACATACGACACAACGACACTGGCATCTATTCCCGGCACCGATAACCTGCGGACGGTCACACCGGCAACGTATACGGATCTCGCAACCGTGACGCTGCCGCTCACCCCGACCAGCGCGCCGCTGGCGCCGATTCCAACCACTGCGGTCAACGTCGACTTTGCCGCCTACGATGACCACCGGGTTATTCCATACGTCCAGAATTTCACGTTATCCGCGCAGTACGAGCTCGCACACAATCTCACACTGGATGTCAGTTACAGCGGCACGAAGGGCACGAAGCTGTGGTCTCCGATTCAACTGAATGAAGTAAACATTTTCGAAAACGGAATCCTTGCGGCATTCAATACAACGCGTGCCGGAGGCAATGCGCCGTTGTTCAACAGTCTTCTCATGAACCTCAACGTGCCGGGCGTCGGCGTGGTCAATGGAACGACTCTGACCGGTTCGGAAGCGTTGCGCCGATTCACGACGACGAATGTCTGGCTGGCTAACGGTGAAGTGGGCGCGCTTGCCAACTACATCAACACGACCACGGCGATCGGCGGCAGCAAGCTGGCCATGCTTCGGAATGCAGGCCTGCCGGAGAACTACATCGTTCTAAACCCGCAGTTCCGGAGTCTTGGACTTCACGGGAACAACGACAACTCCACGTATCATTCTCTCGTCACTCAGGTTCGAAAGCGCTTTTCGCATGGCGTCAGCGCCGAGTTTGCCCACACCTGGGCGAGGGCCATCGGAAATACGGTGGTGCCCGCGGGCGTTGGGACCGATACGACACTCACGACGAGAGATCCGAGAAATCGCGATCTGCAAAAGGGCCTGGAGACATTCCACCGCCGACACACCATCAACGCATTCGGCACGTGGGATTTGCCATTTGGCAAGAACCGCATGCTTCTCACGATGGCCCACGGATGGTTGGAACAAGTCGTAGGAGGCTGGCAGCTTTCGGGCATCTTCAACTGGGCGACTGGTTCACCGATTGGCTTCAATGCAGGAAACGGGGCGAACAGCGCCACAGTCTTCAGGCAGACACTAGGAGCTCAGAATAGCGTTAACACCGCTGATCAGGTGGGCTCGTTGTCGGACTTCGGAAAAGTGAAGAAAGGTAATGGATTTGTCGAGTATTTCGAAAACTTCAAGACTCGACTCGGTCCGCTGCCTGATTTCGGCGGGAATACGACGGTCGCGGGCAGATTTACGAACCAGGTCGTCGTGGACAACGCGAACAACATCGTTCTCCAGAATCCGGGACCGGGCACTACAGGCAACACCAGCCAACGTTGGTTTGAAGGGCCGGCGAATTTCCGCATGGATGCAGCGCTGCAGAAGAAGTTCGTGATCGACGAGGCGCGGTCTTTTACGATCCGCGCGGATGCCGTTAATGTCCTGAACACTCCGGTCTGGGGTAACCCGAACACGGACATCAATTCGAACTCGTTCGGGCGGATCACGACGGCGACCGGCGCCAGAACCGTAACAGTGAGCGCACGAATCGACTTCTAAGGGAGCGGCGGATCAGGGCAGGGTCAGGAGCTTTGTGATTGATTAACTATGAAATGTTATTTGTGAGGTTTAGTGGACTCTCATTTCACAAATAACATTTCATAGTTAATCAATCACAAAGCTCCCGGTTCCCTGCCTGGCCCCGATTTCTTACAGGTTTCCCCACCATTCCCGAAACGATCGGGAGAGGTATACCTCTCCGCGCGCGACCGCGCGAACGCCGGCGATCAATTCGTCCATGACGTCAGACTTGTGGACATAACTAATGGACTGAGGAAGAGGTGAAATCTGGCTTACCTGCATCAGAGTGATGAAGACAAATGGGATTTCAATTTTCCTGCATAGAAGTTCTGTTCTGACCCATAGCCCATCTTTCACAGGCATGAGGATGTCGCTGATGATGACATCCGGACGATGCAGCACCGCGGCGTTCAACAGTTCTTCGCCGTTGTCGACGGCGGCAATCACTTCAAACTCCGAACGCAACAATGCCGCGAGGATCTCGCGCACAGTGGGGTGGTCTTCTGCGACCAACACGCGCAGCTTTTCCAATGTAGGCTCCTGGGGTGTCCGTCGGTGGGAGGGCGGACGACGACGAGCTTAAGGTCGCGGGTTGGGGAGTGTCGTTGCTCTGGAGCAAAGAAGAAAAGAAAATCGCAAAAATCTTTAAGCCGATCGTCAGTCCGCGAAAAAGTTCTCCGGGGAAAAGATTCGTATCGTTCCGCGGCTCTTCTCAATCATTCGCACACGTTCCCATTTCTTCAAGATCCGGCTTGCCGTAAACATGCTGACATTCGCGAGTCCTCCGAGGTCTTCGTTCGTGATCGCGACGTCCACTCCCTCGAGGTGTGCCCTCCCGACGCGGCGCGCAACATGGATGAGAGTTCGCGCGAGCCGCTGTTCAGCCGTTTCACTCGTCGATTCGACAACCCTGTCTGTGTATTCGGCGAGCGCACTCATGGCGATGTGCAGGGCATTTGCCGTAATGAGTTCGTAGATTTTCGATAGCTGTCGCAGACTGTCGCGGGTCCAAACCAGCGCTTCACAATCTTCGACGGCCTCGGCCGTTGCGATGTACTGCCATTGGGTCGCGAGCAGCGAGCCGACTCCGAAGACATCTTCCGCGCCCAGCCACCACAGCAGAACTTCGTCCCCATTTTTCGTAACTCGATAAAGCTTGGCCGTGCCTTTCGTCAGCTGAAAGAGTCGAGTCGCCGGTTTTCCGGCATGGGCGATCACCTGGTTGGCAGTGAAATTCCGGCGTTCCGCACGTTGAAGCGCCATGTCTCGCTGTTCCGGCGTCAGGCCTGAAAGGAGCCGAGGTGGTGGAGGTGAGTCATCGCGCACGACTGGTTTGAGTTCTCTCATGACTTCATTCTGTTGTCGGAGTGGATGTTAAACAATACTTGAAAGTACGGACCCTGCCGCCCGTCGCATTTCATGGCATGGGGATTCAGCGGTACACACGCCGACCCGCGAAAGGAGGGTAGCCAGGAGTTGCGCTCGTTTGCAAATCGCTTAACCCTCTGGTTATTGTCCCTTCACGCCTCCGGCGTGGACCCGTGCTTACGCGGCTCGATTAAACAAGTTGCGCGGCTCGGCCGGTGAAATGAACCACTTGCGAATCAAAAGCAGCAGAAGCAAGGCGCCCAGAAGGACAGTCACCAGGGCCGCCGCGACGATCTGCGCCAGCCGCAATGCGGCGTGGTCCACAACCTCTACGCTTGCCTGCTGGATACTCCGGCTTAGGGCAAGGCGTTCGTTGGCCGCAATTTCGCGCACTTCTTTCATGACGGTGGTGCGCTCCTGGCTAATCTCTTCATTGATCTCCTTCAAGGCGGCGATGCGTTCGGCTTGAAGGAACGTCAAGGTCAGTTTGAGAGATTGATTGATCGCATCCACAGCGGCCTTTCGCTCCGAAGCGACGAGTGTGGGGACGTCGGCCGGCAGCTTGGACGAGGCATCCGACGCTGCGTCTGCCGCCTTTGCCGCAGCATTCGCCGCAGTCGCGATCGAGGGCCTCAACGCATCAATGCTGACAACGGCGCGTTCACTCGACTTCACGGCGCGTTCCGCCAAAGGCATGACTTCGTCCGTCGGCAGGTCCAGTTTCAGGAGTTCTGCTTCCCACCGCGCCTGCCGGAACAGATGGTTGCTGTAGATCTGGATCTCTCGATGGAGATCATCGGCGGTCGCAGCCATTTCCGCAACGACTTCGCCCGCACTCCATTCGACGCCTGCGTCGCGTTGTGTGACGCGGCTGAGTGCCGTCTCCCTGTTTCGGATGGCATAACGAACCGGGTGATCGGTCGCCCATTGTTTCGCGGTGGCTCTGACCTTGGAGACGTCGCGTGACTTGGTAAAGCTTGTCGCCACTTCGGTGAGTTCGGCCTCCATCTTGCGAGATGCGTCAACCGCGAGGGGCGCTGCCGCACCGAGAGCCGCACGTCCTGGGCCGCTTTCAAAGTAGTCTGTCATCTGATTTGTTAGTACCCATGTATCGAAAACCGCTATGAAAGGGTCAGGCTGAAACAGTGTTCCGCGGATTGCAGGAACGCCTTCGATCTTCCACTGGATCGCCGCTCGCTTGACCGAGCGGTCTGAAGTCCCGGCGGCAATCGTGTCGGCTGCCTGTTCGATTTCTCCGGCAAACGGTTCCACGAGGGAGCGCATGCGCAATCGAATCTGATTTCCGCTAACCGCGAGGTCCTCGGCCGGATGAGCTGCCGTTGAGCTCGGGGGTACTTTCTTCCGGATATTCAGCGAACAACTTGTCAAGAGGATAAACGCGCTGCCAGCCGCAAGCGCAGCGAACGTGAGAAATCTGGTTGTTTTGATCATGGAGGCACCCCGGATGCTGGTATCGCACAACGCGGAACCGTCGTGAACTGCTTGAATAGGCAGGTCCTGCATGGACGGGTGCGGGAATTCCCGCTAAAGTTGTCCATGTATGGATGAGATCAAGCACCGGGAACAGGTCGACCTGATCCGGGAAGTCTTTTATTATCAGAATCGATTTGATGGCAAGACGATCGTCCTGAAGATCGACTACCCCATTCTGAACGTCCCCCACTTTTCTCAGCTTCTCAAGGACATGGCGATGCTGAGGGCTACAGGCATCGAGATCATCCTGATCCCCGGAGCGAAAGGTTGGATCGATGCGGTCCTCAAGGAATACGACATCGAGAGCGAGTACGTCGACGGCGTTCGAATCGCGACGCAGGATTCCATTCCTTTTATAAGGATGGCTGCATTCGACGTGGCTAACCGTCTGATGACGCTGTTGACGGCGTTTCAGGCCAACGCCGTGATTGGGAATTTTATTCGGGCGCGGGGTATGGGCGTGATCGGTGGCGTCGACTTTCAGAATTCCGGACGCATCGAGAAGATTCTCACGGAGCCGCTGCAGCAGATTCTGAACCAGGGGATGATCCCTATTTTCCCCTGCATCGGATGGAATGCTGCGGGCAAGCCTTATAACTTGTCCAGTGATGAGATTGCCATGGCCGTGGCAGAAGCTCTCCAGGCGGAGAAGCTATTCTTTGTAACCAACAGCGACGGGTTTATGGAGACGCGATTTGCGCTTCCCCCGGGCCTGGTGAAGAACAGCGATGGCCGTGTGGCGCGCCTGAGCCTGGAAGAAGCCCAGGCCGTATTGGACCTCAATGCGGGCAATGCCGATCCGGACTTGAAATATCTGGACATGGCCCTCACCGCCTGCCGCAAAGGAACTGAGCGCGCTCATATCGTTGACGGTAGAATGGAGGGAGCAATCCTGCGCGAGATCTTCTCAAACCTCGGTGTGGGAACCATGGTTTACGGCAGGGAATACGAGTCAATTCGCCCCATGAACGCGGATGATATCGGCGATGTCTTGCGTTTGATGCAGCCCCTGATGGCGGAAGGCGTTCTCATCAAGCGTACTGAGGATGATCTCCTCGCGCGGCAGGCGGATTTCGTTGTGTATTCGATTGACGACGTCGTGCATGCGTGCGGCGCTCTGCACGACTACGGCGAAGGACAGGCGGAGATCGCCGCCATTGCGACAAATCCTGTGTACAGTCATCTCAGCATGGGGAGGAAGATTCTTTCCTTTCTGATCGAGAAAGCAGCGAAGATGGGGATGACCCGCGTCTTCGTCCTGACCACGCAGACGCTGGATTGGTTCGAACGAGTCGGTTTCGTGGAGACGGGTCTTGAGAGTTTGCCGGCCAAAAGACGCCAGACTTACAACCACGCTCGCAAAAGCCGGATATTCGCTCTCGAATTGAAAGAGCTGAAACCGATCAAGAGTTAAGAGGAAGGGTCTCGGCATGAACAGGCGGATTCGATTGTTAATTCCGTCAGCAATGTTTTGCGTGATGGTGTCTGCCGTGTCGCCGATTTGCCTTGCCCAGGATGCCGGAGGAACGCCGACACCGGCGGGGCCTGGCGCTCCGGCTGGCGGAACGAATCCACCAAACGCGCAACCTTCGGGTTCCAACCGTTCGCGGTCCTCGCCAGCGGGTGACACGGCGAGACCTCTTTTTCTTTCCGGCAGCGTCCGGCTCACGGATGGGACTCTGCCGCCCGAAAGTGTCTTGATCGAGCGAGTTTGTAACGGTCGCGTTCGCCGTGAAGGCTATACCGACTCAAAAGGCAATTTCAGCTTCCTCGTGGGGGGGCAAGCGCCCTCGACGCTTGGCGATGCAAGTGTGGCGCTGCCGTCTCAGGGTTTCGGGCTGGATACCGGTCTGCAAAACAATGTGAACCCTCGAGATCTCAATGGCTGCGAGATTCGAGCAAACCTGGCAGGCTTTCAGTCGACGGCGATAGTCCTGACGTCAGCCAACATTGACGAACCCAGTCTCGGAGTTCTTCATCTGAATCGCCTCGGCGGTGTTGACGATTTTACTTTTAGTACCACGACGGCTTCGGCTCCGAAGGACGCCCGCAGTGCGTATGAGAAGGGGCTCGACAATGCAAAGAGGCAGAAGTGGGCCGAAGCGGAGCGAGACCTCCTGAAAGCCGTCCAGGCATATCCCCGGTATGCGATTGCCTGGTATGAACTCGGCCGTGCGTATCAGCAGGACAAAAAGTTTGAGGATGCGGAGCATGCACTAAACGAAGCCATCCGGATCGATCCCAAATTCATAAGCCCTTATGGGCAGCTGACATTTTTGGCGGCGGTTCAGAGCCAGTGGGATGATGTTATCGAGTATTCGTCACAGGTCATCAAGCTCAGTCCCAGCGTTCCTGCCGATGTGTACTTCTATAGTTCTGTGGCGCACTACAATTTGCGGAAGATCAACGTTGCGCGGGATCACGCGCGGCAGGCTGCAAGTCTGGATACCCAGAACAAAAATCCGCAGATTCACCATTTGCTGGGAGTGATCCTGTCGCAAACCGGCGATTACATCGGAGCTGCAGAGCAACTGAGACTCTACCTGAAGCTGGTGCCCG
>Ga0157379_10004086_pt1 | contig 12448 bp, 10 predicted proteins | sample S25metaG_FD_121802 | JGI IMG/M metagenome (GOLD analysis project Ga0157379, IMG submission 121802) | Switchgrass rhizosphere microbial communities from Kellogg Biological Station, Michigan, USA - S2-5 metaG | ecosystem: Host-associated > Plants > Roots > Rhizosphere > Soil | place: USA... | reverse complement strand
GTCAGCGCCAGCGAGATCCGGCGAGTCACGCGGTCTCCTCGGTGCGGGTGAAGGTCGTTGGCGCGGTCGGTGGCGAGCCGGGTCGAGGGGCGGGAGCCGGGCGCTTGGGACATTGTTGCCGAGGACCATTGACGACGCGCGGCCGTCTCTGTTACGGTCCGTAAACCGGTTTGCTAAACCGGTTTGCCACCCAATGATACACATCCCGCAACCCGCGGCCAGTGGGCCGCCCCGCGGCGTGGCGGGTGGCTCCGAACCCGGTTTCGACCGGGTCCGGCGCGAGGAGGAGCTGGTGGAGCAGGTCGCCCGGCGGGTGACGATCGCCGACGTGGCGGAGCGGGCAGGCGTCTCGAAGACGGCCGTCTCGTTTGCGTTCAACAACCCGGAGCGACTCAATACGGCCACGGCCTCGCGCATCCTCGAGATCGCCCACGAGCTCGGCTATCGGCCCGACCCGGTGGCGCGGATGCTGACCCAGCGGCGGACCGGGTCGATCGGGGTGCTGACGCCGCAGGACCTGTCGGTCATCTTCACCAACCCGTTCTTCGGAGCGTTCAGCGCGGGGATCGCGGCAGTCGCCGAGGAGCGCGGCTACGGGCTGCACTTCATCTCGCCGCTGCACGGCTCGCTGTCGCGGGCGATCCACCGGGCGACCGTCGACGGGGTGGTGGCGATCGGCCTGACCGACGACCATCCCGAGATTGACGAGATCCGGCGGGCAGGCCTGCCGATGGTCCTCGTCGACTCGGCGACGAGCGGGCCATCGACGTCGGTCGATGTCGACGACGAGGGCGGGGCGCGCCAGGCGGCCGCCCACCTCATCGAGCTCGGCCATCGGGACGTGGCCGTCCTCGCGATCGATGGGCCGCGGGCGGCCGGCAGCGGCGGGCACGGCGTCGTCGAGCGACGGCTGCGCGGCTACAGCGAGACCCTGGCCGAGGCGGGGATCGACCTGCCGGCCGATTCGATCGCCGTCGGATCCGCGAGCATCGACGGCGGGTTCGAGGCCTTCAATCGACTGTGGGACCTGGGCGGTCGGCCGACCGCGGTCCTGGCCATGAGCGACGCGATGGCGATCGGTGCCATCCGCGCGATCCACCAGCGGGGGCAATCGGTCCCGGGCGAGATCAGCGTCGTCGGCTTCGACGACGTCGACCTGGCGGCGTCGACCGACCCACCCCTGACGACCGTCCACCAGCCCGTCAAGGGCAAAGGTGACGCGGCCGTCCGGCTGCTGTTGTCGGTGATGGAGGGGGCGCATGCCGCGCCCGTCCATCGCCGGCTGGAGACGCGACTCGTGATCCGGTCGTCGACCGGACCGCAGAGCCGCGACCAGGGCAGGCAGGAGGTGACGGCGGGCAGACCGAAGTCAGCCTGAGGAGTCGCGGACCCGACCGTTTGGTCGACGCGATCGAAACGGACGCTCCGCCGCTCACGCGGGCGGCGTCGCCGGCCCAGCCGGCCATCCATCAACGAGGAGGAGAATTCACGCGCATGAACACCAGACTCCGGGTGCTCAGCACCCTCGGCGCCCTGGCCATCGTGGTCAGCGCCTGCAGCAGCGGGACGACCCCGGGCGGGTCGACGGGCGCCAGCGCCGCCGCCTCGGCGCAGCCGGCCTGTCCTCCGCTCACCGGCGCCGCCGCCACGACGGCCAACCTCAAGGGCAGCCTCACGATCTGGCATTCGTACGGCTCGGGCGCGGGCACCGAAGCCTGTGCTCTGAAGCTCGTCACGGATCGGATCAAGGCCGCGAATCCCGACCTCAAGCTCACGATCCAGGACGTCAAGTTCGACGACCTGTTCAAGAAGTTCGAGCTCGAGGCCGCGAGCGGCGGCGGGCCGGACCTGTTCATCGCCCCGAACGACAGCCTCGGCAAGGAAGCCCGGGCAAAGCTGTTCCTCGATGTCACCTCGATGCTTGACGGCAAGCTCGGCAATGACTCGCAGGTCTCGATCGACGGGTCCAAGGTCGACGGCAAGCTGTACATGGTGCCGGAGTCGCTCAAGGCGGTCGCGATGTACTACGACAAGTCGAAGGTCGCGACCCCGCCGACCACGACGGACGCGCTCCTCGCGGGCGTCAAGGACGGATCCATCAAGGCCGGTTTCGACGCCCATTCGTCGTATCACTCGTTCGGCTGGTGGGCCGCCTTCGGCGGTCAGCTCATGGACGACAAGGGCAAGTGCGTCGCTGACACGACCGGCGTCGCCGACGCCTACAAGTACTTCCAGGACCTCCAGGCCGCAGGCGCGAAGTGGTACGACAAGTACGACGACCTTGCCAGCGACTTCAAGTCGGGCAAGATCACCCTGATCGTCGACGGTCCGTGGGCTTCCGGTGGCTACAAGGATGCCCTCAAGGACAACCTTGCGGTCGCCCCGATGCCGGCCGGTCCCAAGGGTGCCTCCAAGCCGCTGACCGGCGTCGACGGCTGGTACATCAACACCAACGCCAAGGATTCGCAGCTCGCGGTGAATTTCGCCCTCGAGATGGTGAAGGCCGAAAACGAGCAGGTGTTCGTCGATCGGGCGGGTCACATCCCGGCCGACAAGACGATCACGATCAGCGATCCGATCACCAAGAAGTTCGCTGAGGCCGTCGCGAGTGGGTTCCCCCGCCCGCAGGTCCCGCAGCTCGACAACTTCTGGGCCAACTTCGACAACGCCCTGAACGTCGTCATCGCCAAGAAGACCGATGCCAAGGCCGCGGCAACCGAGGCCTGCACGAAGATGAATACCGCCAACAAGATCCAGTAGCCGTCCCCACGATCCAGTCGCGGCTCCCCGCGGGCGCCGGCTCCGCCGACGCCCGCCCGGGCCGCATCGCGCCCGGGCCGCATGCCCGCCCCTGGCCGCGAAGTACGATCCGTCTCTGAGATCTCTGCCCACTCGGAACCCGGTCACGAGGTCTGGTCATGACCGCTCCAGCGATCGCTCTGGCCCAACCGCGCCGTCGCCGGCGCTTCTCGCCGGATACGCGGACCGCGCTCCTCTACCTCCTGCCGGCGTTCCTGGTGATGGGGATCATCACCTTCTATCCGCTGCTCTTCCAGACCTGGATGTCCTTCACCGACTTCCAGCTCCAGAACCTGAGCGGCAAGGTCCAGCCGAATCTCGTCGGTCTCGACAACTACACCCAGATCGTCCAGAGCAAGCTGAACATCCCGAATTTCGAGTTCCTGCGGCTCCTGTTCTTCAACCTCTTCTGGGCATTCTCGAATGTCGTCATCCACGTCATCCTGGGCGTGGCCGTTGCGCTGGTCCTGAACGTCGAGGGGCTCCGTTTCAAGAAGATCTATCGGGCCCTCTTCATCCTCCCGGTCATCATCCCGCCGATCATCGTCGCCACCGTCTGGCGGCATCTCTTCGACCAGGACAACGGCGCCATCAACCTCGTGCTCCAGGGGATCGGCGTGCTGTTCAAGATCCCTCCGGATGCCTTCCGAATCGACTGGCTGGGCCAGGTCGACGACCCGATCTCGTTCATCCCCCTGCCGCTGGCGTACTTCGCCCTGCTGATGGCCAACACCTGGCTTGGCTGGCCGCTCAACTCCGTCGTCGCGACGGGTGCCCTGCAGAGTGTGCCGCCCGACCTGTACGAGGCGGCGGAGATGGACGGGGCATCCGCCTGGCAGCGGTTCAAGGTCGTGACCCTGCCGTTCCTGCGGCCCGCGATGCTCCCGTACGCCATCTACGGCTTCGTCGTGACGTTCAACCTGTTCTACCTGTCGTTCTTCATGTCCGGTGGTGGCCCATTCGGGCGGACGGAGCTGTTCGTCACCGAGGCGTACAAGCTGGTCAACGACTATCAGCTGTACGGCGTCGCTGCGGCGTTCTCCGTCCTCCTGTTCCTCCTCCTCCTGGGCATCACCCTGGTGACGAACCGGCTGGCCCGGGCGACCGCGAGCTACGCCGAATGAACGCGGTCAGGCGCCATGCCAACTCGCGAGCACCAGAGCGGAGGACGCGATGACAGCCGTGCCGACGGTCACGACAGCCCCGTCCAGGGTCGTGGCCCGGACCCGAAGGTCCCGACGCGGACGGCTCACCGGGCGCCAGCAGCTCCTGCTCCAGGTCATCTGTCTGCTGATCACCGCGACCGTCCTGTTCCCGATCCTGTGGATCTTCTCGCTGGCGCTCGATCCGCGGAATCTGTCCCGACCTGACGGCCTGATCCCACCTGGTGCGTCGCTGGACGCCTTCGCCCGCGTGATCGCGAAACCGACGAGCGACGACATCGGCCTGCTCGAGCTCGCTCGGAACAGCTTCCTGCTGGCGTCGTTCGTCTCCCTGTTCTCGGTCGGGATCGGGGTCCTCGCTGCGTACGCGTTTTCGCGCCTTCGATTCCGCGGGCGCGAGGTCCTGATGATCGTGATCCTCGGCGTCCTGATGCTGCCGGCCGTCGCGACGATCGCGCCCCTGTTCATCATGCTGAACAGCATCAAGCTCGACCTGCCGATCGTGGGCCAGTTCGCTCTCCGACAGTCGCTGATCGGGGTCGGCCTCGCCGTCGTGTCCGGGACGCTGCCCTTCGCCATCTGGAACCTGAAGGGGTATCTCGACACGATCCCGAAGGAGCTGGAGGAGGCGGCGGCCGTCGACGGCTGCACGCGAAACCAGTCGTTCTTCAAGATCGTCCTGCCGCTCGCGACGCCGGCGCTCGCGGTCACCGGATTCCTGGGCTTCATCGCCGGCTGGACGGAGTTCTATTTCGTTTCGATCTTCCTCAACGATCCGACCCAGGGCTTCACCCTGTCGCTCGCCCTCAACAAGATGGTCGGGGCGTTCGGGCAGACGCCCTGGTCGGATTTCGCCGCCTTCTCGATCCTGTTCGCCGCCCCGGTCTCGATCGTGTTCTTCTTCTTCCAGAAGTACATCGTCGGCGGGCTGGCGGTCGGCGGGGTCAAGGGCTGAGCGGACCGGTCGGACAAGGGCGCGCCGAAGGCCTCGCCGGTCGCGCAGCCTCGGTCGCGGGCGGGATTCACTCGCGACGCCGTGGCGGGTCGAATGGCACTCGACACGGCCGGCCGGTACCGCGATCATCGTTGGAGCGGCCGCACACGCACCCGAGCGAGGCGAGCCGATTCGTTGGCCAGGGGGTTCGCGATGCCATTTCCGTTCCTGCCGGGCGGGGCCCTGCTGGCGGCGTCCGTGCTGATCGGGGCGCTGGCGGGTTTCGGACTGATCCTGCGGGCGATGGATCGGGCGATCGTCGGTGTGCGGGACAACCTGCTCTCGGGATTGGTATCGGGCATCCGAACCTGGGGGACGGCGGAATCCGACTCGGTCGTGGACCCGTCGTCCGAGACATCCGGCGGGAGCCCGCAACGCAGCGCCGACCGGCTCGCGCCCGGGAGCTCATGGGCCACCCGGTCGTCGGCGAACCTGCCGCCGTCCTCGGCGGAGGTGATCGATCTCGGCAGCAGGCCGATCGGGCCGAAGCCGAAGCGCTGAGGCCGGCGCCCTGCCGGACCGGTTCGACCGTTCCGGCCGGCGTGCCGGGGACGCGGAGGACCGCCGGGATCCTCGCGGCCGTCCGGAGCGGACTCCCTCTGATCAGGCACACGATATCGCCAGTCGTCATGGCCGAGCTGGAAGGATGAGCCACATGCCCATCGACGTCCCGGCCTGGGCGGCCGATGCCGTCTTCTACCAGGTGTTCCCCGATCGCTTCGCGCGGAGCGGGCGGGTTCCGGCGCCTGGCCCGTTCGAAGGCTGGAACGACCTCCCGACGCAGGCCGGCTACAAGGGCGGCGACCTCTACGGCCTGGTCGACCGGCTCGACGACCTCGCCGATCTCGGGATCAGCGGGTTGTACCTCAACCCGGTGTTCACCGCGGCCTCCAACCACCGCTACAACGCGTCGGACTACCTGTCGGTCGATCCGCTGCTCGGTGGCGACGATGCCCTGCGGGCGGTGCTCGATGGCGCCCATGAACGCGGCATCCGGGTCCTGCTCGACGGCGTGTTCAACCACTCGGGTCGCGGCTTCTTCCCGTTCCAGCACGTGATCGAGGCCGGCGCGCGCTCGCCCTACCGCGACTGGTTCTATCTCGATCCGGACGTCCTCGAGGGCCGGCGCGGCATCGATCCGTACCCGGCCGGCGATCCGGAGGGCCACCATCTCCGGGCCGGCTACCGGTCGTGGTGGAACATCCCGTCGCTCCCGAAGCTGCGCGTCCAGCACCCGCCGACGCGCGAGTTCCTGTTCGGGGTCGCCGAGCACTGGCTGCGGTTCGGGATCGACGGCTGGCGGCTCGACGTCCCCGCCGACATCGAGGACCCGACGTTCTGGCCCGAGTTCCGGCGTCGCGTGCGGGCCGTCCGATCCGACGCGTACCTGGTCGGCGAGATCTGGCGTGAGTCGCCCGAGTGGCTGCGCGGCGATCGGTTCGACGCCCTGATGAACTACCCGCTCGGGATGGCGATCCTCGGGTTCGCGAGCGGAGGTTGGCTGGACCAGGGAGCGATCGACGGCCAGACGGATTACCGGCGGTTCCTCCACGCCCTCGACGGACCGGCATTCGCGGAGCGAGTCCGGCACCTCTTCGACCTCTACGACCCGGCCACGACGGGCGTCCAGTACAACCTGATCGGGAGCCACGACGCGCCGCGGGCCCGGACGTGCCTTGCGGGCGACCTCGGCGCGCTGCGCCTCGCGACGCTCCTCCAGCTCGTGCTGCCGGGGACACCGTCGATCTATTACGGCGACGAGCTCGGGATGGAGGGCGGGCCGGACCCCGACTGCCGGCGCGGCTATCCGATCGTGCCGGACGAGCCGGCGCTCGAGATGCGCGCCTTCGTCCGCGCCGCCGCCCATGCCCGATGCGACCACGTCTCGTTGCGCCGGGGCTCGGTCACGGTGGCCGCCGCCGATGGCCAGGCGATCGCGCTCGCTCGCGCGGCCGACGGGGAGCGGGCGCTCGTCGCGATCAACAGCGGGCGCGAGCCGACGCGGCTGGTCGTGGATCCGGCGCTGCTCGGCGGGCTCACGCGGGTCGAGCTGCCCGCGGTCGCCGGCGGGCGGGTCGTCGACGGCTCCACGATCGAGCTGCCGGCCCAGGGAGCGCTCGTCCTGGCCTGACTCGGGGCGTGGATGGCCGGAGCTCAGCCGCCCTGGTTGGCCACGATCGCGGCCCGCGTCGCGGCCCGTTTCTCGTCGGCGGCGATCGACGCCTCGGCGGCGCTCGCCCGGGCGGTCGACGCGGCCGGCAGGTACATCTTCTCGACGTAGTCGTGAAGCATCCGCGTCGTCGAGAACCGCCACAGCGAGGCTGCCATCGAGCGCCGCATCGTGTCGACCCAGGCCGCCGGCAGGCCGTGGTCGTCGCGGTCGTAGTAGCGCGGGACGATCTCCTCCTCGAGGATCCGGTACAGGTCCTGGGCGTCGGACCAGTCCTGGGCGCCCTCGTCGGGGTTCGTCTCCCGACCGCCGATCGCCCAGCCGTTGTCGCCGACCCAGCCCTCGTCCCACCAGCCGTCGAGGACGCTGACGTTGACGGCGCCGTTCATCGCCGCCTTCATCCCGCTCGTGCCCGACGCCTCGAGCGGCCGGCGCGGCGTGTTCAGCCAGACATCGACGCCGGCCACGAGGTAGCGCGCGATCCGGATGTCGTAGTCCTCCAGGATGAACACCCGGCCGCGCAGCCGCTCCGAGCGTGACCGGCCGAAGATCTCCTGGATGACCTGCTGGCCGGGCCGGTCCGCCGGGTGGGCCTTGCCGGCGAACACGACCTGGACCGGACGCTCCTCGTGCCACAGGATCCGGGCCAGCCGATCGAGGTCCGAGAAGAGGAGCCCGGCCCGCTTGTAGGTCGCGAAGCGCCGAGCGAAGCCGATCGTCAGGATCTCGGGGTCGAGGGCCGTCTCGATCGCGTCGAGGACGGCCGGCGCCTCGCCGTGGCGGGCGAACTGGCTGCGCAGGCGGCGCCGGGCGAAGATCGCGAGCTCGAGCTTCTCGCGCTGATGGGTCTCCCACAGGTCCTCGGTCGGGATCTCGGCGAGGTGGTCCCAGAACGGCCCGACTTCGGTCTCCTCGTCGAGGTCGTCGAGGTCGGCGTTGAGCTCGCGGGCGAGGGTCTCGCCCATCGCGCTGCCCATCCACGAGGGGACGTGGATCCCGTTCGTGACGCCCCGGATCCGGTGAGGGGCGGTCCCGGTCCAGGTCGCGTCGGCGGTCTGGGCGTGGAGCATGCTCACGGCGTTGGCATCGTTGGTGAGCCGGAGCGAGAAGCCGGTCATGTCGAACTCGGAGCGGTCGCCGTCGGGCCCGAGGCCGATCTCGAGGATCCGGTCGATCGGCACGCCGCCGGTTGCCGGCCGGCCGTCGCCATCGAGGAGCGGGCCGGCGACGCGCCGGACGAGGTCGACCGCGAACCGCTCGTTGCCGGCCGAGACGGGAGTGTGGATCGTGAAGACGCTGTCGCGCGCGACACGTTTCCAGGCCGTATCGAGATCCTGGCCGGCCGCAACGATCTCGCGCGCCCGCTCGGCCAGGAGGAATGCGGAGTGGCCCTCGTTGAGGTGCCAGACCGCCGGCTCGATCCCGAGCGCGCGCAGCACGCGAACGCCGCCGACCCCCAGCACGAGCTCCTGGTGGAGGCGCATCTCGCGGCCGCGGACATACAGGATGTGGGTGATCGGCCGGTCGGCGTCGCCGTTCTCCGGGATGTCCGTGTCGAGCAGGAGGACCGGGGTCCGGCCGACCTGGACCGCCCAGACCGCGATGTAGAGATCCCGACCGGGCAGGGCCACGCTGACGATCAGGGGCTCGCCGTCGCGCCCCTGGACGCGCCCGACCGGCAGCCGGCTCAGGTCGTAGTCGGGGTACGCGTGCTCCTGGTGGCCGTCGGCGTCGATCGTCTGGTGGAAGTAGCCGCGGCGGTACATCAGCCCGATGCCGACGAACGGCAGCGACATGTCCGACGTGGTCTTCATGTGGTCGCCGGCGAGGACGCCGAGACCCCCGGAGTAGATGCCGAGCGACTCGTACAGGCCGTACTCGGCGCAGAAGTAGGCGATCGGGCCGGGTAGCTCGTGGGCGTGGTGGCGGACGTACCAGCGGTCGGACCCGTTCTCCATGTAGCGGTCGAAGTCGCGCAGGACGTTGCGGACCTCGGCCATGAAGCTCGTGTCGTCGAGGAGGCGGGTCCAGTCGACCGGTCCGGCCAGGACCGGGACCGGATTGCGATGGCGCGTCCAGACCTTCCGGTCGATCCGGCTCCAGATCACCCGGGTACGCGGGTGCCACGCCCAGTACAGGTTGTAGGCCAGGGCCCGGAGCCCCTCGAGCTGGGGCGGAAGACGGAACGAGGCGCCCGGGATCGTCGGGACGATGACGCGCGTCGGCATGCGCTCGCATGATAAGCCTCAGCCCGGAGCCGCATGAACCGGTTTAGCAGCCTGCGTCCGGGCGCCCGGAACGCGACCGCCACGCGCGCCACCGGCCCGACTACGATGTCCCGATGCCGTCCCTGCGTGTCGCGATGATCGCCGCCGAGTGCGAGCCGTGGGCCAAGACCGGCGGCCTCGGCGACGTCGTCGACGCGCTCGCGCGGGCCCTCGGCCATGTGCCGGGCGCGATCGACGGCGAGGTCGAGGTCTTCCTCCCGCGCTACCGCTCGGTGGACGTGCCGGCCGAGTCGGTCAGCGGGTCGCGCACGGTCCGCGTCCCGGATCCGCAGGCCCAGGACGGCCTGACGGCCGTGACGATCGTCGACGTCGCGGCGAACGGCTACCGGCTCCGGCTCGTCGATCACCCGCCCGCGTTCGATCGGGACGGGATGTACGGCCCGCCGGCGCTCGGCGACTTCTCCGACAACGCGTGGCGCTACGGGCTGTTCTGCCGGGCGGCGCTCGAGACCCTCCGGACGGAGCCCGACCGGCCGGTGGACATCCTCCACCTCCACGACTGGCACAGCGGCCCGGCCGCGATCCAGCGCGACGCCTGGCTCGCCGACGATCCCGTCCTCGGGCGGGCGGCGATCGTGATCACGCTCCACAACCTCGCCTACCACGGCTGGACCGGCCTGGCGGAGCTCCCCCAGCTCGGGCTCGTGCCCGGCGGCGGCGTCCTGCCGATCGACGCCGACGGGGTCGACCTCCTGCGCGAAGGGATCGTCCGGGCCGATGTCGCGAACACCGTCTCGCCCGGGTTCGCCCGCGAGGCGCTCACGCGCGACGGCAGCTTCGGCCTCGCCGATGCGCTCGCGGCCAAGGGCGATCGCTTCGTCGGGATCCTCAACGGCCTCGACACCGTCGTCTGGGACCCGGCGACCGACGCCGACCTCGCCGCGCCGTTCTCGGCTGCCGACCTGACGGGCAAGGCGGCCTGCCGGGCCGACCTGCTCGAGCGGCTCGGGTTCGACCCGGACGACCTCGACTCCGCCGTCCTCGGGATGATCGGCCGGCTCGATCCGCAGAAGGGCTTCGACCTCCTCCACGATGCGGCGCCGCGGCTGCTCGCAGCGGGTGCCCGGATCGTGGTCCAGGGGTCCGGCGACCCGCGCCTCGCGGCCAGCCTGCGGGCGATGGCCGAGGCGAGCCCGAGGCGCATCGCCCTGATCGAGCGATTCGACCGGGCGATGGCTCGCCAGATCTACGCGGGCGCGGACTTCTTCCTGATGCCGTCCCGGTTCGAGCCGTGCGGAACCGGCCAGATGATCTCGCTCCGCTATGGCACGCCGCCGGTCGTCCGGCGGACCGGCGGCCTGGCCGACAGCGTCGTCGACGAGCGGACGCGGCCGGGGCGGGGGACGGGCTTCTCCTTCGATGCGGCGACCGCGGATGCCCTCGCCGAGGCATGCGAGGCGGCGATGACGATGCGGACGGCCGGCGGGGCGCCGTGGCACGCCCTCGTCGAGCGCGGGATGGCCGTCGACTTCGAGTGGTCGCGTGACTCCGCCCCGCGCTACGCCGCCCTGTACGAGCGGGCCCTGTCGATCCGGCGCCGCTGAGTGCTGCCGCCGGCCGTCAGGCGGCGGGCGCCGCCTCGACTGCGGCCGGAGGGATCAGCTCGACGAGCACCGCGCCGGTCGCGTTCGCCACGACCGTTCGCCCGGAGCGCTCGACGAGCTGCGAGACGGACGCGATCGTCGTATGGCCGTGGAGCCAGATCGGCGGCGCGAGCCGGTGGAGCAGCCAGCGATAGGCATCGAAACCGGTGTGATACCGGTCCGCTGCATCGCCCACGCCGGTGGGCGGCGCATGACTGATCACGACGAACGGGCGGCTCCACAGCCGGGCGCCGATCAGCCGTCGGGTGATCCCGAGCGCCTGGCGCCACGCGACCCACGGCCGGCGGCGGTTGTCGCTTGCGTCCACGCCCGGCCATTCGAGCCCGACGATCGGGATGCCGGCCAGGCGCTCGATGCGCCCGGTGTCGAGCCAGGCGGGCACGATCAGGGGGCGCTCCCGCCATTGGCCGTCGCGGTCGTGGTTGCCGCGCACATAGACCAGCGGGCTGTTGAACGCGTCGGCAAGGAACGCGAGCCAGTCGGGTTCGAGGTCGCCGGCACCGAGGATCCCGTCGAGCTGCCCGAGCGCCTCGCGATTGACCGCCAGCTGGAGCGAGGGCTCACGCGTGTCGGAGGCGACGAGGAACCGGATCGGACGACCATGCCGGCCCTCGAATGCAGACACGTCCGGCCACTCGACCTTGAGCCGGCCGATCATCGCGGGCCGTCCGGCTCCGTCGGCGGACGGTTGACGGCCGCCCGGAGCTCGCGGCTGTCCTCGGCCAGGGAGGCGAACGACTCGGGCGCGTCCGACCGAGGCCGGTCGGGGTCGACGAGGTCGGTCACGTCGGCATCGATGTCCGCCTGGCCGCGGTACAGGGCCAGTGCGACCCGGTTGTGCCCATCGAGGACCCAATAGCTGTCGCCGTAGCGCAGGACGTCGATCGGCGGGAGGATCGCGAGCCTGTCCGCCGCCTGGCCGAGCCGCTGCCAGCGACCCATCCAGTTGTCGCTCCGGAACGGCTTCAGTGGGAGGAAGTCGGAGCCTCGCTGCCCGGCCGGGGCCGCGGCGGTGCCGGCGATGTCCGAGACGTCGATCGTCCGCACGCCCAGCTCCCGCGGCGTGCGGCGCCGCGCGTCCGGGTGGACGTCGTAGAGGTACGGGAGCGGGATCCGGCCCATCCGCCGGACGCGCCGGACCCGGGCACCGGGGCGCTCGTCGAACCGCCGGGCCGTGGCCTCGACGACCGCCCCGACCGCCGACGCTGCGCTTCCGACCACCGACGCCGCGCTCCCGACGTGGTCGGCGGCCTCGCCGAGGGCCGCAGCAACACGCTGGGTCACGGTGCGCGGCTCGGGCGCTGCGCCCCCCGACTCGTCGCCGGCTCGACCGTCCGGATCCGCGGCGGGACGCTCGTCGCCTGGGCTCATCGGATCGGGCCTCAGTCCTCGGCAAGCGCGCGCAGCAGGGCCGCGGTCGTCGCCTCCGG
>Ga0157379_10004085_pt1 | contig 12452 bp, 11 predicted proteins | sample S25metaG_FD_121802 | JGI IMG/M metagenome (GOLD analysis project Ga0157379, IMG submission 121802) | Switchgrass rhizosphere microbial communities from Kellogg Biological Station, Michigan, USA - S2-5 metaG | ecosystem: Host-associated > Plants > Roots > Rhizosphere > Soil | place: USA... | reverse complement strand
CGGCGTGTGCGTGCTGTGGGCGACCCACTGGGTCGAGGAGGCCGAAGCCGCGGATCGCGTGCTGGTGCTGCACAAGGGCAAGCTGCTGGCCGACGGCAGCCCGGCGGCCGTGACCAACGCGCTCGGCGAGACCACGCTGGAGGCGGGCTTCATCGCGAAGACACGCTGAGCAAAGACATCAACCAAGGAGACCGGCCCATGCAAACCATCAACCGCCTCGCGACCGCGGCCCTGCTGGCGGCCGCGGCGGCCAGCGCGGCGGCGCAGGGCACCGCGTACGTGTCGAGCGAGAAGGACACCGCGCTGACGCTGATCGACACGCAGACGCTCACCGTGAAGGGCACGATCCCGACCTGCAAGCGCGGCCGCCACATCCAGCGCCTGCCCGACGGCATGGTGATGGTCGCCTGCACCGACTCGAACGCCGCCGACGTGATCGATCCGGCGACCGGCAAGTCGGTGCGCCGCGTCCCGCTCGGCGACGAGCCCGAGGCGTTCGACATCTCGCCCGACGGCAAGACCATCTTCGTCTCCAACGAGGACGACGCCTCGGCGAGTTTCGTCGACGCCGCGAGCGGCAAGGTGCTCAAGAGCATCAAGGTCGGCCAGGAGCCCGAGGGTGTGAAGGTCAGCGCCGACGGCAAGACGCTGTACGTGACCTCCGAAGTCGCCAACCTCGTCTCGGTGATCGACGTGGCGAGCGCCAAGGTCGTCAAGACCATCAAGGTCGGCAAGCGCCCGCGCCGCATGGCGATCACGCCCGACGGCAAGGAGCTGTGGGTCACCAACGAGCTGGCCTCCAGCGTCAGCGTCGTCGCCACCGCGACCCACGAGGTCATCGCCACCCTCAACTTCGAGGTCAAGGGCGTGCGCAGCGAGGACATCACGCCGGTGGGCATCCTGATGAGCCGCGACGGCAAGCGTGCCTTCGTCGCGCTCGGCAAGGCGAACCGCGTCGCCTTCGTCGACGTGGCGGCGCGCAAGGTGACCGATCTCGTGCTGGTGGGCAAGCGTGCCTGGAACGTCGCGCTCGACAAGGCCGAGGCGCAGCTGTGGGTGGTCAATGGCCTGAGCGACGACGTCACCGTGGTCGACGTGGCCGGCGCCAAGCCGATCAAGAGCATCCCGGTCGGGCGCGTGCCGTACGGCGTGGTGGTGGTCGAATGAGATTCACGGCGCGTCTCGCGGCCGGCCTGCTGGCGGGGGCGATGTCGCTGCCCGCCGCGGCAGCGACGCTGAAGGCGACGCTGCTGGTGCCGGCCGACGACCCGCGCCTGGACCGCGCGCTGGCCGAGCGTGCCTACCTGGGCCACGCCACCGGGCCGGCGAGCGACGGCGTGCAGATGGCGATCGACGATGGCCAGTTCGAGCTCGACGCGGCGCAGGCCGGCGTGGCCGTGACGACGCAGGAGGTCGCGTCGCCCGACGCGGCGCGCGCCGCCGCGGCCGCCGCCGAGAAGGCCGGCGTCGCGGTGCTGCTGACCGACCTGCCGACCGACTGGACTCTGGCCGCGGCCGATGCCGTCAAGCTGCCGGTGCTCAACCTCGGCGATGCGTCCGACCGCCTGCGCGCGCAGGACTGCCGGCCGCGCCTGTTCCACCTGATCCCGAGCGAGCGCATGCGCAGCGATGCGCTGGCGCAGACGCTGGTGGCGCGCAAGTGGACCCAGCTGCTGCTGCTCACCGGGCCGAGCCCGGCCGACGCCGTGCGCGCGGCCACCGTGCAGGCGTCCATCAAGCGCTACGGGCTGAAGGTGGTCGCGAGCAAGCCGTTCAAGGTCTCGGCCGACCCGCGCGAGCGCGACCTCGCGAACCCGCTGCTGCTCACCGCCGGCGCGAGCTACGACGCCGTCTGGGTGGTCGACAGCGAGGGCGAGTTCGCGCGCGCGTTGCCGTACCACACCGTGTTGCCGCGCCCGGTGGTGGGCGACGGCGGCCTGGTGCCGGTGGCCTGGCACGCGCAGTTCGAGCGTTACGGCGCGCCGCAGGTGTCGCGCCGCTTCGCGAAGGCGACGAAGCGCCCGATGACCGCGAACGACTGGGCGGCCTGGATGGCCGGCAAGGCGCTGGTGGGTGCGGCCGTCGCAGCACCGAAAGGCCCGAACGCGGCCTGGGCGCAGGCACTCGCGAAGAATCCGATCGACGGGTCGAAGGGCACCGCGATGACCTTCCGCGCCTGGGACGGCCAGCTGCGCCAGATGATGCTGCTGACCGACGGGCAGGGCGTGATCTCGCAGGCACCGATCGACGGCCTGCTGCACCCGAGCAACGTGCTCGACACCCTGGGCGCCGATGCGCCGGAGAAACTATGCAAGGCAGCACGTTGAGCCCCGCGGCGACGCCCGACAGCGCGGCGCGGCGCGGCGTGCCGCACGCGCTGCAGGCGCTGCGCGCGATCGTGCTGCGCGAGCTGATCAAGTTCTCGCAGCAGACCGGCCGGCTCGTCTCGGCGCTGGTGCGCCCGCTGCTCTGGCTGGCGGTGTTCGCGGCGGGCTTCCGCAACGTGTTCGGCGTCGCGATCGTCGAGCCCTACGACACCTACATCCCGTACGACGTCTACATCGCGCCCGGCCTCGTCGGCATGGTGCTGCTGTTCAACGGCATGCAGTCATCGCTCGCGATGGTGTACGACCGCGAGATGGGCCTGATGCGGCTGCTGCTCACCGCGCCGCTGCCGCGCTGGTGGCTGCTGTTCAGCAAGCTGTGCGCGACGGCGCTGCTGTCGGTGCTGCAGGCGCTCGCGTTCATCGTCGTCGCGCTGCTGCTCGGCACCGACCTGCCGGTGTTCTCGCTCGCCGCGCTGCATGCGCTGGTGGCGCTGCTCGCCGGCGCGCTGATGCTGGGTGCGCTGGGCCTGCTGCTGTCGGTGCACATCAAGCAGCTCGAGAACTTCGCCGGCACGATGAACTTCGTGATCTTCCCGATGTACTTCATGTCGACCGCGCTCTACCCGCTGTGGAAGCTGGAGGAGTCGGGCGCCGGCTGGGTCTACCAGCTGGCCCGCTTCAACCCGTTCACGCACGCGGTCGAGTGGATCCGCTTCGCGCTCTACGGCAAGGACCCCGGCCTGGCGCCCTGGGTCGTGCTCGGCTGCCTGCTGGTGTTCTTCGGCGTGGCCTGTTGGGGCTACGACCCGCAGCGCGGCTTCGGCGGCCTGACCAAGCGAGGGGGCGGATGAACGCCGCACCGACACGCCGCCAATGGCTGATCGCCGCCGCGGCGCTCGGCTTCGGCACCGCGCGCGCCAGCGCCAGCGCGGTCTCGAGCTTCCCGAACCGCCCGATCACGCTGTGGGTGCCCTGGGCTGCCGGCGGCGCCACCGACATCTGCCTGCGCCTGCTCGCCGAGCTGGCCGCGGTGCAGCTCGGCCAGCGTGTGCTGATCGAGAACCGCGGCGGTGCCGGCGGCAGCCTCGCGATGCCGGTGCTGCAGAACGCCGAGCCCGACGGCTACACGATCGCGCAGATTCCGCAGCCGGTGCTGCGTGTGCCCTACACGCAGAAGGTGCTGTGGGACCCGATACGCGACGTGACACCGATCATCCAGATCTCCGGCGTGACCTTCGGTGTGCTGGTGGCTGCGGCGAGCCCGTTGCGCACGCTCGACGACCTGTTCGCTTTCGCGAAGGCGAAACCGGGCGAACTGACCATTGCGACGAACGGCGTGGGCACCACCCCGCATGTGGTGCTCGAGGAACTGTTCACCGCGCGCGGCCTGCGCTACATCCATGTGCCGTACAAGGGCACCTCCGAACTGACCATCGCGGTCGACGCCGGCCAGGTGATGGTGGGCGTCAACTCGACCGGCTTCGCGCCGTTCGTCGACTCGGGCAAGCTGCGCCTGCTCGCCACTTTTGCCGCCCAACGTTCGAAACACTGGCCGCAGGTGCCCACGCTCAAGGAGCTCGGCCACGACATCGTCGCGATGTCGCCCTACGGGCTGGGCGGGCCGCGTGGCCTGCCGGCGCCGATCGTCGCGACCTTGCACGACGCGTTCAAGAAGGCGATGTTCGACCCGGTGTTCGTGCAGGAGATCGCCAAGTACGACCAGGAGGTCGACTACCTGGGCCCGGCCGCCTACGGCCAATGGCTGCGCGAGCAGTACGCGCGCGAACGCGCCGTCGTCGAACGCATGGGGTTGTCGCGTGCCGGCAGCTGAACGACCGGCCCCTGGCCCCCGTTCGCGGCGCGACCTGCTGCTGGTCGCTGTGGCGACGCTGCTGTGCTACGCCGTGTCGGTCGTCTTCGAGCTGCATGAGCGCTACCTCGGCTGGCTGGCGCGCTACGAGCGCTGGCAGGCCGACGAGCTGCCGCTCAGCCTGCTCGTGCTGGCCAGCGGGCTCACCTGGTATGCGTTCCGCCGGCGCCACGATGCGCAGGCCGAACTGCACCTGCGCGAGCAGGCCGAGGCGCGCGTGACCGCGCTGCTGGCGCACAACCGCGAACTGGCGCAGGGCCTGCTGGCGCTGCAGGAGAACGAACGTGCCGCGCTCGCGCGCGAGCTGCACGACGAGATGGGCCAGCGCTGCACCGCGCTGCGTGTCGAGACCGCGTTCCTGCGCCACTGCGGCGCCGACGACCGCGCCGGCGCGCTCGCCGCCGCCGAGCGTGCGGACGCCGCTGCGCTCTCGCTCTACCAGCTCGTGCGCGACCTGCTCGGACGCCTGCGCCCGGCGCATCTGGATACGCTCGGGCTGGTCGCCGCGCTGCAGGAGTTGTGCGAAACCTGGGAGTCGCGCAGCGGCGTGAGCTGCATCTTCCATCACGAGGGCATCGACGCCCGCTTCGACGACACGATCGACGTGGCGGTCTACCGCGTCGCCCAGGAGGCGCTGACCAACGCGATGCGGCATGCGCGCGCGAGCGCAGTGCGGGTCGCGCTGACGTGCGATGCCGGCGGGCTGCGCCTGAGCGTGCAGGACGACGGCTGCGGCATGGACCTCGCCGAGGCGACGCGTGGCCTCGGGCTGCTCGGCGCGGCCGAGCGTGCCGCGGCGCTCGGCGGCGAACTGCAGGTGCACGGCGCGCCGGGCGCAGGCGTGCAACTGCTGCTGCGTCTGCCGGTGCGGCTGCGCCCGGTCGAGCTGTCGATCAACGTGGCGCCCGGGCGCGCCGAGGCGACCGCATGATCCGCGTCCTGCTCGCCGACGATCATCCGGTCGTGCGCACCGGCTACCGGCGCCTGCTCGAGCAGGCCGGCGACATCCGCGTCGTGCACGAAGCCGGCGACGGCGACGCCGCCTACGCCGCGTGGCTGGCCGAAGCGCCCGACGTGCTCGTGACCGACCTGTCGATGCCGGGCGGCGGCGGGCTCGAGCTGATCCGGCGCGTGCTGGCGCGTGCTGCCGATGCGCGTGTGCTCGTCTTCAGCATGCACGACAGCCCCTTGCTCGTGCGGCGCGCGCTGGATGCCGGGGCGCGTGGGTTCCTGACGAAGGCGAGCGCACCCGACTGCCTGGTCGACGCCGTGCACGCGCTGTGCGCCGGCCGCCGCTACCTCGCGCCGGAGCTGCCCGCCGAACTGCTGCACCGCGATCCGCTCAGCGAGGCCGAGCGCCTGGCCACGCTCAGCGGCCGCGAGTTCGAGATCTTCCGCCTGCTCGCGCAGGGCCACTCGGCCGGCGAATGTGCACATGCGCTGAAGCTGAGCGCCAAGACGGTGTCGAACCACCAGACCGTCATCAAGGACAAGCTCGGTGTCGCCACCTCGGCTGCGCTCGCCCACCTGGCGATCCGGCACCGCGTGATTTCGACCGCCGGCCTGTGAAGGCCGGGAAGTTTTCCCTGGTTGCCGCGTGCGGCGCTCGTTAGCGTCGGTGCATCGCCCGCCGCAAGGCGAGGCACGACAACCACCGAGGAGAACAAGAATGACCGCGGACTCCCCGCGCGGGCGCCTGCAAGTGCTGGCACTGGCCAGTCTGGCGGCAATGGCAAGCGCCGCGCATGCGCAGTCGCAGCAGAGCACCACCTTGCCGAAGGTGGAGGTGGTCGGCACGACGCCCGTGCCCGGCACCGGCGTGCCGAAGGACCAGATCCCGTCGAATGTGCAGACCGCCGACGACAAGCGCCTGCGCCAGCTGCAGAGCCTGAACCTGCCCGACTTCATGGCCACGCAGCTGCCGAGCGTGAACGTCAACGAGGTGCAGGGCAATCCGTACCAGATGGACGTGAACTACCGCGGCTTCAGCGCCAGCCCGCTGCTGGGCACGCCGCAGGGCCTGTCGGTGTTCCAGGACGGCGTGCGCGTCAACGAGCCGTTCGGCGACGTGGTGAACTGGGACCTGATTCCGCGCGCCGCACTCGCCAACCTGACGCTGCTGCCGGGCTCGAACCCGCTGTTCGGCCTGAACACGCTGGGCGGCGCGCTGTCGCTTCAGACCAAGAGCGGCGACACGCATCCCGGTACCGAAGTCGAACTGCAGGGCGGCTCGTTCGGGCGCGTCGCGCTCGAGGTGACGCACGGCCGCAAGCTCGGCGAGACCGGCCACCTGTTCCTCGCCGCGAGCACGTTCGACGAGGCAGGCTGGCGCGACGCCTCGCCCTCTCACATCCGCCAGCTGTTCGCCAAGGTCGGGCAGCACCAGGACGACCTGTCTTGGGACCTGAGCGTCACGCATGCGGACAACAGCCTGATCGGCAACGGCCCGCTGCCCGAGACCATGCTGGCGCAAAGCCGCACGCAGATCTACACGCGGCCGGACCGTACCGGGAACAAGATGACGATGCTGACGCTGAATGCCGGCATCGACGTCAGTGCGCGCCACCAGATCTCCGCCACCGCCTACCTGCGGCGCGCCAATGCCGCGACCTTGAACGGCGACCTGAACGACAACTTCGATCCGCCGGACGTGACCGAGAGCGGCGTCGAGAACCGCACCCGCACGAGCCAGCGCGGCGAAGGATTCGCGCTGCAGTCGAACCACAGGCTCGCGGGCCAGCAGCTCACCGTCGGTGTCTCGCTGGACCGCGCGCGCAGCCACTTCGAGCAGTCCGAAGCCGAAGGTGGCCTGGATGCGACGCGTGCCGTCGTCCCGGCGGAAGCTCCGCGCATCAACGCGCTGATCTCGGGCCGCACCCGCACCACCAGTCTCTACGTCTACGACCTCGTCGCGCTGCAGCCGACACTGCAACTCACGCTTTCGGGCCGCTACAACGACACGCACGTGACGACGGTCGACGACGGCCGCGCCACCCTCGGCCTGGATACCGCGCTGGATGCCGATTCGACCTACCGCAAGTTCAACCCCGCCGTCGGCCTGACCTGGCAGGTGAGCACTGCGCTGACGGCCTACGGCAACCTGAGCCAGGGCAACCGCGCGCCGAGCCCGATCGAGCTCGGCTGCTCCGATCCCGAGAACGCCTGCGTGCTGCCGAACGCCCTGCAGTCGGACCCGCCGTTGAAGCAGGTGGTGTCGCGCACCGTCGAGTTCGGGCTGCGCGGCACGACCGAATCGAAGCTGAGCTGGAACGCGTCGCTGTTCCGCACCAGCAACCGCGACGACATCCTGTTCATCAGCAACGGGCTCGCGTCGGGCTACTTCACGAATTTCGGCCGCACCTTGCGACAAGGGCTGGAACTGGGCATGTCGCAGCATGTCGGCGAGCTGAACTGGTCGGCCTCATACAGCTATCTGCGCGCGACGTACGAGTCGGCAGCCTGCCTGGTGTCGGAGTCGAACAGCACGGCCGAGACCAGCGGGAACTGCACCGGCGAGAGCGAGATCGAGGTGCGGCCCGGCAACCGCCTGCCCGGCCTGCCGGGCCATTCGCTCAAGCTCGCCGCGGACTGGCAGGCCGGCCCGGCCTGGAACATCGGCGCGCAGCTGCGTGCCTATTCGAGCCAGTTCGTGCGTGGCAACGAGAACAACGCGCACCAGCCCGACGGCGAGGAATTCAACGGTGCGGGCCGCATCGGTGGCTTCGCGGTGCTGGACCTGACGTTGAACTGGAAGGCCCGCGCCGGACTCGAGTGGTTCGCCAAGCTCAGCAATGCGCTCGATCGCCGCTATGCCACCGCCGGGCTGCTGGGCCGCAACGCCTTTGATGCCGCGGGCAGTCTGCTGGCGCCGGCCGACTGGCGCAACGAACAGTTCGTCGGCCCCGGCGCGCCGCGCGCGGCGTGGATCGGGGCCCGGCTGGAATTCTGAGCGAGGCCATCGCGACGGCTTGTCTCTTGCTTCCAAGGGCCGGCGCGCTGCCGGAGCCCGCGGGGCTGTCCCGCGGCCGGGGCAGACTGTCCCGGCCCGGTGACGATCGTGGCACCATGGCATGGGGCGTACGCAAGGGAATCGCATGGATCGCAACGATGCGCTGCTAGCCGACTGGCGCGCCCGCGCGCTGGCTGTCGAGGCCGAGGTCGCCAAGGCGGTGATCGGGCAGGCGCGTGTGCTGCGCCTGGTCAACACCGCGGTGTTCGCGCGCGGCCACGTGCTGCTGCAGGGCGACGTGGGGGTCGGCAAGACGACGCTGCTGCGCGCGTTCGCCCAGGTGCTCGGCGGTGCGTTCGCACGCACCGAGGGCACGGTCGACCTGATGCCCAACGACCTCGTCTACTACACCTACATCAGCGAGCAGGGCCGGCCCACGGTCGACCCGGGGCCGCTGATCCAGCATGGCGAAGACCTGGCGATCTTCTTCTTCAACGAGATCAACCGCGCGCGTCCGCAGGTGCACGCGCTGCTGCTGCGCGTGATGGCCGAGCGCAGCGTCGCCGCCTTCAACCGCGAGTTCCGCTTCCCGCACCTGCTGGTGTTCGCCGACCGCAACCGCGTCGAACGCGAGGAGACCTTCGAGATCTCGTCCGCGGCGCGCGACCGTTTCATGATGGAGGTCACCATCGACGCGCCGGCCGACGACGCGCAGCGGCGTGCGCTGATGTTCGACCCGCGCTTCCACGACACTGACCGGCTGATCGGCGCGCTCGCGCCGGCGCTGCTCGCGCACCGCGAGCTGAACATGGTGGGCGAGCTGATCCAGCGCAGCGTGCAGGCTTCGGACGCCTTGCAGAACTACGCGCTCGGCCTGTGGCGCGCCACCGCCGTGCCGGCCGAGTACGGCGTGACGCTGTCGGACATCGACACCACGCAGCTGATGCTGGCCGGCGCCAGCCCGCGCGGCATGAGCCTGCTGCTGCGCGCCGCGCGCGTGGCGGCCTGGCTCGATGACCGCGCCTACGTCACACCCGAGGACGTGCAGGCGGTGTTCGTCGAGACGATCGCGCACCGGCTCTGTTATCAGCCGGTCTACGAACTGCATCGGCACGAGATCTCCGGCCCGCTGATGCGTGCGATCGTCGCGGCGGTCGCGGCGCCCTGAGCACCGAAGCCCGTGCAACGCGTCCGCGAACTGCACTACCGCTTCGGCAGCGCGGCGCGCGGCCACTTTCCGGGCCACCACCGCAGCCGCGGGGGTGACAGCGGCTTCGAGTTTCGTGGCCACGCGCCGCTGCAGGATGCACCCGATCCGCGCCGGCTCGACCTGCATGCCAGCCTGCGCGACCCGTTCGGCAACTGGCTGGTGCGCGTGCACAGCCTGCGCAAGGCGATCCCGGTCGCCATCGTGGCGGACCTGTCGGCGTCGATGGGTTTCGAAGGCGCGCAGCGCAAGCTCGACGTGCTGGCCGACTTCGCCGAGAGCCTGGCGTGGTCGGCCTGGCGCACCGGCGACAGCTTCGGCTTCGTCGGCTGCGACGAACAGGTGCGTGCCGAACTGACGGTCGCGCAGACCCGTCACCGCGGCGCCGGCATGCTGCTCGCGCAAACGCTGCGCACGCTGCAACCGCAGGGCCGCTCGGCGCGTGCGTTGCGCGACGCGCATCGGCACCTGCCGCAGCGGCGTTCGCTGGTGTTCCTGGTGTCGGACTTCCATCTGCCGCTGGACGAACTGGACGCGGTGCTGGCCACGCTCGCCCCGCACGAGGTGGTGCCGGTGGTGCTGTGGCAGCCGGTCGAGTTCGCGCTCGGCGCGGCCCATGGCCTCGCGCAGGTGCAGGAGCCGGAGAGTGGTGCGCGCCAGTGGCTCTGGTGGCGCCCGGCGCTGCGCACACGCTGGCAGGCGGCGCAGGCGCAGCGCCGCGCGGCCCTGTTGCAGCGCTTCCGCGCCGAGCGGCTCGCCCCCTTGTTCATCGAAGGGGCCTTCGATGCCGATGCGGTGACGCGGCATTTCCTCGCATGAGGCGGCTGTGGTTCCTCGTGGCGGCGCTGGCCGTCGGGCTGCCGGGAGCGGCCGCGGCGCAAGTGGTGCTGCAGGCGACGGCGAGCGAGCCGCGTGCGTTCGGCTACCAGGTCGGTGACGTGGTGCAGCGTCACGTCACCGTGCATGCGCCGGACGGTTGGCGGCTCGACGCCGAGTCGGTGCCGCGCCCCGGCGCACGCGGCCAGCCGCTCGAACTGCGCCATGTCGAGGCGAGCAGCGCGGCCGAGGCCGGCGGGCGGCGCCACGAGTTCAGGTTCGACTACCAGGTCTTCCTCGCGCCCGCGGCGGTGCGCACGCTCGAGATGCCGTCGCTGCGCCTGCGCTTCGAGAGCGACGCGCGTGCCGAGGATGTGCGTGTCGAAGCCTGGCCGGTGACGGTGGCGCCGCTGGTGCCGGTCGACGTTTCGCCGCGCCGCGGCCTCGGCGATCTGCAGCCGGACCGGCCGCCGCCGCTGATCGAGACGACGCCGATGCGGCAGCGCCTGCTGGCTGGCGCGGTGATCGCGGCGTTGCTCCTGCTCTACCTGGCTGCGGTCTACCTCGGCCCGCCCTGGCTGGCGCGCCGGCAGCGCCCGTTCGGGCTGGCGTGGCGGCAGCTGAAGCACCTGCCGCCGGACCCGGCCGACGCATCCTGGCGTGCCGCGTGCCAGCAGTTGCACGAGGCCTTGAACCGCAGCGCCGGCGAGGTGGTGTTCGAGCCGGGGCTGGACCGCTTCATCGTCGCGCAACCGCGTTATGCGCCGCTGCGCGACGAGCTGGCGCGTTTCCTCCAGCTCTCGCGGCGCGAGTTCTTTGCCGGCGCCGCGAGGCAGCCGAGCGAAGCGCGCTGGCTCGTCGATCTCTGCCGGCGCTGCCGCAACGTCGAGCGGGGCAGCGCATGAGCTTCGACGACGCCTGGGTCCTGTGGCTGCTGCCGCTGGCCGCGCTGCCGCTGTTCGCGCGCTCCGGCACGCCGCTCGCGAACGGCTGGCTCGCATTCGCGCCGCGCGACCCGGCGTCGCAGGCGATCGGCTGGGCGCTGCGCGGCGCGGCTGCGCTGGCGCTTGCCACGCTGGTGGTCGCGATGGCGGGGCCATACCGGCCCGAGTACAGCGTCGAGCGGGTCGGGCGGGGCGCCGAGATCGTGCTGGTGCTGGACCGCAGCCGCAGCATGGACCAGGGTTTCGCGCCGGGTCGTGCCGCGCCGGCCGGCGGCGCACGTGGCACCGGCCCGGAAGCGCTCGACTACTACTTCAGCCAGGCGCCCGCGCGGCTGCGCGATTCGAAGGGCAAGGTGGCGCGCCAGCTGCTGTCGGAGTTCACCGCACAGCGCCCCGACGACCGCTTCGCGCTGGTCGTGTTCAGCACGCTGCCGATGCGCGTGCTGGCGTTCACCGACAAGACCGAGGTGATCCAGGCCGCCATCGCGGCCGGCAACGTCGGCCGCGGGCTGTCGGAGACCAACATCGGCCTCGCGCTCGAGGCCGCGATCGAGTTCTTCGACGGCCGGCCCTACACCGGCTCGCGCATCGTCATGCTGGTCTCCGACGGTGGCGACCGCATGGACCCGGACACGCGCGAGCGCATCGCGTTCCTCGCACGCAAGCAGCGCGTGAGCTTCTACTGGCTGTACCTGCGTTCGGCCAACAGCCCGGGGCTGAAGCCGGCCGAAGGCGATTCGCCCGATGCGGCCGAGAGCGTGCCCGAGCTGCTGCTGCACCGCTTCTTCAGCTCGCTCGAGACGCCCTACCGTGCTTACGAAGCGAGCGACTCGCAGGCGCTGCAGCAGGCCATCGCCGACGTGAACCGGCTCGAGAACCTGCCGATCACCTACAGCGACCTGATGCCGCGCCGCGAACTGGCGCCGTATGCGGACGGGCTCGCGCTGCTGTGCGTGCTGCTGCTGCTCGGCGCGCGGCTGGTGGAGCTGCGTCGATGGGCCTGATCTCGCGCCGCACCACCCGCATCGTGCTGGCCCTGCTCGCGCTGGTGGTCGCCGTCGCCGCCATCGACGCCGTGCGCTGGCTGCGCGCCGCGCGCATCAACGCGGCGATCGTCGGAGGTGCCTTGCCGCCGGAGGATGCGAACGCGCCGCCCGAGCTGCGCTTTGCGCAGGCCTGGGCCCAGGCCGCCAGCGGCGCCGACGAACAGGCGCTGAACCGGTATGGCGCGCTGCAGGGTGATTCGGCGCTCGGCCAGGCGGCGCGCTTCAACAGTGCGAACCTGCTGCTGCGCCAGGCGGTCGTGCTGCGGGCCGGCGCACAGCCCGGCCAGGCCCTG